>Ga0207664_10000029_pt1 | contig 183815 bp, 169 predicted proteins | sample LARL83metaG_FD_184349 | JGI IMG/M metagenome (GOLD analysis project Ga0207664, IMG submission 184349) | Corn, switchgrass and miscanthus rhizosphere microbial communities from Kellogg Biological Station, Michigan, USA - LAR L8-3 metaG... | ecosystem: Host-associated > Plants > Roots >...
CAGCCGCCAATCTCACCTAACTCCTTACCGCTCAAGATTTTGCCCGTAAGTCGTTGAGCCCCATAGATCAAAACACCATTTTCCCGCTAAACCTATGATTCCAATAGACCAGGGGGGAGGGGGGGGGTTATCAACTAGTAAAATCCTAAAACCGGAAATCAATTCGCCCGCTGCTACACTCCTGAAATGCGCGTCAAGATTCTCGGCTCTGCCGCTGGAGGAGGATTTCCCCAGTGGAATTGCGCCTGCCCCAATTGTCGCGCCGTTCGCGCCGGAACGTTCCGCGGCAAAGCGCGCTTGCAGACGCAAGTCGCAATTCGCGCCGACTCGAATAGCTGGTTTCTGCTCGGAGCATCTCCGGATCTGCGCGCGCAGATCGAAGCTACTGCGGAACTTCATCCGCGACAGATTCAATCACAACAAGAGATTCGTCAGTCGCCGATCGCTGGAGCGGTTCTTGCCAACGCCGACGTTGACCACGTTCTCGGCTTGCTGCTGCTGCGCGAACTGCAACCGTTGCGCGTTCATGCGACGAAATCGATCCGCCGTATTCTGACCGAAGACAATTCCATGTTCGCCATGCTGCAGCGCGTTCCGAATCAGCTGAGCTGGACCGATTTCGTTCCCGGAACAACGTTCCCGCTGCTCACTGCAGCCGGAGAAGACTCGAAGCTGCGCTGTCGCGCGCTCTCGCTCGCCACACACTTTCCCGCTTACGTGTCGACGCAGCGCCAAGCTGCGCTCAACGCTGCAGAATCATCGTTGGGCTTCATCCTCGAATCGCCAACAGGCAAACGTCTCGCGTACATGCCCGCAGTTCCGCAGATCGACCGAGCGTTGCTGAAGGAATTCGAATCAGCCGACGTGTTGCTCTTCGACGGAACCTTCTGGAGCGACGACGAACTCGCTCGCATTCAAGGTTCGGGAAGTAATGCCCAAACTGCGCTGCAAATGGGACACGTTCCCGTCTCTTCGGCCGAAGGAAGCCTCGCGCAGTTGGCGCAACTCACGCGTCCACGTAAAATCTATCTACACATCAACAACACGAATCCCATGCTCGATGAGTCTGGTCCCGAACATCGCAAGGTGCGCGAAGCCGGCTGGGAAATCGCGGAGGATGGATGGCAGCTCGAAATATAGAAGGCATAGAATCCGATACAAGCCTGCTGCTGTTCGATGGACTGCGCGCAAAGCTGCGCGCCGTGGGTGAAGAACGCTATCACCACCAGCATCCCTTTCACCTGATGATGCACGAAGGCCGACTCACGCGCGGACAGCTACAGGCTTGGGCGTTGAACCGCTATTACTATCAGTCGATCATTCCAATTAAAGATTCGATCATCCTGTCGCGCGGACCTGATCCGGCATTTCGCCGCGCGTGGCGCAAGCGCGTGATCGATCACGACGGAGATGGAACCGCGAACAACGAGGGCGGAATCAAGCGCTGGCTGAAACTCGCTGAAGCCGCAGGACTCAACGCCGATGAGGTTCGCGCTGGAACCGGCATTCTTCCCGCGACGCGGTTTGCTGTGAACGAATATCTCAACATCGTGCGCAACGGCAGCCTGCTCGAAGCAGTCGCGTCGTCGCTCACGGAATTGTTCTCGCGCGACCTGATCTCGTTGCGCATGGAAAAGATGCGCCAGCACTATCCGTGGCTTTCGGGAGGTTTGGATTACTTCGAAGCGCGGTTGACGCAAGCTCCCGAAGACGCGAAGTTCGCCATCACCTACGTCTATGAACATGCGAAGACGCGCGCCGAGCAGGAACTTGCGATCCAGGCTCTGCGCGACAAATGCGACATTCTCTGGGCCCAACTCGACGCCTTGTATTTCGCGTACGTGCAACCAGGTTGGCCTCCTCCAGGCGCGTTTCTCATGAAAGAAGAAGGAGCGTGATGGCACCTCCTTCGGATGCAAGCCAGCCGCGCCTCGCCGCCGGATGTCGTTGGGGCGGAACAGAAGAAGATCGTGTGATTTTATTTCCGGAAGGCGCGATCAAGTTGCAAGGCACGGGACGACAAGTGCTCGAGCGTTGCGATGGCACGCGCACGTTTGGTGAGATCATCGGCGAGTTGCAGAAGCAGTTTGGACAGGCTGATCCGGCGAAGATTCGGGCGGATATTACGGCGTTCCTGGAACAGTTACAGAAGAAACGGATCGTGGACTACTGAACGAAATTGAGTAATTGGGGAATTTGGTGATTGGGGAATTGAAAATCCCGCAACCGAAAAGTTACTAAATTACCCAATTACTCATTTCACAATTACCCAATGGTTTCTAATCCTCTCGCGCTGATTGCCGAAGTTACGCATCGCTGCCCGCTGCATTGCGTCTATTGCTCGAACCCGATGCAGTTGGCGGGAACTGCTTCTGAGCTTTCGACGGCTGAGTGGACGAGCGTTTTCCAGCAGTGCGGCAAGCTTGGGATGCTGCACGCGCACTTCACGGGCGGTGAACCGCTGGCGCGCACCGATCTGACCGAGTTGATCGCTGCCGCGCGCGCTGCGGGACTCTACACCAATCTCATTACCTCTGGCATTGGACTCAACGAGCAGCGACTGCAGGCGCTCGTTGACGCAGGACTCGATCACATACAGATCAGCTTCCAGGATTCGCGCGAAGAAGCGGCCAACTGGATTGCGGGCGCGAAGGCACACGCACACAAGATTGAACTTTCGCGGGCGATTCGCAAACACAAGATTGCGTTTACGGTGAACCTCGTCGTGCACCGGCAAAATCTCGATCATCTCGAAGAAATGATCGCCTTCATCGAGCAACTGAATCCTGAGCGCGTCGAGATTGCGCACACGCAGTATTACGGATGGGCTCTAGCGAACCGCTCTGCTCTTCTACCGACGCACGCGCAACTTGAGAAGGCGGTTGCAATCGTGGCCGACGCTGAGAAGAGGCTTGCCGGGCGAATTCGCATCGATTCGGTCGTGCCCGATTATTACGCGAAGTATCCCAAGGCTTGCATGGGAGGTTGGGGACAAAAATTGATGCTGATCAATCCCGCAGGCCGAGTGCTTCCCTGCCACGCGGCGGAAGTTTTGCCCGGTTTGTCGTTTGAGAACGTACGCGAAAAATCTTTGGAATGGATCTGGCGGGAATCGTCTTCATTCCAGCGTTTTCGCGGCGAAGACTGGATGCCTGAGCCTTGCCGCAGTTGCGAGCGGCGCACGGAAGATTTCGGCGGATGCCGTTGCCAGGCGTTCCTGCTTGCGGGTAACGACATGGTAACGGATCCGGCATGTTCGCTGGCTCCGGCGCATTCGATTGTCGAGTCTGCAGTGCGCGAAGCGAATGCGGACGCGGAGGTAGCGCGCCCCGCGACGGGCTCGTCGTTTGTGCAATTGCAGAAGTTGAGCGCGGATTTGTGGAGCTATCGGACGAATCCGGAATAAAGCGGACCCTCAGGTGCTAAAGCGCGATCCCTCTGAGCGTCTTAGCGGCACGAGTAAAACTCGTGCCCGTTCGTTTCTGATTGATCCGTCACCAACGGACGCCGAGGGTGATGGGGTGGAAGTCGGTGGTGATGCCACTGTGCCTGCCATGGACGAAGCGAAACTCGGCGTAGATTTCGATGCTGGGGCGTATTTTGCGGGTCACGCCGCCGCCGAAATCGTATCCGATTTGGTTTTCGCTTGAGGAGAGAAAGTTTCCGTCCACCGGGAGACTGTTGCTCAAGCAAGATCCCCACCATGTGAAGAACGGGTTGCACGCTGCTCCCGGAATCGCGGTCGAAGAATCGAGTTTGCCGGAGCGATGAAAATAGCCGGGGCCGAACACCAGGTATCCACCCCAGTCTTTGGTCACCGGAATATTAATCACGGGACCGACCATCAATGAATACACCTCGGCATGTCCGCCGGGCGCTTGGGCGAGACCGAGTGCGGAATTGCGCAGTGGTAAGTTGGCGAACTGAAAGTCGGCACGCAGGCCGAAATACTTGCCGAAGTTGCGTGCGACGCCAGCGGCTGCGACTCCGCCGCCACCGCGGACAAAGGTTTTCGTAGTGCCGCTGACCAGGCTCGCACCGCCGCCGACGTTGAACGACCAGTTTTTGTATTCGCGGGGCTTGACCTTGCGCCCGGGAATCTCTTCGGGCGAAGCCTCCTGGCTGGTGCTGGACTGGTTATCGGGCTGCGGTTGCGCGGGCGGTTGCTGTGCGGGAGGTTGCTGTGCAGGCGGCTGTTGGGCCGGAGTGTCCTGGGCACAAACGTTGGCGGCTCCGGCCAGAATCGTCGCTAATGACAGAACCGCGAGAACGACCCTGAAGCTGGAAACCGTGGCGAACTTTCGAATCATTCATTCTCCTCCCGCGAGCGGGCGTAGTTACGGACGCAGCGCTCGGATGGAGGCGCTTGTAAAAGAGCTGTCCGCGATAGCTCCCGCCATGTCGCAGCAGGAATTGACTATATTACCAACTTTGATGCTGATTCTGCCTGTGTAGCCGCCTGAAGGACATTGTGCGGTTTTGGCACGCGCACGACCGGATGAGGGTGAGATCCTTCACTTCGCCTGAAAACCGGCTCCGTTCAGGATGACACGCCACTCAGCGCGCGGGTTAGGTTTGCAGTTCCCGAGAAGTGCGAGGCGCACGTATGATAGGGAATCCTTTTTCCAGAGTGAGATGGAAATCATTTGACTAAAACGCCCACAAAGCGAGCGTCGAAAGCCGGAGCCCACATCGATTCGGAGTGTCGCGTTGCCCTGATTGGATTCGGAATCGTGGGCCGCGCGGTCGCGAAAATCCTGTGCGAAAGCGGCGACCGGTCGCTGCGGCTCACGCACATCTGCAACCGGAATGTGGAAAGAAAGAAGCAGCCGTGGGTTCCAAGCGATGTGATCTGGACCGACGATGTGCAGTCGGTGTTGAAGTCTGACGTTCATATTGTGATCGAGCTGATTGGCGGGTTGAGTCCGGCTGAACAGATTGTGCGAGGAGCATTGCAGGCTGGAAAGTCGGTGGTCACGGCGAACAAGCAATTGATCGCACGGCACGGTCTAGACCTTCTCCAGCTGGCCGCAAGCAGCGGATGCCAGCTGGAGTTCGGCGCTTCCGTCGCGGGAGGTGTCCCGGTCCTTCCGGCGCTGCGCACGGGATTGTGCGGAGACCGGCTGCATGGCATCGCCGGAATTTTAAACGGAACATGCAATTACATTTTGAGCCGGATCGAAAACGCGAGGATCCCATTCAGTGAGGCGCTCGAAGAGGCGCAGGCCCGCGGGTATGCAGAGGCCGACGCGTCGGAGGATCTGGATGGCGGCGACGCACGGGCCAAGCTGGCGATTCTGGCGCTCGCGGGATTGCATTCGCGCGTGACGCCAGAGACGGTTCACGCCCGCACGATCCGAGCGGTCGACGCGGTGGACTTCGATTATGCGGCGGAGATGGAATGCACGATCCGCCAGATTTCGCGGGCTGAGTTGAGGGGAGAGACGCTCTTCGCCGATGTGGGACCGTGCCTGGTTCCGGCGGACTCGCCGTTCGGGCGCGTGCAGAGGAATCTCAACCTGGTGCTGACGTCGGGACAGTACGGCGGCGACATGGCGTTTCTCGGGGCCGGCGCGGGTGGAGATCCGACGGCGGTGGCGGTGGTTTCTGATTTGATGTTTGTGGCGAATGGCGTGACCGCGGCGGCGGGCAAGAGAAACGTTGCTGGCAACGTCACGACGCCTGACATTAGCAGTGATTTTGAGACGCCCTGGTATTTGCGATTTTTTGTGCGAGATCAGCCGGGGATTGTGGCACGCCTGGCGGAGATTTTGGCGGCGCATCACTTGAACATTGATTCGCTGCTGCAGAAGCCGGGGTTTGAGAAGTCCGCGCTGCCGTTTGTGATTACGCTGGAGCCTTGTCGGGACTCCCAGTTGCATCCCGCGCTGGAAGAGATGAGGAAGCTGGATTTTGCGGTGCGGCCTTGTTTGTGTTTGCCGATTCTCCGGTAGGGGGACGTCAAAAAGCTTCAACCGCAGAGGGCGCTGAGGACCATAGAGGAAATTCGAGATGAGGGCAAAAAATTAGCGCCGGTTGTCGTGAGGTTCTGAGACACGGCTACGCGGCGCTATTCCGTTGTTAGTTCCAGAAAGGATTATTGAGACCCGCGGGTTTGAGTGCGTTGTCCATGCTCGATTCGGCACCCGATTCATCGGAAATTTTTTCGTCGGTCAAGCGGGATGGCGCCGGGGCGCTCAATTCGTCGTTCTTATGCGCTTTGTCGGGAGAATAAGGATATTCGGATTTCATTGGAAACACTCCTCCGTCTTTATTAGTTAGATTCATTAAACACCTTGCAAGGACCGGGCGCGGCGGCAAAATTTTGATGAGTGCTATCGAAAAAGCCGCATGGGTCCGGCGATCACCTTAGTCTGCGGGCTGTTTGCTTGTGGCGGGAAAACAGCAGGTTCCTCGCGCGCTACGACCGCGCTTCGGAATGATAAATTTATTTTAGATTTCCAAACTGCACCAGAACCGGTTCGGGCAAGTATTTCCAAACTGCACCGCCATCGCCTGAGATGCGATTTGCGACCTGCATTCTTGTCGCGGCGCGATTGGGCTGGAATTTGGGGTTCGATATATGCTTGGTCAGCGCTTCTGAAACATTCGCGGAGCGGACACTCCTTTTTCACAAGGCATCCTCATGAAATATCGCAAGCTTGGCCGTACTGGATTTGAAGTCAGCGACGTGGCCCACGGACTCTGGGGCATGAGCGGGTGGAGCGGGTCGGACGATAAGGAATCGCTGGCCGCGATGCAACTGGGCATCGATTTGGGCTGCAATTTTTTCGATACGGCTTGGGCTTACGGCGAGGGCAAGAGCGACGGGTTGCTTGGCGAGACTATGGCGCGCAATGGGGGCAAGCGGATTTATGCGGCGTCGAAGATTCCTCCGGGCAACGACCGGTGGCCGGCGCGGGCCGAGTACAAGTACAGCGACGTTTTCTCGGCACAGCACGTTTTCAGGTACGCGGACATGATCCGCAAGCAGCTTCGAGTAGATACGATCGATCTGCTGCAATTTCACGTCTGGGACGATTCGTGGACAGGCGAGACGGAGTTTCGGTCGACCGTGGAGAAGCTGAAGCGGGAGAAATGGATCCGGTATTTCGGGCTGAGCATCAATCGATGGGAGCCGGAGAACGGGATCAAGGCGCTGCGCACGGGACTCGTGGACGTGGTGCAGGTTATCTACAACATCTTCGACCAGGCGCCGGAGGACGAGTTGTTTCCGGTATGCCAGGAACTTAACGTCGGCGTGATCGCGCGGGTGCCGCTCGATGAAGGCAGCCTGGGTGGAAAAATGACGCTGGAAACGCGCTTCCCCAAGGGCGACTGGCGCGCGGGATATTTCGGTCCGGAAAACCTGGCGAAGACGATCAAGCGCGTGGACAAGTTGAAGGAAATTCTTCCGGCCGGAATGACGCTGCCGGAGATGGCGATGCGATTCATTCTGTCACACCCGGCGGTGAGCACGACGATTGCGGGGATGCGCAAGTTGGATCATGTGCGCCAGAATATTGCGACGAGCGATGCCGGGCCGCTTGATAAAGCGCTGCTGGCGGAGTTGAAGAAGCATCGGTGGGACCGGACGCCGCAGAGGTGGTCGGATTAGGGCAAGGTTAAGGTTTCAAGGTTTCAAGGACAACGTAGACAACAGTCTCAGCGCGGTGCAGGCTGGCTTACGCGCGGGGCCGGATGAGAACGAGATCCTTCACTTCGCCTGAAGGACGGCTCCGTTCAGGATGACAACGCCACAGTAACGACGAACTCCTCCAATTCTACGAGTGCTGGTAGTAGTCTGCTTTTCCGCGATAATCTCGCTCCCTGTCGGCCGGGGACTCCAAACATGCGGGATTCAGCAATCTGAAAATCTGCAGTCGTGGTTTCCGGTTGGAGTAGCGCTTTCGGAGTCTGTGGGAGTTGGCATCATCGGGGAACCGGGGGGTCAACCGCGTGAAGTGCGAATTCCTACAGAACTCCCCGGGCGCTGCCGATTCCAGAGTTCTGGGTAGTCACTGCTGCCCGACTTTCCGAAAGTGAGGAAGTGTTTGCGCAGACAGATATCCGTCGTTGCAGCCATCATTTTTTTAACCCTCACATTACAGGCACAGAATCCGCGGGGATCGCTGCGGGGGGCAGTGCAAGACGCCAGCGGAGCCCGCGTTACCGGGGCGAAGATCGTGGTGGAGTCGGCGGACTCCGCGATGCGCCGCGAGGCGGCTACCGAGGATAGGGGCGAGTTTCGGCTGGACGATTTAATTCCGGGCCGGTACCGGATCACGGTGAGTGCGGCGGGGTTTGCGCAGGCGCAGGCGGATGTCGCGATCGCCGTGAGTTCGGTGCGCGAAGTTACGGTCACGTTGAAGGCGGCGGCTCCGGCGCAGAGTATTACGGTGGCAGGTGCGAGTTCTTCGATCACGACGCAACCGATTGATCTGGTGAGCGTGGTGCATCAGGGAGTGGTGAGTAGCCAGGATTTGCAAACGCTGCCGCTGGCGTCGCGCAGCTTTGCCAACATTGCGTATCTGGCGCCGGGAACGGAACCGGTTGAGCCGTCGGATCCGACGAAGGCACGGATCACGGCTGTTGCAACGGGCGGAAGTTCGGGGCTGAATAATGATCTGTCGGTGGACGGCGGAGATAATTCAGACGATTGGATCGGCGGATTCTTGCAGAATTTTTCGCCGGACGCGATTCAGGAATTTGCGATGCGCACGGCGAACGAAGACGCCGACACGGGCGGGACGACTGCTGGGTCAGTGGTCATCACGACGAGGCGCGGCACGAACGAATGGCACGGGAGCGGGGCGTTTTACGAGCGGGCAGCATCGCTGAACGCGCGGTTTCCGATTGAGAATCCTGCGCCGAATCCGAAGCAGCCGTTCTCGCGACAGAACTATGTGGCGACGCTGGGCGGACCTTTGGCGCGCAACAAGGTCTGGATGTTTTCTTCGTTTGAGTACGTGCATGAAAACGCGAGCATCGCCTACAGTCCCAACAGCACGACGCAATTCAACGCGCTGGCACAACTGGCGTCGGACGGGTTGATTCCGGGTGTGCCGTCGGTCGATGTGCCGCCGAACGTGAAGATTCCATTTCGTGACTACATGGGCTCAGTGCGGTTTGACTGGGCGCAGTCCGAAAAATCGGAATGGTTCCTGCGAACTTCTACGGACAGCTACCTTACGCACAACAACCTGGTGCAACAGGGGACGCTGCCCTCCACGGGCATGACCACCCACAACAATTATTTCAACACGGTCATCAGCAACACATACCAGTTCAGCCCCAGGTGGCTGGGGACGTTCGTATTCGATGCCAGCGAATTGCATCTGACCCAGGTGCGCAATTCCGACCTGGGCTTCGCGCTACAATTTCCGTTCAGCCTGTCGTCGCAAACGGTATCGGGCTTTGAAACCTACGGCGACAACCAGTTCGCGACTGCGATCACGCTGTTCCCTTCGCTGCGCAATCAACAGAAGTATCAGTTCCGCTATGACGTAGGGCACGCCACCGGAGACCACTCGTTCAAGTTCGGAATCAATTTCGTTCACGAGCCCGTTCTCGCCGGGGCATTTCCTGGGAACCAGGAGACGCTGTACTCGTTCCCGGAAGATCCGACGTTCTATGTGGCAAATCCGGGGCAGTTTCCGATTGACTACGCTGACGGAGCTGCTTTCACGCCCGAGAATGACGGGGGTTTCTCGCAGAGCGTGCAACGTCTTGGCCTGTATGTGCAGGATTCGTGGCGGCTCTCGCGGCACCTGACCCTCAACTACGGCTTGCGCTGGCAGACTACGTTCGGACTGTTCACCGGTTCCGGACATAGCCAGGCGCTGAACCCTGCCTTGGTGACTCTGCAGGGACTGCAGATTCCGGTGGTTTCGTCAGCACCGCATGATTACCGCAAGCAGTTCGGGCCTCGAGTGGGAATTGCGTATTCGCCTGGTAACAGCGGCAATACCGTGTTCCGTGCAGGGTTTGGGCTTTACTACAACGATCTGGCGCAGGGTGGCTGGGCCACGGCGTTTCAAGGAGTGAACTCCACGAACGTCGCCACCGGGCCATGCGCTCTGACGGGCACGAGCGGAGCGTACTCGCTGACTGGCGGGGGCTGCCTGCAGGGTGGCGCCGCTGCTGCCGGCAATCTGATCGACTCAAACTACAAGACGCCCTATGCGCTTCACGTCAGCGGAGGCGTGCAGCATGCAATCAATCGGAACTGGACGGTCAGCACTGACTTCACGCACGAGCAGGGCAATCACGGGTATCGCGGATACAACTTCACGAGCGGCGCTAACCTGTTCACGCCCCTGATTCCAACGTCGGACCCAAACTACGACGCGGATCAGGCGAGTGTGGTGCCCAACCTGAATCTTTTCAAGTCGGACAACCGGTCGAGCTACAACGCCCTGATGATCGTCGCTCAGGGAAACGTGAACCGACGCTTCAACCTGATCGCGCACTACACACTTTCGAGTGCGAAAACCTGGGGATGTTTCCTGGGAGAACTGTTCGACTACGTCAATGGAGTGTGTGATCCCCTGAACCCCTTTGCTCCGGGCGACTACGGGCCGTCGGGCGAAGATGTGCTGAATCGTTTCGTGATCGCGGGGACATTTCATCTTCCGGGCGGAATCGAGCTGACGACTCTCACGCAGGGAGAATCCGCGCGGCCGATTACGCTGACCACTCCAGTGGGAGATCGAGCCGTGGTCAATGGAGTCAAGACAACACTCGACCAATTTCGGGGAACACCGTTCATTCAGGCGGATCTGCGGGTGAGCCGGCCAATCCGGTTTCGCGAGCGCTGGGAAGTGACGCCGTTCGCCGAGTTCTTCAACATCTTTAACCGGAATAATCCCGGCGCCAACTATGTGACCGACATTTCAGCACTACCGAACCCAGTGAACGATTTGGCCAACGCGACTGCGATCTGCACGGATCCGAGTTGCACGGCGATGGTGCCCATCACCAACCCGCAGAAGCAACTTCTGTTCCCAGCTGGCGGTCTGGGAGATTTCTTCGGGCCGGGGACGACGGTCGGGATTCCATTTGCCGCGCAGTTGGGCGTGCGAGTGAATTTCTAAGCTCGGGGGCGATTGGCCCCAGCATCAGAACTTTATAACGATGCCGGCCGAAACCCTGCCCTGATGGTCCTGGGTTTGGTCCTTGAACTTGGTCATAAGCCAATCTGCCTGTACCAGGCGAATTCCGATCCCTTTCCGAAGCCCGATGTCTAAGCCGCCGCCAACGAGCATGGCAAAAGCCTGGTCGCTCGTCCCTCCACCAGAAATCGATGCGCCGCCGAACAACGCGTGCACAAAGGGTTGGACTACTGGCAGGCGAGCAGTGAGGACGGGACCGACTGTGTAGGTGTAAACGGAAGAACTAACTTGATGTGATTTGTATACACCACTGAAGTCCGCAGTAATTCCCAGAACATGTTTGAAGTTCCCGGTCAACGAACCGTTCCACCCAAAGGCGTTGTAGCTGGACTGGAGATGCTCGAACTGGGCTCCCCCGTAGATTTCTACTCTTTGCGCAAAAGCCGGCGCGCACAGCAGGAAGGCGAGCGCCATTGCGAGCATGATCTGTTTCTTCATTGAATCCGTCCTTTTTTTTACACCGCAAAAGCCGAATAGCTTTTTGATTGCTTTCAGCACAATGCAAAGTCGAGCCTAAGCTGCTCGTCCCGTCATGGAACCTGTCAAAAGGTATAGCGGCGCCGTCAAAGGAGGGAATTGCCACCGGGCAGTCGGCCTTAAGCGGCCCTCAACGGGGACGCTCTTCTATGGCGCTCCGGGAATGAGCAGTTTTTCAGGCATCGCAAGCTGAAGTCGGGGACCAGGACCCCGAGGCTCGATTAGTTTTGGCCTTCGATTTGAGCCAGCTCGTCACGCAGGCGCTCAGCTTCGGCGCGATATTTTTCAGCTTCGAGATGGTGCTGGACGGCGCCAACACTTCCCATCGCGTTGAAGACCTTGGTCATGCCAGCGCTCTTGCCGTGACCGATATGTTCGTCCTGGTAGGCGTAATCGGCCTGGTACACGGCCTCGGCCTCAGCCTTGTCAATGCGGCGGTGAAGATCCTGGATTTTAGCCCAGCGTTGAGCTTGCGCGATGACAGCATCGCTGACCGGGGCAGTGGCGTTTTGCCACTCTCCGCCGTCGTCCTGCAGATTGTCGGTGAGAATTTGAAGATTATTTGCCCCCTGCACATTTCCAAGGTCGGCCGCCAAACCATACCAAGTCAAAGCCCTGGCATTGTCGGTCTTAACGCCCTGTCCGAATTGATACATCCAGCCGAGCTGGTTTTCCGCATCGCTGTTCCCTTGCGCAGCAGCTTTGTTAAACCAGAGCATCGCCTGCACGTAATCAGTTTTCACGCCAGTACCATGCTGAAAGATATAGCCGATGTTTTCCTGAGCCTGGGCATTGCCGTGTTCTGCGGCCTTGTAGTACCAGGAAAGAGCATCGTCATAATTTTTTGGCTGGCCCCATCCTTCCCCGGCCATGAACCCTAGCTGGTTTTCCGCGTCGGAGTTGCCGTGGCCAGCGGCGCGGCGATACCAAACCAGAGCCTGCGCATAATCGCGCTTGACCCCAAGTCCGCACTGGTAGAAGTAACCTACTTCCCTTTCGGCATCGGAGAGATTCTGGTCGGCGGCTTTGCGGTACCACATGAGAGCCTGTTTGTAGTCACGGTGAACTCCGTGTGCCGCCTCGAATAAACCCGCCAGATTGTACTGCGCCGGCGCAAAGCCCTGGTTCGCGGCTAAACGGTAGTAGGTCGCGGCGCGCTTGTAATTCTGCGGCACGCCGAGGTTGTTTTCGTACATGCTGCCGAGCTGATTCTGCGCAGGCGCAAAGTTCTGGGCAGCGGATTTCCGGTACCAAGTCAACATCTCTGCGTAGTTCAGCGTCACGTAGCGCGCACGAAAATAGTCATTCGCGACGGTGAATTGTGCCTGGGCATTCCCAGCGGAGGCCTCTTGAATATCAGATGCGGATGATTGCGCAAACAGAAGTGGAGAAACAAGGCAGAGGAAAAACAGCTGGAGGGCAGAAAACTGCGCTCGCCTGGGGCCCGGGATCTTTGCCCAAATCGTCATAACCACTTTCAACTTCTCGATGTCGGTTTGAGAGCAATTTTGGACCGCTCGGTATGGGCCGGGAAAGATAACGCAGGTAACGAGAAGCTGATATCCCCAAATCGAAAGGGGCAGTTAACCGTTTCTGTTGATTAGCCAGCGTGCGGGAGGAGTTACAGGGTGGCGTTCACCGCACCAGCCACTCGGTAGCGGTGTGAACGTGCACTAGCAGCTGGCTGTAGGTCACCGCGAAGACCGCGACGGTCACGATTGCGACGGTTAGACCGTACCACGGGGAACGGCTCTGCGCGGGCACACGGCGGTCGTCGCTCCAAGTCAGCAAACGCTCCACGCGGGAATTCATGACTTTGCCTGGGCTGTGAACCAGGGCCGCGGTCAGGTCTGCGCTAGGCTCGACCGGGCCGAGGCGTGAAAGCTTGATCAGTGCTGAGGCGAGATCGAGGGCTTCGCTGGCGCTGAAGACGGCTGCATCATCTGCTGCCATTTCCGTAACCTCGAGCCATGCTGCTTCGAGAGAAGCCATGCCCGGGAATGCGACGAGACGCAGCAGGAGTTTCTTCAGATTGTCCCGGCGATGCACGTGCGCCAGTTCATGATTGAGCGCGGTTTGCAGTTCGCTCGCGGTGAGCGCGAACTCCGCGGCGCCTGACAACAGCACCCTGGGATGCAAAATGCCGGCCGCTGTCATGGCGGGAACGGTGCGAGAGATCCGCAGCACGGGGACTGGAGCAGCTGAATTCAACGGCTGAGCTTCTGTCGCCCAGGTTGCCACGGTGCGCGAAGTTCGCCGGACGGCCAAGGATGCGTTCACGACGCCGAAGATTCCAAGAAAAGCGCCGCACAGGCCGAGCACCAGAGGAACTCCTCCCATGGGCTCGTCGATGGTACGCGGCTCGAGCAGGAGAAAAGAGGGTACGGTGAAGGCAGCGGTGATGATTGCCGCGGTGACCAGCGGGAACATGCGCACGGCGAATAAGAGGTCTGCCATCCGGCGCACAGGATATTTCTCGCTGTAGAGCCGGACCTTGCGCCAGGTGAAGCACACGGCGAGGGACAGGACGCAGTACACCATCACGAAAACCGAGAACGAGACGGCGATGCCGCGGGTGGCAAACATTAAGCTTTGTCCCCGCCTTTCGGTTGCGGTTCGGAGGTGCGTAATTCGTTGGCGCGCAACTCGCGGCGCTTGTTCTCAACCAAGCGGCGAAGGTCATCGAGCAGTTGCGCATCGCGCTCGGTCACGATCTCGACCAAATAGGAGAGCGGCAATGACGACGACGGGCTCGCATCGAGCAACCGCCGGAAGGCCTCGCCGGCCACCTCGCGCTGCAACTCTTCGCGCGTAAATTGTGGCTTGTAACGGAAGGCGCGTCCCTCGGCCTCGCGTGACAGAAGACTCTTCTTGAAAAGACGGTCAAGAGTCGTCATCACCGTGGTGTAGGCCAAGTCATGACAGTCGCCGTCGACCAGATCGCGGACCGTGGCGTTGCCGCGTTGCCATAGAGCTTCGAGCAGGCGTTCCTCAAGAGGGCCAAGCTGGGAGGAAGAGGCACGGAACTGGAAGATGCGTTTCATGCAGCGGAAGCGAATGCAAATTCTATCCTAGCCGGAGGGGGCGCGCCACCAGGGATTTGGGCAATCCGGCAGTGGCCAAAAGGCCAGCGAACTAGCTTCAAAGCGGGCAATTTCCTGGAAAAGTGGCGGCCCCGGAGGGGCTCGAACCCCCAACCCTCAGTTCCGAAGACTGATGCTCTATCCAGTTGAGCTACAGGGCCGTGCCGCAATGCGGAAGGTCAAAAAAATTGGGGTGGGAAACGGGAATCGAACCCGCAACCGCCGGAGCCACAGTCCGGTGCTCTGCCAGTTGAGCTATTCCCACCGCAAGCTCTTCATTATAGCAACTGTATTTCAGGCTGTCAGAAGGGTTCGGGTGGGTAGGTCGTGAGATTTGGGCTGCTCTGCAATGGGCGGGAAAAAGCAGGTTCCTCGCGCGATAGGGCCGCGCTTCGGAATGACAAATTCATGAAGGTATTAAAGGGGGAGAGCACCCGCCGCCACATGGGCCGTGCAGATGCTCGGTGAAACTAACCGCGGCCGATGCCTACGTATTCGAAGCCGAGGGCGCGCAGACGGGTTGAGTCCAGCAAGTTCTTGGTATCCACGATTACGGGCTTCTTCAGTAAGTGCTTGATGCGGTCAAAGTCCAGGGCACGGAACTCGGGCCAGCCTGTGCCGACAACGAGAGCATCAGAACCTTCGGCAGCCGCATAAGCAGTGTCGCAGTAACGCACCGAATCGTTCAGGCGCGTCTTGGCTTCAGGAATCGCAACGGGATCATAGGCGCGAACGCGGGCACCCTTCGAAACCAGCGACTCGGCCAGGCGCATCGAGGACGATCCGGCGACAGAATTAGTATTTGGCTTAAAGGCCAGGCCGAGAATACCCACGTCCTTGTTCTCGACTGTATTCAAGGTGTGCGCGATCTTCTCGACTAGGCGATCGGCGAGCGTTTGGTTAACGTCGCGCGCGGCGCTCAGAACTTTCAGGGAAACGCCATTCGACTGCGCGAGTTGAGTCAGGGAATCCATGTCGGACTCGGCGAAGACGCCACCCATGCCGGCTCCGGGCTGCAAGCAGCGGGGAGCGATTTTCTTGTCGAGGCCAAGGGCCAGCGCCAGATTCACGGCGTCGGCATTTACGCGCTCACAGAGCGTGGCCACTTCGTTAATGAAGGAAATTTTCGTCGCGACGAAGGCAGTGGCAGCTTCGCGAACCAACTCGGCGGTGGATTGGTTGGTCACAATCACGGGCACGCCGCGCATCACCAGCGGATGAAAAATCTGTTTGAGCATCTGGACCGCTTCGCTGGAAGTTGAACCCAGAATCAGGCGGTCGGGCCAGTTGAAGTCTTCCACCGCGCAACCGTCGGTGAAGAACATGGGCTGCGACACGATTGTGGCCTGGAGGCCGGCGTCTTTCACGCTCTTCTCGAGGGCGTTTGCAGTGCCCACGGGCACGGGAGTGACAATCGTGAGAATCGGCGGCTTGGACGCGAGGCGCGCAATGCGCATCACGATGTCATTCAGGTTCTCCACGCTGTCTTCGGCCAGGAAAATCACCTGCGTCTTGCGGGCAAACGATTCGATGTCGGTTGAGTACGCCAGGCGGCCCGCGCGAACATTGCGGCGGATGATCTCTTTCAGATTTTTTTCGAAGAAGGGGATGTTGCCTTGCGCCATCTCGACCATGCGTGTCCGGTCAGGATGGCAGCAGGAAACTGGAGTGCCAAAATCTGCCAGGCAGGCCGAAATGACCGTTCCCAGGTACCCCGAACCGTAGACTCCGATCTGCATGTGAGATGTCTCCCTCTTCTTCCCTACCCGAAAACCCGCGTCGCAAGTGGCGTTTGGCGGGGTTTCCGAATGCCTGCCATACTCTTTATCTACAGCCGCGGTGAGGGCTTTTCAATGCACGGGAGTGAGATGTACCTAGGGCCATGTATGCGTGGCGCCAGTAACTGCGTGCGCGTGTGTCGGCGGTAACTGGACGGAGATTACGGAAGGGTTGTCAGAAACGGGACAGAGTCACAGCGGATACCCTAATTTTGTGCGCAGGAACGTTGACCTATCGCGAAACCAAGTTGCGGCCGAGGACGACAGGGGCCAGGTCCACCCAGTGATTCTGCGCATCTTCCCGTACAAACTTCAGTCTTTCCAGCAGGATGCGTCGGCTCCCAGCATACTGCGCCCAGCGTTCGCTGGCGATCTTGAAAGCATCGAGCGCCTGTTGCTCACTGCCCATCTTCACGATGGTCATATGCGGGATATAAGGCCACTCTTCCTGGAACGCGAGGGCTTCGGTATTCAACTGGCCGTGCAGACCGCACATGCGTGAGGCGGCGGCGTCTACGCGAATAAACACGGTGGGAGTGACGGGGACGAACGTTTCCACCGCGCCGAGAGTGACTTCGAAAGGTTCGGCCGCTCCACAGATTCGCTCCAGTACCTGCAATGCGGACGCCTCGGTCCCGAGGAGCGGGCGAGGAGGCAGAATGGTGAGATGGGCCGCGAGATGGGGCAGATCGGGGTGCAGCTCGCGCCGGAGGTTCTCGACGAACTCTCCTGCCAGACTCCTTACATACGCCACCAACGCATAACGCGGCTTCTGCATACCAGCCAAAAATTATACCCTGCCGGAGAATCCCCGTGACTCGCGAGGTGAAATAGGCAGACTCAACGCGGTCACTCACCCGAGGGCCTGGGATCAGAAAAAGGCAGGGACCTGCTGCACCTCGAATCCCTGATTAGCAGGCGTTAGGGGCTGACGCGCCAAACGTTCGCGCTAGCAAAGCCTCAGCACCCCGAGACGCCCGCGTGTTAGAGCAGATCGCTCAGAAGGTCAGTTGCAGACGGAATTGAATGTTGCGCGGCGAGTACGGCGCGCTCAATGCCGGGAACGTGCTGCTGCTGATGTTTGCATACTCCGCTGGATTGTTGGTTCCTCCCGCGAACCCGTCGAGCACGTTCCAGTTGGTATGGTTAAACGCGTTCAAGAATTCGGCGTAGATATTGAACCTTACTTGTTCTTTGATCGGAATCGATTTCACCAGCGAGATGTCGGTGTTGACGAATTTTAGTCCGACGAGATAGACCAATTGTCCAAGTTGCCCAGGAGTGCTCGGCGGCGCGATGACAGCTGGATTGGCGCTGCCGTTGCTGGTGAGCAAACTCGGCGGCAGAAAAACTTTCGGCTCTGCCGGCGTCGGTCCGGGATAAAGACCGACCTTACTCTGAAGCTGGCTGGCTGTCATTCCATTCAACACCACGCCGGAGTCGCATGAATTGGGCCAATAGGCATTGGAATAGTTGAAGGTGTTGTAGCCGCTCTGCAGTTTGAAGTTGCGTCCACTCTGCAGGGTGACGATCGTACCTACCGTCCAGCCGCCAATCACGTGATCAATCGCACCGTGTCCCGTCTTCCATACTTTGCCTGTGCCGAAGGGCAAGTCATAGGTGAGGAATGTGCGAAAAGTATGGCGCTGGTCGTAGGGAGAAGGCCCACGGCTCAAATTGGGATTACGCAGAGTGACGAAATTCACCAGGGCAGAATCAGCGGTGTAGTAGTCCCCGAGGTAGCGGCTGGTCTGAGCGTGGCTATAAGTGTAGTTCACGTTGAAGTACAGGCCGTAACCGGTCTGATGCTTGAGTTGCCTGGGAATTCAGCAAAAGTTGCCCGGCAATAACGTACTCGAAGTGAATTATGTAGGGAACCATCAACCCAAACATTCGCTCACCATTACGTGGAAAGCTGGAACCTGCGACTGTCAAGAAAAAGACTGAAGTCTCTCGAGCCGCCTACTTGCCCACCGCCAATCTCCTTAGCTTCGACTTTCTAGGGAGGAGTTGTGAATTGGATTGGAGAAAAACAACAGCCTTCACTTAGGATTCGTGGTCATCGCAGCGCGGTGTCCGGTCGTGGTCGCCCAATAGTCGATCCACCGCTGGCGAATCGCGTCGGCTCTTTCGCTGAGATCGTGGCTTGGAGAATGCCCATGTTCGACCACAAGCACGATGCCGGTATTGAAGATCCTCTGCGAGTGATCGACGTCGGGGACGCGTGGTCCCTCCGCGGCAATGACCTCTTGGATGGTCACCTTGGTTCGGTCCGCTTTGAAGATCGGATGGCCGTTGGTGGTTCTTCCGGATGGAACGAGATTCTTGAGCAGGAAAAAGTCCGGCACCTCAGCGGGTGATATCAATCCCATCAGGTACAAATCAAGATAGGAATAACCGGTGGCGGGCACATAGTAGTCGTCGTCGAGTTGCGTGTAGGTTCCGTCGAAATTGTCTTGCCAGACGCTTCCTCCCATCGCCGAGGCCTCAACCGGCCGCTGATAGGGAAACGCAACCGGCGATTGCAGCCCGCGATCCCAATGGACCGGACCTAACTGGATGGTTTCACCATTGACTTTCGCCGACAAAAACGCCGACCATCGGTGGCCCATCTCGTGGCCAATTTGCGACATCGCGTAGTTGTAGGGTCGCATTTTTCGGTCGGAAGAACTTTCCTCAAGTTGGTGAGTATAGAAGGTGATGTCGTGATCGCTTCCGACTGACGCTCCTTCGGGAGGCCATTTCTGCATCTGGTTTGATTCCGCGTATACGGGTTGCACGTAGCCCCACTGGAACCGACCCTGGGTGCAATACGAATCGAGGTCGTGTTGATTCTCGCCTGTGCCCAGCACATTGCCGCCCTTCGGTCCGTCGCTGGGAGTGCCTGCTTCCTGGTTATCGATTCGGAAATCGGAGTAGTAAGCGAGGAAGTCGAACTTGTCGCCCAGAGCCTTGATCACCGTGCAGGAAAGATCCTGCGGCCGCGGCAGAGCCAGATAATGGAATGATTCGTACACGACCGGAAACGGACCGTCTTTGCGAGTCAAAGTAGAAAGATGAACTTCAGGATTGCGGATGCCCGTCAAGCGAACGGGTTGTGGCGCCAGGCGTTCAACGGCTTCGTGATGTTCGCGTGTGGCGACCTCGGCAGAGACCGTGACTTGCGCCGCTTCTCGGAATTCTTCCGGGAGCACTCCCTCGATAACAACTGAGTTTCCGGTTGCCTTTACCCGGTGTGAAGTTCCGGGACCAAATGCCACATATCTGGAACGCCCGCGCCGGGCAAATCCCCGCACCGTCCACGAGATCGGCGAGCTCGCGGCTGCGCTGCCTACCGCGACCGGCTGGTGCGTATCAAAAAGAATGCTATAGATGATTCCGTCAATGGCAGCATCGCCTTCTGCCAGCACCGGGCCGCGCGTTTCAAAAGTAACTCTTAGAAGGGCTCCATCAACAACCGCAAGCTTGATATTCCGAACATCCAGATGTGCTGGCAATTGGGGATGTGGCTCTGCGGTGAGGCGAGCCAGCTGTTTTTCCGGGCCATTGATTACCGGATAGACGCCCACGATCGCGTCCTTCGCAGCCAGTTCCTTGTAAGACATGTCGATAGATCCATCGCGATGGAGCACGGCCTGAAAGCGATTCACCGTCTTGAACCAGGTGAAGTCCTGAATGTTCCCGAACGGCTCGGTGACATCCCAGGTGATGACCACGCGATCCGCCAGTTCCTTTACGTAGTGGGGTCCAGATGTGCGTGGCTTGAAGAAGACGCAAATCGCCGGAGCGCTTTCGATCAAGGCTCCAGCCGCTTCAGCCAACGGATCGAAACGGCCAATCGACACGCCGCCATCGCTTCGACCGTTGGCAATCGGATTACTTTGCTGTGCCGGCTCTCCAAACCGGATCGATCCGGTTGTGCCCACGTGGAAGGAATCCCATCGTTGACCGGAGAAGGGAAACGCAAATTGGTGGAGAGCGACATCGGCGCCCTTGAGTTCAGATCCAAAGTCCGGATCCCACTGCAACGCGCCATTCTCTACGCGATAGTGGGGGCCGTCGAGGCTGAAATGCAGCGTGTGACCAACGAGATCGAACAGATTCGCTTTCCCTAGAGCTGCATCGTTGAGTTCCAATATGATCATGTCGCCCTGGGTGGTTACCGTTCCGATCGGATGACCTTGCCGGATAGTTTCCTCATCCTGGCTGAACAACAGAACCGGAAGCAGGAGCAACCCACATAAAACCACACCGGCGCGGCTGGATAAAGATAAGGAAGATCTCGGGTAGAACCTCATACGACCTCCAATGAACTTAGGAAGAAGGAATGTGTGGCCTCTCGAATTTGTATACAATATCCTATCTTGATGCAATCACTATTCCCTGCCGGTTCACGAGAAAAAAGATGAGATCCAGACTCGCGTTCGTGTTCAGTGTGCTGCTGGTCAGTCCTTTTGGATTGTCCCAATCGCTCCTTCCTCCAGCGCCGCACCGTCGCGTCACAACGATTTCGCCCCCTGAGGTTCATGCGAACGAACCGTCGATCGCCGTGAATCCGAACAACCCGAGTCAAGTTGTGGCCGCATTTCAACCCGCATCGATTGCATATTCCACGGATGGCGCCCAGACGTTCGCCTTAGCCGACCTGCCGCCGATCGAGGGGTGGCGTGGGGGCGGTGATGTCTCTGTGGCCTTCGATCACAAGGGAAACGTCTATCTGTCGACGTTGCACTTCGACAAGCTCGGCAGCACTTCTTATTGGGGACACGGTGCAGGCCGAAACGGAATCTTCGTGCGCCGTTCTCACGACGGCGGCAGGACTTGGGATAAAGATGCCGTGCCCGTGAAGGCGTTCGACAAAGCCGAAGGAATCTCGCAAATGGAGGACATGCCGCGCGTGTTCGCGGATGCTCACGCTGACAGTCCTTATGCAGGGAATGTCTACGTGGGCTGGATCGAATGGCAGATCGACAAATCGATCATATTGTTCGCGCGCTCCACCGACGGCGGAAAGAGTTTCGACACTCCGAAACGCATTAGCACGCACGCTGGCTTACCGCGCGATGATAACGGCGGTCTTGTGGGCTTTGTGGGCGTGGTCGGCGCAGACGGCACGATTTACGCCATATGGAATGATGGACTCACGATCGCGTTCACGCAGTCGCACGACGGCGGCAAGACGTTTGCTCCTTCGCGTTCGGTGATCGACGTAGCGCCTCCTTACTTCGGCGGTGCAGGCGGCATTCCGGGCGTGTCGCGCGTCATGGGTTTTCCGCAAATTGGCATAGGCAGGCGGAATGGCAAGCGTGCCGAGCCGCTATATCTGGCATGGAGCGACTACAGCAACGGCGACGTGGACGTGTTTTGCGTCTCCTCCGTTGACGGCGGCCGGACCTGGTCGAAACCCGTGCGAGTGAATAATGATCCCGTGCACGACGGCATCGACCAGTTTTTCCAGTGGATGACAGTCGACCCTGTGACCTGCGATGTGTATGTGCAGTTTTATGACCGGCGTGAGGATCCGGGCAATCGCAAGACGGGCTTCACCCTGGCGCGTTCCACGGACGGAGGCAGGTCATTCGTGAATTACGCGTGGGAGGAGAATTCCTTTGAGAGCCATCAACCGGCATTTCTCGGCGATTACACTTGGCTGACAGCGTATGGCCACAAGGTGTTTGGAATTTGGACAGAAACTGCGGCGCCAGCTGAACCGGAGCAGACAACCGGACACCCGGCGCATCCAGCCACCGTAGTGCGCGTTGGCTACGCTGATTTTAGCGATTGAAAAATGGTGGACCAAGTTGTGGGTTCCATAAGGTACATGTCCGCGAAGTGACGCTACTATCTGCTTCGCCGATTATTGTTGGACGGAATGCCCCAACGCTGGAAGAATTCTGCTTGTTTTTTTGGACTCGCGAGCCGGTGCAGCATCGTCCGTCGTCGCCGCGGGTTGAGAGGATCGTCATAAAGCGACGACCTGGCTTCGCCCAGCCATCGCAACCAGCTTTCCCATTCCGGACCAAACTGCAACTCCAACTGTCTGCGAAGGCGCTGCGCGAGCGCTCCGCTGTGGCCCGCGGTTGAAATTGCAATCTGCAGCGGACCGCGCCGAACTACTGCTGGATAGTAGAAATCGCAGAAAGCACGATCGCGAACCACGTTGCACACAATCTGCCTCTGTTGCGCTTGCTCGAAGATCGTTCTGTTCAATGTCTTCAAAGGAGTGGCGACAACAACTAGAAAAATGCCGTCAAGGTCGCGAACCTCGAAGCGCCGCTGTTCCCAAATGAGCTTCTTATCAGACGCCCAAGCTTGAACCGTCCGAGTAGCCGCTGGGGCTACCACCGTGACGGTTGCTCCGCAACGAAGTAATGTCGGAATCTTTTCTTCCGCTGTTTTGCCTGCGCCCACCACGAGGCAGCGCCGCTTGACGAGCTTCAGAAACATCGGGAAGAGCGGAGTCTTTTCTCCCGACAGGCGCGGCGGCTTGAACATTCCTCTCCAGAGCGAACAAAGGCTACCTCTAAATTGCCCATAAAACCTGCCCGGGACAAACGCAAAGAAACGATAGTCCGCATAAGAGAATCGATGCGAGGACGGCTGGGACAGACGCTACCGCTAGCAAAGTCAGCGGTTTGACGTGACTAGTTCCAGATAATCGCAGTGATAGATATTTTTGATTTCCGAACCCAATTTGCAACTCGCTAGAGTGCAACCAGCCAGAGGTCTTCGCGCCATCGTAGATTGAGTCGAATGCGCCGCCTCCCGGTTGAGGCTGAAGCGCAGGCAATGCATGTTATGCGAACGCCTTCGGATACCGCGTCGTATCCAAGCCTTAGCTCGCGATCGTGAAGCGTAGGAAGACTCAGAAATGACGGCATCATTTTTGTGTTGAGTTCCCCACACACATTGGTTTGCTCCATGAAATACCCGTGTGCCCGGTTCAAGCGGGCTTGCATAAACAGGAGACATTGAGATGAAACCGAGAGTCGCAAAATACTTAGGTACAGTCGTGCTTTTGTCGGGAGTTTTGTTCGCACAACACGCGCAACCTTCAGTGCATGGTGAATTGGAGGCAGTTCCGACGCTCGCGGCCAGCGTCGCCAACCTGTCAAGCAGTCCCACACCTCAGTCAACTCCACCGGCGAGCGCGCCGCCAGCCAAGCACAAGCTTGGGCCATTGGACATTTCCATCAACTGGCGCACCCGGGCCGAGGGTTGGAACTGGTTTGAAGGCAATACTGGAAACAGCGGTTATGGTCTCGGGCACTCTCTGCTGCGGGTGGGCGTTGGACAAACCGGGGAGCACGTCGACTGGTTTCTCGAAGGCGCACAGCCTTCGCTGCTTGGCGTGCCGGATAATGCTGTGGTCGCGGCTCCACAAGGCCAACTCGGAATGGGCGGAACCTATTACGCCGCCAACAACAACCACGTGAACACGGCCAACGGATTTGTGAAGCAGGCATTCGTGAATTTCAAGCACCTCGGGCCGTTCGGGTTGAAGGTGGGGCGCTTTGAATATTTCGACGGCGCCGAAGTCAAGCCCAGCGACCCGCTGCTGGCGACTGTGGTCCAGACGCGCATTGCCAATCGCCTGATCTCAAACTTCGGCTTTAGCGCGGTGCAGCGGGCGTTTGACGGAGTCCAGTTTTCGCTGAACTCTGGACAGAACAACTGGACATTTCTCGGCGCGCGCCCAACGCAGGGAGTATTCCAAGTGAAGGGGATGGACGAACTGGACGTCGACATTTACTCCGGGACTTACACTCGTTTGATCGGCACGAAACAGAATGCGGGAGTGCTCCGCGTCTTCGCCATGGGCTACGTCGACCACCGTACTCGGGTTCTAAAGACCGACAACCGTCCACAGGCGATTCGGGCCACGGACCTGGGCAGGATCGAGATCGCGACTTATGGATTGGACTATGCTCACGTTTACAACGCGCAACAGGCTGGCAAGTTCGACTTCCTGCTTTGGGGTGCGGTGCAAGACGGTTCTTGGGGAAATCAGTCGCAGCATGCCGGAGCATTCGTGGGCGAGGCCGGATGGCAACTGCCGCTGAGGGTCCTGCAACCATGGATCAGTGCGGGTTACTCCTACGGTAGCGGCGATGGTGATCCGAGTAATTCCAGGCACAGCACTTTCTTTCAGCTTCTACCCACTCCCCGCCCGTATGCGCGCTTTCCCTTCTACAACATGATGAATAACGAGGATCTATATGGGACGCTGAACGTGCGCCCGACGTCGAAGCTTGCTCTTCGCGGCGAATTGCATACTCTGCGGTTGGCGAGTGCATCCGATCTCTGGTATCTCGGCGGAGGCGCGTTCCAGCCGAAAACCTTTGGATACACAGGCCGCCCCAGCAACGGCAACCGTGGACTCGGTAATGTTGTGGATTTCAGTGCCGACTATCAGGTCACACGCTCCTTTGCGACGACTCTGTACTATGGCCGCGCTTGGGGTAAAGGCGTGATCGCATCAATCTATCCGAAGGATGCCAACGGGCAGTTCGCGTACCTGGAGACCAACATCCATTTCTGAAAGAACTCGCGCCACTGCTTGAGCCTTTACGGAACTCGCTCGAGGAAGAGATCCCAGTCAGAACCCACGCGAGGATTCGGACGCCTGCGCGAAATCACCTTGAAGCGGGACGGCGTTCAGACAAAGCGACCGCGACTTCTGTGACGCCGTCCTTGCCACGGTTTCTCCTACGATCAGAACGCATGGAGCCGGCAAGATTGGCGCCTGGTCGAGCAAAGCGAGAGTAGTGTGGTACGACTGTTCTTCGGAGCCCGAAGCCTTGGAAACGATTGCGCACGGTGTAGAGCCACTTAAACCCGCTCCACGAAGATCCGCCGCAACACTGCCATACTCACCGGGCATATAAACGACGACAGTGGTTCCTCTCGTCACCAGACCGCTCCAATCTGAATCAGTCTTTCCGTGCCCGCGATGCGCGCTAATCACAAGCAGCCGTTCTGCGCTCCTGCGGTCCGTCAGCGACACTTGGACAGTAGCGGCGGCGGCCAGTGCCGCAGTGACGCCGGGTACAATCTCGACCTCAACGCCGGCCCCCTTCAAGGCATCCAGTTCCTCTCCTGCACGCCCAAAAATCAGCGGATCACCACTCTTCAGCCGGACGACGACTTCTCCGTTCGAGGCGAACCGCAGCATCAACTCGCTGATCGCTTCTTGGGATATGCTCTTTCGCCCGCAGCGTTTCCCAACATTCACAATCCGGGTGCCCGAAGAGACGAGGGTGAGTACTTCTTGCGACACTAAGGCATCATGCAACACGACATCCGCCATGCCCAGAGTGCGCACAGCCCTTACAGTCAGCAGGTCCGGATCACCCGGGCCAGCACCGACGAGAAAGACTTTTCCTTTCCTTTGTTGCGATGGACGGCTGAGCAAGGATTCCCCTTTGTAGGGTTGCGTGAACCCGAACGAACGACAAACATGGACCAGCACGCTTGCAGGTCGGGGTTGACCTGCCCCACACGTATAAATACAGTTCCGCGGTTAAAGAGGGAAATTGAAAATATTGATTTCGTCTATGCGATTGACTGCTTGCGAATGCTCGTCAAGCCGGTACAGAATCGAAAACTGACCGCAGAAGCCACGGAAAAAGAGCCAAATCATGTTCACTAAAGCAGGAATTATCGAATTACATGCCGCAACCCACGAGCGGCTGGATCTTTTGCTGCGCCATGTCGCAGCCGTGCCTGAGGGATTCCACCACAAGCCGATTTCAGGATTCGGCCACCCCTCAATTTGGCAGCAACTTGTACATATCCTGACCTGTGAGGAAGGCTGGATCTGCGATTTGCAGAACCAGACTTTTGCCGGGTGGAACGAAAAAGATTGCCCAAACATGGAGGCCTTGCTAGCTGCGAAGTACCGTATTCGAGCGGCGACACGAACTTTCTTGGGCAACCTCACAGAAGAGCAACTTAATACGACCCTGACCAAGCGTCCCGTGGATTGGGGCGGCGAACTCCGAAGTCCTGCATTTATCGTGTTGCACGTCATAACGCATGCATTTCACCACAAGGGCCAGATCGTTGCGATGCTGAGAGTTATCGGATATCCAGCGCCTGACACAGATTTGCAGCAGGTCTAGATTCCTTGCAAGACTCGCCAGCCTACCAATCGGTCTGAGTTCGATCCGCAAGCGACCTGCCGTCTCAGTTCCAAGATGCGGGTACTTGTCCCATAGCAAGGGTATCCAGCCACTTCTAGAAACCCGACAGCGGCCGCACTCATCTAACGCACTTGGGAGGACAACGAAAATGCATCACGTGCGGCAAGAGAAGTTGCCTTTTGTCGGTAGTTCGCATGAGTTTGTCGGAGCGGAGCACGGGAATACCAACATTTCGGTGTTCTTGTTCCATGGCAAGCCTGGCTCCGGGCCAAGCCCGCATCGGCATCCTTATGATGAGATTCAGTTCATCCGCGAAGGCAGAGGAGTGTGGACGGTCAACGGCAATACTTTCGAAGGCGGCCCTGGAGACATCTTCGTCATCAAGGCCGGCGAGATCCACAGTTTCAAGGCGGTAGGCGAGTCGCCGCTGATCCAGCTCGACGTTCACCTGAGCCCACGCTTCATCCAGGAAAACCTATAGCCTTCCGCTCACACCTGCGCTCGCGGAAACTGTTTTCGTACTCCGGGTAAGAGTTCGGTTCCTCCGCTCGTTTCCCAATCCAGTGCTGTCGGCGATCAGCATCTCGTCATAAGAACTCAGTGCAAGAGTGGAAACCCGAAGCGTTGATTGATGTTGTCCCGGTCAACTGTGGGCCGCTGCAAACCTCCGGTCATCATCGCTACCTTGAGTGACACGAAAGCTTCCAACTCATCAATGGAAATTCTGCCGTCCTGGTTGCGATCAGCCTGGCTTGAAGCAAGTGCCTCAAGTACCTCATGGGTGAAGAAACCATTCTGAATCTTGGGGGACTCAAATGACATTTCGCCCGCATGGGATGCGGAGAAGATGATTGAGCCAGTGCGCCGGGCAAGATCGTTATATATGTAGCGGTCCCGCTCGTAGAGAAAGACCCGCTTCGGCTGACTCGAATGTGCCTGCTGGAATGCTGGACTCGTGCGGGCGGCCAAGCCCGCCTCGCGCATTCTTGCCGTGAGTTCTACCTTGGTCGTCTCATCCATTTCGCCGGATTCGCAAGTGTCGAGCAGCAATAGTTTCCGGCGGGGTGCGATGTCGCGCAACAGCGACTCAATCTCATCGAAGCTCACTGCTGTTGCGGCGAGGTTCTTGACATCAATGTTGTACGTTCCGTAGTAGTACGTGGCTTCTTTCGAGAGATCATAGGCTCCGTGCCCAGAAACCAGAATCACAACCGTGTCATCGACGCCGGCGTTCTTGAGTAGTTCTCCCGCTTTCAGCACGTTCTCGCGAGTAACCGCGTCGTCTATGTAGGTCTTCGCAATGATGTGTCGATACGCCCCGGAATAACGGTCAAGGGCCGTGCCGAGATCCAGGACATCCTTATGCGCGAATTGCAGGTTGAGTGCCGGGTTACGGTAATGCGAAACACCGAAGCCAATGTAATAGAGATCATTTTTCAGGTCTTTTGATTCTGGCCGATACGTTGCAGACCAGTGAGCCCGCAGTGCCTCGACGCCCTGGCTGTTGAAAGCACTGATTTCGATCTTGTTCTCGCCAAGTCCGAGTTCGATCCGTTCGCTCACGCGGGCGTTCTGGCCGCTGACGGGTTTCCCCGGTGCGCGAAAAACAGGAACATCATTGACATAGATCTGATAACTCTGGAGTGGGTAATGTTGATCGCTGAGTTCGGCCTCGATCTGGGCGAATTTGCCATCCTGCTTGGCCGCGAGGAGATGCGCCTCGGGAGAGGCTAGCGCAAGTCCGCCTGCACTCACGTGAAATCCGCTTCGCTCAAGGCGGCGCTCGTATCTTGAGTGAAGATGCTCAACAAACTCAGGCGAACCGATTCCCATTCGGCTCAGGATCAGATCCGGCCGATTGAGCTGAATCGCAAATTGATCGACCGCGAACGTGTCGAGGCCGCGGGTGATGTCGACCAGGTCTCCGCCGTAATGCGAACCATCAAAATATCCATCGGGAGTGTAGACGATCCAGTCCCCGCCATGCGCCAGGAGCGCCATCGAATAGCCGTTGTCGACTCGCCATACCCGCGTGGTTGCATCGTGACCTGCGCTGACGATGTGCTGCTCGTCCGGGGTGAAAGCCAGGCCTTCAATGAAGTCGCCATGTCCTTTGAGCACGCGCACAAGCTTCCGAGTGGGCCAATCCCAGAGCGTTACCGTACTGTTCGCGGTCGCTGCAAGCCAATGGCCTGATTTCGAGAATACGATCGCGCCGCCCTGAAAAGAATTCGCGACCTTGATGGAATCCACGAGTTGCGCCTTGAGATCGAAGATCTGGAGGCTCTTCTCGGCATTTGTGGTGGCAGCGACAACTTTGTCTCCTTCTGGAGTAAACGCAAGCGAGTAGGCCGGACTCACTGGGCGTGTCACCTTGGCATCAAATCGGCTTTCACCTTGCAACCTCCCATCGAAATCCCATATGCGCACGTCTTCGCGATGGCTGCCGGTCGCAAAATACTTTCCCGACGGAGCAATGGCCAGCGCGTAAACACGTCCGTCATGCACTTTCAAATGCCGAACCGATTTCTGCACGAGATCGTAGATGTGAACCGAACCTCCGCCATCGCCGCAGAACAAGTAGCGACTGTCCGGCGAAAAGGCGAGTACGCCGGCGCCGTCCTTAAATCCGGTGAACTCATCCAACTTCTGGCCCAAAGGCCCCCAAAGGATCACCTCGTCACCGCCGCTGGCAAAATACTTACCGTTTGGTGCGTAGGCAAGCCCGGTTGGGTACTCCTTGTGACCGGGCAGGCTGGCGATCAGTCGGCCGCTGATCGACCAGATTCGTACTTGGCGGTCCGCCGACAGGGTGACAATGAGATTTCCATCCGGCGACGTAACAACGTTGGTCATCGGCCCGCTCAATCCGAGCAGTGCGCGTTCAAAGCTGCCGTCAATATTCCAGATCTCGAGCCCGGGCGGATCTATATTGTCGTCCGCTGTGATCAAGGTCCTTCCATCGGGCGCTAGCGCAATCAGGTAAGGCGAGCGCTGGGCGCCTTCTCCAACCTTGATGGTGCGCAACAGTTCTCCCGATTTCTTGTAGATGCGTACCTCGTTATCGGAGCGGCCACCGCTGACAAGGCTTAACCCGTCGGCACTGAAGCGGAGGCATTGCGTGAACTGGGACGAAAACTGTCCGAGCGGATTGCCATCGAGGTCCCATAATTTCGTGACAGGCTTTATGTTTTTCGGAGCCTCCCCAAAGAAAATGGGATTTCCGGCGGTCGCCAGTGTCTTGCCATCTGGACTAAGGGCCAATGTCCTTACGGCATACTCGTGAGCAACGACTGTTCGAAGCAACTTTCCTTCGCTGGTCCAGAAACGGAGCTTGCCATCGTAATAGCCGCTGATGAGACGTCCGTCGCGAGTGTAGAGGGCACTCTCGACTTCGGAAGCGTCGCCTTCCGTTTGCAACCGCGTTTCGGCGGTACCGTCCAGCCGATAAAGAACCAGCCCTCGCGTCGTGCCAATTGCGAAATAGCGGTTGTCATCGGATAAAGCAACCGCGGAGATGAAACCCTCTTTCATCGAGACATCGGGAAAGCGGTGGACGACCCGTCCATCGAGTGACAGCAGGAAGATATTTCCGATGCGCGAAGCAGCCAGCAGGAGTTGATTGTCATGCGAGAGAGCAAGATAGTTGACCCAGAGACCGGTGCGAATGGTGCGTATCAATGTGCCGTTTGGCGACCAGAGCTTAAGCGTGGAATCCTTGCCGGCGCTGACGAAGAACTTGCCATTCGTCGCGTATTCAAGGCCTTGGATCTCCGCCAAATGGCCGGTTTGCACGGTGAATTCGATGGCTGGGACCGGCGCGGCGCCAGGCTCCTGGTTGGACGCGGCTCTTAGGAATGACGCGGCAAGAAGAGAGACCGAGATTAGAACGACCTGCCACAATCGCAGGCTCCAAAGGGTGCCGCTTTTGACACGACGTGCTGCCTGTTTTCCTATTCTGTCAGACCGTTGGGCAAGTGGTTGACCCAATTGTTGGGTGTCGGAGTTCGAATGTCCAAATTGCTTCACAGCGCCTCCAGCCAGACCTTCTGCTGGCAAATGAGCGGTTCGAGGAAAAGGGCCACGCGACATTGACTGAAGTGTAGCCACCTAAAAAAATGCGGCCAGCTATCGTTTTGCGGGGAGAAAACGGCCAGAATTCATTTTAGAGAAGGCGACTATTCTGCCAACGTGACCTTGGTACTAGACTTCTCGGCTATTGATCTCGACGCCGCTCGTAGGATTTCGCATAGTGGCAGCCGAATTTCTACCTCTTTCCGGACCGGAATACGATGGTTGTCAATGGGCATGCGCAAAATCATCCACGTGGATATGGATGCTTTCTACGCTTCGGTCGAGCAGCGGGATGATCCGCAGCTGAAAGGTAAGCCCGTTATCGTCGCATGGAAGGGCAACCGCTCCGTCGTTTGCGCGGCTTCGTACGAGGCAAGGGCCTTCGGAGTCCGCTCGGCCATGCCCGCCGTGCGAGCGGAACGAATTTGTCCGGCGGCGGTTTTCATTGCCCCAGATTTCACACGTTATCGGGCCGTGTCGAAGAGCACGCGAGAAATCTTCAAGCGTCATACCGACCTGATCGAACACCTGTCGCTCGATGAGGCGTATTTGGATGTAACGGAGAATAAGACCGGATTGTCGACCGCGACACTCGTGGCGCGCACAATCCGGCAGCAAATCCGCGAGGAATTGAAACTGACCGCCTCTGCCGGAGTGGCGCCCAACAAGTTCTTGGCAAAGCTTGCGTCGGACTGGCGGAAGCCGGACGGTCTGTTCGTGATTCAGCCAGCGGAGGTGGAAACGTTCCTTCTGCCCTTGCCGGTTGGGCGACTGCCCGGAGTGGGCAAAGTCACCGAAGAGAAACTGGCCAAACTTGAAATCAAGACGGTGAGCGACTTGCGAGGCGTGGGTTTATCGGTGCTTGAAGCGCAATTTGGCCGCTACGGTGTGCGCTTGTACGAACTCGCCCGCGGAATGGACGAAAATCCTGTGGTGCCGGACCGGCCCACGCAATCGATCTCCGTCGAGGACACATTCGAGCATGACGTGCCACTCTCAGAGACGGAGCCCATGATCAGGCGCCTGGCAGAAAAACTTTGGTTTGCTTCGCGCAAGGAGTCGCGAATCGCGCGGACGGTAGTTCTCAAGCTGAAGACCAGCGAGTTCAAGATCCTGACTCGCAGCCACACTCCGAGTGCTCCTCCATCGTCCTCGGAAGAACTGACAGAGATCGCTGTGAAGCTGCGGGAACGAGTGGATCTTGGTCCGAAAAAACGCTATCGCCTGGTGGGTGTCGGCCTGAGCAACTTTCAAGACGAGGGAAAGGCCGGGGCCCAGCCTCCCCTTTTCGAGTGAAGCCGAATCAGTCCGCAGCGGCTGTGAGCGCGGCTGAAACCGCACCATAAGCCTTCTTGTTCAATGGATCAATCTTTTTCTTGGCCATAGCACTCGTTCGCGCGCACAACACTCTAACCAAACGAAGAGAACAGTGCATCTGAAGCTAGGCTTGATCAGGGCTGGACGCTCGGGGGCACTAACTGGGCAATCAATCGGCGAATCAATTCAGGCTGATGTTCACCGGCCGAATCCGCCAGACTGTAAGAGCGTTCGAACCCATTGGGTCCTTCAATGCACATATCCCAGTTCTCGCTCGCCCGCGATCCAGTGATTGAAACGCGCCACACGCCCAGTCGGTCGCTAAATACGTGCTCGACCTGCGCAGTAATTTCCCTGCAGAGCTGAACGTCGCCGAGATTCTGCAGATCGATAGAGACTGCCATACATCATAATTTTAATCGGAATCTTGAGACCCGGTCGCACTTCGAGACACTTCCGTCCCCTTTTTTTTTGCAAGCCTTGGGACAGCAAGAATCAGCGTCCCGCTTGAAAGAAAAAGGAAAGCGAGAACTGTGCTGCGGCAGCCCATCTTCAGTTCCTCCGACGAAAGGCGATGTTACAGGTTGCGCCGGGGCATCCGCATCAACGATGTCCGATCAGCCGCCAAACCGCAAGTTGGTAGGTCACCTCGTGGAAGCCTCATCACACGCTGATTGCAGTGGAAGCGTTTCAGACCGTGCTTCGTCTGTCAGTCCGTACCTGTTTACGAGGGACAGTCCGTAAACGGCACCGAATGGTGCCAATCATGGAAGTGATTTAGAATCAGTGAAGCAATAGAGTCGGGGCGTAGCGCAGCCTGGTAGCGCACCTGCCTTGGGCGCAGGGGGTCGTAGGTTCAAATCCTATCGCCCCGACCATTTTCACCTCGCCCCAACCCAGCTTCGGGGTGCATCCTTCCGGCACGTCGCAACCTCACCAACTTTTCGACCGGTAATTTCAGCAAGTATTCAGGTGGCACTGCCAGAATAGTCACCGTCCACGTTGGCAAATCGTAGTCTTCGCCGGAAATTCTCTCGGAGGAATCCTGTGCGCTTTCAGAAATTCTTTGTGGCCGTTCTCTTGACACTCCTCTCCATCACATTCACCGCACGATCGGTTGCGCAAAGCAGTTGGGCTGTCGAAAAGACCTTTCACATTGGTGGTGAAGGCGGAATGGATTACATCACGGTGGACGAAAAGAATCACCTGCTCTACGTCCCCCGAAGCACGCATACGATGGTCATCGATGCCGAGTCAGGCAAGGTCGTCGCGGATATTCCCGGCCAGAAGCACAATCACGGAGTCGCGCTGGTTCCCGAGGCGGGGCGCGGATTCATCAGTGACGGCGAGGGCGCAGTCGTGATCTTCGATCTCAAAACGAATGCAGTGTTGGGGACGATCAAGGCTCATCCCGATGCCGACGGAATTATTTATGACAGCGCCAGCGGGTTGGTGCTGGTGGTTTCTGGCGATGACGGGCTGTTGATGACACTCAAGCCGAATGTCGATCCCAAGAGCGGCGCCATGGATGAACCCATAGCCTTGGGCGGCAAACCTGAGTTTCTGGCTTCCGACGGGGCGGGCAAGGTCTATATCAACCTCGAGGACAAGGATCAGATTGGGGTTGTAGACATCAAGGCGCGGAAGGTACTGGCGCACTGGCCGGTCGCCCCGGGCGGCTCCCCGGTGGGGATGGCGATGGACACCACGAAGCGGCATCTTTTTATCGGCTGCCGGAAACCCCAGAAGCTGATCGTGATGAGTGCAGACGACGGCAAGGTGCTGGCGGATCTGCCCATTGGCGCTGGCGTGGATGCGACGAAGTTTGACGGCAGCCAGACGTTTGCGAGCTGTCGCGACGGCAAGCTCGTAATAGTTGGCGAGACTGCGCCGGGCAAATTCGAAATCCAGCAAACAGTGACAACCGCTGTTGGCGCCAAAACGATGGACGTCGATACGGGTACGCATAAGGCATATCTGCCGACCTTCGAGTTTGAGGAGCAGAAACCGGGGGACACGGGGCGTCCAAAAGCTAAGCCAGGGACGTTTATGATCGTCGTCGTCGCACGGCACTAGGGCGGAGTGTCAGCCTGCAGCTTCCAGTTCTTCTGCGATGGAGAGCATCTTGGTCACGCTGTTCCAGTTTCGGGCGGTGCCGGTGGTCTTTACCAGCTTCTCGACCGCCGACCACGGCAGCTTGGACTTACCGGCCCCGTTGGGAAAGTAGATGTAGAGTTCGCGGCCCAGGAGATGCAGTTCCTCGGGATAATCCTTGAATTTGAGGAGTGTGGCGGGCGCTTCGGGGCTCGGATCACCAGCGAGGAATGTCAGCAGCAGTTTGCCGGGCTCGATATCTTTGCGTCGAGCAAACGGGTTGGCGGCGATGGCTTGCCGCAGTTCATCCGCGGTGCGGAGGATGACCTCGGGACGGAAGCCGCACTCTTTTTCAATCGCGTTCTGGATCATCTTTGCCAATAACGCGGCGTTCTTCTCTTTCGTGCGGAAGATGACGTTGCCGCTTTGAACGTAGGTGCGCGGGTCTTCCAGTTTAAGAGACCGACAGAGGTCGCTGAGCACCGCCATCTTGATGCGGTTGTGGCCTGCGACATTGAGGCCACGAAGCATGGAGATGAAGACGGGCATGGCATTAACTTTCCTTCGGATGAGTCTTGCGCAGCGTGATGCGACGGTAGAGAGTTTTCTCGTCCCCAATCTTTAGCGTCCCTGTCATGGTGTCGCCGGAGATTTGGAATTCCCAGTCGTCCTTCTGACTGGTACTGCCCGAACAGCTGAGGGTGGATTGGTCGGCGTGATACGTGCACGCCAACGTGCCCATGAATACGGGCGTGCCATCGACAATCTTGTAGCCATCGACGGTTAGATTCGCGGGACCTTTTTTGTCGGGAGCGATGCGGTACAGGGCATGCTCGTCGTGGCACGCCGAGGCAGCTACCGCGCACTTCGAGTCGCCTTCCCAAGAGCCGACGACACTGGCGATGTCGGCAGCTGGGCGAGACCATGCTGCCGCGGAAAGGAGAATGAGAATCACGACCCTGGATGCGCTTCTCATGGCTATTTCAAGAGCACATCATAGCTGAAACGGACGTTCCACTCAGCTGATGTCGAGAAGCATGGCATTGCCGCTGAGCGCGGCGTCTGAATAGAAGGCGCGAAAGCGGAGAAACAGGTCTGGCAGATATTCCCAGCCATCAGGCAGCGTGTGCGCCAGGTAGATCTGTTTGGCTTCGGCGTCTTCCCGATCGAGCCTCGACAACAGTTCCGCAGGTCTGACATCGGCGAGCGCTTTTGCGACAGCTTCGACTTGATGCGGGTCGAGATAGCGCATGGGGCCGTAGCCCATCAGGCCTTCGACGTCTGGAAGCTCCTCCCCGCCTAGAATCGCGTCCGCGAGCGGGCCGTCCCCTCCCTCGGTGGTGCCGTTGAGAACGTAGTGCAGCACGTGCCAGTCTTTTTCCAGAAAAAACTGCTCGCGGGCTGGAGGAGCCGGAGCTGCTGGCCGGTCCGAAACAAGGTGCAGCCTCTTGCGCGTTTGCATTTTGGAAGCCAGTTGGCTCGCCACTCGTTGCGCCTCCTGCCTGAAGGCGGGAGGAAGCGTTTTCATCTGCTCCGAGAGGAGAGCGAGAAAGGGCTCAAGTTCAGGATTGTCGAGCATATCCCCAAACCGAAAATCGTAGGCCTTCGTCGGTTGCTGAATGAATTCTTCGAGTTGCTCTGGAGTGATTTGCTCCAGAGTGGCGACCATTCCCATACCAGGTTCCTGATCAAATTGAGGGTGCTCAGCAGATTTGTAGCATCGAACCGTGAGCAAATTCCCGTTACGATCGTGCCTGCTCTGTCGAGAATTGACGGTATGGGGCCGGAACGCACAAGCGGCATGGCCTAGTGAGTGGGTGGAACCAAGAGAATCACTTTGACCCGACGGAGTATCCCCCGAGAATCGGTGAAACGTCTGGCCGCGCTCACGTTCGTCGAGGCGCCGTTTGGCTCGAGTCGATCTTTCCTAGATAAACGTTCCAGGTAAGCGATATTCCAAAGCCGCACCGCTCGCGGCTTAGGGCTTCTGGCCCAGGGAGAAGTGATATGTCGGGACAAGTTGTTTTGTATTTCGAGGATCAGGCAGACGCCTTGCGTTTCGCTCTGGCCGCAGGTTCAGTCATGGCAGGAGAAGGCGGCAAGTTCACCAACGAACTGCTGGAGGAGACGTCGCGGGTGGCGCGCATCCGGCTCGATGCGGTGAATGCGGGGAATGTGAAGAAGATCAATCCCGTACGCGTGGCGTAAATCGGGTCCGAGCCAGTCTTCGGATCGACGCATGGACGCGGTGTGTTTGAAGAACCAAACTGGCCCGCGCGCAGCGGCCTTCGCGTCTAGTTTTTCAAAGCCGTTGCTATGATCTGATGGATCAATGAGCGCTATCGCCTGATTTCGACAACGGTCCTGCATTTAGGTAACTTTGCCCTCCGGATACGCTGACCTACACTTGCAATGGACAAAAGCCTTGCAATGATTGATCCGCATCCAGCGGCCCCTAAATGGGTGAAGATTGTGTTCCGAACCGTGGGGACGGTCAATGCCGTTCTCGCGCTTCTGGGCGCGTACTTTGCGGTGCATACAGGATATGGCATCCTGATCGGAAGACCCCTTCCGGCACCAGATTTGGTTCCTCAAGTCCGGTTCGCGTTCGCGGTGATGACACTGATAAACCTGGTTTTTGTCAGCAGTCTTCTCGTAACAGCTATTGGGTTTCTCAAGGGCAACCTTTCCGCTGCTAATTCGTACTCGCTTCTGGTGCTACTACTCCTCGGTTACTGGTCGGCAATCCGTAAGCTGTGGCGAATTGGCCGAGGAATAGCGACGATCGTCGCTGCCGCAACGGGAATTGGCAACCTTGGGATCGCGCCGTTTGTCTTTCTGTTCCTGGTGCCATTCTTATATCCGGTCGTCTCGATGATTGTGGCGCAAGTGCTCAAACAGCGTTACCGCACCTTGCACATTCCCAATCAGGGTATGATCGTGGCGGGGAATACGACCTTTTCCTCATCTCACTGATCCTGAATCTTGGATGTTTTGTTCGGTCTCCACCGGCCGCAGCAGTCGCGTGCAGCGGTGATTCTACTTCCAGCTGTCTTCACATTGCTTTTTGCTTGGCGGCTGGCGTCCGGCGTGGTGCTCTACTGGGCCGCATCGACGGCCGTGAGCGGCCTACAGGGCTTGTTATCGCGCCGTGGTCAGGCTTAGGATTTGCGGCGCGGCCCGCGTGACGGTCGTTATATCCTGATAGCGCTCGTTGATTAAGTCCGTTCTGAAAGTCCCCGACTGCAAGCACGCCTATTAAGCAGTCCCGACTACGCAGTGCCGGCGTTGGTAAACGCTTCTAGCGCGTCGGAGAGCGTCGGGAATATCAGGAAGACCTGCTCGACCTTGGTGATCTCGAAAACTTTGTGGACCCGCTTGTTGATCCCTGTGAGGGCAATGCGGCGTCCCGCCTTGGTGCACGAAGTACAGGCGCTGACCAGCGATCCCAAGCCGGAAGAATCGAGATACGGGACGTTGGTGAAATCCAGAATCATGGTGGGAGCGTCTTCGCGGCGCACGGCATTGAGAAATGGAGAAACGTTCTCCATCGTCAGCGGACCATGAAAGCTCAAGACTCCCCGGTCCAAACGCTCGACTTGTAACGACTCCGCCATGGAGGACCGATTCTAGGCTAGTTGGTCCGCTGGGTTCAAGTTGATGCTGTCCCATCGTGTCTCATTCGTGTCCCATTACGTCGGGACACTGTCCTCCCTTTGTAATCTTTTTGTGTTTTCTTCGGGCGCGTGGCTGCAGCGAGGTCGCGCGCGACTACGATTACAATAACGGCATGTGGGGGGAAACGGATGATGAAAAGAATTGGAAATTCTTACGAGCAGTACAGAGGTCAGCAATCATAGTAGTCAGCCCACGAACGTAGAAAGACATCCCAAGGGAACACAAGCCCGCATTCTGCTGAGCTCGGTCTTCGGACCGTATGCGCAAGACGACGAATTTGGCAGCCGCTCCATCAACCCGATGGAGCTTTATCACAATCAAGTCACGCGTGCACAGGGCAGCTTCTCGCTGCGCATGTTTCATCGCTCTTGGGGGATCATGATGATCCAGGCGAACATTTCTGCGCCCTGCGCCGTGCTCGACTTCCCTACCCGCGACGACTTCGCCCGCCAGCTGAAGACCAATCAGTATGACATCGTCGGCATCACCGGGATCATCGTGAACGTCGGCAAGGTGCGCGAGATGTGCCGCATGGTGCGCAAGCTTTCTCCGAACTCGGTGATTGTAGTGGGCGGGCACGTGGCCGCGATTCCCGGAGTCGAGAACATGATTGACGCGGACCACATCGTCCGCGGCGAAGGCGTCGCGTGGATGCGGCGCTACCTGGGTGAAGACGAGAGTGCACCGATCCGGCATCCGTCGATCGTTTCCGGAATGCGCACGCGCATCATGGGCATTCGACTGCCCGAGCGCAAGGGTGCGACCGCGGCGACGATTATTCCTTCGGTGGGCTGCCCCATGGGCTGCAACTTTTGCACGACTTCGGCGTTCTTCGGCGGCAAAGGCAAGTTCGTCAACTTCTTTGAGACAGGCGACGAACTGTTCGACGTCATGAGCCGCATGGAAGACGAACTCAAGGTGCACTCCTTCTTCGTGATGGACGAGAACTTCCTGCTGCATCGCGAGCGGGCAATGCGTTTGCTGGAGTTAATGAAAGAGCATGGCAAGAGTTGGTCGCTATCTGTGTTTGCTTCGGCGAATGCGATCCGCAAATACACCATGCAGGAGTTGGTGGAGTTGGGCGTGTCGTGGTTGTGGATGGGGCTGGAGTCTCCCAAGGCCGGCTACAGCAAGCTGCAAGGCTCAGACACGCGGGAACTCACGCGCGAGTTGCGCGAGCACGGAATTCGCGTACAGGGCTCGACCATCATCGGCTTGGAGCATCACACTCCGGACAACATCATGTCGGAAATCGAACACGCGGTTTCGCACGACACCGACTTCCATCAGTTCATGTTGTATACGCCGGTGCCGGGGACGCCGCTGTACCAGCAGATGTCAGAAGAAGGACGCTTGTTAAATGACGTGGATTATGCGGACGTGCATGGGCAGTTTAAATTTAATTTCAAGCACGCGGCAATTTCCCGCGAGGATTCGAAGCGATTTCTCGATTGGGCATTCTGGCGCGACTTCGAGTTGAATGGCCCGAGCCTGTACCGTATTTCACGGACACTGATGGCGGGATGGAAGCGTTACAAAGATTCACCGGACTTGCGCGTTCGGAAACGATTTGCGGAAGACATGGGGCGGCTGGCTGGCGTCTACGGCTCGGCATTGTGGGCCATGGAAAGGCAGTTCAGGAAGGTCGACCGCAAGGTTAGCGAAGAGATTCGAGCGCTGCGGCGTGAATTCAGGCAGGAGTCAGGAATCATCGCGCGGATGCTGCCGGCGGTGCTTGGTCCGCTGCTGCTGTGGACGACGCGGCGAGAGGAACGTCGACTGGCGCGCGGGAAAACTTACGAGCCTCCAACGATTCTGGAGCGGAGTAATTGGGTAGAGGCGTAGTGCAGACTATCCCGTGCGGCGCGTTGAGAGCAGATTCAGAATCTCGCGCAGACCCTGGCGGATATGCTGGATCTCCGGCTTCGAATGTGTGGGGAATGGGATGGCACCCTGCGTCTTGTCAGTTTTGTTCTCTGCACGGAGTTGCTGGCGCGCGCCTGAGATGGTGAATCCCTGCTCGTAGAGCAGTTGCTTGATGCGGAGCACACTCTCTACGTCGCGCTTGCGGTACATGCGCTGCCCGGTGCTGCTCTTGACCGGCTTCAGCTGCGGGAATTCGGACTCCCAGAAGCGCAGAACGTACGCCGGCAGGTGGCAGAGCGTGGCTACTTCGCCGATGCGGAAATAGAGTTTGTCGGGGATGAAGATCTCATCCACCTTGTGCTTCGTCGCGCTCTTCTTCCTTGGTGCCATTTTCGATGACGCGGCTAGAGCCGTGTGGTTTGCCTATTGTGACACAGGTCTGGCAATTGGCATGGAGATTTTCCGACGTGCACCTCAAAAGGAAAAGCCCCTCAAGAGGTGCTTCTCTTAAGAGGCCAGTGAAATCCGGTGTAAGCGAGGATCACCCTCGCTGACGGTTAGTGTTTCTTCTTTTTTGCCTTCTTCTTCGTTGCCATTGAAGGATCCTCCGTTGAACGATTTTCCCTTGATGAAGGTTTCTACCGGGCCCTTGTACTCGAAAGGCCAACCCTACTCGTGGTAGTGGAAGGCCCTATAACACAAGATATTGCGGCAGTATGAACAAAGTGTCAACAGAATTTTGCAATTTTCATCGGATTTCTTTGCGGTGTCGTCGGTCGCTTGTCGTTGGTCGGTCGCGAACACGAGCGGTGAAGACTTTAGCTTCGACACACTCGGCAAGCGACAAACGACCATCGGCCAACAACTGGTAGTACACTGCGCGTCATGCGGAGCGATCCGGTCGAACTGGAAATCTTCAAGAATCTGTATCACTCCATTGCCGAAGAGATGGGCGCGGCCCTGCGACGGACGGCATTTTCTCCCAACATCAAGGAGCGCCGCGACTACTCGTGCGCGGTGTTCGACAGCGCCGGCGAGGTGATCGCCATGGGCGACCATATGCCGGTTCACCTCGGCTCGATGCCGATGTCGGTGCGGGCTGCGATTGATGCCAGCCCCATGGAGCCAGGGGACGTCGTGATGCTGAACGATCCGTTTCGCGGCGGAACGCATTTGCCGGACATCACGCTGGTGGCGCCCGTGCACGTGGAGAAGCGCGGGCGAGGGGCTCGCGCCAACGCACGCCCGGACTTTTATATATCTTCGCGGGCGCACCATGCTGACGTCGGCGGGGCCTATCCCGGATCGATGGGATTGTGCCGGGAAATCTACCAGGAGGGCGTACGCATCCCCCCAGTGAAATTGATGCGGGCAGGTGTGATGGACCGCGATGTGCTCGCCATGCTGCTCAACAACGTGCGCACCCCCGAAGAACGTGAAGGCGATCTGGGCGCTCAGATCGCAGCCTGTCACACTGGCGCGGAGAGGCTGCGTGAAGTCTGCGCTCGATACGGGGTTGAGCGCGCCAAACGCGCGACGGCTGAACTGCTGGATTATTCCGAGGAGCTGATGCGGGCATTTCTCGAGCGCGTGCCGTCGGGAGAATATCGAGCGGAAGATTTTCTGGATGGTGATGGGATCAACGACCGGCCGGTGAAGATTGCGGTGACGGTGAAGGTTCATGACGGCAAACAACTGCACGGTGCAGACGCTGCGCGGGGGCGCGTTCGCCCGCGCCACATGGTCACCGTTGATTTCAACGGTAGCGATCCGCAGGTTGAGGGAAGCGTTAACGCGGTTGCGGCGATCACCTATTCGGCATGCTTTTATGTTTTTCGCTGTCTGCTGGCAGAGGACGTTCCGGCCGCTGCAGGGCTGATGCGGCCGATTGAGGTCATCGCACCGGAAGGAACCATCGTGAATGCGCGGCCCCCAGCAGCCGTGGCCGGAGGAAACGTCGAGACTTCGCAACGTCTCGTGGACGTCCTGTTGCGGGCGCTGGCACAGGCGATTCCCGACCGCATTCCGGCGGCGGCCTCAGGCACAATGAATAACCTGACCATTGGCGGCATCGATCCGCGCACGCACGAACCGTTCGCTTACTACGAGACTGTCGCTGGAGGGATGGGCGCGCGGCCGGGCAAGTCCGGAGTTTCCGGCGTGCACGTGCACATGACGAATTCGCTGAACACTCCGGCAGAAGCGCTGGAGTACGCGTATCCCCTGCGCGTGCGGAAGTACTCGCTGCGGCCGGGAAGCGGAGGGGGCGGGAAGTTTCGCGGCGGCGACGGCATTGTCCGCGAGATTGAAGTAATGACCGATTGCGATGTAACGCTGCTGGCTGACCGGCGCTCTCGCGGCCCCTGGGGACTGAGCGGAGGTGGAGAGGGCGCGCCGGGAAAGGCTTTCATCACACGCGAAGACGGATCGGTTGAGCAGATGCCGGGAAAATTCAGTACTCGTTTGCGGAAGGGCGAGCGCATACGCATAGAGACACCTGGCGGCGGCGGCTGGGGATCCTAGACTTCGTATTTCTGCGACATCGATGTGACACGAGCATCTAACGACCGAGGTGAACCATGACAACCGAGCTGGCAACACACTATCTTGACGAGGCTCGCCGCCAGATGCGCGGCCACAAGCGCATGGGCGAGGGCGCAATGGCACAACTTCGGGATGAGGATTTCTTCGTCACTCTTGATCCGGAGTCGAACTCGGTCGCCATTCTAGTGAAGCATCTCGCGGGAAACATGCGTTCGCGCTTTACCGACTTCCTCACCAGCGACGGCGAGAAGCCGAACCGCTTTCGCGATCAGGAATTTGAACTGACGCCCGCGACCACGCGCGCCGATGTCATGCAGTGGTGGGAAGAGGGTTGGGCCTGCGTCTTCGGAGCAATCGAGTCGCTCAAGCCTGAGGACGTGATGGGCACGGTGACGATCCGCGCCGAGCCGCACACCGTGCTGCAGGCCATCAATCGACAGATCGCGCACTATGCGGCGCACACTGGGCAGATCGTATTTCTCGCGAAACATCTACGATCGAGTGAATGGAAGACGTTGACCATTCCCCGCGGAAAATCAGAGGAATTCAAGAAAGTCGCACCGAAACCCGACAAGGGTGTGCAGCAGGGCCCGTGAGCTTGCTCTCGGCCCGCAGTTCCTACCAAACCCGGCACCGATTTTGATTCACCATCGGCGAGCCGGCCTTACAGTGAAATGCCTGCTGAAATTCCGGCATATTTGAGACCACGCCGTTGGTTCGATATTTTTCCGGAGAGTGCGGATCAACATTAGCGCGCAGGCGTTTGGTCTCATCGCGCGTCTGGCCGCACCAGCTCTGGCCATAGCCGACGAAAAAGCGCTGGTCCGGCGTGAGGTCTTCAATCGGTTCCAGCTTTTGGTCTTTGGTGTCTTCTTTCCACGCCATGTAGGCGAGCAGCAGGCCGCCCAGGTCAGCAACGTCTTCTCCCAGTGTCAGCTTGCCGTTGATCTTTACGTCATCAACGACCGTGTAGGTCGAATACTGGTCCGAGATGCAACTGGCCCGCTTCACGAATTCTTTCCCATCATCTTCAGTCCACCAGTCGCGAAGATTTCCCTGAGCGTCAAACTGCCGTCCTTCGTCGTCGAAGCCGTGCGTGAGTTCATGCCCGATCGTGCCGCCCGTGTCGCCGTAGTTCGGAGCCGCGTCAGAGTTGGGATCGAACGCCGGTGGCTGCAACACGCCCGCCGGAAAGTTGATGTCGTTCATCTGTGGATCGTAGTAGGCGTTCACGGTCGGCGGAGTCATGCTCCATTCGCCGCGGTCCACGGGCTTGCCGATCTTCGCCAGTTCGCGGTTGAATTCGAACTGGCGAGCTCGCTCAACGTTGCCAAGCTCGTCTCCCCGCACGATGTCGAGCTTGGAGTAGTCCCGCCATTTGTCTGGATAGCCGATCTTGTTGGCCATGCCGTGCAGTTTCGCGAGCGCCTGCTGCTTGGTCGCGGGCGACATCCAAGGCAGGCCGTTGACGTCCTGCTCCATCGCAGCCTGAATTTCCTTCACCATTTTCAAGGCTTTTTGTTTGGCTTCCGGGCTGAAATATTTTTCGACATACGCCTGCCCCAGAGCCTCGCCCAGATGATCGTCTATATCGTCTGTGCAACGCTTCCACCGCGGTCTGAGTTTCTCCTTGCCTTCCAGCGCCGTTCCGAAAAACGCGAAGTTCTCATTCACAAACGGCGACGAGAGATGATCAGCATCTGCGTGCACCAGTCGCCAGCGCAAATAGACTTTCCAGTCGCCCAGACTTTCAGACCGCAGTTCGTCATTCATGGCCTTGAAAAACGCCGGCGCCGTAACGTTCAAGGACGGCAACGATGGCATTCCCACCTTCGTGAAATAGGTCGGCCAATGAAACTCAGGAGAAATCTTCGCCAGTTCCGCGCTGGTCATCTTGTGGTCCAGGGCCTTCGGATCGCGGCGCTCCACCCTTGTCATTGAGCCTTTCGCTAGAGCGGTCTCAATGCGCATTACCGTCTGCGCTTCAAGGGCTGCCATTTCCGGTTTGTCCCCGAGCAGTTCAAACATCTTCTGAACGTGTGCCAGGTAACTCTTGCGCAGCTCTTGCGATTTAGGATCTTCCTTCACGTAGTAATCGCGGTCGGGCAGACCCAATCCGCCCTGATCTACATTGGCTACGACCTGGCTGGCGTCGCGGAAGTCTTGAATGGAACTGAAGTTGAAGATTACATTTTCATACGTCATAACGGCCTTGACGTCGGCGATCTCAGCCTTCGACTTGATTTTCGCGATCCTTTCCAGCGCGGCCTGTAGCGGTTCCGTTCCTTTCGCGTCGATCGCCTTCTCGTCCGTACAAGAAGCGTAGTAGTCGCCAATCTTCTGAGTGACGGCGTTGCGCTTCGGGTCAGGCACCGACGCCGCTTCAAGAATGCCGCGCAACTGCGCAAGGTTCTCGTCCTGCATCTTCGAGTAAGTGTCCCATGACGATTGGTCGGGAGGGATGGGATTTTTCCTGATCCATCCGCCGCAGGAGTACGCGAAGAAATCCGTGCACGGATCGACGCTTCGATCCATCGAATTTACGTCCAGCGCTGGTTCAGTCTTGGGCGGGATCGCTTGCTGTGCGTTGGCCAGCGAAACAAAGAGGACGACTGCAAGTGCGGATGCACTTACGCGAACCACTGCCATGGAAAGACCCTCGTCAGGACAAAATATCTAATGGGACCCAAAAGTATAAGCCAGAAGGTCAAGCCGGATGTCAGATGAGGAGTAAGGGGTGAAGTCAGGAGGGGGAGTCAGAGCCGACTATCCCCCTCGACAAGAGAAGCCCGCAAGCTACCTTTTAGCCCTTCCGCAAACGAATCGACCCATCCCCGGTGCGGATGATCAGCGAATTTCCCCCGCCATTCAGCTTGCCGTGGACTTCGTTTTCGCGAAGTTTGCCTTCGGTCGTGACTGGCATCTCGAGATCGATGTGGCCGTCGCTCGTGTGCAGATCAACGTCGGCCGCGAAGTCCGCAGGAACCTCCAGCGTGACGCTGCCATCACCGGTCTCCAGCCTCCAGCCGGAGGCCAGCGAAGAACCGGCGGCCGCGCGTACTTCCACCCGCCCGTCGCCCGTCTTGAGTTCAAGCGCATCAAAACGTCCGTCGGCGCGGATGTGACCATCGCCCGTCGTCGCGCGTAACTTGCCGTCAACCCCCTCGAGGACTTCAGATCCGTCACCGCTGTGCAGATCCATTTCGCCCTTCAGTCCCCCAAGTTCGATCTTGCCGTCGCCAGTGCGCAGGTTGACTTTGCCCTCTCGCGGCATATGAATCTCGACGTCGACCCGATGATTGCCCCACTCGACCGTGAAGTTGTGATGCGGAAAGTGCACATCGATTTCGACCAGATCACCGTTCTGGTGCTCTTCGATCCGAATGCCTCCCTCGCCGATCTTGTAACGCAAAGTGGTGACCTTGGCCTCGATGGTGTTCTGATCCCAGGTGGAAACGTGGATGTTGGCGTCAGAAGTATCGACCCGCAGGTCTGGCTTTCCGCTGAGGTTGTAAGTCTTCGACCATTCGTCGGCATACGCCGGCAAAACGGAGATGGCTGCGACGGCCACGATCAGGAGCGACAGGCGTTTGAAAGCAAGATTCATAGAGCCCTCCGGCGGGCGCGCACACCTCAGCCCAGCCTCTTAGACGTGATTACGTCGGATTGGTGAGGTTAGTTCCATGGAAATGCGGACCTAGGTTCGAGACGGGTCGACGTATGCCATCCGGATCAGCGTTCTCTCTGAAAATGGCAGGTAAAGCAGTGCGGCGCTCACCGCAAAAGCCGCGCCCAGGCCGATCTTCTCCATCAGGAGAAACGGCGCAACCGCCCACAATTGGTCCAGCGCCAGGATGAAGGGGAACATCTGGCGGAACTTTTCGCCCAGCCGCTGGTAGTCGAAGCCGACAGCGGACATCAAGTAGCAGCGCAAGGGGATGCCTACGCCGGCCGTGAGCATGACAGAAACGACGAGAGCCGTTGCACCCCGCACTGAAAGAAACGAGTCTGCGATCTCCTGGATCGCACGTAGCCGAAAGAGTGCCGCGAGATAAAAGCTCAGATACATCACCTGCGTCAGCGCGAAGAGCCCACGAGTAAGAGAGCGATTCGGGATGGGAACTTCGAGCTCAGGATGCAATGTTGCTGGCGCGGGATAGAGTTGCCGCGACGTGGCGGACAGGTCGACAGGCGGTGCATTGGTCGCCACGACTGATTCAGATTTGAGGACGGCCTCTTTGACGACATTGCTTTGCAGCGGCGCGATGAAGCGGTACCCGCGGCGGGCAAGTGTCTCGACATATCGCGGGCTCGAGGCCGAATCTCCCAGCGCTTCGCGCACTTTATTGATGGCCGTATTCAGGCTGTGATCGAAGTCTACGAAGGTGTCGGAGGGCCATAGCCGTTGCTGCAACTCTTCGCGCGTGACCACGTCGCCCGCGCGCTCTAGTAACAACGCAAGCACTTGAAAAGGCTGCCCCTGCAGGCGCAGTTTTACGCCGTTCTTGCGCAACTCGCCCGCGCTCAGATCGAGCTCAAACACTCCAAACCGCGCGACTCTCCTGTTGTTTTGCGGCACGACGCCGTAGTGTAGCACTGCGGGTCTTGGGTCGTAGGTGTTAGGGTCTTAGGCTTGACGACGCATTTTCAATACCCAAGACCTATTACCCAACACCTAATACCCGGACGCAGCGCTACAATATGCGCGTGCCCTCCCCAGAGCCACAGGACGATTCGCACCGACACCACCGCCACGCCGTTTACGCGTCGGAAACCACCGGTCTGCTGTTGATCGCGTTTGTGCTGCTGGTCCTCACCTTGGTTCGATACTGGCATGACATCCATTGGAGCTGGCGCTGAACGTGGCTCGTACGCAGGGCGAGAGCGCTGAGTCGTTGCTCGTGGTCATCCTTGGGCCGACGGCGAGTGGAAAAACGGCATTGTCTTTGGCGCTGGCCGAGAAATTCGACGGTGAGATCGTCAATTGCGACTCCGTTGCCATGTACCGCGAATTCGACATTGGGACGGCGAAGCCCAGCACCGCGGAGCGTGCTCGTGCGCCGCACCATCTGATCGATTGTGTTGACCCAACCGAGCACGTCACTGCCGGACAATATGCGCGCCAGGCACGTCAGGTTCTTGAGGAAATCAAGTCGCGCCAGCATTTGCCCATCGTCGTTGGCGGTACGGGACTCTACTTGCGATCTCTGCTCGAAGGACTCTTCCCTGGTCCGCAGCGTTCGGAGGAATTGCGAGAGCGCTTGCGCGAGCGCGCCGCGCACCGTGGCTCAGAGTATCTGCACCGAATTCTTATCCGTCTCGACCGCGCCGCCGCGGAAAAAATTCACTCCAACGACACACCCAAGTTGATCCGCGCAATCGAAGTTTGCCTGGCCTCTCGTCAGAAGATGACCGAACTTTGGAAGGAGGGGCGCGATCCGCTGCGAGGCTTCCGTATTCTGCGCCTGGGACTGGATCCTGATCGCGCGGCTCTTTACGCTCGCATCAACGAGCGCGCATTCCTGATGTTCGAGCTTGGACTCCTCGACGAGACCAAACGATTGCTCGAAAAATACGGCGATGCGCCATGGCCTCTGTCTTCCCTCGGTTACAAGCAGGCGGTTCAACTCCTCCGCGGCGAAGTGACTCGAGAGCAAGCCCTGCAAGCGGCCCAGCAAGGGCATCGCAACTATGCCAAGAGGCAGCTGACCTGGTTTCGTCGCGAGCCCAACGTCACGTGGCTGAAAGGTTTTGGCGACGACGCGCAGGTTCAAGAGCAAGTGCTGGCGAAGGTCTTGGGTGGGAGGTGTTAGGTCTTTGGACCGCCACGCTCAGGCTTTTGCACAGAAATTCGGCTTCCGCTGTGCCAAATATCACAGATTCAGACTGGGTTCGTTTGCTATTCTCCTGCCGTCGTGGGCACCAAACCAGCTACTACATATGAAGACCTGACCGTGTGGCGGCGCGCCATGGACCTGGTACTGGAAGTCTACCGTTGCACAGTATCATTCCCGCGGCAGGAGATTTATGGTTTGACGAGTCAGATGAGACGGTCGGCCATTTCGGTTCCAAGCAACATCGCCGAAGGGAAAGGGCGTTCTTCACGAAGGGAACTGCTGCAATTCTTGTTTCACGCTCGAGGATCACTTCTAGAACTCCGAACGCAGATCACAATTTCTTACGAGCTGGGCTTTCTGAGTCCTATCGAGGGGAAAAACCTAACCGATCGTGCCAGTGAGGTTGGGCGACTCCTGAATGGCCTGATCAACCGCTTTCAATCGCTGACGGAGCTTTCCTAAGACCCAACACCCACTACCCAACACCCGCTCTTCTGCTATCGTTTCCACATGCCACGAATCTTATCTGCCTTCATCCTTATCGTCGCTCTTTCTCTGCCTATATTCGCCAAAGACAAGCATCCGCACCCCGCTCCCTCGAGTGCGGCGCGGGGCGATAAATGGGCCGAACGAACGCTCCACAAGCTCACCGTCGAAGAGAAAGTCGGCCAGGTGTTCATGATCTGGTGTCGCGCCAGCTTCCTGAACGTCGAGAGTCCCGAGTACCTGCAGTGGCGCGAGGACATGCAGAAATATCATGTAGGCTCGTTCGCCATGACCGTCCACGTGGACGGTCCGTTCCTGCTTCGCAGCGAACCCTACGAGGCCGCCGAACTCCTGAACCGCATGCAGCACGACTCGAAACTGCCGTTGCTGTTCGCGGCTGATTTCGAACGCGGCGTCGCCACGCGACTGATGGGGACAACCAACTTCCCTCACGCGATGGCCTTCGGCGCCGACGGCAACGTCGGAGACGCCGAGACCTTCGGTCGCATTACGGCCCAGGAAGCCCGAGCGGTTGGGGTTCATTGGAATTTTTTCCCTGATGCCGATGTGAACTCCAATCCCGTCAATCCCATCATCAACACACGCTCCTTCGGAGAAGATCCCAAGCAGGTTGGCGATCTGGTGACGGCCTACATCAAGGGCGCGCACGAAGCCGGAATGCTGACGACGGTGAAGCACTTTCCCGGCCATGGAGACACCGCGACCGATTCACATCTGGGTGTAGCCAGCGTCAATGTCGACCGCGCGCATCTCGATTCGATCGAACTCCCCCCATTCCGTCAGGCAATTTCTGCGGGAGTTGATTCGGTAATGGTGGCGCACGTCACGGTCCCGGCGCTCGACTCGGATCCCAATCACGTTGCCACGATCTCGCCGGCTGTCGTCTCAGATCTGCTCGAAAAACAGCTCGGATTCAAGGGCCTCATCGTGACCGACGCTCTTGACATGGCCGGCCTGACAAATCTTTTCGCCAACGACATTGGCCGCGCCGCGGTAGAGGCCTTCAAAGCGGGCAACGATTTGCTGCTGATCCCGGCCGATCTGGGCGCCTCGTATCGGGCCATGGTGAAAGCCGTCGAATCGGGCGAGATATCCAAGCAGCGGCTCGACCATTCGGTCCTGAAGATCTTGAAAATAAAGGGCGCTCTGGGCTTGAATGATTCGCGCAGCGTTAACCTCAGCGCCATCGCAACTGCGGTCGGGAAGCCCGAAAACATCGCATTCGGCCAGCAGGTCGCCAATTCCGCCATTACCCTCGTGCGTGACAACGGCAAGGTTTTACCCCTGAAATCCAAGGGAACCATCCAGGGCGCCCTTCCGTATACAACCAAAGAGGAGACGCACAACCAGGTTTTGGCTGTTCTCTTTTCTGACGATATGCGCACGGAATCGGGTCGCGCCTTCGGACGCGAGTTCCGCGCCCGTATCCCGGATGCGCGCGTGATTTATGTGGACCCGCGCGTGGCCGGGGACATGAGCGCCGAAGTGCTCCAGGCGGTGGACGAGGCGCAAACGGTGGTTGCAGCGGTCTACGTGATTCCGACTGCGGGCAAGATCGGCAACTCTGTCGCGATGGCCGACGCGACTGGCGCTCTGCTACAGCAATTGCTCGATCACGCTGCGGAAAAGACGGCAGTCGTTGCCATGGGGAATCCGTACCTGGCGAGTGATTTCCCCAAGATCGTAAATTACATGTGTACCTTTTCTAACGCGACAGTTTCGGAAGTGGCCGCGATCAAAGCGCTCTTCGGGGAGATTCCGATCCACGGCCATCTGCCCGTCACCATTCCGAATGTCGCTCAGCGTGGTACTGGCATCGAGCGCCCGGCGCAAGTTGCCGTTGGAGGGTCTCCGCATGCGCATCAATAAATTCCAAGTCGCTTGCGTTCTCGCTTTGGGATTGGCGACTTTTCTCACCCTGTTGTTTCCCGCGTGCAGCGTGAATGTTAAGAAAGAGTCCAATGGGGAAGACAAGCAGGTAGACATCAATACTCCCATGGGCGGAATTCACGTCAGCAAAGGCGCCAACGTGGAGGATACGGGTCTGCCCGTTTATCCCGGCGCCAGAATCAAGCAAAGAGATTCCAGCGGCGACGACAAGAGCGCCAACGTAAACATCTCGGGATTCGGCTATGGGTTGAAGGTTGTCGCCCTCGAATATCAGTCGGACGATTCGCCCGCCAAACTCGTCTCCTACTACAAGGATCAGCTCAAGAAATACGGCAAGGTCCTCGAGTGCCATACCAGCCACCTCGATGTGGACAGCGATATCAAGGACTCAGACCATAGCTCACACGAACTGACCTGCAACGGCGCAAGCGGCATCAATGTGGAATTGAAAGTCGGCACCAAGGAAAACCAGCATATCGTCGCCGTCGAACCCGACGGCAAGGGATCGAGTTTTTCGCTGGTGTACGTACGAACGCACGGTAAGGACGCGGATATCTAAGAATTTCCGCAGAGACGTAGCTTGCTACGTCGTATCGGCCGCTCGTCTCAGGAGGAAATCATGCTTCGCTATCTGACAGCTGCTCTCATTCTCGCCTTGGCCCTGACGATGCCGGCCTTCGCGCAAGACTCCAATCAGAATAAGAACCTCGACATCCACAGTTCCGTGGGCGACTTGCACATGGGCAGCGATGCCGACGCTCGCAAGATCGGCCTGCCGCTTTACCCTGGCGCACGCCCCAAGACCAATGACGAAAACAATAACCAGGCAAACCTGAGCCTCTTCACCGAAGCCTTCGGAATGAAGCTGGTGGTTGCCAGTTACGAGTCTGACGACGCGGCCGCCAAAGTCATCGACTTCTATCGCGACAAGCTCAAGAAATATGGCAAGGTGCTGGAGTGTCACTCGCATAAACAAGGTGGCGTTGACGTAAACGACGATTCCAAAGACTCCAAAGAAACGAAAGAGCTTAAGTGCGAAGAAAGCTCCGGCCCGGTCACCGAACTCAAGGTCGGCACCTCTGACAATCAGCGCGTCGTGGCTGTCGATCCTGGCTCGGGCAAGGGATCGACCTTCGCCCTCGTTTACGTTCACACCCGTGGCAAGCAGGGAGAAATCTAGCGCTCTAGCCTCGGGGTAATTCGGAATCTTCCACAAAGCTTGCCGGGGCATTCTTGCCTCCGCCCCACACCCTGCGGTACTTTCAAGTGCACGCACTTCCCCCCATGGACCAGCCCTGCTACAAGTGCGGACAGCCGGTTGAGCAAGGAATTCCCTTTTGCCCGCACTGTTCAGCCCCGCAAATTCGCGTCGTGGTTGCTGACCTCGATCCGAGCCCCGCAGTCTTAGCCGATGCCGGCGCGCCGGCGCAAGGAACCGATGCCCTGCCCGCATCCCAGACGGTTCCAATCTTGGCGTTGCCGATGCAGTGGTCTCAGGCTTTAAAACCCTGCGCCTTGGCGGTCGTGGCCGCCTCTCTACTGATGGTCTTGGGCCTCAATGCGCTCGTTGGGATGCTCAGTATTGGTTTTCTGGCGGTCGTCTTTTATCGCCAGCGCAAGCCGGAAGCTTCAATCCGCACCATTGACGGCGCGCGACTGGGAGCTCTCGGGGGAATTCTCTGGTTTGGTATGTTCATGCTCCTGCTGAGCATGTTGGTGGTAGCTCTCCGAGAAGCGCCAGAACTACATGACGAACTGATCAAACAAGTCCACCAATCCGCTTCAAGCCCCAGCGTTCCTCAGCTACAAGAGTTCTTGGACCACATCAAGACCCCCTCAGGTCTCGCTGTTTTGATCCTTTCGGCCTTTGTAACCGCACTCATTCTCAGTACTCTCGGAGGAGTTCTGGGCGGAGCAATCTTCCGACGGCGCGACCGACCCTAGCCGGGGTTTCAAGGTTTTCCGTCACGAGTGCGAGAGGCACTGCATGAACAGCGGCGATTAAAGGCCCCTTGCAGCCGCCCGCGCCTGCCGCGTATGATGCCACGTTCCTCACTTCATGATGACGTCCTGCGATGAATAAGCCTGCACGCGGTTCGCTGCTCGGGATCGAACACCTCGATGCGAAGGACATCCTGGGCCTGCTGAAGCTGGCCCGCCGCATGAACCCGCTGAAGGCTCGCCCGCTGCTGCGCGGCAAGCGCATCGTGCTTCTGTTTTACGAAGCCTCCACCCGCACCCGTTCTTCGTTCGAATTCGCGGCAAAATCCCTCGGCGCGATCACGACTCTTGTGCAGTCCTCCGGCTCGAGCATCGAAAAAGGCGAATCTGTTCTCGACACCGGATACACTCTGCGCGCGGTAGGCGCGGATTGCATCGTGATGCGGCACCCCTCGGCCGGTGCGCCCCACCTGATGGCGCAGCATCTCGACATCCCGGTGATCAACGCCGGGGACGGCATGCACGAGCATCCGTCGCAAGCCCTGCTCGATGCGTTTACCATTCTGAAGCACAAGAAGTCGTTCAAGGGGCTGCAGGCCACCATCATCGGCGACATTTTTCACAGCCGCGTGGCGCGTAGCGCGTGCCACTTGCTGACGAAGTTCGGTGTGAAGCTCACGCTCTGCGGCCCGCCTGAGTTCGTGCCAGACGTCGCTGCAACGCTCGCCCCGGGTCTCCGCGTGACGCGCCATATTGAAGACGCACTGCGCGGCACCGATGTGATCATGCTGCTGCGCGTACAGAAAGAGCGCCTCGCCGGACAAAAGATCCGCTTGCAGGACTACATCGCGCGCTACCAGATGACCACGGCGCGCCTGAAGCTGGCGAAACGCGATGCCATCGTGATGCATCCGGGACCAATCATCCGCGGACTCGAACTCACCGCTGAGGTCGCCGACGGCCCGCAGTCGGTCATCGTCGACGAAGTCCATAATGGCGTCCCGACGCGCATGGCAATTCTGGCGCGTGCGTTAGGGAGGGCGAAGTGAGGACGGTAACTTCCATCCCGCGGATGTACGCAGATCAACGCGGATTGAAACATGCGGATCTTACCGAAAAGCTCATTGGCATTTTCTTCAATATCCACAACGAGGTCGGCCATGGTTTCTTGGAGTCCGTGTACGAACAGGCGTTCTCAGTAGTGCTGGCAGAAAATAACATTTTCTTTCAAAGGCAAATGGCCGTTCCGGTTTGGTTCCACGGTCAGCAGATCGGTGAGTTTCGGGCCGACCTGCTCGTGGATGGGAAAGTCCTCGTCGAGCTAAAGACGGGACGTGACATCGAGCCTGCGTGGGAAAAACAGCTCCTGAACTACCTTCGCGCCACTGACGTCGAGGTCGGTCTTTTGTTTAATTTCGGGCCGAATGCCCAGTTCAAGCGTTATGCGTTCGAGAATGACAGAAAGAATCCGCGAAATCAGCGTGAATCTGCGGAAAAGAAGTCCCCGGGGATCTGCCGATGACGCGCCAAGAGAACAAGAGCCTCCTGATCAAAGGCGGCCACCTGATCGACCCGGCGGCGAAGATCAACACGCCCATGGACGTGCTGTTGCGTGATGGCCGCGTGGCTGAGGTTGCTCTGCCCAACAAAGTTCGCGCAAGCGCGGACGACAAATTCGACGCTCGTGGTCTGATCGTCTCCCCCGGCTTCATCGATCTGCACGTCCACCTGCGCGAACCGGGCCAGAACTACAAAGAGACGATCGCCTCCGGCACCGCCTCCGCTGCCGCTGGTGGATTCACTTCCGTCTGTACCATGCCCAACACCAACCCCGTGGTGGACACGGCCGAGTGGGTCAGTTGGCTTCGGAATCCCGAGCGCGGAGCCGTGGTCAACGTCTTCCCCATCGCCGCCGCGACGCGCGGTAGCCGAGGAGGAACGCTCACTGACTTCAGCGCCCTGCAACGCGCCGGGGCGGTCGCCGTCACCGACGATGGCAAGCCCATCCTCGACGACGACGTCATGCGCCTGGCCCTGCGTCTCGGGGCGGAACTAAATTTCCCGGTGGTGCAGCACGCGGAAGACACACGCCTCACCGAAAATTGTTCGATGCACGCAGGCCCCACGAGCTTCCGCCTGGGCCTGCGCGCCATGCCGGCCGCAGCCGAGTCAGCGATCGTTGATCGCGACGTCACACTCGCGCAGCAGATTCGGGAATCACGCCTGCACGTGGCGCATCTCTCTACCTCTGACGCGCTGAAGGCCGTGCGTCGTGGCAAGCGCGCCAAGGCCCGCGTGACCTGCGAAGTCACCCCGCATCACTTCACACTGCTCGATGAGAACGTCGGCGAATACGACACCAACTTTAAGATGAATCCGCCGCTGCGCTCGTCAGTCGACCGCGAAGCCATCCTCGTCGCGCTCGCCGACGGCACCGTAGACGCAATCGCGACCGATCATGCTCCGCACGCAGCCCACGAGAAACAAGTCGAATTCGAGCGCGCGTCGTTCGGCATCACCGGACTCGAGACCGCGCTGGCGCTCGCAATCACTCAGCTTCATCGCGCACACAAGATTCCGTTGACCCGCATCGTCGAACTCTTCACTGCCGGCCCCGCGAAAGTCTTCGATCTTCGAGGTCGCGGATCGCTCATCCGCGGCAACTTCGCCGATGTGACCATCTTCGATCCCAAGAAGCGCTGGACCTTCGAAGCCGCGAAGTCGCACTCGCTCTCGCACAATACTCCCTTCGACGGCTGGCAGTTCACGGGGAAGGTCAGGGCGACGATCGTAGGCGGGAAGATCGTTTACGCCGACTAACACCGAGCGACGCTCACTCTCATACGCGACCGCCCCGGACAAACGCGCGTATACTTCCCACAAAATCACGGAGGCTGTATGGCTCGTGCCGCAAGACTCGTTCTTCCGTTTATTTTCCTGTGGGCCACTTTTGCCTCAGCCCAGACCGGCAGTCCGTCCGTCCCACCTTCCCCAAACTCCGGCGCCTCGCAATCGTTCGACGTAAAAACTGCGGTCGAGACCTATCTGGCCAAGATGCCACCGGCGGAGCGGGCGCGCTCCGACGCCTATTTCGAGGGCGGATACTGGATGCAACTTTGGGATTTTCTTGTGCTCGTAATTGTGATGTGGATCTTGTTGCGGTTCCGCTGGTCAACGGGCATGCGCAACCTGGCCGAGCGCATCACGCGCTTCCGGCCTCTGCAGACAGCGTTCTACTGGGTTCAGTTCATCGTCATAACGTCGGTGCTCATCTTTCCGCTCACCGTCTATGAAGGCTACTTCCGTGAGCACAAATATGGACTGCTGAATCAGACCTTCGGACCGTGGATGAGCGAGCAGTTGATAGGGCTCGCCGTCGCTCTGGTCCTGGGCGCAATTCTCATCGTGCCGTTATTCGGGCTGGTGCGTCGACTAGGAAAGACGTGGTGGGTGTGGGGCGCTGCTCTGATGATTGTCTTTACGGCATTCGTGAGCCTGATCGCTCCCGTCTACATCGCGCCGCTGTTCAACCAATACAAGACGCTGGAGATCGCGAAAGTCAGGGACCCTATCCTCAGCATGGCCCGCGCAAACGGAATCCCGGCGACGCATGTCTACGAATTCGACGCGTCCCGTCAGTCGAATCGAGTGAGCGCCAACGTCAGCGGCTTCGCCAGCACATTGAGAATCTCGTTGAACGACAATCTGCTGAACCGCTGCACTCTGCCCGAGATCGAAACCACCATGGGACACGAAATGGGCCACTACGTTCTCAATCACGCTTACAAAGGGCTGGTCATGTTTGGGGTCGTCATCGTAATCGGATTCGCCTTCCTGAATTGGGGAATCGGTTTTGCACTCGCGCGATGGGGCGAGGCGTGGGGAATCCGCGATATCACCGACGTCGCGGTGCTGCCGCTCGCGGTGATCGTGTTCTCGCTTTACTTCTTTCTGACGACTCCGGTGGGCAACACGATTACGCGCACCATGGAATTTGAAGCCGACATGTACGGCCTGAATGCGGCTCAGCAGCCCGATGGAGAAGCGAATGTGGATCTGATGCTGGGAGAGTATCGCAAGATGGATCCCGGGCCGATCGAGGAGTTCCTCTTTTACGATCACCCCAGCGGTCGCACCCGAATCACCGCTGCCATGCGCTGGAAAGCCGAACATCCGGAATCTGCTAATGCCGAGGAGTTGGCGCGGCAGGTCTTCAAACCGGAGTAACCCAACGAAAAAGCCTCTCCTCCCTTTGAGGAGGAGAGGCTTCAACAACCAGTCCCTAACTATTTTGCCGTTGGCGGTGGCACCACCTCCTGCAGTTTCGGGTTCTCCCGGAGCCGGCTGAACTCTTCATCCTTGTATACATTCGCCAGATCACGATAGCCGTCTTCTTTGGCCTTCCGCAGGCACTGCAGGCAGCCGTCAACATCTCCACGACGGGCATAAATCTTAGCCAGCATGTAGGAGTACCGGGCCCGTTCTTCTGGACTCGCGATCTGAGCCGTGACGCCAACCTTCGCATCCTTCCTCAAGGCGTCTGGATCAAGTTCCAGAGCCCGGGCGTATTCCATTACCGCGCGCTCCAGCTTCTTCTGGCTAAACCACGCAGCCCCCAGGTTCACATGATAAGTAGCGTGCGTTTCATCCAGAGCTACGGCCTTCTTGAAGTACTTTGCCGCCGACCCATATTTCTTCTGCATGAAATCGACCGCACCAATGTTGTTGATCGCATCCGCGTTCTTGGAATCGCACTTGGCCGCTCTTTGGAAATCGAGGCGGGCCGCTTCCGGATTGTTGTTCTTCAGCTCGGCCAAACCCAGCTTGTTGTACAGCACTGAATTTTTCCGATCCTTGCGCAATGCAGCCTGGAAGTATCGGATGGCCTCCGTGTAATCTTTCTGGCCGCGCGCCTGGTCTCCGGCCTTTTCCAATTGGGCCACGGTCATCGCATCCATGTTGACCTTCTCTTGCTGCGGAACCGGTGTCGCACTGCTGTACCGCGACAGCATGATCAGCATCATCACCAGCCCGATTCTCAATGTGATGTTTCGCATAACCGACCTCCTTGTCGGGAGGTGTTTCTGCTCCGGTCTGGATGTTGACCCAGCGCCGGCGATTTGCCTCCGCGTCTGCCCCTGTTATCGCGCTTATATTCGCGCGCCACAACGCTATAGCGGCTACTCAGGGGCTATGCCCGCCGGGTAACGTGGGCTGCGAAAACTATCTCAGGCGGGTGCAATCACTTGGCCGACTGATGTGAATTCAATCACCCGGTACCGAATTGGAGTTACGCAGCCCGTTACACAAGTTAAGTAACCGTTTGCGAGCGAACCAATTCGGTCTGAGAAGCGTATAAATGAAATAGAAGGCGCGTTAGTGAAGGAGGTCCCCCTGTGCCTTCGATCACACAAGAATCCGTCGGTTGGGAAGCAGAACGCTCCGAATTGCAGGCGGTCCTGCAGTCTCGTTTATTTGCCCGGTCGGCAACGCTGACTCATCTGCTTTCTTACCTCTGCGAAAAGAAATTCGCCGGTGAAACTGATCAGATCAAGGAATATTCGGTCGCGCTCGATGTCTTCGACCGGCGCGACTCATTCGATCAGGATACGGATTCGATCGTGCGCGTTCAGGCCAACCGCCTGCGCAAACGCCTGAGCGAGTACTACGCCTCGGAAGGCGCCACCCACACCCTGAGAATCACGGTCCCAGTGGGCCAATACATTCCAGTGTTTGAGAAGGTCGCTTCGGAGAACTCTCTTCCTGCACCGCATGCCCGCGCTCCGGATGTAGGCTCGCAGGCCGCCTGGCGTCCGAGCCGGAAACTGATCTGGATGTTGGGAAGCGCAATTTTCATATTGATTGTTGTCGCAGGTTTTCTGGCGCGTGAAGGGTCAAGGCCGCAACCACTCATACGCTCCTCAATCTCTGAGCAAGCCGCTCCTGAATCGGCCATCGGGCTTCCGGTTGGCGAAGAGATTCGCATCTTAGCGGGCGCGAGTCGGAAGTATGTGGATCATGCCGGCAAGCTTTGGAGTCCCGACGTTTACTTCGCGGGCGGGGCTGCCGTCTCCAGTTCGATTCAACACATCTGGCGTACGCAGGATCCCATCGTCTATCGCAGCAGCCGCCAGGGCGATTTCGCTTATAACATTCCCCTGAAGCCCGGAACCTACGAACTCCGCCTGCATTTTGCGGAGACTTTCTACGGCCCGGAAAATACGGGGGCAGGCGGCGAAGGCAGCCGCATCATGACGATCGTGGCCAACGGCCAGACCTTGCTGCACGATTTCGATGTGCTCGCGGATTCGGGTGGCGACCGCACCGCTGAAGTGAAGGTGTTCCCCGACGTATCGCCTGCATCGGATGGCCAACTGCATCTGAGTTTTTCATCGGCCAAGGGCGGCAGTGCAATGCTTTCGGCAATCGAGATCCTGCCCGGAGTTCACGGGAAGATCCGCCCCGTGCGCATCGTGGCGCGCGATGTGCCGTATTACTCCGAGGACAGCCGGTGGTGGAGTCCGGACGCTTATTTCAAGGGCGGGCAGCTCAGCAGCAGCCAAGTGCCTGCGCTGGGCACCGACGATCCTGAATTCTACGAGACCGAACGTTGGGGACACTTCTCTTACGCCATTTCTGTCGCCCCCGGCAGATACACCGTGAGCTTTCATTTCATCGAGCACCCCGGCGCGGGCCCGGATCGAGCTTCGGCAGTCGGGTCTGCCGCTCCTGAAGAGCGCGTGTTCAACGTGTTCTGCAATGGAAAGACAATTCTGGCCAACCTGAACATTGTCGACCAGGCCGGGGAGAATCGTCCGCTGATCCGGAAGCTCAAGGGCTTGGAGCCGAATGCGCAAGGCAAGCTGCTGCTGGAATTCGTTCCCGTGACTCGCTACGCCACGGTGACAGCGATTGAAGTCATGCCAGAGTGAGTCGACTAGTTTCCCAGAATTGCCATCCGCTTCCCAACCGTCTTGAGCACTGCCAGTGCTTGCTCAAGTTCTTCCTTCGTGTGCGTCGCCGTCATGATGGTGCGGATGCGCGCCTTACCTTCCGGCACCGTCGGGAATGCAATTCCTGTGCCGAGCACGCCCTCCTTGAACAGCTCGCGCGAGAATTCCATCGTCAATTTTCCGTCGCCGATGATGATCGGAGTGATCGGAGTCTCGCTGGCCGGAGTGTTGCGACCGCCGATGTCGAAACCCAGCAGGCCGAGTTCTTTCTTCCAGAAGCGCGTGTTCTCCCAGAGTTTTTCCATACGCTCCGGCTCGTTTTCGAGAACGTCGAAGGCTGCAATGCAGGTCGCGGCGACTGAAGGCGGATGCGATGTCGAAAATAGAAACGGTCGCGCTCGGTGATAGAGAAAGTCAATCAGATCGCGCGTGCCGCAAACGTATCCGCCCAGCGCGCCAATCGCCTTCGACAAAGTTCCGACTTGAATATCCACGCGCCCGTGCATTTTGAAATGATCGATGGTGCCGCGTCCGTTGCGTCCCAGAACTCCCGAGGCGTGAGCGTCGTCGACCATCATAATCGCGCCGTATTTTTCAGCCAGGTCGCAGAGCGCAGGCAGAGGGCCGATGTCGCCGTCCATGGAGAAGACGCCGTCGGTGATCAGCAGTTTCTTGCCCGGCTCGTTCTTAATGCTGGTTAACTGTTCTTCAGCGTGCGCCATGTCTTTGTGGCGAAAAACCAAAATCTTCGCCTTCGACAACCGCGCACCGTCGATGATCGAGGCGTGGTTCAGAGCATCAGAGATGATGAAGTCGTCTTTGCCCAGCACCGCCGACACCGTTCCTGCATTCGCCGCGAACCCCGATTGGAAAACGACGCATGCTTCCACGTTCTTGAAGCGCGCAATCTTTTCCTCGAGTTCCATGTGAATCTTCATGGTCCCGGCGATCGTGCGCACCGCGCCAGATCCCACGCCGAACTTGCGCGTCGCCTCGAGCGCCGCCTCGCGCAGCTTGGGATGCGTGGTTAATCCCAGATAATTATTCGACGCCAGGTTGATAACCTTCTTCCCGTCGAACGTGCAGACGGGCGCCTGCTCGTCGTCGAGCACCCGCAGCTTAAAGTGCGTGCCCTTGGTCTTGAGTTCGTTGAGCTGGTCGGTAAGATAAGAAAGAGGATTGGTGCGGGTTGCAGTCGTCATAAGAAAACCTCGCCACAGATCAACGCGGATTCACAGGGATCAGAATCCAGCGACTTCTTCTTCTATCCGTCAGATCCGTGTGGATCCGTGGCTAAATAATCATTCAAAATACGATCGGATTGCCTGTCTCGATGCTGGCTTCGCAAAGGCGTTTCATGCTGTCGAAAAATTCCGTCTCTCCCGGCGTCAAAATATCGCGCGACGCCAGCACCAGCTTCACCTCGCGTAACAGCGCAGGCGACTCCTTCACCGGGATCCAGTCGCCGGTATGCGTCCCATCATAGACAACCTTCTTCAGCAAAATTGGGAACTTCGGCCCAGGATCACCTTGTAGTCCGCGAAGAAATTCGCGCACATTCTTCGCCCGCGTAATGTTGCCTAGAAATTCCGAAACCAGAAACCCTTCGTGCTCACACGACTGCTGCACCCACCGCTCGTGCGCTTCCCACTCCCGTTCGGTCGGATCGCCAGTCAGCGAAGGGGCGCTCGATTCATCCCAGGTAAACCGATCCGGAAGCGGATGCGGCTTCTTCGCTCGTCCATCCTTGATGCAGGTGCAACGTACATATGCGTCAAGACTCATCGTTTATATCCGAAGTTAACCATGATTAATCCTACAACTCGAATTGCACTCTCCGACCTCACTGACAAGAGTATGGCGCTAGCCAACCTACCGAACCCCGTTGGGATACACCAAAATCTTGCTGGCCTCGCCGGTCTTCAGTCGCTCCATTGCCTTTCCGAAGTCCTTCATCGGGATACGGTCGGTAATCACGGGATGCAGATCGAGTTTGCCGCTCTTCAACAGAGCCGTCATTTGATACCAAGTCTGGTACATCCTCCGCCCGTTGATGCCTTGCACGGTGATGCCCTTGAAAATGATGTCTTCGGAAAAGTTCAGCGAGATGGGCTTCGAGGTCAGACCGAGCAGAGAGATCCTTCCACCGCGCCGCACAATGTCGAATGCGGTACGAATCGAATCCGGATGTCCCGCCATCTCCAGCACCACGTCAACCCCCAAACCGCCGGTCTTCTCCATCACGATGGCATTGACGTCTTCCTTTGCTGGGTTAAGAACATAGTCGGCCTTCATCTCGCGTGCGATCTTGGCGCGATGCTCGTTGACCTCGATCGCAAACACCGAGGTCGCACCCACCGCCTTGGCCACCGCAATCGAAAACAGGCCGATCGGCCCGCAACCCGTCACGGCCACGCTCTTGGCCGCGATCTCTCCGGCCAGCACAGTGTGTACCGCGTTGCCCAACGGATCGAGAATCGATGCGTAGTCCAGCGGAATGGCGGGATCGAGTTTCCAGATATTCGATTCCGGAATCACCACGTATTCTGCAAATGCTCCATCGGCATCGACGCCGATGATCTTTACCTTCTGGCAGATGTGGGCTTCGCCCGTGCGGCACTGCAAGCATTTGCCGCAGGCGACGTGCATCTCGGCGGAAACAAAATCTCCTTCCTTCACGCTGGTGACTTCGTCGCCGAACGCGGCTACCTCGCCACAAAATTCATGCCCCGGAATCAACGGCGGATGAATGCGGTTCTGCGCCCAGCGGTCCCAGTTGTAAATGTGCAAATCCGTTCCACAGATCGAGGCGACCTTCACCTTGACCAATACATCGCTGCGCCCGAAGGCCGGAATCTTTACCTGGCGGACGTCCGCTCCGGGCGCTGCTTCCGGTTTGACGACCGCCAGCATTGTTGTAGCCATATGCCACCTATGAATTCGCAATCAAAATCGGACCAAAACACAAAACGTATGATTCTAGCACCGCGCGGTCATTCCCTTCGTCCGCCTGCTTTTATTCTCCCGGCGCATCCGGTAATCGCAAACCGTACAGCGGATAACAGCATCGAAAGAAAGCCCCTGCCTGACTCGTTGGAGGTTCTTACGCTTGCGCAACCAGTCTCTCGCCGCCTTGTTGATTTGTGCCTGCTTTTTCCCCAGCGTCCCAGCGTCGGCATCCCAGGTGGCAGTTCGCTACAAAGAAGGCCTGCTTCACGGGTTTCTCGGGCTGAGCACCCTCGAAGGCGAGCATCTCGCGGACGGCGACCTTCTGCAGACCGTCCATGGCGACCGCGTCACGGCTCGCCTGATCTATCACTTCAAAGACGGATCCCTGCAAGACGAGACCACGATTTTTTCCCAGCGCCGCGAGTTTCGCTTGATCAGTTATCACCTCGTGCAAAAAGGCCCTGCCTTCCAACACCCATCCGACCTCTCGGTTAACGCGTCGACCGGCCAAGTCACCGTCCGTTATACCGATGACGACGGAAAAGAGAAGGTCGCGACCGAGCGTATGAAGTTGCCGATAGCCCTTGCGAACGGGATGGTTCCGAACCTGCTCCGAAATCTCCCTCCCGATGCTCCGCCGCTGGAGGTTTCGATGGTCGTAGCTACGCCTAAGCCGCGCCTCGTGAAACTCGCCATCTCCTCGCAAGGCACCGAGCCTTTTAGCCTCGGCACTTCGAGCCATAAAGCCACGCTCTACACCATAAAAATAGAGATCGGCGGTCTTGCCGGACTGGTCGCACCATTGCTCGGGAAGCAGCCGCCCGACTCGCACATCTGGATTCTCGGCGGCGAGGCTCCAGCATTCGTGAAGTCAGAGGTCATATCTTATTTGGGAGGCCCGATGTGGCGCACGGAACTGGTTGCCCCGGTATGGCCGCGAACGGAATCCGCGGAATCGAAAGATGGCAAGGAAGCGAACCATTGATTCTCCTCCGATGGTAACTTCTCTTCCGCATTGTCTGACTTTACAATCCCGGCATGCGAAGTATGGTTTCGAGACTGCGATTCTTGCTTGTGATTTCCGTCTGCGCCGCGGCGACCGTCGCTCAAACCCAGCCTTCCGCGGCGGTTTCGCATCAGGAATTTACGCGGCGTCTGGTCGCTGCCGCCATCGAGCGTACTCACCATTCGGTGCGCTATGTCTCCGAGTACATCCGAATTCCTTACCCCGGAGGCGACGTTCCGGCGAACACCGGGGTCTGCACTGACGAGATTATTCGCAGTTACCGCGCGGTGGGTGTTGATCTGCAGAAAGACGTTCACGAAGACATGGTTCAGAATTTCGCCGCGTATCCGAACAAGCGGCGCTTGCTGCTCGCCCATCCCGACTCGAATATCGATCATCGCCGCGTGCCGAACCTGATGGTGTTCTTCCAGCGCAAGGGAGAGTCCTTGCCCATCACAAACCGCACAGACGACTACGCTCCGGGTGACCTCGTGACCTGGGACTTGGGCGGAAACGTGCCGCACATCGGCATCGTTGTCGATCAGAAATCGCGCTGGACTGGACGGTACATGATCGTTCACAACATCGGCGAGGGGCCGAAGATGGAAGACGTCTTATTCAATTGGAAGATTACGGGACACTATCGCTACTTCGGGCCACGAACCTAGCGCGCGGATCGCGGTCATCAGCACACGCGTTGTGAAGCTTTACTCCCGAACCGCGGCCGCATTCCCGAACAAAATCATCCGCATCGAGATGCTGCCAAAATCGAATCCCTCATACGGATACGATATCGCGTCACGGTCATCCGTACTGCCCATGCAATAAAGGAGCGGCAAGTAGTGCTCTACGGTGGGATGCGCGGTAGCGAGCAGGCCTTCGCCCCATTTTTCCGGCGCGGCTAATGCTTCGGCATTCCTAGCCTCGACGGCGTCTTTCACCCTGGCATCGAATTCGACCGCCCAGTCATACGCGCCCGAAGGATTGTTCCAATCGATGCGACGGAGGTTGTGCACGATGTTCCCGCTGCCCAGAATCAGGACTCCGCGTTCGCGCAACGACTCAATCTCGCGACCGAGTTCGAGATGCTCCTTGAAACTGCGGCGCTCGTCCAGGCTCAATTGGAATGCAGGAACGTCCGCCTTGGGATACAGATGCCGCAGCACGCTCCACGAACCGTGATCCAGCCCCCACTTATCGTCGGGAGCGATTTCAGGATTGTGAGCGAGTTTCTCGGCTTCGACAGGCGCGCCTGGCGCGGGATATTGCACCTCATAAAGCGGCTTCGGGAATCCGTAGAAATCGTGAATGGTTTTCGGATGATCAGACGCCAGCACCTGCGATCCTGAGGTCACCCAGTGCGCCGAGACAACGCAGACCGCCTTCGGTCGCGGCAACCGCCCGCTCAGTTCGCTCAGCGACTCCGTAAATGCATTGTGCTCGATAGCGTTCATCGGCGATCCGTGGCCGACGAACAGAACTGGCATCTTTTCCACGCAGCCTCTCTCCGCCGGAGTAGTCATGGGAACGCAATCCGGCTCGCACCATCCATGTTTACTATTTGATTATCGCAAAGAAGAAAAGATTCGCGGCCAGAGTTGGCGCGCTTACTGAAGATCAGCTTTATCCGGGTTGTAATAAAAGCGAAATCGCAGCGCGAGATAAGGCCCATTAAACTCAGAGGGCAGCGGCGGAAAAGGGTTCGACGCGGTGATTCCGCCCCAGGCCGCACGATCCAGAGCGATGTCGCCCGAGGTAGCCCGCAGTTGCATGTCGGCGATTTTGCCGTCTTTCGTGATGGCAAACTCGATCGCCAGCTTTCCCTTCTTCATCTCGGCAGACTCAGGGATCAGCCGGTACCAGTTGTCCTTCACGTCCTGCAAAATGCGCTGCAAGTACGGGCCAAAATCCACGCCTTGCGTGTCGCTTAGAATTTCAAGATTGCCCAGCTGGCGACCGTGCGCTCCGCGGTTCAGGCCGAAGTCGCCTTCTTGTCCACCGCCGCCTCCGCGGCTGGCCGCTGCTGCTTGCGTCGCCTGTTGAATCGCCGAACCCGCACTCATCCCGGTTGCGTACTTGCTGAAGTTATTGTTCGGGCGAGGTGGTAGCCGCATCTCTGCCGTCTGGTTGGTCTCAAACTGCGGACGCGGCTGCGGCTGCCCCTGTTGCGACTGTTGAGTCGGTGCCTGATTCTGTGCGATGGCTTGTTGCGGAGGTTGCGGCGTGCGCGGACCGCTCATCCCGGGAGCGCCGGGAGGTGGCGACACCAAACTCTTTCGTAATTCCTTGGGATCGAGTTCGGGATGCCGCGACATTGCAATGCGATCTTTGTCCGAAACGATGTTGGTATTCGGTTTATGCGGAACCTTTTGCGCATCGGGCGGGAGCGCCAGGAAAGTCAGGTTCTTGTCTTTCGTGCTGTCCACCGGCACCACGATCGCCGTGTGCCACCCAACGAACTTCTCGATGAAGGTCAGGTTCCAGGCCACAATAAACAAGACCAGGTGGACGATCACCGAAATCCAAATAGCCTCGCGCTTGCGTGATCGCGCCAGATCATCTTGTAGCTGGATGAGTAGGTGGGGAACATGGGCGTCGTTGCGATAAGCGATTTCCCAGTCACGCGTGTCGTAGAGGCCGAGTTGCTCCGGTTGAGGCTTTTCGGCCGGCGCTGCCGGATCCTGGAATGGAATTTGAGTAATCGGCATGCGCTGCGCTGCTGTCCCGCTGGTCTTTAGACACTAAATACACCCGCTGCGTTGCATCCGGCCCTCGGGGAAGTGATGCACTCTGCGCGCGCGTGCTTTACAACCAAGTTATCTCTATTTTCGCACCTTTCGCGGGATTCTGCCCACCAACAAATCGGCCGCGACTTAGGTGTGTAAACATATGTAAATCTGCATTTTGCAAAGTGTCAGTGTTATGACTTCGCCATACCCGCGAGACCAACTTTGTTCCCGTGGTCGCGGATCGCGGAGACGATCTCAAGGGCCAGCGCGAGCGCGTGGCGACCATCATCGAGGGGAACAACCGGAGTAGAACGGTCTCGCACAGCTTGAAGAAAAGATCGTAACTCCGCGTGCAAAGGCTCTTCGGAGGCAACCGGCGGTTTGGTCACGCCGATTTGCGGATTTGCCGAGGGAGCCATCGCCGCCGCGCCGTCATGCCCGACAGTGAAGACGAGCACCTCTTGCCGCCCATAATCGAGCGACACGTACTGCCGCGGCTGAAAAAAGCGCAGCTTGCGCACCCGCTCGGTTGAGACGCGGCTGGCGGTGAAGTTCGCAATGCAGCCGGACTCGAACTCCAGCCGCACGTTCGCGATGTCCACTTTGCCCGACAAAATGGGCAGGCCCACAGCGCGGACTTCCTTCACCGGAGACTTCGCGAATGCCAGCACGATATCGAGATCGTGAATCATCAGGTCGAGCACCACGTCCACATCGAGCGAACGAGGAGTGAACACGCTCAGCCGGTGCACTTCGAAAAACATGGGCCGCGTCAGCAGCGGCAGCGTTGCCCGCACCGCCGGATTAAAGCGCTCAAGATGTCCCACCTGTCCGATCCGCTTATGCGTGGCCGCCAGGGCGACGAGTTCGTCCGCCTCGGCCAGCGTTCCCGCCAGCGGCTTTTCGATCAGCACATCCACGCCGGCCTTCATCAACTCGCGGGCAACGGCAAGATGATGCAAAGTCGGAGCCGCCACGGAAGCGGCCTGCAGTTCACTGTGAGTGGTCAACATCTGCAACACCGAGCCGAAGCCCTTACAGCCGAACTCGCGCGCCACCGCATCCGCGCGGTTCACATCGGGATCCACGACACCGAGCAGACGGACGGCTTCGCCTTGCTGTTCGAGTTCCTTGTAAACTCGGGCATGATTGCGTCCGAAAACACCGACGCCGACCACCGCGACCGTTATCGGATTTTGAACAGGCAGGTGAAATTCTCGATGGCTGGTTGCCGGAACGAAATTGTAAACGGAATCGGGGGAAAGAGCATCAGGATTGCAGTCTGCTGCGCTGGCCGTCGCCACGATTCCGTGACTTGTGCTCGCGTTATTAGACACTTCGCTCCCAGAAAGGACTGAATCGCCCCATGAGGACGATCGCACTGCTGACCATTTCCAACATCTTCATGACCTTCGCCTGGTACGGACACCTGAAGTATCGCGAGGTTCCGCTCTACAAAGTAATCATCGTGAGCTGGCTGATCGCGTTCTTTGAATACTGCTTTCAGGTGCCCGCGAACCGCATCGGCTCCTACGAGTTCACCGCGGCGCAGCTCAAGACGATTCAAGAGGTCATCACGCTCACGGTCTTTGCGGCATTCTCCGTGTTTTATTTGGGACAGCCTCTGCGATGGAATTACCTGGTGGGATTCGCGCTGATCGTCGCAGCAGTCGCGGTGATCTTCAAGCAGTGGTAAGGGAACGGGTCTTGAGTGTTGAGGTCCGAGGTCCGAGGTCCGAGGTCTAAGGTCTGAGGTCCGAGGCCTAACACCCAAGACCTAACACCTATTCTTAGCGCCTTCCTGCGCTTTCTTCAAAATGGCAATCTGGCCCGCATGATACAGCTCATGCTGCGCGATGCCGTGCAGCAAGTGGTAAAAGTCATATCGCTTCCCGGGAACGCGGTCGTGCAGACGTGCGTCCGGCAAAGCGCCCACGGTTCGGACGAGCGTATCGTGCGTGCGCTTCGTCGCGGCAACAGCTTTCCGCCATGCAGCCTCGGTCGGTTTGGGCATGAGGGGAAAATTTTTTACTCCCGTCGGTTGATACTTCTCTCCACGCAACCGATGCAAACCAGATCCATCCCAGACTGCGATGTGCAGAACAAGCTCCCAGATGGTATGAACATTCGGCAACGGCCTCGCTGCAGCAGTTTCGGCGTCGATGTCCTTCAGCAGTTCGAGCAAAGCAGGCCCGTGCCACGCACTGCCATCGAAGGCGCGGCGAAGTTGATCCGCGATTCGAGTTGCTTCAAAGTGGATCCCGGCCGATTTCGCACTCATGGAATCAGTCCCCCCCGGCGACGATGGCAATCTCTGCTGCATTCGCCGCGTCAATAATTTTCTGCCCATCCAGCAACAGGCATTTCCCCGCATCGAGCGCCAGGCAACTTGCTCCCGCGGACTGCATGGTCTCGATAGTCTTCAAGCCCACGACGGGCACGTCGAAGCGCATATCTTGTTTCGGCTTGGCGATCTTCACCACTGTAAGTGCGCGGCTCAGGGTAGACGCATCACTATCCAACGACCGCATGATCTGCCCGGCGCGTTCGATGGTGGCGTCGGTGCCCTCCATGGCCTCGACCGCGACACAGGCCGACTCGGCGATCACCACCGTCTGTCCGATGTCGTGCTGTGCGAGTTGTGTAGCGACCGCTCGTCCGTAGTCGATATTTTTGCGTTCCTGATCGGTAGGTTCTCGTTTAGTCCGCACTCCCGACTTGACCAGCAATGGTTCAAGCAACCACGTAGAACTCTCGAGCGTGATGCCTTCGTCAGACAAAACTTTGGCAATGGCGCCGAGCAACGAATCGGTATTGCGGGTCGTGAGCGAGAGCAAAAGCTTGGCTAGTTTCCAATCCGGCCGGATGCTCGAGAAAATCTGTTTGTGCTTGACCTGCCCGGCCATGATGGCCCGCCGAACACCCGCCTGCTGAAAGGTCTCGATCAACTTCGACAGCTCGCCGAGCGAGAGCCAGTGCACCGCTGCTGCTCCATGGGACTCGATTTCCGGAAACGTCTCTTCCTTGATTGCAGCGACAACTACGTCGTATCCCTGCGCGCGCGCAGCGTCGAGTACGAGGAAGGGAAACTTGCCGTTGCCGGCGATAAGGCCGATGCGTTCCATTTCAGTGGCTTGTGGTCAGTGGCCAGTGGTTAGTCGCGAGCCTGGATGGGCTAACCACTAATCACTAGCCACTCACTTGATGACTCCCCGCTCCGACGCCTCGATGAACCGGATCAGCATTTCCACGTCTTCCCCGCGATCGGCTTCCGTCTTCAATCTTTCCAGCGCCTGCGACGTGTTCATCTTCGAGGCCAGCAGAATCTTATAAGCGTGGTGAATCTTCGCGATGCGCTCTTTGGAAAATCCGCGGCGCTCGAGTCCTACTTTGTTCATCCCGTAGGCATGCGTGTCGCGCGCCGCCGACGTCATCGAAAACGGCAGCACGTTCTGCGTGATGACCGTCCCGCCGCCGATATACGAATGCGCGCCAATGCGCACGAACTGATGAACCGGGCACAGCGCACCCACGACAGCCCATTCCTCAACCGTCACGTGCCCGCCCAAGGTCGCGCCGTTCACCAGCATGGTGTGATCCTCAATCAGGCAATCGTGGCCGATATGCGTGTACGCCATGATGAGGATATGGCTGCCCACCTTGGTCAGCCCGCCGCCCTTCACCGTGCCACGATTAATAGTCACGGACTCGCGGATTTCGTTGTGATCGCCGATTTCGAGGCGTGTCGGCTCGCCTTTGTAGGTAATATCCTGCGGCGCCATGCCAATAGCGCAAAACGGAAAGAATGCATTGTCGGCGCCAATCTTCGTTGGCCCTTCCATCGAAACATGCGACACCAGGTGGCATCGCTCGCCCAGTTCAACATTCGCGCCAATCACGCAGTAAGGCCCGATCTTGCAAGACGCCGGAACCTTCGCGCGCGAATCAAGGATGGCCGTGGGATGTACGTTCGTGGACGCTGAATTCATGGATGGATTCATCGAGTCGCCGGCGGTCAGGAAGCGGCCCGCAGTCTAGGACGCATCGCCGTTCTCTTTGTCATCGCTCGATCCTCGCCCACGCGCACTGTCAATGAGTTGGCACGAGACCATTGCCTCGGCAACGCGTTTTTCGCCCACGTAAGCGTAGCCCTGCATCTTTGCAGCAGTCATGCCGGGCACCGAGCGCCAGCCTTTCACTTCCACTTCCAGCCGCAACTGGTCTCCCGGGCTCACGGGACGCCGGAACTTGGCGCGCTCGATTCCAGTAAAAACCATCACTTTGTCGTGGCGGTCCTCGACCTCGGTCAGCAGCAGCGCTCCACCGGCCTGCGCGATCGCCTCGACAATCAGCACGCCCGGCATGATTGGCAGTCCGGGAAAGTGCCCGGCGAAAAACGGCTCGTTGATCGTTACATTCTTGATCGCGACAATGCGCTCTTTGCGCTTTAGATCAAGCACGCGATCGATCAGCAGAAAAGGATAGCGATGCGGCAGAATCTTCAGAATGTCGTGGATGTCGAGCGCAATCTTCGTGCCAGCCGACGGCTCCGTCACAGAGGTGCTTTCATTCATAATTCGTCTCAAACGGCTTGAAGATTATACTGTACGACTCGCGCCTGGGAGTGGGTTCCTCTAGCCCTGGGCTTGGAGCAACACCGAATCGATGCCTAAGAAAAAATCCTTCTCCGCGCAGGACGACTCCAAAACCATTTGGCACGAACGGCTGCACTACTTCGAAGACCGGCAGCAATCCCTCGTCGAGACTATCCGCGAGTTCGTCGAGATTGAATCCCCCAGCGACAACAAACTGGCTGGCGACCGCATGGGCGCCTTGCTCGCCGGGCGCTTTGAGGCTCTTGGCGGACGCGCACGCGTTCATCGCGCCGAAGAGTTCGCCGACAATTTGCAAATTAATTTTCCTGGCCGCGAAAAGATCAAGCCGGTGCTTTTGCTGGGCCACTTCGATACCGTCTATCCGATGGGCACGCTCGCGACCATGCCCTGTCGCGTCGCCGATGGCCTACTCCACGGCCCCGGCGTGCTCGACATGAAGTCGGGCATTGCACTGATGCTATCCGCGATCGAAGCATTGAAGACATGGCACTCCGGGCTCCCGCGTCCTGTCACAGTGCTCTTAGTCTCCGACGAGGAAGTCGGCAGCGGTTCCTCCCGAAAAATTACCGAAGCGCTCGCCCGGGAGTCGGCCGCCGTCCTGGTGCTTGAACCCGCGGCAGGCACGAACGGGGCCGTGAAGACCGCACGCAAAGGCGTTGGCGATTACACGCTGACGGTCAAAGGCGTCGCCGCCCATGCTGGCCTCGACCCGGGGAAGGGACACAGCGCGATTCTCGAACTTGCGCGGCAGATCACTGCCGTCGCGAGGCTGAATGACCTGAAGCATGGGATCTCAATCAATCATGGAGTGATTCGCGGCGGCACTCGCACCAATGTGATCGCAGCAGAGGCGACGGTAGAAATCGATGTGCGAATCAAACTCGCCAAGCAGGCGGCCACGCTCGACCGCAAATTCCGTTCCCTGAAGCCGTTCGACAAGCACTGCTCTCTTAGTGTCGATGGTGGCGTGAACCGTTTGCCCATGGAGAGGAATGCCGGTGTCGCTGCGCTCTACAAGAAGGCTCAGGCAGTCGCAAAGCAGATTAAATGGAAGCTGGAAGAAGCGGCGGTAGGCGGCGGCTCCGACGGAAATTTCACCGCCGGCATCGGCATCCCGACCCTCGATGGCATGGGCGGCGTTGGCCAGGGAGCGCATGCCGTCCACGAACACATCGTGATCTCCGAGTTGCCGCGCCGTGCCTTGCTTCTCGCGGGCATGATCGAGAGCGCTTAGTCGAGACGATTCGCATGCTGAAGTTTATGGTGGTTCTCTATAGGAGACCCGACTTAACTCGCGAGCAATTTCGTCGGCACCTGGTAGAGGTCCACGGACCTCTGGCGAGGAATCTTCCGGGCCTCAGAAAGTACATACAAAATCACGTCTCCGCCGATCCCAAGCGCAAGGCGCCGGGATGGGACGCGATCGTCGAACTTTACTTCGATGATTGGACTGCGATGGAAGCAGCGTGGGCCAGCCCTCAGGGTGCAGCTTCCGACGCCGATCTTGAGTTATTCGCCGACCTTACCCGCGTTACTTGGTCGGTCGTTGAAGAGATTATTGAACTGTAATAAATATCAAGAAATAATCCATCTTGTCGCCTTTCACGAAATCGTATTGATCGAGCAAGCTGTAGCCCGCCTCCTTCGCCTCGCGGATCACGACGTCGCGATTGATCCCGTGGTCCTCGCCGTTTCCGTTGCGGTCAATGATCCCCACCTTCGCTCCGGGACGCAGCGCCGCGCGCAGGTTCTTCATAAGCGCCACAGGCTGCGCGACCTCGTGGTACGTCTTGAGCATTAACACCGCGTCCACGGAACTGGCCGCCAGAAGCGGGTTATCCGGCTTACCCAAGATCGTCTTTACGTTCTGCAACTTTTCCTTGTGCGCGCGCTCGCCGATATATCGGACCGCCTCTGGATTGATATCCACTGCGTACACCGCGCCAGCTCCGCCGACTCGTCTTGCGGCACGCACCGTAAACCATCCCGACCCCGCGCCGATGTCTGCCACGACCTTGCCGGGCCCAACGCCGAGAAGGTCCATCACGCGATTGATCTGGAGTCGTTCATCTCGCCCCGGCGAATCGAAAATCGAGAGGTCGCCAGTGTAAGGCTCGCTGGTTTTGCGTTGCTCACCCGACGACTGGGCCGGTGACTGCCTCGCACCCGTCGCGCAGATCAGCGCGCCATTCGGAACAAGAAGTAAGAGCGTAATCAGGAAAAAACGAATTCTCGACATAGATATGGTCCCTGGAAGAGACACGCTTCCAGAATAGACTCACACAGACCGCCTTGGTGAGCGGAGAACGGCTTTGCGACCCCGTTCGCGCTCACAAAGCTTTGACTCGCCCGGTTGAGTGGCCTAGAATTTAACCAGTTCGACTGGACGCTCCCAGCGCAGCGAACTCAAATCATTCCAACGGAGGAGCCATGGGTGAGGGTCTGTTTCAGCCATTCCATATCCTGTTGATCGTGGCCATCGCCCTGCTTCTGTTCGGGCCATCGAAGTTCGCCAACCTCGGCAAGGGCTTAGGTGAGGGCATTCGCAACTTTAAGTCCGCGATGAAAGATGGCGAAGAAAAGAAAGACGATAAGCCCGAGGACAAGAAGCCCAGCTAGCGCCTTCTCTCGGGCATTCCACTTTGTAGCCCTTTCCTGTCTCACCGAGTTCTCTCGCGAAGCATGCGGTACACCAGCGCGACCGGCAATCCCACTACGTTGCTGTAATCGCCTTCGATCCGCGGAATCCACCGGGAAGCCATTCCCTGGATAGCGTACGCTCCCGCTTTATCCATCGGCTCGCCCGTCGCGACGTAGGCGCGAATCTCATCGTCCGATAATTCGCTCATCGTCACCAGCGTAGATTCCGAAGCCGTTCTCGCCTCGACGGGGCCCGGCCCCACCAGGCACACACCCGTGATGACCCAATGCGGGCGCCCCGAGAGCATCCGCAACATGCGAGCCGCGTCGTCGGCATCGCGCGGCTTGCCGAGGATCGATTCGTCCACCACGACGATGGTGTCTGCCCCCAGCACGACATCTTGCGAACGGACACGCCACACCGCCAGCGCTTTCTCGCGCGCTAATCGCTCCGCGCAATCGCGCGGCGACTCACCCGCGAGCGGAGTCTCGTCCACATCCGCCGGTTGCACAGCAAACGAAATGCCGGCGCTGCCCAGAAGTTCCTGACGTCGCGGCGAGGCAGATGCGAGAACAAGCATGCGAAGTTGATTCTATCGACTACCGACCGTACCGCGCACCGACTCAATCAGCTTTGCCGAATCGTAGCCGACGCCGTCTTTGAAGACCGTTTCCACATTCTCGATGTCCTCAATCTTCTTCGACGGATCACCCTTGATCACCACCAAATCCGCCTGCTTACCGGGCGCGATCGTACCGATGCGATCCAGATCTCCCAAATACTGTGCTCCGTTGGCGGTCGCAATGTGGATCGCTTCCAGCGGCGTGAATCCCGCTTCCACCAGCAACTCCACTTCGCGCTGATCGCCGAACCCCGCAATCACTCCGCCCATGCCCGTCGGGTCGAGTCCGGCCAGCAGCAAACCTCCCGCCTTTGAGAACGCATATTCAAATTCCAGTTCCTTCTTGAAAGCAGCCGTCATCGGAGACGCGTCCGATCCATACCGCCGGCGAATCGCGCCCTGGTCGCTCGACCGGACTTTGTTATTCAGCACTGCGCTTCGCGCATCCGGCGACAACGCATTCAGTACGCGCGCCTGAATCGATGGCCGGCCCGGCACCGACATCTCGAATACGGGAAGCGTGGACGTCATCGCAACGTGATGCTGCACCAGATACGCAATGGTGTCGTGCAGCGGACCTGAGTTCGCGTCGAGTTTCGCTAACCCGTCGGGATCTTCCGGCTTTTCAGGACAATGATCCGCCTTCTTGCCCGGCAGGAATTCTGTGTCCACGAAAAAGCCATGCTCCAGATCATCAATCCCGAGATCGGCCGCCTCGCGGAAGTTCACCGCACACAGATGCCCGGTCACTTTCGCCCCGCGTTTATGCGCCGCCTGGATCGCCGCTCCCAGCTCCGCACGCGTGATGAACATGTATGCCTTGAAATTGTCCACGCCCTGATCGAGCCAGAAATTCACCGTCTTGACCGCATCGTCTGGCCCGGTGAGCTGATGCATTTGCAGAGCCCACGAACCATTGCCTTCGAGGTACGGCCCTGTTACATGCATCTTCGGTCCCGGCGTTTGTCCCGCGTCAATCGACTTCTTGAGTTCGAGATCGGTGTAGGGTTCGAGCGATCCGGTGGTGCGCACCGTGGTGACGCCTCCGGCCAGATACAATCGCGGAAAGCTGAAACCCATCTCTCCGAAGATTCCGTTCCCCATGGGATAAAACATGTGGTCGTGCATGCCAACCAGCCCGGGGATCACGCTGTACCCATGCAAATCCAGGATCTGCGTATCCTCCGGAAATTTCGCGGTCGCGATATCGCCTACCCACTCAATTTTTCCTCGGTTGATAACAACTGTCTGATCCTCACGCGCCGCCGCGCCGGTGCCGTCAATCACCCGCACGTGCGTCAGGGCGACAACCGGGGCATCGACTTTGATGTACTGCTTCATCTGAGGAGACGAAGTCTGCGCCCAACCCAATGACACACACACAACCAATAATCCGACGAACAAGAAGTTCCGCGTCACAGTCCCTCCATCAGCTTTCCCGCAGGATTGTACGCGAGTGACGCGGACTGCGCCGGAACAGTCTGAAGTCTGAGGTCCGACGTCTCACGCTCGACGTCTGACGCTCGACGCCTGAAGCTCGCCGCCCGCGCCATCCGTCGCCGCACTCTGCCTGTTAGAATCAAAGATTAGCCACTCACCCATGGACGCATCTTTCATCCGCAACTTCGCGATCATCGCCCATATTGACCATGGGAAATCCACGCTCGCTGACCGCCTGCTGGAGCTGACCGGATCGCTCACTGCCCGCGAAATGCAGGCGCAGGTGCTCGACTCCATGGATCTGGAGCGCGAACGCGGCATCACCATCAAGGCCCACGCCGTTCGCATGATGTACACCGCGCACGACGGCCAGACCTACCAGCTCAACCTGATCGACACACCCGGCCACGTCGACTTTTCCTACGAAGTTTCGCGCTCGCTGGCATCATGCGAGGGCGCACTGCTGGTCGTGGACGCCTCCCAGGGAGTCGAGGCTCAGACTCTTGCCAACTCGTATCTCGCCATCAATCACGGGCTCGAGATCATTCCCGTCATCAACAAAATTGATCTGCAGAGTGCCGACATCCCGCGCACAAAAGAAATGATTGAAGGCGCTGTCGGCCTCGATGCCACCGACGCCGTCCTAATTAGCGCCAAGACCGGCCAGGGCGTGCCCGATGTGCTGGAAGCGATCGTAAAGCGCGTTCCGCCGCCGAAGGGCAATCCCGAAAACCGGCTGCAGGCGCTGGTTTTCGACTCGTGGTTCGATCCCTACCGCGGCGTTGTTGTGCTCACTCGCGTCTTTCAGGGCACGCTGCGCAAGGGACAAAGAATCCGCCTCATGTGGAACGGCACTACCTTCGACGCTGAGACGCTCGGCGTGCTCACGCCCAAACCGGTGGAGATCGATCAACTGCAGGCCGGCGAAGTCGGATTCCTCATCGCCAACATCAAGAACGTTGCCGACACAAAGATTGGCGACACCATCACCGAAGACTCCAATCCCGCCATCGAACCTTTGCCCGGCTTCGAAGAGATCAAGCCCATGGTCTTCGCCGGACTTTACACAGTGGACGCGCACGAGCACACGCAACTGCGCGAGGCGCTCGAAAAACTTCGGCTCAACGATTCGTCATTCTTCTTCGAGCCCGAAAGTTCCGTCGCGCTCGGCTTCGGCTTCCGTTGCGGATTCCTCGGTCTGCTCCACATGGAAATTATTCAGGAGCGTCTCGAGCGCGAGTTCAATCTCGATCTCATCACGACTGCTCCAGGCGTGCGCTACAAAATCTACAAGACCGACGGCACGATGGTCGAAATCGATAATCCATCGCGCTGGCTCGATCCCAGCGAAATCGACAAGATCGAAGAGCCGGTCATCCTCGCCACAATTCTGACCAACGAAGAATACGTCGGCGGCATTCTCGCGCTGGTCGAAGAAAAACGCGGCAAGCAAAAGACGTTCGAGTACGTCAGTTCGTCGCGCGTGATGTTGCATTATGAATTACCGCTTAACGAAATCGTTCTCGATTTTTACGATCGCCTGAAGTCGGTCTCCCGCGGATACGCGTCGCTCGACTATCACCTCGCCGACTATTGGGAATCCCCGATGGTAAAGCTCGACATTCTCGTGGCCGGCGAACCGGTGGATGCGCTCTCGATCATCGTGCACCGCGACTTCGCCTACGAGCGCGGCAAGGCTTTAGTTTCGAAAATGCGGGAACTCATTCCTCGCCAGATGTTCGAGGTTCCTATTCAGGCATCGATCGGCGCAAAGATCATTGCTCGCGAGACCGTCCACGCCATGCGCAAGAACGTGCTCGCCAAGTGTTACGGCGGCGACATTTCGCGTAAGCGCAAGCTGCTCGAAAAGCAAAAGGAAGGCAAAAAACGTATGAAGCGCATCGGCCGGGTCGACATTCCTCAGGAGGCTTTTCTGGCCGTTCTCAAGGTTGGCGAGAGCAGCAACTAGCCAGCTTCGGTGCATCCGGCCCAGTGCTCATGGGCATAAACAAAATCGATTCTCCGAATCGGCCATTCCGCTGCAATCAATTGCAGTCCCGGCCCTTGAAAACCCTCTAAAATCGGCCCTAAATCTAAGGTGCTAGAACGTCCAGATGTGCAAATCTCAAAACCGAAAGGATTTCAGCCGCTCGCCGCGCCGCCTAATGTTAATGCCTGATGAATTGCATAACTGGTTACTATTCATGGGGTTAAAGGCTGAAAAAACTCGCCTCCGAAATTTGCCGAGTGGTCTTTACAACGGGCAGCCGTAGACATGGTTTTCAATTCCACAAGCTTTTCCACAGGCTGGCCGCTCAAAACCGGTGTTACTGCAAACCTAACTTCCTAAGGTACTTACCCCCGACCCCCTACGGTCTTTCCTGTATCTCCCGGGCTTACTCCTCGGGCGCGATTCCTCCTTCGAGTAGCGTCTCAAACCGGGTGCAACTCTTCAGGAATGCCATCCTCACTTTGCCGATGGGACCGTTGCGCTGCTTGGCAATAATGATCTCGGCCTTACCTTGCAACTCGGGATCATCCTGCTTGTAAACTTCCTCGCGGAAAATGAACATTACCAGGTCGGCATCCTGCTCGATCGATCCCGATTCGCGCAAGTCAGCAAGTTGCGGACGATGATCTCCTCCGCGGCTCTCTGGAGCGCGGCTCAACTGCGAGAGCGCGATCACTGGAACCTGAAGCTCTTTCGCGAGCGCCTTCAGCCCGCGCGAAATCGCGGACACTTCCTGCGTACGATTCTCGAAGCGCTTGCCGCCACCTGACATCAACTGCAAATAGTCCACGATGATCAGGTCGAGTTTGCCTTGCGCCTGCTTCAACCGCCGCGCTTTTGCACGCATCTCGCTCAGCGAAATTCCGGGAGTGTCATCGATGTAAATAGGCGCGTGCGCCAGTTGCTCCATGGCGCGTACAACTTTCTTCGTATCGTCCTGCCACAGCGAACCGGTGCGCATCTTGTGCGCATCCACGCGAGCCTGCGAACACAGCAAGCGCATGAGCAGCGCTTCGCGCGACATTTCCAGGGAGAACACGGCAACCACCTGTTGATCTTCAATCGAGGCATTTTCTGCAATGTTCATGACGAAGGCGGTTTTGCCCATCGATGGCCGCGCCGCAATGATCACCAGGTCGGAGCGCTGCAGTCCGCTCGTCATCTCATCGAGATCGGTATAGTGCGTCGCCAGTCCCGTGATGCGCTGCCCGCGCTGTAGCAGGGCATCCACCGAGCCGAACGATTCGCGGACAATCTCCTGAATGCCCATGAAGCCGCGCCCGATGCGCTTTTCCGATAGCTGGAAAATAGCGGCCTCGGCGTCGCTGATTACATCCTCGGCGGTGTCGGATTGGTCGCTGGCCCGCGCGATCGCTGTGCTCGCCGCCGAAATCAGCCCGCGCAGCATCGCCTTATCGCGCACAATCTTGACGTAATGTTCAATACTCGGCCGGTCGGGCACGCCCTCAACCAGGCTCGACACGTAAGCAACGTCGCCGATCGGCTGCAGATCCTTGTGGCGATCGAGTTCCTCGATCAGCGTGATCATGTCGATCGGCCGCGACGACTCCGCCAAGTCCACCATCCGCGAGTAAATCCGCCGGTGCGAGTCAAGCGAGAAGTCTTCGATCCGCAAATGCTCGGCAGCCTGGTTATAGGCAAAGTTGTCGAGCAGGATCGCGCCCAGAATCGAGCGTTCGGCCTCTACATTCGCCGGAAGAGTGCTGATGCTGTATTCGGAAGTCGCCATTTGACGCAGAGATCTCCAATTGCACCCATTATGATGCAAGCGAACAAAAAGTGAAAGATGTTTTGATTGAAACTAAAGTTAAAGGGCTTTGAAGCGAACGCTCCTTGCTGACCCAAGACATCCTAACTTGCATGTGCGAAGAACGAATCACGAAAATAACGATCAATCGGCAATAATCTGTTACAACTTTGCGGATTTGCTGTGGAAGTCTTCGTAAATCCGGGAGCAACTCATCCCGCGTGCTCTTCTCTCGTCGTCCTCCTTGGGCTACTATGATCTCCACTCCAAGGAGAACTCGCCATGATCCGAAAACTTATTTTCCTAGCGGCCACTGTCCTGTTCGCGCTCTCCGCTTGGGCCCAGATGGATTCCAAGCCCGGCCCCGAAGTGAAAAAGCTCGACGCATTCGTCGGATCCTGGACCACCGAAGGCACCGTCGCCCAGGGTCCATGGGGACAGGGTGGAAAGTTCACTTCCACCAGCACCAGCGAATGGATGCCTGGCAACTTCTTCCTCGAAGGGCATGCCGAGTTCAAAATGCCGCCCGAGATTGGAGGCGAAGGCAAGGAAACTACCTACATCGGCTACGACACCGATCAGAACACGTACACCTACGACGCCTTCAGCAGCCAGGGACGCCACAATATTTCGAAGGGCACGCTCACGGGCGACACTTGGGTCTGGACCAGCGAAGCAAACTACAGCGGGCAGCAGATCAAGCAGAAGTTGACGATCAAGATTTTGACGCCCACAAGCCACAGCTTGAAGTTCGAGATTTCGATCGACGGCACAACCTGGATGACCTTCATGGAGGGTAAGATCACGAAGAAGTAAGCCGCTCCGGACTCAGCGTCGGGCCTTGCGCCAGCGCTTGATCGCAATGCCAGACCAGACAAGCTCGACGGCGCCGAAGGGCCACGCGCCCTGCAGAAATCCGTAAGCCGATCCCAACAGGCACGCGACTGCGAACGCGAGAATCCATCCCGGCCCACGGTTCTCGAACGCGTAGCACACCACCATCGCGGTAACGGCGAACAATCCGAAAATAGTCAGCGGATTCATGTTGACGCTCGACAATCGTATCAGTCGTCGGAAGCACGCGCCGCCTCCGATCGCGCCTGAGTTTATAATCTAGGATTCGGCAGACAAGCCGCATTCTTACTGTAAGGACACACCTTGCTCGACTTCTTAGGAGATTTACGACGCACTCACATGTGCGGAGCGCTGCGCGCCTCCGACGCTGGCAAAAAAGCCGTGCTCATGGGATGGGTGAACAAGCGCCGCGACCACGGCAATCTGCTCTTCATCGATCTCCGCGACCGCACGGGCCTGACTCAGATCGTCATCAACGTCGAGAGCAATGCCGCGATTCACGAAAAGGCTGGGGATCTGCGCAACGAATACGTCATCGCCGTGGTTGGCACGGTGAAGCTGCGCGATGCCAACACCGTAAACAAGAATATGCCGACCGGAGAAGTCGAACTTGTGGCGCAGGAATTGCGCATCCTGAACGAATCGAAGCTGCCGCCGTTCCTGCCTTCTGACACCGCGCTGACCAACGAAGAGACGCGCCTGAAGTACCGCTACATTGACCTGCGCCGCGACGTGATGCAGTTCAACATCGAGATGCGGCACAAAGTCGCGAAGGCGATCCGCGACTATCTCTCGGCGCAAGGATTTTTCGAGATCGAGACCCCGTTCATGACGCGCTCCACGCCCGAGGGCGCCCGCGATTATCTCGTCCCCAGCCGCGTGCAGCCCGGGACGTTCTACGCTCTGCCCCAGTCGCCGCAACTGTTCAAGCAGATCCTGATGATCTCGGGCTTCGACAAATATTTTCAGATCGTGCGCTGCTTCCGCGACGAAGACTTGCGCGCCGATCGCCAGCCCGAGTTCACCCAAATCGATTTGGAGATGTCCTATCCGCAGGCCGAGCGTGTGTGGGAAGTGGTCGAGGGATTCCTGACCGCTGCATTCGCCGCGGCTGGCAACGAGATCAAAACGCCGTTCCCGCGCATGGACTATGACGAGGCGATCCGCCTGTACGGAATCGACAAGCCCGATCTGCGCCTGCCCGCATTCACCGACGTGCGTGACTGCTTTTCCGCAGAAAACCTGCAGGAACTGGCGATCAACGCGAACCTGCCGGTGATCGCGATCCGCACTCCGAAAGTTGGCGAACTCTCGCGCAAAGAACGCGACGACATCAAGCCAATGTTCCACGCCAAGGGCGGCGCGAGAGTCTATGAGGACTTCAAGCGCATCGGCAACAAGTTCCCCGACGCCGGTGCCGCAATCGCAAAAAAGACCGCCATGGAAGACGGCGATCTGATCGTGCTGGTCGCCGGCTCAGCCCAGGCCGGGCCACAAACCGCAATGCCTGCGCACCGAAAAGTCACGCCCGCAGAACAGGCGATCTATGCCTCTGCGGGGCTGCTGCGTCTCGCCCTCGCTCAGAAGTATGCCGAGAAGCACGGCATCTTCAAAAAGTCCGGCGACCCCGCCAAAGACTATCGCTTCCTCTGGGTCACAAATTTCCCCATGTTCGAGTGGGACGAAAACGAAAAGCAATGGATGGCTGCCCACCATCCCTTCACCTCGCCGCACGAAGAAGATATGAGCTTGCTCGAAGCCGGTGTCGAGGCGCTGAACGATCCGCAGTCGCCGCTAAGCGCTGTGCGCGCGCTCGCCTACGACGTCGTACTCAACGGCACAGAGCTCGGCTCCGGCTCGATTCGTATCCACCGCCAGGATATTCAAAGCAAGATTTTCCGCGCCCTCGGCATGACCGAAGAAGAAGCCAAGTCGCGCTTCGGATTCTTCCTCGAGGCCCTCGAGTACGGCACGCCCCCGCACGGCGGCATCGCGCTGGGCCTCGATCGCATCGTGATGATCCTCGCCGGTGCCGAAAGCCTCCGTGACGTCATCCCCTTCCCCAAGACCGCCCGTGCCGTCGACTTGATGGTCGACGCTCCAACACCCGTAAACGAGAAGCAACTGAAGGAACTCGGGATCGCGGTGAAAAAATAGTTCGGGAACTGCGACGCGCTGCAAAATGGTACGAGCAGTTCCCCCTATGCTAGTCTGCCTGCTATGGCAGCCCGCACTTCCACCAAGGTCAAGAAAGCAACTTCCAAGAGATCTCCCGCGAAGATTTCCAGGAACAAGACGCGCAAGACTGCGCCGGGCACCAATTCTCCATCCGCGCCCAAGCACTTCCTCAGCGACAAGGTCTCGCACTTCACCGAGTCCGTCATCCGCGAGATGACCCGGCAAGCCATGCTGCACAAGGCCGTCAACCTGGCGCAGGGATTTCCCGATTTCTCGGCGCCGGCAGCGATTAAGCAAGCCGCGCAGCAAGCTGTCGCAGCCGACGTGAATCAATACGCGATCACATGGGGAGCCAAGAACCTGCGCAACGCGATTGCGCGCCAGATGGCCGTCTGGCAAGGCATCACCGTCGATCCGGAAAAAGAGATTACCGTGTGCTGTGGCTCGACCGAAGCGATGATCTCGACTCTGCTCGCCGTGTGCAACACAGGGGATGAAGTCGTAATCTTCGAACCATTCTATGAAAATTACGGGCCCGACTCGGTTCTGAGCGGGGCCAAGCCGAAGTTCGTGAAGCTGCGTCCGCCCAAAAAAGACGGCGGCGAGTGGACCTTCGACGAGGACGAATTGCGCCGCGCCTTCGACAAACACACCAAGGCCATCATCCTCAACACGCCCAACAATCCGACAGGCAAGGTTTTCACCCGGGCCGAACTCGAACTCATTCGCGATCTGTGCGTCAAGTTCGATGTGTTGGCCATCACCGATGAGATCTACGAGCACATTCTCTACGACGGGACCGAGCACATTTCCATGGTCTCGCTCGACGGAATGCGCGAGCGCACGGTGACCATCAACGGTATGTCGAAAACCTACAGCGTCACCGGATGGCGCGTCGGCTGGGCGGTTGCGCCAGAAAAGATCACGAACGCAATTCGCAAAGTGCACGACTTCCTGACCGTTGGTGCTCCCGCTCCGCTGCAGGAAGCCGGCGCGGCTGCACTAAGCCTGCCGGCGGACTACTATACGAACCTCGCCACCGGATACCGCGTTCGCCGCGATCATCTTCTCCCGTCACTTACTGCGGCTGGGTTCAAATGCTTTCTTCCCCGTGGCGCTTATTACGTCATGACCGACATTTCCGCGTTCGGTTACAAAGACGACATCTCGTTCGCGAAATATCTGGTGCAGGAGATCGGTGTGGCCTGTGTCCCAGGATCAAGCTTCTATCGAGACCCGAGAGACGGCGCTCGGCAGGTCCGATTCGCGTTCTGCAAAAAGCCCGAGACGCTCGATGAAGCAGCGCGCAGGCTAGCAAAGCTGCGCCGCTAACTACTTCGTAATCACGCCACAAGCAACACGATCGCCCGAATTCCCCGACGGATCCGTCTTGTAGTCGTCCGCCTTGGCATGAACAACAATCGCTGCGCCATTGCTCATCAGAGAGTGCGGGCCCGCTTTGAGAGTAGCGTCGGGGTCCTCCAATCGGACTTCGGCTTTTCCATCAGCGCCGACGGTGAAATTCTTCATGTCGCCCGCATGGTGGCCGTCGGGGCTGTCGAAGCCGTGCTTCTTCCCTTCTGGATTGAAGTGTCCGCCCGCCGACTTGAAGTCAGGCCCTTCACACTTCGGAACCTGATGGAAGTGGATGGCATGCTCCCCGGGAGTCAGATCATGAAGGTGCAAATCGAGTTCCACGCCCGGGCCTTGATCCCATACCATGATGATGCCAACGGATTTCCCCTGAGCATCTTTGAGTTCGACATTGGTTTTAGCCGCGCTGCGGGATGGAAGAGCCATCGCCGCAACACACAATCCAAGGGCGCAATAGCCTAGGCGTTTCATTTTGTGTCCTCCTGTCCGACCTGGTTCGAGCCTGACAACCGGAATTGTACCCAGCTTCCAGCCATTTGTACCGTCCCTGAGTGCCGACTTATAGGCTGGATTTGTCCACAACCTTGTGGAGTATACTGCGAAGAAGTTCTAGAAATCCCAGTGGGGAAGAGTGCAATCATGGCTTTGAATGCAGTCGAATCAGTAGCAGAGCAGGTTCCGTCCGATGATTTTGAGGCGCTCGAACAGAAGATTTATCGCACCATAGAGATGTACAAGGCCGCCCGGCAGGCTCAGGCCGTCGCCGAGCGCGATTCCCAGCGCCTGCGCCAGCAATTGCAGGATCGCGATGAGGAGTTGGCAACACTCCGGCGCGAGTCGGTGCAACTCAAGAAGGAGCGGGAAGATATTCGCGGCCGCGTCGAGAAAATGCTGGAGCAGATCGAGTCGATCGCGGAAGCCAGCTAACGCGCCGCACGCAAAACGACTGGAAAAATAAGTTACATCTCCACGGAGACGGATATGGCGACAGCCACCAAGGATCAGACAGTGAAAGACGCGCAGAATGCCAGCGTGCGGGTCGAGATTTTTGACCAGGCCTACAACCTGCGCGGCTCCGATCCTGAGTACATCCTGAAGCTCGCCGAATACGTGGACTCCAAGATGCGGGCCGTGGCGGAGGCAACCAACACCATTGACACGGTCCGCCTGGCCGTGCTGGCCGCGCTCAATATTGCCGACGAATATCACCTGCTCAAGAGAAAACAGGATAGCGGGGCAACCGATTACCAGAAGCGCGCGCATCTATTAGCAGATGCGCTGGATGAAGTGCTGGGCGAAAACCGCAAGGCGGGATAGTCTGCGCGGCGCCGTCGCCACTTTCGTACTCCTGGCGTTCGCGGGCAACGCTCCTTCCCAGGAAACCACCCTCCGATCCCAAGCCAACGTAGTGCTGGTTCAAGCACTGGTAAAAGACCAGCAAGGCGCGATTGTCTATGGGCTCGAGGCCAAAGACTTCATCGTAGAAGATGATGGCGTCGAGCAGCCGCTGCGCCTCGATGAAGCTCCCGAGGGACAACCGATTTCACTCGTTGTGGCCATTCAGCGCGGTCGCCGTGCCTACTACGAGTTCCCGCGGATTCGCGGATTGAAATCCATGCTCGACCCGCTCTTCGCTCTGGGAACCGCCCGGGTCGCTGTGGTGGAGTTCGACAGCGAAGTCCAGGTCACCCGGAATTTCACGAACGACGAAAGTCTCGTCACCGCCGACCTGGAGAATCTCCAACCGGGGGACGACGGCGCCGTGATCCTTGATGCGATCGACTACTCCGTCAACCTGCTGAAGAAAGAACCGCAAGGTCGGCAACGCGTCCTGCTAATCATCAGCGAAACACGCGATCACGGCAGCGTGCTGGGCAGCAAGATGAACTCCATCGTCGCCGCCGTCGGAAACAGCAACACGCTGGTCTACACCCTTACATTTTCGCCTTCGCTTTCAAACATTCTCGACACCGGCCGTGGCAACAACAAAAATGAAATGCATCCCGACCCCGATCTCCTCGCTCCCCTTCTGATGACCGTGCAGGCCATGCGCAAGAATGTTCCCAAAACCATCGCGTCGATGACCGGGGGCGAGTACGAGATGTTCGAAACTCGCAAGAAATTCGATGTGCGGATGAACGACTTCACCAATCATCTGCACAGCCGATATCTGCTCAGCATCGCGCCGAAAAATCCGCATCCAGGTCTGCATCAAATTCGGGTGCACTTGAAAAATGCGGGCAGCAACACGGTGCTCGCGAGAACCAGCTATTGGGCCGAAGCGCCAAACAACTGACGCTCTACTCGGCCCGTTCTCCCTGCGGTGCAGTGGCGCTCGCGTCAAGAACCTCGCGAACCTTAGCGATCAGAGCCGACAGCGTGAAAGGCTTGGGCAGGAACCAGAGACCGCGATCGAGCACTCCATAATGGACGATGGCATTGTTTGTGTATCCAGAGATGTAGAGCACTCTGGTTTGCGGAGAAATTTTCAGAACTTGCTCGGCTAGCTGGCGGCCATTCATCCGCGGCATCACGACGTCAGTGACCAGCAGGCGTATCTCTTGATGGTTGGCCCGGCAGACTTCCAGTCCTTCCTCCGGGCTGCTCGCAGTCAGCACCTTGTATCCGCAGTGCGCGAGCACTGAAGAACTGAGCTGGCGAAGTTGCGGGTCATCCTCGACCAGCAGAATCGTCTCGGTACCGCGCTGCACGCTGCTCGGACGTTTGTCCGCACCCGCCGATTCCGCCGGCTGATCCACGCGCGGAAGATAAATCTTAAACGTCGTGCCGCTGCCCGGCTCGCTGTAGACCCAGATGTAGCCGCCACTCTGCTTGACGATTCCGTAGACCATCGAGAGTCCCAGGCCGGTGCCCTTGCCAACTTCCTTCGTGGTGAAGAACGGCTCAAACACTCTTGCCTGAACCTCGGGACTCATCCCCAATCCCGTGTCGCTCACCGCCAGCATCACGTAGTTCCCTGCCGAAATCGGCTGATGCTCCCCTGCATACTTCTCGTCCAATTGGACGTTTGCCGTCTCCAGGGTAAGCTTTCCGCCTTGCGGCATCGCATCGCGGGAGTTCAGCGCCAGGTTCATGATCACCTGCTCGATCTGTCCCGGGTCAGCCCTGACCGAACCCAGGTCTCTCGCAGGCACGGTGAGCACTTCAATGTCTTCTCCGATGAGCCGGCGCAGCAAGGAATCCAGGTTCAGCATGATGTCGTTCAGGTCAATAATGCGCGGCGAGAGCACCGTCTTGCGGCTAAAGGCGAGCAACTGCCGCGTGATGCCGGCAGCACGATCGGCCGCCGATTTGATCTGGCTGGTGCTGTCGGCGAGCCGACCCGCCGGAAGCCCATCGGCCAGAATCTGCGAATACCCCAAGATCACCGTCAGCAGATTGTTAAAGTCGTGAGCCACGCCACCGGCTAGGCGTCCGACCGCCTCCATCTTTTGTGACTGCCTCAATCTTTCTTCCAGTGCCACTCGTTCTGTGATGTCGCGAATGCCACTCGAAATCAGCATTCCCTGTTCCGTTTCGAGCGGACTCAAACTGACTTCAATTGGAAACTCCGTGCCATCTTTGCGAAGGCCATGCAGTTGCAGGTTTACACCCATCTCCCTCACTCGCGGCTGCGCAGTGAACGCCACTCTGTGTCCCGGATGCTTCCCTCGAAAGCGCTCGGGCATCAGCATTTCGATCTGTCGATTCATGAGCTCTTCCCGGCCGTACCCGAAGAGCTTCTCAGCCTGGGCATTCACCAATACGATCCTGCCCTCCTTGTCCACCACCACCATCGCATCCGGCGCCGCCTCCAGCAGTCCCCGGAATTTCGCTTCGGCCCGCTTGCGTTCCGTGACATCCTGGACCAACGATGCCACGCCCAGCACCCCACCAGATTCATCCGTCAGCCGAGTGTTGTACCACTCGCAAGAAATGGCGCGGCCATCTTTGGTGATGTTGTCGTTGATGCTGCGCTCTCCGCCCTGCATCGTCAGCAACTCTTTCCAAACCTGATCTACATGGCCGCGGAACTGAGGCGGAACGATAAAGCTGGCGTGCTTCCCCATCGCTTCGTCGCGCGAATATCCGAAGATTCGCTCGGCCGAAGGATTCCATGCCGCCACCCGGAATTCCAAATCCCACTCCACGACCGCCAGCGGCGTGTGCTCGAAGTGAACGCGCAGTTTTTGCTGCGACTGGCGGATTTGTTCCTCAGTGCGCTTGCGGTCCGTGATGTCGCGGCAGATACCGAGCAGTCCGATCACTTCGCCATTCGCGTCGCGATAAGGCCCCTTGGTCGCGAGGTAAAGCCGGCTCAAACCCGCCGCGGTGCCGGGCTCTTCGTAGGTTTGCACCTCACTGGACTGCAGGACCTGCCGGTCGCGCGCCATGATTTCGCGCCCGGTCTCCGGACTGAATAACTCCTCATCATCCTTGCCGATGATCTCCTTCACACTGCGCCCAAGAATTCTTGCACCTGCCGAGTTCATCATCAGGTAGCGGCCTTGCAGGTCCTTGACGAAAATCGCGTCCGTGGTGCCCTCGGTGATCCCTCGGAGAAGGGCCAGATTTCGCTCCAGGTCGCGGGTACTGACCAGCAATTGGTGCTGGACCACAAACAGCCGTCCACCCGCCGCAGCGAAAGAGACGAGGACAATTAGAACTGACCAGACAAATTGCTCCTGCGCAATACTCAGCACCAGCGGAAATACGACCGCCGGAATCAACAGCGGAGAGAATTGAGCCAGCAGTTGCAACCCATGCGAACGGAGTTCAACGTCGGCCTTTTCCTCGCGGTCGTTCCAGGTGCCTGCTATGACGAGCAGTAAACAGTAACTAAAGGTCCAGGTGATGTCGGGCCACGCCCCTTGCTCATAGTGCCCGGACGCCTGGTAATAAAGAGTGCTATTCAGAACGATCCCGTGCACAACCAGGAAAATTCCCATCCGCAGGAAAAAGGCACGGGCCGTTCGATTGCGGCTCAACAAGCCTCGAACCAGAAAGCTCACAGCGATCAGGCCAAAAAAAAGAATCCCCGCGTGCAACGTGCGGATCTGCATCGATTGGCCGGCGCTCAACCAGCGCGACGGCACATAGATCTGCGACAACTCGACCACCAGCACCAAGGCGCAGACCTGCACAAAATCGCATACACGCAACCATCGGAATCCACTGTTTGAGTCGCTTGGACTCAGAAACAGCGTCATCATCGCCGGAACAATCCAGAAAAAGACAAGAACATCGCTCGGCCACAACGTACCGAGTGCCGCGTGCAGGTAGTCGTAGTAGTAGGTATAGAGGCCCTGGCCGACTGCGGTAATCAGGGCCGAGATACAGACCAACCGCCAAACTCGCCTGCCGAATCTCCCGGCCTGGCGTGATACCAGCCAGCAGACCACCGCTGCTGTCAACGGTGCCGCCGTATCAATCCAATCGCCCCACAGCGATGCCGTATCGGTTCGGTACCGGAGGGCCAACACCGCCCCATGGACCCCCATGAGGATTGCCCCTGCCGCAACGGCAGACCACCGAAGTTTAGACATCGCTCTCAGACTTCTCCAGATTCTCGCCGACCCACCAGCGAGCACACTTTGGTCCCATTTTTGCGTCTAAAACTATACACTCACACGTCGGCAGCACAAGACAAGTATTTCGCGCGGTCCACCGTACGCCTAAATCGGAAATTTCCCAATCCAGTCGCGCTCCACGCTTGAAGCGGCTTGGCAAGCCGTTCGTGTGAATGCTGCATTACTTTCGTTGCAAGCGTCCTGCCAACTATTTGCGGTCTTCCACTTGCCAAGCGCGCCTGATTTGCCTAGCATCCAGATTGAAAGCTGGCCTGCCAGGATTGGTGATGGCGGTAACCGATTTTTGAACCAATGCTGAATGAACGGGGACTCGACTCGAACTAGGATCCGGTGAGCGACGCTCCGCCATGCGGAGATGCCTAAAGGGTCTCGGCGGGTTCCCAACGTCTACCGACGGGTTCATTCTCGGCCCGTCACACGGCTTAGTGGGTCGGCTTGATTTTTCAATTGTGCTTTTAGTGGAAGAGCGGCCCTTCAGGGCCGCGTGAGTTGTGCAACGTCGTTGGGCTTCAGCCCCCGTGGTCGCCTTCCTGCTAGACTGATCCTGTAGCAAATCCTTGGCTTCGCGCATCTAATTAACAAGTGTTCCCACAACTCTTTCATATCGGAAAATTCTTTCTGCCGACCTATGGATTCCTGGTCTCCATGGGCGTTCTCATCGGCCTATGGATCAGCGTGCGCAACTCCGAACGCCTCGGATACGACGGCGACAAGGCCTGGAACCTCGGCATCCTCGTCGTCTTATGCGGCATTGTAGGCTCCAAGGTTCTCTACATCATTAACGACTGGTCTTTCTACAGCGCCAACCCTCGCGAGATTTTCAGCGTTGCCACCCTGCAATCCGGCGGAGTTTTTTCCGGAGGTCTGCTCGCCGCGTTCATCGCGGCTGCCTGGTATGTCCGCAAGCACGACATGCCCGCACTCGGCACCTGTGACGCCTTCGCCCCTGGCCTTGCGCTCGGACACGCCATCGGCCGCATCGGCTGCTTCGCCGCCGGATGCTGCTACGGCAAAGAAGCCCATCACTGGTGGGCTGTGACGTTCCACAATCCGTTGGCCCGCGAGATTACTGGAACTCCGTTAGGCATACCTCTCCAGCCAACGCAGTTGTTCGAATCCGCGGTCGAGCTTGCGAACTTCTTCTTCCTGATGTGGCTCCTGAAGCGCCGGAAGTTCGACGGCCAGGTCATTGGCGCCTTCATGTTCATCTACGGCATCGCCAGATTTTTCCTCGAATACTTGCGCGACGACCCCGGTCGCGGTTCCGTCTTCGGCGGCGCGATGAGCGGCACGCAGTTGATCGCGATCGGCCTCGTGCTCGCCGGCGGCCTGATCTGGTGGCTGCGGCCAGGCTCGAAGGGAGCACCGGCGCAAACCGTGAGCGCGACGCGCTAAGGCAGCACTGGGTCCAAGCGTCCGAAGGACGCCTGATAGTAGCCCGGCGTTTCAACGCCGGGTACACTGATCTCCGTTTCCAGTCGCGTCCCCGTAGGGACGCCTGAACCAACCATGGCGCCCGACTTCCCACTCAACTTAACAACTACCTCCGACGACGCCGGCCGCCGTCTCGATCAATTTCTTGTCGCTCGTCTTAACGATGTCAGCCGCGCCCGCATCCAGCAACTCATCTCGGAACAGCAGGTCTTGGTCAACGACACACCCGCCAAGGCTTCGCTCAAACTCCGCGGCAGCGAGCGCATCACCATCCTCGGCCCCGCCGCACGGCCTCCGCTGCGAGCTATCGCCGAAGAGATTCCTCTCGACATCCGCTACGAAGACGATGACCTCGCCATCATCAACAAGCCTGCCGGGATGATGGTCCACGCCGGCGCAGGAGCCACCGAAGACCAGCGCAATCGCGGCACGCTCGTCAACGCCCTGCTCCACCATTTCGCAACTCTATCGGCCGTCGGCGGCGAGATGCGCCCCGGCATTGTGCATCGCCTCGACAAAGAGACCAGCGGCTTGATCGTCGTTGCGAAGAATGACGAGTCCCATCGCAAGCTGTCCGAACAATTCTCCCGCCGCGAAGTGAAGAAAACCTACCTCGCCCTCGTTCACGGTTGGCCAAAGAAAGAGAGCGGAACAATCTCCGCCAGCATCAGCCGCGACCGCGTGCGTCGCATTCGCATGACCACGCGCCACTCCGGCGGACGCGAGGCCATCTCTCACTACCTCGTGAAGCAGCGCTTGGACACGCCCTTCGGCAAGCTCGCGCTCCTCGAAGTAAAGATTGACACCGGCCGCACCCACCAGATTCGCGTCCACCTCTCGTCGCTGGGCCATCCCGTGGTGGGCGACAGACTCTATGGCGCACCCGCTGAGCTTAAGGCTGCGTCCGCACGCGGCACCCCGAAGAACACCGAGGCAATGTCTCTGCCGCGAAACTTCCTGCACGCGGCCGAATTGCAGTTGACACATCCGCGAACCGGCGACCGAATCGCCCTGAAAAGTCCGCTGCCCGTGGAATTGCAGAGTTTCCTGGAAACGCTCGAACGGGCGGTTGTCGTTAATAGCTCCTCGAAGAAATAAATAAATAAATAAGGGAGAGAGGGTGCCCCATTTCTCGCGTCCTATGAGGGAAGTGCGGATTTTAGAGGCCGTCGGACCCGCCTTTTTTGCTCTTGAGCCTTGCCCGTCTGACCCAGATATAATGTCAGTAGATGGAAACCTTGGGGTCCAAAACTACCATCGCTGCCCGACTGCTGCTACTGGCTCTTTTTGCAGTGGGCGCGACGGCGCAATCGCCCGCTCCAACTTCCGACGCGCCAGCTTCGACCACTCCGCAGCAGGCACAGGAGGCCCCCCCGCAGGCGGCAGCAACTACGCCTGCCGTACCGGCAGAAAAGTCCGCCGATCCCAGCGTTCCCGCCGACGACCCTCTCACCACCATTCGCGCTACGACGAACGAAGTCAACGTCGTCTTCACGGTCACAGACAAGCACGGGCGTCACGTCACCGATCTGAAGCAGGCTGACTTCCGGGTAATCGACGACAACAAGCCGCCCGATGAACTCCGCAGCTTCCACGCTGAAACCAACCTGCCCCTGCAAGTCGGACTGCTCATCGACGCCAGCAACTCGGTTCGCGACCGCTTCAAATTCGAGCAGGAATCGGCGATTGAATTCCTGAACCAGACCGTGCGCCCGCGCTATGACCGCGCCTTTGTGGTCGGCTTCGACGCGACGCCCGAAGTCACCCAGGACTTCACCGACAACACCGAATCCTTGGCCCACGGAGTCCACGAACTGCGACCCGGCGGCGGCACCGCGCTTTACGACGCGGTTTATTTTGCCTGCCGTGACAAGCTCCTGAAGGCATCGAAGAGCACACCCGTGCGCCGCGCCATCATTCTGCTTAGCGATGGCGACGACAACCTGAGCCACGTTACCCGCGAAGAGGCCATCGAAATGGCCCAGCGCGCCGAGGCCATCATCTACACCATCAGCACCAATGTCAGCGGAACCAAGGGCCCCGGCGACAAAGTGCTCGAGCGCATTGCCGACGCCACCGGCGGACGCGCCTTCTTTCCCTTTCAGATTCGCGATGTGGCCAACGCCTTCGCCGAAATTCAGGACGAACTCCGCAGCCAGTACGCGGTTTCTTACAAGCCTGCAAACTTCAAAGCTGACGGGCACTACCGCACGATCGAAATCGTAGCCAACGACCGCAAGAATTTCCGGGTCCGGGCGCGCCGCGGATATTACGCGCCGGCGCAGTAGGGCGGGCTTCCGGCTTTCATCTTCCGTTTTTAAATTTCCCTGGGGACGAACGACTGCATGCCCGGATACTCAGGAACGCCACTTCCGAAAAAACTTGGAATTAAAGACGGACTCGGTGTCTGCCTCCTGAATGCCCCCTCCGACGTCAAAGCAGAGTTGAAAGTCCCGCTCGCTGCCTGCTCCATCGTGCATGACGAAAAAACGAGACTCGACTTTGCCATGCTGTTCACCAAATCAAGAACCGAGCTGACGAAAGAATTCAAGCGGATCAGCAAGCAACTCGCACCCGCAGGAATGCTGTGGGTAAGCTGGCCCAAGAAAAGTTCTGGCGTCGCCACCGATCTCGACGAGAACACGATCCGCGACATCGGACTTGCAGCTGGCTTGGTGGACGTGAAAGTCTGCGCGGTCACCGACATCTGGTCTGGACTGAAATTTGTACGGCGTCTCAAAGATCGTTAAAGTTAACGGCGCGGCGTCATCCTGAGCGGAGCCGTTCTTCCGGCGGAGCGAAGGATCTCCCGCGAAGCTGCATCGTTCGCCGTGCTTGTTGCGTGAGAGAGAAACTATGGTGCGAGTCGGTCTAATCGGTTTTGGTCTGGCGGGCCAGGCATTCCACGCGCCCGTAATTCGCGGCGTCCCCGGCATGGAGTTGGCCTGCATCCTCGAACGCCACGGCTCCAAGGCAAAAGAAAAATATCCCGAGGTTCGCGTCGCGCGCTCGCTCGACGAAATGCTCTCCGACAAGACAATCGCCTTGTGCGTCGTCGCCACTCCCAACGATTCGCACTTCTCCTACACCAAAGCCTGCCTCGAGGCCGGACGCGACGTAGTCGTCGACAAGCCCTTTACTCCGACCTTCGCCGAAGCCGAGGAACTCGTTCACCTCGCCGCCGACCGCGGACGCATCGTCACCGTCTATCAAGACCGCCGCTGGGATGGAGACTTTCACACCGCAAAGAAGCTCGTGCGATCGGGCACTCTCGGCACCGTGGTCGAGTTCGAAGCGCGCTTCGACCGCTTCCGCCTCGAGCCCAAACCCGGCGCCTGGCGCGAGAAGCCCGACTTCGCAGCCGCCGGCGTCCTCTGGGATCTCGGCCCGCACCTCATCGATCAAGCCCTCGTCCTGTTTGGCGAGCCGGAAACGATTTATGCGTCGGCATTCTGCCAGCGCACAACCTCCACCGTGGACGACTCCTTCGACGTCTACATGGAATATCCGCGGACTCGCGCCACCTTGCGCGCGCGCATCATTGCCTACGCCCCCGGCCCTCACATGCTGATTCACGGAACGGAAGGTTCGTTCATCAAATACGGGATGGACCCTCAGGAAGAAATTCTGCGCAGCCCGAACTGTCCCGACGGCCTCGACTGGGGCGCGGACTGGGGCCTTGAGCCGGAAGACCGCTGGGGAACTCTAAGCCGCGTGAATGCCCAGCCCCAAAAGATTAAGACCGACCGCGGAGATTACCGCCTCTACTACGCCAACGTCCGCGACGCGATCGAGAAACGAGCGGCCCTCGATGTAACTCCAGAGCAGGCGCTGCGCACCATGCGCGGAGTCCTGCTCGCCCACAAGAGCAGCCGCGAAGGCCGCAAAGTCCGCTGGACCGAAGCGCCAGAATAGCGTGAAGGTTTAAGGAGAGTGAGCCTGTGTGGAGCGGGCGCTCTTGCCCGCCTTTAACACTGTCTTTGAATTTGACAATCTCTTGACAAAATCGCTCGACGGGCGTGGAAGCATTTGCATCTGACTTCCTCCGAACAAGGAGTTCGCCATGAAAGCGCCATCCCTTCTGGTTTCCATTGTTCTTGTAGCAGCCTCGTCCCTTTGCGCCGCCCAAACCTACACCGTCACCGACCTCGGCGCTCTGAACAGTAACGGTTACAGTGTCGCTCACGCCATCAATGCAACCGCCGAAGTGACCGGAGCCGCGGGCGCGAACAACAGCAACACCAGCGAAGTCTTCCTCTACAGCAACGGCACCATGTCTAATCTCGGCACGCTCGGTGGGCCTTCCGGCATCGGCAACGGCATCAACGCTTCCGGACAAGTCGCCGGCTACTCTCAGAATTCCTCGAACACCTATCGCGCCTTCCTCACGAACGGCGGCAAGATGACCGACATCGGCGATCTCGGCGGTGGTCAAGCCGTCGCCTACGCCATCAACGATGTCGGACAAGTGGTCGGCTCCGCCGTGACCAGCGATGGCAGCAACCATCCATTTCTTTACGGTGGCGGAAAGATGATCGACCTCGGCACCCTCGGATCGCCGAAAGGCACCGACTGGTGGAACAGTGCGCAGGGAGTCAACAATTCCGGCGTGGTCGTCGGCACCTCCTACGACTCTCACGGAAATTTCTTCGGCTTCGCCTGGATCAACGGCAGGATGGTAAAGATGGGAACACTTGGCGGCCCGTGGAGTCAGGCCTACGCCATCAATACCAAGGGCCAGATCACAGGCCTGGCCTATACAAAGAATGGATCGGCCCACGCGTTCATCGCGAACTGCGGCCGCTGCGTGTTGATCGATCTCGGCACAATCGCCGGAAGCACCAGCTCGGTGTGGGGATTTGCGATCAATGATTCCGGCGTCGTAGTGGGGCGCTCGACCTTCAGCAATACCTATCACGCGTTCGTCTATAGCGCTGGAAAAATGAAAGACCTGAACAAGCTGATTCCGACGGGATCTGGATGGGTGCTGACTGAAGCGGATGGCATCAACGCCTCAGGGCAAATCATCGGCATGGGCACTCACAGCGGCCAGGAGCACGGATATCTGCTGACGCCGCAATAGAAGTAGCGTCCGCGTCTCGCCGGCTGTCGCGGGGGCCGCCTCGCCCCCGCACTCTATCCCTTCATCACTTTCTGAAACGCCGCCTGGAACTTTTCCATCTCAGGCAGTGTGCCCACGGTGACGCGCACATAGGTCGGCATCAGCGGCCAAATCCGCCCGATGAGCACATTCTCTTTCGCCATGGCCTCGCGCACTTCCTTGCCCGGCCGCTTCGTGTCGAGCATGAAGCAATTCGACTCTGAAGGAATGTACGAGTATCCGTTGCGGTCAAGCCACTGGAACGTCGCCTGACGGATGCTGGCGTTGATGCGCCGCCGCTCCGGCACCAGTTGTGTATCTTTCAGGCTGGCGGTGGCCGCAACCACCGCAGTCACCGGCATAAAATTCATCCCGCGCTCCATCACCTTATCGGCAAGCTCCGGACGGGCTATCACCAGCCCGCAGCGAATCCCGGCCATCCCATACACCTTCGAGAACGTGCGCAGAACGATTACGTCATGGCCCGCCTTCACCAGATCAAACGCCGACGGTGCCTCACTCAAGTGTATGTACGCCTCGTCTACCAGAACGATGGAGCCCTTAGGCTTGTTGGCGACGAGATACTCAATGTCGGCATGCGGCGTGAGCGTGCCGGTCGGATTGTTGGGATTGCAAATGTAGAACACGCCCGCGTCAGAAGCCGCAGCCAGCATCGCCTTCACGTCATGCGCGTAAGTCTTCGTCAGCGGAACCTTCTCCACGCGCGCGCCCGTGACACCCGCCATCATCATGCCTGTCTCGAATCCCGGGTCCGCCGTCACGTAGCTCTTCTGCGGCGAAGTAAACGCCAGCACGCTGAGGCTCAACGGCGGTGTCGAACCCACCGTCGCCCTAACCCAATCCGGGTTAAGCCCTTCGATCTCGGCAAACGTGTTCACAAGGTCGTCGGTGAGGTTGTCAGCGTAGCGACCACCCTTCGGAAGAATCGCCGCCATCGCCTCGCGCGCCGCCTGGCCCGGACCGAGTGGATTCTCGTTCGAATCGATCATTACCGCGTCGGCAGCGTGTGGAGCCCGGTGGTGGCGGTTAGCCGCGGCAAGCATCGGCTCAGACATGACGTGAAACGCAGCCGCCGCTGAAGCAGCCGCCGACAAATGCAGAAATGAACGCCGCGAGAATCGGGGCATACGAGAACCCTCCAGCACGGAAGTGTATCAGGCGCTGCAGTTCATGGGGATGCTCATGTGGCGCGGGCATCTCCACGGCTGTACAACCTTAGTTCTGCGCGCGTCCCGCGTAATATCCCGCCCGCGCCTGGATCTTGTAGTTCTGTTTGCTCTTGATCTCGAGCTTGCGGTAGGAGCCATCCTGCTTGGTGTTGGTTGGCGTGTAGCCAATGTTGTACTGGCTTCGCAGTTCGGCTGCGATCTGGTCGAACGCTTCTTTCAGTTTGTCAAACTTGTTGCCCACGTTGATGACGCGCCCGCCAGTCTGTTCGGTCAGCTTGCGCATATCGCCTTCGCCGGAATAGAACGCACCTTGCATGCCGTAGAATCCTCGATCGGCGCAGAGCAGCACATAGACGATAGAGTCCGCCTTCTGCGCCGCCTCGATGGCATCCTTAATTTTCAACTGGCTGCCTTCATCCTCGCCGTCGGTCAGCAGGATCATCGCCTTGCGTCCCACTTCTTTCGCCAGCATGTCGTGGGCGGAGAGATACACGGCGTCAAAGAGTACCGTGCCGCGCGAAGGTGCGGTCGGCACCGGACCTCCGCCCGCCCCAGGCATCGGACCCGTCGTAAATCCCGTGTTGATTTTGACTTTGTTCAGCGCCGCCTGCAGCCGGTGTACATCCCGCGTGTAGTCCTGTATGAGTTCGGCGTCAATGTTGAAGTCCATCACATACGCCAAGTCTTTGTCGGTAAGAATCTGCTTCAGGAACGCCCCGCCAACTTCCTTCTCCATGTCGAGCACTCGCAACTGGCTGCCCGATGAATCGATCAGGATCCCCAGCGTCAGCGGCAAGTCAGTTTCCGCCTTGAAATATTTGATCGTCTGGGGCGCCCCGTCCTCGGCAATCTGGAATTCTTCCTTGGTGAGATTCGGGATCAGCGCCCCGTGCTTGTCCTTCACATTGAAGAAAAGCTGCACAACGTTGACGTTTACCTTCAGGGTGTCAATCGGCTCTTGCGAATCGCCGGGTTTCTGCTCCGAGCCCGAAGGCTGTTGACCCTGGGCGGGTTGTTGCGCATCTAATGGCTGAACGACGGTGAAAGTCGCCGTCCCACAGAGGACAGCCAGTATCAAAACGGGCAGGATTCGGCTGGGTGCTACCGCTACTTTGTGCATCCGGGATTCTCTCGCCATTTCTTTGTTAGTCTAGTCCTGTAGCTTAGATGCACCAAATGGTCGGGTTTGGGCATCCCATCTGTGTGCATTCATACATTTTTCGCAGCATGAGGAAACCAATGCTTCGGGCAAACGGGAATCGCGCAGGGCACAGCAGGCTGGGAATCGCGTTAATAGCACTGGCAATCGTTCTGGCCTTCGGAATTCCGGCCCTGTACGCGCAGTCCGGAACCACCCAGAATCCCCAGACTCCTGCCACTTCGCAACCCGCACAGGAGATTCCCGACGCACCCTCAGCCGTGCAGCCCCCGGCAGCCAAGCTTCCGCCCGCTCGGCCAGATACGCGCAAGAAGCCAGACGAGATTCCTTTCCCTGGCGATGTCCCGCAGCAGCAACCGAACCAGCAGCCCGACCAGTCCTCCTCCTCCGATCAGGACAAGCAGGCTCCTCCCCCGATGCCTCCGGTCGAAACCCTGCCCGCGGGCAGCACTCCCAGAAACCAGATCAGCAAAGAAGATATCTACACGGTCGTGAAGCAGGTCAACTTCGTCCAGATTCCCGTCACGGTGAAATATTCCGACGGCCGCCCCGTGGACGGCCTTGGCCCCAAAGATTTTACCGTGATCGAGAACGGAAAGAAGCAGACTCTCTCCTTCTTCACCAGCGATCCTTTTCAACTTTCAGTCGCAGTCGTTCTCGACGTCGGCATGGCCGACGTCGCCGTACAGAAAGTGAACGAGACCTATTCTTCGCTCGCGGGCGCGTTCAGTCCCTACGATGAAATCGCGCTCTACACCTACAGCAGCACCGTCAGCCAGGTCACGGACTTCAGTGGAAACGGCAACAAGTTGACCGCCGTTCTCAATCAGATGAAGCTGGTGCGCGGCCGCAACAACGGCCCGCCCGTTTTGAACGGCCCACTGGCCTCGGGTCCTACAGTCAACGGCGCTCCTGTCGGCGGACCCCTAATTCAACCCGTAAACACTCCGCCCCGCGAAGCTCACGTCTTGAATGACGCCATCCTGCGCGCCGCCCTCGACTTGAGCAAGCGCGAAAAAACGCGCCGCAAAGTTATCTTCGTCATCAGCGATGGTCGCGAACTCGGCAGCAAGGCCAGCTACCGCGACGTGCTCCGCCTGCTCGAGACTCGCGACATCCAGGTCAAAGCTGTCGTCGTTGACGCTGGCGCATTGCCCGGTTATCGTCAGCTCGATAAGCTCCGCCTAAAGGGTCAGGGATACAGCAACATCCTCCCCAAGTACACCAACGCCACCGGCGGAGGCCAACCCTTTACCGAACTCTCCCGCAACGCCATTGAAGACGCGTATGGCCAGATCACCTCTGAGGCTCGCAACCAGTACACGCTGGGTTATGCGCCCCAACCGCTCGCCGGCAATACTTCGGCCTACCGCACCATCGAAGTTTTGGTCGACAGGAAGGGCCTGAAGGTCTCTGCCAAGGATGGCTACTATTCTGCAAGGTAAGGTTTCAGCCGGGAAATCAGGGGTTTGCGGTCGCCTTTCGACCCGGGGTCACGGGAGTAACCTGCGGCAGACCCGCTCCATATGATATAAAAGCCGCGAGCCCCCATAAGGATATTTGTGTGCTCGGCCGCCCTGTACGCGTCCCGGCACTTTGAGGAAAGCCTTGAGTTTCATCAACTTCGCAGCCCGCGAGATCAACTGCAAAATCGTGTACTACGGCGCCGGTCTCGGCGGCAAGACCACGAACCTGCAGGTCATCTACCAGAAAACCGCGGATCAGCAGAAGGGCAAGATGATCTCGCTGGCTACCGAAACCGAGCGCACCCTGTTCTTCGATTTCCTTCCGCTCGACCTCGGCTCGGTGCGCGGCTTCAAAACCCGCATCCACCTCTACACCGTTCCCGGACAGGTTTTCTACGACGCCAGCCGCAAGCTGATTCTGCGCGGCGTTGATGGCATCGTCTTCGTCGCCGATTCTCAAGAGCAGCGCATGGACGCCAACGTCGAAGCCCTCGACAACCTCATGGCCAACCTGAAAGAGCACGGCTACGACTTCAACAAAATTCCCTATGTGCTCCAGCTCAACAAGCGCGACCTGCCCAACATCCTCCCGGTAGACATGCTCTCCACCGAACTCCGCAAGAAAAACGAACCCATCGTCGAAGCGGTGGCGTTCCAAGGCGTCGGCGTTTTCGAAACCCTGAAAGAAATCGCCAAGCAAGTCCTCACCGAACTTAAAGCCGGCGGCTAATCAGAACCTTCGTCTTGCACCCTCATTTAGCGCGTGGGTTCTGAGTGCAATTGCCTCCATTGCACTCATCATTGCCGAAACATCCCCCTTCTCGCCGACTACTCACCGTCAAAGGGTCTTCTCCATCGGCAGTGGTTTGTTAGGTGTCCTTCGGTGTTATCGTTGCTGGGGAAGAGATGGAGGAGATACCGGATGGCATTTCCGAACGATGATCCCAAGGTCCACCAGGGTGACCGTACCATACAGCTAATTGACTGGTTGGTGGGTAGATTGGAAGAGTGTCTCGGCGAGGTTCTACCGCTCCAAACGGATGATCTTTTGAAAGACGACGCGAAGGATGCTGGCAACAGCATGGCATCAGCGATCGAGCAACTGAAACGTGCACGCACCAAAAAAGAGCAGCACCCCGAGTAACTGTTGCGCGGTGCCCCATCCTTGCGTTCTTTGCAAGGGTGGCCGCGATGCTGCCCGCAGCGCCGATTTTGATTCCGCCACACTCTCACCTCTCGTCCCTGCCTTCGTCTAAAATAGCCAGTCCTACTCTGAAGACATGCACGGTCCTGCCCGTGCTTCGCAGATTCCGACTTCGAGTTTCCTGCAAAGGAGAATCCCCATGCGCATTCCTAACGTGTGGCTCTCGGCTCTACTCGGCTCTTCGCTCCTGCTCTCTTCGTCGCTCCTGTTTTCGCAGAGCAACCTCCACGGCATCGACCTCACCGATCTCGATCGCAAGGCCGAACCCTGCACCGATTTTTTTGAATTCGCCAACGGCACCTGGCGCGCTAACAATCCCATTCCCGCCTCCATGACTCGTTGGAGCAAGCGCTGGCAATCCGGCGAGACGGCCAAAGACAAGCTCCGCGAAATTCTCGAAGCCGCCTCCGCCGACAAGAGCGCCGCCAAGGGCAGCACCGAACAACTTATTGGCGACTACTACGGCGCTTGCATCGACGAGTCCCGCGTCAACGCCCGCGGCATCGAACCCATCAAACCCTGGCTCGCCAAAATCGACACGGCCCGCGACATGTCCGCACTCCAGCAAATCATGACCGAGATGCACGACATTCTCGTGACCGTTCCCTTCGGCCTCGGCAGCCAGCAGGATCCGCACAAGCCTTCCTGGGTCCTAGCCGACATCGGCGCCGGCGGCCTCGGCCTTCCCGACCGCGACTACTACCTCAAGCCCGAACCGCGCTTCAAAGAAGCTCGCGAAAAATATGTCGAGCACGTGGCCGCCATGTTCAAACTGGCAGGCGCGGACCAGAAGTCCGCCTCAGCCGCAGCCCAAACCATCATGACGATGGAAACCAAACTCGCCGAAGCCTCGCTCGACAACGTCGCCTTGCGCGATCCCGCCGCCACCGATCACAACACCACCTTCGCCCAACTGCAGGCGCTCGCCCCGCACTTCGATTGGACCGCCTATTTCAAACACAAACAAATTCCCGCCGACGTCGACATGAATGTCGACCAGCCTAAGTTCATGCAGGAAGTCGACAGCCAGTTGCAGCAGACTTCACTCGCCGACTGGAAACTCTATTTGAAGTGGCACCTGCTGAATTCGACCGCGAACTCTCTCTCGGCTCCATTCGTCGAAGAGGATTTCGCCTTCAACGGCAAATATCTTGCCGGCGTCACCGAGATGAAGCCGCGCTGGAAGCGTTGTGCCGAGTCGACGGATCAGAACCTTGGCGAAGCGCTCGGCCAAAAATACGTCGAGAAATATTTCCCGCCCTCCGCCAAGGCGCGAATGCAGGAGATGGTTCGCAATCTGCTCGCGGCCATGCGTGACGACATCCTGAGCCGCCCTTGGATGAGCGATGACACCAAGGAAAAAGCCATGGCCAAGATCGCCACCTTCAATCCCAAGATCGGCTACCCCGACAAGTGGAAGGACTACAGCCACGTCGAAATTCGCCGCGATGCGTTCTTCGAGAATGTAATCGCCGGAAGAAAATTTACCGACGAAGACGACCGCTCGCAAATCGGCAAGACGGTCGACCGCGGCCGCTGGGGCATGACGCCGCCCACCTCCGACGCGTACTACAACCCGCTGTTGAATGAAATCGTCTTCCCCGCCGGCATTCTGCAGCCTCCCGCCTTCGATATGACGGCCGTCGACGCCGTGAATTACGGTGCCATCGGCGTCGTCATCGGTCACGAAATCTCTCACGGCTTCGACGACGAAGGCGCCCAGTTCGATTTTCTCGGACGCCTCCGCAACTGGTGGACCGAATCCGACTTGAAAGATTTTCAGTCACGCGCCGCCTGCGTGGCCGACCAGTTCGATCACTACTTCATCGAAAAGGATATTCACCACAACGGCAAACTCGTGCTCGGCGAAAGCATCGGCGATCTCGGCGGAGCCAAGATCGCCTACCTTGCCTATCAGAAATCGCTCCAGGCTAAACCCCGTCCAGCCGACATCGACGGCTTCACACCCGAGCAGCAGTTCTTCATCGCCTGGGGTCAGTTCCGCGGCGACGAAATCCGCCCCGAAGCTCAGCGACTCATGGTCCAGAGCGATCCGCATCCCATCGCGAAGTACCGCGTGATCGGCCCTCTCTCCAACCTGCCTGAGTTCCAGAAGGCCTGGAGTTGCAAAGCCGACGCGCCGATGGTGAGGCCCGAAGGCAAGCGCTGCGACGTGTGGTGATTTAGCGCCGGCATCCCGCCGGTTGTCCCGAAGGTCTCGCCCTCGGCTTTCCATTGCGCCTCCGAAAATCAAGCGCCGGAGGCGCTTCCGAAAATAGCCCGGCGGTTTAACGCCCGGAGAGCTCAGAGTTCTCTACCGCGTCCCGTAGGGACGCCTGAACCCTCGCACCAACTCGTCTCGAAACGCCGCCCACTCGCGTTACCGACGTAAGCAAATCCCGCTGTTTTCTGCTGCCCCGCCCCTGCCCCGTTCGCTAGCCTGACCACGGGGAAGTCTGCGCCGCAGCCCTGCCCCACGGATTCCATCAGTGATTTTTCTTGCCCTACTCCTGCGCTCGTCGGACCCCAGCGAACTCGAGTTCTGGTGCGCCCTCGGCTTGTGCGCCGGGATCGCTATCTTCTTCTACGGATTCTTTCTGCTGCAGCGCCGCCGCCTCATCCTCGACACGCCGTTCTCAAAAATTCGTAGCGCCTCCTTGGGAATGGTCGAGGTCAGCGGCCTCGCCGTCGGCCCCTTCACCATGATCGCGCCCATCACCGCCCGCCCCTGCTACTACTACCGAACCCTGGTCTGGGAATGGAAACAAGCAGGCAGGAGCAAGGAGTGGGTCAAGGTCGCCGGCGAATGCATGCACGTCCCGTTCTTCGTGGATGACAACACCGGCCGCGTACTGGTTGATCCGCGCGGCGCCAACCTCGACCTGCACCGCGACTTCCAGCAGGAGTTCTGCGATTCGTTCTTCACCACGAAAGATCCGGTGCCCGATGGCGTGCGCAGCTTTCTCGCACGCCACGGCATCGCCACCAACAACAAGATCAAGGTCGAAGAGTACTGCATCAAGCCGAAGAACTCGCTGTTCATCCTCGGCACGCTCGCCGAAAATCCCGGCCTCGAAGTCGCCCCGCGGCCCGTGCAGGATCCCGAGACTATCTACTCCATCGGCACTCACGGTTTCTCGCTCGCGAGTAATTCAGTTTCGTTTTCCGCCGGTTCAGACCGCTTTACAATCGGATCACTGACCGAGCGCCTCACGACTCCATCCGATTCATCCTCGGCTCAGGTAATCCAGCTGTCTCCAGAGACCCCGCCGGTTACGACCGCGACGATGACTCAGCAACAGAAGATTGCGGCCGCTCTCATGAAAGCCGGCATCGCCAACCCTGCCGCCTGGGCAGCCGCGAAACTAACTCAGCCTGGTCTATCCGTGCCGGGCGCTCAAGTTATCATTGACCCATCTGCCACCGTAGCCTCGCCCGCCACGAATGGCAACACCACCCCCTCCGCCGCCCAAGCCAACATTTTCGATCCTCACCCTCCCGTCGTCCTGATGAAAGGCACCAACAACAAAACGTTCATGGTCTCTTGGCACAGCCAGCAGGAGATCGCCCGTTCTCTCGGATGGAAATGCACCCTCATGATCTGGGGAGGCCCCGCCATCGCTCTCATCAGTCTCTACTTCTTCCTCAGCATCAAGAACCTGTTCTAAAGATCCGATCTTCTTAGCGACCTTTGCGGCTCTTCTTACCGACCTTCGCGGTTAAAATCTTTTGCCTCCGTCCTAGCCCATCTACCAGCCCAAGCCACCTATGCCGAGATAAGTCATTCCGCGGCGCACCAAGCATCTAACCCTGCACACCCACACTCGCCGTAGTTCCCCGCCAACCCTCTAGTACAATCAAACCCGTGAGCGACGCCGTCCGCATCGGAATCCTGGGCGACTTCAATGCCGATTTCCGCTCGCACCACGCTACCAACGACGCCCTTCAACACGCCGCCCACAAGCTGAAAATCACTGTCGAATCCGAGTGGCTCCCCACTCCCTCCCTCGCTGTCCCCGGCGCCGAAAAAAAGCTCGAGACTTTCGACGGCCTCTGGGGATCTCCCGGCAGCCCCTTCAAAAGCTTCGACGGAATGCTCAAAGGCATCGAGTTCGCTCGCCGCCACGACTGGCCGTACTTGGGCACGTGCGCCGGATTCCAATACGCCTTCATCGAATTCGCCCGCAACGTCCTCAACATCAAAGACGCTGACAGCGCCGAGAACAATTCCGGATCGAAAAACATCATCATCTATCCGGTCGCCTGCGCCGTCCCGGACCGCAAAGGCAACGCCCCCAAGCTCTCCGGCGCCGTCCCCGAAATTCGTTTGCGCCCCGGCTCTTACCTGCAAACGTTCTACGGCAAAGACACTGCGACCGAGGAATTCTTCTGCAACTTCGAAATCAATCCCGACTTCGAATGGACCGCCATGGAAGCCGGATTCCCCGTCGTCGCGCGCGGCCCTCAAGGTGAGATTCGCGCCATCGAATCTCCCACTCATCGATTCTTCCTGGCGACGCTCTTTCAGCCCCAGCTCTCGTCCACCGAAAAGAAGCCGCACCCGGTCGTGCTGGCCTTTGTCCAAGCCGCTGCCGACTGGGGCAAGAAAAAATTAGACGACAGCGTCCTCGAATAGAACCCGATCTTCAAGTAAAGATAGGCCGGGCGCCCCGTTCTAAGTCGCGCTTTTTGCGACGTTAGAGTGGGGATTTTGGAGACTGCGCGCATGCACGAAGCCAAACTCGGGCCCCACTATAATTACTAAAGTCCGTGCCCCGCGCCCGTTACCGCCCCTTCACCAACCGCATCTACGCCCCTCTCCCGCCTCTCGCTAGACTCATCCCACTCGTCGATCTGTCCGACGCAGGAGCCACGCTCGTCTATGCACATGCAGATGGTCAACTCGTTCCGCATCCCGTTCACCACGCTCATCAGCTACATCCCGATCATCGCCACGGTCGTCACCACCCTATTCAGCGTGATTCTCGCCCGCGCCACCCTGCGCTACGTCGAAGCCACTGACAAAGGACTCGCCCTCGCCCGCGAAGAATTCGAGCGCGAATGGTCCCCCGACCTTCACATCAAGATCGAACGCATCTCCGCCACCGAAGCCCGCGTCATCGTCACCAACCTGGCGAAGACCTCGGTGCTTCTGCAACTCCTGCAGTTACGCAAGCTCTCGCACGCCACACCCTTCGAGCGCTGCCGCCTCAACGATCCACTCGTCGGCGGACTGACCTGGACGCAGGAAATGGGCAAGCGCATTCTCGCCTGCACCGGCCAGGAATTCGAAGGCCCCATCGCGGCCTCCATGACTTTCTATGCCGCCGGACGCATGTTCCGCACCGACTGGTTCCGCTCGCAAATTGAAGTTCGTGACGGACGCATCGTCAGCCTCGAGCCCAGCAGCATGCCCACCCGCCGCGTCCGCCAGCTCGAACGCAAAGGCCCCGAGCGCCGCCGCGAATTCGTTCAGGACGTCACCGCCGAGCCCTCCCCCGAAAAAATCGACAACAAGCCCGACGAAAAATTCTTCGTAACCGGCGCCTAAGTTAATTTGCAAATCGATAAAGCGGGAGCGCGAACTCGTTTAGGGATGGTGTGGGCAAGCCTCGTGTGGGGACGGGCCCCTTCCCCGTCCAGCGAAGCGAAGCGAGCGCCCCGGGCACAAACTGTGGCGCAGGCACGACGCCTGCCCCGACTCCGAAACTTTGTCATTCCGAGGAGCGAAGCGACGAGGAACCTGCTTTCCCCGCCCCCGGCACGAACCTGCACCCCATGCCCTAAATATTTCCCGATACCACTCTCGCGAATCCCGCCGCTGCTATCCTTTAAATCTTGAGGTCGCAATCTGCGACCTCAAACCAAACCCTATGTCGAAAACCGCCATCATCGCAACCCGCAAAGTCGACTCAAAAATCCTCACCCTCCGCGGACAGCGCGTCATCCTCGACTCCGACCTCGCCGGACTCTACGACGTCGAAGTCCGCCACCTGAACCAGCAGGTCAAGCGCAACGCCAAGCGCTTTCCCCAGGACTTCCGCTTTCAACTTTCCGCGGAAGAACTAAAGCTTTTGAGATCACAAAATGTGATCTCAAGTTCCACGCACGGCGGCGCGCGATATCTCCCCTACGCCTTCACCGAACACGGCGTCATCATGGCCGCCACTGTACTCAATTCCGACCGCGCCATCGAAATGAGCGTCTTCGTCGTGCAAGCCTTCGTCCGCATGCGCCGCGCCCTCGCCACCAACCAGAAAGTTCTCGCCAAGCTGGCCGAAGTAGAGCACCGCCTCGAAGCCCACGACACCGACATCCAGGCCCTGATGGAAGCCATCCGCGAACTGATCGATCCCCCCGACCCACCCCGCCGCCGCATCGGCTTCGAAGCCCCCGAGGATTCGCCCAAACCCAGCAAAACTTCAAAGGCCCGTACGCTTCACTTTCCAGATCAAAAATAGGCTGCTTCATCGAAGGCCGAAGTCGAGCAGTCCCGGGAAGGGCACGGCTTGAGCCGTGCCGTTACGCTAAACTTGAGCGCCGGCTTTAGCCGCTGACGCCAATACAGTCAGCGTTCTGTTCATCGCATCTCCTCGAGGCTTCGGTAACTCTTACCAAAGATTCCCAACCCGCCCTTAATCCCCCTAAAGCTTCTCCCTCCCCCGCCGATCCTATCCCTTAGGAGACCAGACCAATGATCACGCCAATCAACAACGTTCATCCGGTCGACGCCCAGCAAGTCGCGCACCCCCCTTCGGAACCTAGACCCGATCCCAAGGCCCAGACTCCACCGGTCCAAAAAAGCGGCCAACTTTCCCAAGACCAGGTCACCCTAAAAAGCGCCGGCCAACCCGACCACGAAGCCGACAGCAGATAAAAAGTCGCCGGCCAACTCCAGCCGCGAAGCGGCGAAAGAATGCAGCCCAGAGCGTAAGCCCTGGGTAAGCTCACGGAACAATTCTCCGAGCCCCGGAGGGGCGAAAGAAACGCGAGCGGGAAGCGCTCGATTTCAAGTAGCGCCACTCACCGCCACCCACGAGAGCCCCGCGGCTCGAGCAAAGCGCGTAGAGGCGCCCAGCATCTCTACGCCTCAGCCTCCACTTTCCGGATCTCAAACACGAATCCAACTCGCGCCCGACGAGGCGGCGCGTTCCGATCGCGGTAGTCCGTACAGTACAGCACGTCCAACACCACCGGACGCACCGTTCCGCCGTAGGTACAGGAGATCGCACGCCGCCCATCCGCGCCGTACTGCACGTGGGCGAAGACGCAGTCCGCGCAGAGTGGCTGCGGCTTTGCGGTCCGTGTCCGCTGCGTGGCGGCACGAACCGCTTCCACGATCAGCTTGACGAACAGAAACAACACAACTGGCATTGCGATCTCCTTTCTTGAGTGAGCAATCCACGCACTTTTACTCCCGGATTCCGTGACTCGACCCTTCAAAAATCACGTCCAGGTCTTCGGAATCCTTCTCCAACCCCAGCAACAGCCCCTGAAACTCGGCCATCGTCTCCGCGAAGGCATGAACCTCCACAAAATCGCGGGCTTCGCTTTCAGTAGCCTCGGGAAAGAACCTGCGATACAGCTCGATCTTCTGCGCCTTCGCGGCGCTTCCCAGGAACAGCTTGTAATCGATGCGCCCCGGCCGCAACAACGCTGGGTCGAGCGATTCCACGTGGTTGGTGGTCATCACGAACAGCACGTTTTCCGGAGCGTGAAAACCATCCAGCACACTCAGCAGGCCCGACAAGCTGACACCGAGCCGGTCCGCCAGATCGTCCTTCTCGCGGCGCGCGCCCGGTGCCTCCGTTCGATCGCGCTCACTCTGTTCTGGCCTGCGATTACCGCTCTTCATGCAATCGATGTCCTCGAACAGAATCACCGCGTTCTGCGGCACGTCGTTGATTGCGCTCTTGAGAGTTCTGTCGTTGAACTCGGTCAAGTTCACGGCATACACCGACATGCCAAACTTCGCAGCCAGCCCCGACACCAGAGAAGTCTTGCCGGTCCCTGGAGGTCCATACAGCAAGTATCCCCGATGATATGGCACGCCCAGGTGACGGTAGCGTTTGCGCGATGCCCGGAAATTCTCAATGTCCTCCACCACGCGATCCCGTTCGCCCGGCTTCAGAATCACCGAATCCAGCAGTCGCGGTGTGTAACCCTGCACGCACGTCCAGCCATCGTCATATACGTACAGGTACGACGCCATCTTTTCCTTCCTCCTGTGGCAAGCGACAATCTCGTCCACGAACTGCTTCAGGAAGATCTGCTTGCGTCCAATGGTGCGGAACGTGAGCGACTCGATGCGCCGCGGAGTCCACCCCTTCGTGTCTTCGCTGCGCGAGAACCACACCCAGAACGGCCGTCCGCCGTACCAGAACCGATGACGGCCCGGCGCGGGGATCAGCGCAGTTCACTGCCCGCGCAACGTGGTGTCGAGATCGACACGGCGAATGCGCTGCAGGAACCGCTGCTCCAAGAACCATTCCTTGATCCATGCGAAGGCAGCATCGTCATCCTTCACCGTAATCATCATGGTCGTCTGCTCGACCACCCAGTACCACAATTTCACCGGCAACGCGCGCAAATACACGCTGATGCCGCCGACGATCATCAGCAGCAGACCACCCGAGGCGAACTGGTTCTGCCCGCCTAAAATACGTTGCAGCAACTCCAATATTTTCGTCATTGTTTTCTAAGCTTCTAACCGACGCGAGGTCGGACCCCTACGCGAAGAACTTCGCGCGAGGCTCTGCGGCCCTCTCTTGCCAACTTTTTCTCGTGGCTCAGAAGACCTGTGTGCGTCAGCGGGATCGCCGGCAATTACTGCCGAACGAATCGACGCCTCAACACAATGAACTTAGGTTTTGCGGAAGAGTGCCGCAGATCGCCTAGAGCGAACCGAACGACGCCCTGTAACAACCACGCCGGTCAATTGGCCGAGGTTGCCCGCGTAGTGTTTTGGTTGTGAAATGCGCCATTTGGGGCGTCCTTTCGTAAGAGTGAGATGTTGAAGATGCAATATCTATAAATTCTGCGCAACCAGGAAAATCCTCGGGAACCTAAAATCCTCCAAGTCTCCCGCGTACCGACGTAATCTTGCCCGCCTCCGTCCGCCACGTCATCCTGCCAAAGTCGCCAGTGACCCCGAGATGCTGTGTCCAGACGAATCCTATTCCCGTTCCTGCTCACGACCATCGCTCTGTTCATCGCCTGCAGCTCGCCCTCCGTCGACCAGTCCGCTCCCGCGCCGGCGGGTGCCGTCCAGGCCGCCGCAGTTCAATCCGCGAGCGACGCAGGACCGCCGGATGCAATCCCTGCCGTCGACCCCATCTGGGACGCGATGGCCAAAAGGCAGGCCTACCTCGACAAAGTCGAGAAGATCCGCACCGGCAACGACGCCGCCGTCTCCTGCCAGAAGGTCGGCCACGTCTTTTCTCATCGCATCGTTGTCGACACCTCGCGCTGTAACCCGATCCAACTTCGCATCGAGAAAGACGCCGCCCACCAACAGATGTTCGACAAGATGGTCAAAACCCTGCACCACGACTAACCAAACGACGCCCCATCTAGCCCCCTCGAAACCTTTGTCATTCCGACCCCGAGCGAAGCGAGGGCGGAGGAACCCGCTTTTCCCCCCTGGCCTCGGAAGTTATCCACAAATTTATTTCCCCACTTGTGACATCTGACCTTGCGGTCCACAGCCTCAGTGCCCGATGATCGCCTTGCCGAGAGGCAGAGGCGCGGACCTGATCGCATCCCTCTAACTCCTTATTCCGCAATATTTTACGGATAAGTCCAAGCGGCTCAAGATTTTACGCGGGACCGGCGATATGAGAATCCCGCAAGTTCTTTGAAAACAATATTTTAGACAGAGCAGGCAAGAAAAAAACTGCACTTCGACCATCCCGCAACTCCAGCATTATCAATATTTTGCCCGCAAAATATTGAGCCGTATAGACTTTTCGAACTTTTCTCGCTAAGTCGCTGATTCTAATAGATCGAGGGGGAGGGGTACTCCAGTTAACAAAGAGTAAACACCTCCTCAGGAACGGAATCCGCGGAGGACGCGGCCTTCGCCGCGTCCCCACGTTCCGGTCACTCCGTTGACTCCAGCGTGCGGATGTACTCCACGACCGACTCACTCCAGCCGTCGATGTGCGTCCACTTGCCGTAGCCAACGCCGTTCTTGTAACTGGCCACGTTGATCACGTAGCCCTTGCCGCGAGGCGCAGGCACCGTGTCGTGCGCCTGCTCGTCGGTGATGACGATCAGGCGATCGTAGCCGCCCCTCTGATTCAGCTCAGCGACCGCGTTGCCAAGCTGAGTGCTGTTGTGGCGCTGCGACTTGTCGATCGCATCGCGCAAAGCGAAGCCGCGACGCGCCGGCACTTCGACCAGCGAGTCCGAGAAGCTGAACACGCTCACCTTCTCGCCGATCTCGCTCAGCAACACCGCGAGCCCATACGCTGCGTCCGTGCGCTGCATCTCGGAACGCTGCGACAGCGGCGCAGTCATCGAGCCGGAAACGTCGACGAGCACGATGGTCTTTCCGCGCAGCTTCTCTTGTCCCGCAACGCATTTGAGCATCGCCTGCTCGAGCGCCTCTTCCCACTGCGGAGCGTAACGCGCCGCGGCCAGGAAGCGGAACGGCAGCACGCGAGCCGTGCTCATCGAGCCCAGCGCAGCGAGCACGAGATCCTCGTCCACTCCGGCTTCGCGCATGTTGCGCAGGTTGCGGAGCAGAGCGAGCGCTCCGGGCTTCTGTTCGCGGATCAGCCGCTCCCACGCCTCGCGCTTGTCAGCGCCAGACGAGAGTGCAACCTCCCACGTGTCAGGAGCAGTGAGTTCGCCCGCGATCAGGCGCTTCCACACTTCGGCCTGCGCCTCGTCACGCGGCTTCGCGTGAGTCAGGAACAGGACGTCGCGCAGCTTGATCGCTCCGTCGCGATCGTACTTTGCCAGAGCGTACGCATCGAACTTGCGGAAAGCCGCAGCCAGCCCCTTCTTCACCTGCGCCGACAAAGGCACGCGCCCGTCCTTCCAGTAGATGGCAACGAACTCGGCGAGTTCGTCGGCACGCTGGATAACACGCGCGAGCGTCTCGGCCACAAAGCCGCGATGCGTGGCTTGACGCGCCATCTCACGCACGAGCAACAGCGGTGCATGACGCAGCTTCATCTTCTCGCGTCCCTCGATCGCGAGCGCGGCCACCTTCTCCGCTGCAACCTTGGGCACGAGTTCCGCAATGCGTCCCGCGATCTCGACGCCGTCCTCGTAGAACTGGCTCTCCCAAAGCAGGCAAGCCAGCACCGAGCGCCGCAACTGCAGCTCCGTCGAGATGCTTCGCGCCCGCGCGCCCTCATGCGTGCCCGGACGAATCAGGTTGAGTAAATTCAATCGAGCCATGTGGCCTCCTTTGTACGTACAGCGGCTGGTCGCTAGCTTCTATCTAACCTCTCGCGTCGCCGTTTCGAATCGCGAAGCGGCAAGTTGTCGGAGCGCTTTTCATCATTCCTGTTTCGGCACAAGCAGGACAAAAACCTCAGTTCCTTGCCTTCGCGTCGCTTCAAGCTTGCTATGCTGCTTAGTTCGCTTCTCTTTGAGGTCACAATTTGTGACCTCAAAACTCGGTGATCGCTCATGAACAAAACTGCAATCATTCTCGCCAAGCGGATCGGATCGAAAATCCTGGTTCTGCGCAATCAGAAAGTCATTCTCGACACGGATCTGGCCGAACTCTACGGCGTTCCCGTGAAGCATCTCAATCAGCAGGTGAAACGCAATCGTGACCGCTTCCCGGCGGATTTTCTCTTCCCTCTGACGAAGGCGGAGAATGAATCTTTGAGGTCACAAATTGTGACCTCAAACGTGGGTCGCGGCGGTCGGCGCTACTTGCCGCATGCCTTCACCGAACATGGCGCGATCATGGCAGCGACTGTATTGAACTCGAAACGCGCCATCGCAATGAGCATCTTCGTTGTGCGTGCATTCGCGCAGATGCGCCAGGCGCTGCTCGTAAATCAGCACGTCGTGTCAAAGCTATCGGAGCTCGAATCCCGATTGGACATCCACGATGCTGAGATTCAGGATCTCGTAGACGCCATCCACGAACTCCTTGCTCCGCTGCCCGCCAACCATCGCCGGATCGGATTTCAAGCTCCATCGAATTCCGTCAAAGGTTTGCGCAAGGCCCTGAAGGCGTAGCCACTGTTCCACCTCTTCGTTTCAATCCGCCGGGGGAATTGGCGACGCGGGTATTTTTCCGATGCTCTGCCTTTGAGCTACATGGCCTGCGCCATGACGGGACTCGAACCCGCAACCTGCGGCTTATGAAGTAACCCTCGTCTTCACCACCGGCCGAACTTTTTACGACGAGCATTTGCACGAATTCTCGCCGGGGAACATGCGAGAAGAGAATCGACTCGAGGCCGGTCTCTGCGGCAATCCTGTGCCTCGGGACAACGCCCCCAGATCCTTACGGATCCCGGCATCCCCGCGGAGCAGCACCTCGGCAGGATTCGCCATCCTGCACGTCGGTCGTTAGGCGCGAAGTAACCCTTCTCTTCACCACCGGCGAAACTTATTTCCAATCCGAGCGACACCACCGGTTGAGTGCGGCGCGGGTCAGAACCTCCGCGCCGCACTTTTACGTCGCAGCCAGGGAAAGCGATCACGGTTGAGGGCTCGAACCCCGGCCTTTGTTACAGGCACGCCGCGAAGTTGCCGTGAACATCACCACTGACTGAATTTGTTTTGCGCGATATTTTTCGCGCAGGTTTCGCGAACAAAGACGTAAAGGTCAGGGAACGTCCGGCCACGGAAAGGGCTTGCGCCCCGCGAGGATTCGAACCTCACAGCCCGAAGGCTGTTTCACCCAGAGAAGTATCCGTAACCTTTCACCACTGACCGAGTTGCTCCCGTTGCTGCTCGGGAATTTTCGGGCGCACGTCCGCGATTGCCGCTTCGCGACTTATTCGGCGAGCGCAGTTTTAGCTGGGGGAATGAACGACCGCGGACGTGTCGGCGTCAGCGAGGGAACCGCGGTCTTCGCCACCCAGCGATGCTTTGTTTTGTTAGCTTTGCGTTAAGAAGCGCCGAAGATTAACTAGCGCGATCGGACGACGCCCTGAAACTGACTTGACCGACTATCGGCCGTGTCAGCCCGCTAAGCGATTTGTGCATATATTCTGACAAATTTGGGCGTCCTTTCTTTCGGGGATGTTTGAAGATGCCATAACTTTTAGTTTTGCGCAAGAGGCAAAATAGAAAATCAAAAACATTTTTGTGCTTTTCAAACTTCAAAAGCTCTTGACCGCTAAGAACACTAAGGTTGCGCGAAGAGCGCTAAGGAAAAACCGGGGAATTCATTCCCAGAAATTCTACGAGCTTCATGGATCTCTTAATTTGACCCTTCCATCTAGGCTCTTCTAGACTCGTCTCTCAGCGGGGTTCCCATGAAAAAGAGTGCGTGTCTGTTGCTGCTGCTGTCTTTCTGCTTAACGTTTGCTGCGTTCGCCGACGACGACAAAGAACATCATCACCACGAAGATCTTACCGAGACGCAACTCGGGACGGTGCACTTCCCGATTTCTTGCGCCGCGTCGGTGCAGCATCCCTTCGAGCGCGGAGTCGCGCTGCAGCACTCGTTCTGGTACGAGGAAGCGGAAAAGGAGTTCCTGCAGATTGCAAAGAACGACCCGAACTGTGCCATGGCGCATTGGGGAGTCGCGATGAGCATCTGGCATCAACTGTGGAACGAACCGGACGCCAAGGTCATTGCCCGTGGACTGAGCGAAGTCAGGACCGCTGAAAAGCTGTCAGAAAAAATTACACCGCGCGAGAAGGCTTACATCGCCGCCATTGCGGCTTTCTACAGCAACTCCGAGAAGCTCGACCATGACGCGCGCGCTAAAGCCTACTCTGACGCGATGAAGAGAGTGTATGCGTCATACCCCGACGATCATGAAGCCGCCGCATTCTACGCACTCTCGCTGCTCGCCTCCGAACCACACCACGATGCAACCTTCGCCAACCGCAAAGAAGCGGCTGCTATTTTGGAAAAGCTTTTCGCCACTGAACCTGACCATCCCGGAGTCGCGCACTACCTGATTCACAGCTACGACAAGCCACAACTGGCGCAACTCGGCATTCCCGCGGCGCGCCGTTATGCGCAGGTCGCACCCGCTGCTCCGCACGCACTTCACATGCCATCGCACATTTTCGCGCGCGTTGGCCTGTGGCAGGACGACATCAATTCGAACCTGGCCTCGATCGCCGCCACGCGTAAAACCGCGGCGATGCACATGGGCGGCGAGGGGCACCAGTTCCATGCCATGGATTTCCTCTTCTATGCCTATCTACAGAGCGGACGCGAGAGCGAGGCGCGCGCACTGATGGATGAAGTCAATAAGATGCCCGAGATGCACGATATGTACGGCGTGGGATTCGATCCACATCTGGCGACCGAGGCGCACTTTGCCGCGTTGTATCCGCTCGAGATGCGCGACTGGGCAACCGCGGCGGCGCTGACTCCGATAGCGGTTCCGGGCACGGCAGAGGACTCGGAAGCGTATTGGGCGAAAGCGATCGGCGCCGCGCATCTTCACAAGCCGGAGGAAGTGCGCAACGATGTCAGAGCGATCGAAGCCATCCATCAGAAATTCGTGGCGGCAAATAAGAAAGAGTTTGCCGAAGCGACTGAAAATGATTTGAAACAGGCGCAAGCCTGGCTGGCTTTTGCAGAAGGCAAGTACGACGACGCGGTCGAGGCGCTGCGTCCCATGGCCGACAAGGAAGACGCGCTGGGGGATGAACCGCAAGGCATTCCGACGCGCGAAATGATCGCCGAGATGCTGCTCGAAGCCAAGCGTCCACAGCAAGCGTTGGCCGAGTATCAGGCGGATTTGAAATTCAATCCCAACCGCTTCAACGGGCTCTACGGTGCGGCGCGTGCGGCGGAGGCTGCCGGCAAGCAGAGCGATGCGAACGAATATTACGCGATGCTGCTGAAGAGTTGCGAAGGCGGCGACTCGACGCGGCCTGAGCTGAGCCGCGCGAAGGAGTTGGTCGCAAAGAAGTAGGGGGCTGTCATGACCGCGCAGGTCGCTGCATTGTTTCTGATTCTCGGCTTGACAGTTGAAATGACGAACTCAGGGCCGCGCGCAGTTTCCAGCGGTGGCGCTCGATCGGATGCCAACACCCCTCCAGTGCTGATCAACACGTGCTTGATCACGAAGGACGTTAGCGGCCTTGCTGCTTTCTACGCACGAGTCTTGCAAATCGAACCGCACAAGGCAAGTGAGAGCTACATAGAATTTCGAACGAGCGCGGGAGTGCTCGCACTGTTTGCGGCCGACGCACAGGAGAGCTACATTCCGGGTGCGGCGACGCCGGGACAAAACCGCAGCTCGATCCTTGAGTTTCGAGTAGGCAACGTGGATGAAGAGTATGCGCGACTGCACAACCGGGTGACGACGTGGGTGAAGGGACCGACCACTCAACCTTGGGGCACGCGCTCGATTTATTTTCGCGATCCTGACGGCAATCTTGTCGATTTTTTCACGCCTCCTGCGGCGCCGAAGTAAGCGGTCGTTTCTCTTTCGGGCCGTGAGAATCAGCGCGTCAACCGGCTCTTGTCAGCAACATCTTCAACACCAATGCCGCGAGCATAGCCAATGCTCCGAGGAGTGCGTTGTATTCGCGATGCTTGAGGTATAGAGCCATCGAGAATTCGCCTGACGCTTGGTCTGTGCTCGAGCTCGGCATGATTCTGGGCAACATTCTCGGGACGCGGCGCATGTATTCTTCGAACTCGGGGAATTTCTGGCGGAGGAATTTTTCTTCGTCGCGAATGACCGGCATGTAAATTGCGAAGAACATTACTACGAGCGCGACACCTACCCATACGCTGCGGGCAGCGACGGCAAAGCCGATACCCATGAGCAGTGATCCGAGATAGAGCGGATTGCGCGTGTAGGCATAGGGCCCCGACGTGGCGAGCGCTTCGTTCTTGCGCACGTGACCTGACGCGAGCGCGCGGATCAACAGGCCGGGGAGAATCAGGATCGCGCCGAGTGCGATAAAACGCCACGTGGGTTTCGCGAGCCAGAAGTAGAGCACCGCGAAAACAAATCCGAAGGGGACGCGGATACGGCGCGCGATTTTCGACCAATCCGTACTCGACGAATCAGGCATGGGCACGCTCCGTTGCCGAGTTCGCGAGCAGATGTCGGGCTGCATCGATTACTGCGTCAACACTGATCTCGAGCATTCCTTCGTCGGGTTGCGCCCGGCGTGCATGCGTCGTAGGACTCGCGGGATTGCGCAGGACGACGCTCTGCGTTCCGTACGGGCCGTTGCGCGCGGGGTCGGTGGGACCGAAGATCGCCAGCACTGGAATTTGCAAAGCCGCCGCCATGTGGAGAGGGCCGGTGTCGCCTCCAATAAACAACTGGGCACGCCGCGTGAGCGCGATTAGATCTGTGATGGAACAGGTCATGGACTGCGCCGCACCTTCACTCGCAGCTTCGGCTTCACGCGCCAGATTTTCTTCGCCGGGACCACAGTTGAGAATTGATCGGAGACCGATAGCAGCAAGAGCTTTCGCAACTTGGCCATAACGTTGGGCGGGCCAGCGCTTCGCTCCCCAACCTGCACCCGGATTCAGGATGGCGTACCCGCGGATTCCGCGCTGGGCAAGGCCTTGGCTCATGCGCTGCTCAGCCGCTGGATCGTGAGGAAGAGCGATGGGCGGCACGCTCATCTTTCTTCCTGCGACCGCCGCTGCGACGGAAACGTTCTGCTCGATCACGTGTGCTCCGCTCGCGAGTACGGGGCGCGTGTACCAGAGGCTGGCGGGAGATTCCCGCGGCTCGGCCGCACCATACACAACACGTGCCCTGGACCATCGTGCCAGCACTGCAGAGCGGATTGCGCCCTGAAGATCGACGGCGACATCATAGCGCGCGGCGCGAACATCGTTCCAGGTTTTCGCGATCTGCTGCAGAGTTGGAAGCGTGAACAACGACTTGCGCCACTGCGTCAGGCTAACTGGATGAACCCAGTCCGCCAGCGGGCGCTGCGCGGATCGCGGCCCACGACGCGGCGTTCCGGGTGCGCACAGGAGTTCGGCCCAGCGCTCTTCGATGAGCCATCCGATCATCGCGTTGGGATATGCATCGCGCAGAGCCTGTGCTGCGGGGAGCGTGTGGATGACGTCTCCCATGGCGCTGAGGCGCACGATGAGCAGGCGCTCGACCGTAGGTTCCGGTGCGGTGCTCAAGACTTCCTCGGCGAGAGGCGCGAGCGAATGATTTCGCTGGTGGAATGATCTTTCGGGTCGCCGACGATCGCCACGCGGCCTCCGTACTCGGCGATGGCGTCGCGCTCGGGAACGGAATCTGCCGTGTAGTCGGTACCCTTGGCCTGAATGTCGGGATGGATTTCGCGGATGATAGAGCGCACGTCGAGTTCGGGAAAGATCACGACCGCGTCAACGTCGGCAAGCGCGGCGACAATTTCGGCGCGCTCTTCAGCAGGCATGACGGGACGACCGTCGCCTTTGAGGGTGCGGACGGATTCATCGGAATTGATGGCGACCACGAGTTTGCCGCCGAGCGCTTTCGCTCCGTGCAGGTAGCGGACGTGGCCGACGTGCAGCAGATCGAATCCGCCATTGGCCAGAGTGATGCGTTCGCCGGAGTGACGCCATTCGTTGACGCGCTGGCGGAGTTCGGCGCGGCTTAGAATTTTGCCGTGTATGCGCTCGGTTGTGTCCATTCAGTGAGGTCGCGTGGCGGGCGGAGATTGTTCGAGCGCGTGCAGCAATTCTTCTTGCGAAACGGTGGCCGTGCCACGCTTCATGACGACGATTCCGCCCGCGTAGTTGGCGAGTTGCGCCGCCTCCTCGGTCGTCGCACCTGCCGCCAATGCCGCAGTGAAGGCGGCGATGACGGTGTCGCCCGCGCCGGTGACATCGGTGACCTGGTCGGAGCCGAAAATTGGAATGTCGACCGGCTTGTGCTTGCGATCGAAGGCGACCATACCGTCGCGGCCGCGGGTGATCACGAGCGACTGCAGTTTCATGCGCTGCATGACTTCTTCGCCGGCGGCAATAGCTTTGTCCCAGTCTTGACCGATGCGAATGCCGAGAGCTTCTTCCACTTCAGGCTCGTTCGGCGTGATGGCCGTGATGCCCGAATATTGCAGCATGCGGTAGCGCGAGTCGAGAACGATGGGCAGGGATACAACTTTTCCTTTTTCACGCAGCGCAGACACAAGCGCGGGGGTGGCCGCGCCGTAGCCGTAGTCGGAGACGAGCAGCGCGTCGGAGGCGTGCGCGTAATTTCGCGCGGCCAGGTAGAGTTCGCGGGTGAGGTGATGGTTGGGAGCATCCTGCGGCTCACGGTCGACGCGCACGACTTGCTGGCGCGAAGTGTGGGTCATACCGGCGAGAATGCGCGTTTTCGTGACGGTCGTGTAGCTTTTGTCCTTGAGCACGCCACTCACCGCGATGCGTTTATGGCGAAAATATTTCAGGAGCAGGCGTCCGGGCTCGTCGTCACCGACGATGCCGACGGGAAGGACATTGACGCCGAGGTCCGCAAGATTATTCGCTGCATTGGCGCCACCGCCGGGAACGACCGTTCGCTCGCGGTGTTTGAGAATCAGCACCGGAGCCTCGCGCGAGACGCGTGAGATTTCTCCGAAGACAAACTCGTCGGCGACTAAGTCTCCCAGCACCGTGACGGTGATCTTGGGAAACGCCTCGACGATTTTGCGGAGGCGGTCGGCCTCTTTGGGATGCTTGGTCATGGGAGCCATGCCGATTTTCTCATGCCCCGCGCTTTCGTTCTTCGATCTTGTGCAGCATGGTATCGAGGGCGTTAGCTGCGTCGGCGAGTTCCATTTTCACCTTCACGACCGAGAGCGGCTGCAGGGCGGAAAGGTAGAGGCCAAGATTGACGGCGTCTTTTTCGGTGGTCACGAAGCCACCGGCCTCGCTGCGGTCTTTGAGTTGAAGTAGCTCGCGGACGTCTTTCTCGGTATAAGCGTGATGATCGCGATAAAACGCTTCGGCCGACGGCTCGATGTTAGCGGTACGCAGTTGCAGTACGAAATTCTGCGGACGAGCGATGCCACAGAAAACCACTGGCCGCGGCGGAACATTCTGCGTCACGATGCCACGGCGGACGCGCCACACTAATTTTCCATCCAGCGGGAAAGATCCAGAAGAGGCGCCGCTGGCGAGGACGACGGCATCTGCCCGGTGCAGAGATTGCAATGGTTCGCGCAAGCGGCCAGCTGGCAGCAAGCGATCGTTGGCATCCTGCGGCGTGACGAGAACAATGTCGAAGTCGCGAGCGAGGGCGCGGTGCTGAAAGCCGTCATCGAGCAGGTGGAACTGCGGGCCGAATCTGGATTCTGCGAAGCGGCCAGCATCGTAACGATCTTCGCCTACGATCACTGGGACTTGAAGCTTCCGCGCAATCAGTAGAGGCTCGTCGCCGAACTGATGCGGCAAGCCTGCGGGATCGACCAGAAGCACACCCTTTGTCCTGCGCCCGTAGCCACGGGACAGCACATCGAACTTTATGCCGCGTGCCTTCAGTAGGTCTCCGAGCAGCATGACGAACGGAGTCTTCCCGGACCCGCCCGCCGAGAGATTCCCTACGCTGATGACTGCGCCTTGCAGGCGACGCGCCCGGAGAGTGCCGCGCTCGTAGAGCGCGTTGCGCGTTCCGACTATGCCTCCGTAAATGGCTGAAAGGGGATTCAATCTGTGTGCGCCGCTTGTGCTGTTACCGGCTGATCGGGGGTCGCTGTGAGTAAGGTCTGCAGGCCTTCGAGAGTGCGGGCGGTAGCACCCATCTGAGATCGCATTGTCTCTAAGGCACGTCGACCGAGGGCGCGGCGTTCGGCGTCGTCGGCGAGCAACTGCATCAGGGTCAGAGGAAGCTCCGCCAGATTTGCGATCCGCACCGCATCGCGGCTTTGAAACAGGGCGACGATGTCGCGGAAATTCTCCGTGTGATTCCCGGTCACGATGGCCACGCCATGTTGCGCGGGCTCGATGATGTTGTGGCCGCCACGCGGCACCAGGCTTCCGCCGACGAACGCGACGTCAGCGAGGGCGTAAAGCGCGGCCAGTTCACCAATCGAATCCACCAGCAAGACTCCACCTGCCAGCGGTTCGCCGGTCCAGCGCGTGCGGCGATGTGACGGCATACCGAGTTGTCGCAGTAGGATGGCGACGTCATCGAAGCGTTCGGGATGACGCGGCGCCAGAATCATCACTGCGCCCGGATGTGCGACGCGTAGATTTTCGAATGCCTTCAGCAGCGGCGGCTCTTCGCCCTCGACCGTGCTGCCGCAGACGAGCACGGGTCCAGCGCCTTCGGCGGCTAGCGCGCGGCGTAGACTTTCCACAAACGGTGGTGGCGCGGGCAAACTCACGTCGAACTTGAGATTGCCTGTGACCTGCACGCGTCCGGCATCCGCTCCGATGGACTGCAGCCGCCTGCTGTCCTCTTCTGTTTGCGCCAGAAAAAGGTTGACGTGCACGAGCATCCTGCGCAGCGCCCAGCGAAAGCGGCGATACCTGGGCCAAGAACGGTCGGAGATACGCGCGTTCACTACCGCGACCCGCGCTCCCCTCGCATGTGCCAGCCGCAGGAAGTTTGGCCAGAACTCGGTTTCAGCGAGCACAACCAACTCCGGCTGCAGCGCCTGCAGAAAGGAACGAATCGCAAAGGCAAAGTCCATGGGGAAGTAGAAGACGTTGTCGGCGCCGAAACGCTTGCGAGCGAGCTGCTGACCAGTGTCGGTTGTGGTGGACATCACCACGCGATGCTGCGGAAAGGCGTGGCGCATCTTTTCGACAAGGCCGCCGACGGCCACCACTTCGCCGAGAGAAACGGCGTGAATCCAGATGACGCGCTTCGATGATGAACTGCGGGCAGTCTCGCTCGCGACGAGCCTTGCGGGAACTTTCCCCATACGTTCGGCAAAACCGCTGTGATATTTGCCGTGGCGCAGAATCTGGTAAAGCCAGTACGGCAGGCTCACCAGCATCGCCAGCGCCAGAACGAAACTGTAGAGAAGATAGCTCAAGCTGAGCCATTCTAAACCGGGCACTCGGCGGAGCGCGGGCCGGCCCTCTATAATTGCGGGCATGCGGTCTTTCCTATCTTTGAGATCCTCTCGCCTCGGTCTGGCATTGGCGTCGTACGGATTGTTTCTGCCAGCTTTGATGGCGTCCAAGAATTTTCAGAAGCCGGTGGCACAGAGCGCAATTAATTATCCGGCGCACGATTTCCATCTCGACGACAAGCTTGCGATCGCCGCCGATCCTTACGACAAGCCTGAGAAAGCGAGTATCTTTTCGATCGACTTTGCGGCGCATGGACTGCTGCCCGTATTCCTGATCGTGACCAATGATGGTGACCAACCGGTCTCGATCGGCAATATGGAAATCACACTGCTCACAGCACATCGCTCGAAGCTTACGCCGATCGCTACGGATGATCTCTACCGGCGACTGTCAAACCCGCAGGCCAATACCCGGCCGGCTCCGTTTCCCATTCCGATCCCGCGCGGAAAAGTGAAGGGTGCAATCAGCCAGAAAGAAATGGAAGAGATCACGTCTTCGCAGTTCGCGGCCAAAGCGATTGAACCGCACGCGACTCAGTCGGGATTCCTATTCTTCGACATCGAGGACGTTTCCTCCCCGCTGGCCGGAGCGGAACTGGAAGTCACCGGGGTTCGCGACGCGAAGGGGAACGAAGTGCTGTACTTCGAGATTTTTATGGACAAGTACTTGAACGCGCCGAAGAATCCGTAATTGTTGAGCACCCGCTCGAAGACCTCGCAACGCGCTGCCTTATAATCTTTACTTCTATGGCCACGACCGCAGAGACTTCCGTCGCCAATCACGCCAAGTTTGAGCCTGTAATCGGGCTGGAAGTGCATGTTCAGCTTCTGACGGCGACGAAGATTTTCTGCTCTTGTTCGACGCGATTTGGAGCCCGGCCGAATTCGAACGTATGCCCGGTTTGCCTGGGGATGCCCGGCGCTCTGCCAGTGCTGAACAAGAAGGTCGTCGAGTTCGCGACGCTGGCGGCGATGGCGCTCAACTGCCGCATTAACGAAACGTCCATCTTTGCCCGCAAGAATTATTTCTATCCCGACCTGCCCAAGGGCTACCAGATTTCTCAGTATGACAAACCTCTGGCGGAGCACGGATTCATCGAAGTGCCTGCCGCGGATGGCAAGAAGAAGATTGGGATTACGCGCGTCCACCTCGAGGAAGATGCGGGGAAGAGCCTGCACGAGGGCTTTCCCGACGCCGACGAAAAAACCGCGATCGATCTCAACCGCACCGGCGTTCCGCTGATTGAAATCGTCAGCGAACCCGATATCGCCACGCCCGATGAGGCCTATGAATACTTGACGCGGCTGAAGGAAATCATCCTGTACACCGGGGTGAGCGATTGCAACATGGAGGAGGGATCGCTGCGCTGCGACGCTAACGTCAGCGTGCGGCCTCGCGGACAAAAGGAGTTTGGGACCAAGGCCGAAATCAAGAATGTGAATTCGTTTCGCTTCATTCGCGAGGCGATCGAGTACGAAATCGGACGCCAGATTGATGTGATCGAATCCGGCGGAAAGATCACGCAAGAGACGCGCCTCTACAACTCGAACGAGGGCAAGACTTACAGCATGCGCTCGAAGGAGCAGGCACACGATTACCGCTACTTTCCTGAGCCGGACTTGCTTCCTCTCGTAGTTGACGAAAAGTGGAGGGCCGAGATCGCGCGAACGTTGCCCGAACTGCCCGAGGCGCGGCGGGCGCGCATGGTGAAGGAGTATGGAGTCACGGAGTACGACGCGGCGGTACTCACGTCTTCAAAATCGTTGGCCGATCAGTTTGAAGAGGCCGCCAAGGCAGCGAAGAATCCGAAGCGCGTGGCGAACCTGGTGCAGGGTGAGTTGATGGGGCGACTGAAGGCCAAGGGACTGGAGATCGAGCGGTCGCCGATCTCGATGCGCGGGGTGGCGGCATCGGCCGATCTGGTTGAGGCCGGAACGATTTCAGGCAAGATGCTCAAGGATCTCTACGACCTCTGCTTCGAACGCGGCAAGGATTTTCCTGTGACCTACGAAGAAGAGGGCCGTCCGCAGCAGTCCACGGACACTTCGGCGTTGGAGAAGATCGTTGACGAAATTCTCGCTGCGAATCCCAAACAGCTTGAACAGTATCGCGCGGGGAAAAAGACCATGCTGGGGTTTTTCGTGGGCCAGGTGATGAAGGCTTCCAAAGGCCAGGCCAGCCCTCAGATTGTGAATGAATTGCTGGCTAAGAAACTCGACAGCTAGAGTAGGACTTCGGCCAAAGGTCCAATTCTCGCTATGACTTCCGTCATCTAATCTCTCTCACTTCGGCCCGGTACCATAAGACTGGGCCTGACTGTCTCGGCTGACCGCTGGGGAATTGCCATGAAGAAATTCAAGCTCGACCGCATCATCAGCATCGCGACGTTGGTTGCATCGCTGATCGCAATCATCCTCGTGCTGAAGAAGCCGGCTCCGGTGGCGCAGCCACAGGCTCCGGCGGCGATTGCGGCGCATGCGGAATCGTTCGATCAGAAGATGGCGCAATTCCAACAGGAGTCGCAGCAGTCACCAAGCGGATCTTCGCAGAGTCCCAACCCCGAGACTGGACAGGCCGCGGCGCCGGTTTCGGCGAGCCCGAAGGCCGAGGTGCATATTAATTCCGACGAGATCAGCGCGGTGCTGGCCCAGTCGCTGGGTAATGCGGGAACCGGCAACCTCACGCCGGATTCCAATCTTGGCGCCGGCGCGCCCACCATTAAAGATCAGCAGGTCAGCTTCGATGGCGATGTGGTGCACGGGCAGTTCCTGACGCAAATTGCCGGCAAAGATGTTTGGGTCACGGTCTCGGGGCACATCGGCGAGAAAGATGGATACGCGACATTCGATCCTACAGAGTTCAAGATCGGCGACTTGAGCGTTCCCGTTTCACTGGTAAATCCTGCGCTGCAGAAGAAACTGGCTGAGGAGCGCGACCGGCTGAAGCTGCCTGACAATGTTGGGGCCGTAAAGGTGGAGCACAACGAACTGGTGATGCAGCAGAAGTAGAAAACCATTGCAGATTTTAGATTGCAGATTTAAGAAGCAAGCCTTTTCCGATTTTAAAATCTGAAATCTGAAAATCTTCAATCTGAAATCACTCTGCTTTCAGACCGTTTTGCGCCGCGACTTTCGCGTACCATCGCCCGGAATCCTTGATGGTTCGCTTCTGCGATTTGAAGTCCACGTAGGTCAAGCCAAAGCGCTGGCTGTATCCCTCCGCCCACTCGAAATTATCCAGCAGGCTCCAGGCGTGATATCCGCGGACGTCGGCTCCGTCGGCGATGGAGCGCGCCAGGGCAGCCAGATATTCTCGGTGATAGGAAATGCGGCGCGGATCGTGAACGACCCCGCTTGCGTCAGGACCGTCGTTATAGGCGCATCCGCTCTCGGTAATTTCGATGACGGGCCGGTTGTAGTCGCGCGTGATGCGTGTGACCATGTCATACAGGGCTTTCGGCCACACTTCCCAGCCGATGTCGGTCTTTGGGCCTTGTTGCCCTCCATCCATCTTTACGGGGAACAGCCATTCCTGCGTGTGGGAAAAACGCTCCATGGTTCCCGGCGCCGAGGCGATGATCCGGTAGTAAAGATTGATGCCGATGAAGTCGAGGGGCGCGCGAGTCTTCTCCATGTCGCCCGACTTAATGCCCATGGCAGTTTCCGGCAGAAACGTGAGCGCATCCGAATAACGCCCGCGCAGAGCAGGATCGAGAAACCAGGTGTTCGTGATGGCGTGGGCACGTTCCGCCGCGAGTTTGTCTTCTTCGGAATTTGTGGCGGGCTCGCACGGCGACATGCTGAACGCCGTGCCCACGCGCGATGAGGGACGAGCGGCCTTGAGCGAACGGAATCCCGCTCCCTGCGCCAGGTTCACCACGTGCGTAGCGGCGAGAAAATCGAACAGGCTTTTGCGACCGGGAGCGTGCGTGCCTTCAAGATGGCCGAGGTCCACGAATGCGTCGGGCTCGTTGAAGAGAATCCAGTCAGAGACGCGGTCGCCGAGAGACTGCGCCATGACCTGAACGTAGTCAGCAAAACGGGCGGCGGTGTCGCGATTGGGCCATCCTCCGGCATCTTCCAAGGCTTGCGGCAGGTCCCAATGATAGAGCGTGACCAGCGGGCGGATGTGCGCTTCGAGCAGGGCGTCAACGAGACGACTGTAAAAGTCGAGCCCCTTGGCGTTCGCAACGCCAGATCCCGCAGGCTGAATGCGCGGCCAGGAAATCGAAAAGCGGTAGCTGGTGTGATTCATCGCCCGGATGAGAGCGATGTCTTCGCGCCAGCGATGGTAGGAGTCGCAAGCCGAGTCACCGGTGTCGGCGTTCTTGATTTTTCCGGGCGTGTGCGCGAAGCGATCCCAAATGGATTCTCCCTTGCCGTCTTCGTTCCATGCGCCCTCAATCTGGTAAGAGGCCGTGGCCGTGCCCCAGAAGAAACCTTTAGGAAATGCGATGTCGGAGGAGGTTCCGAATTGATGAATAGGCGCGCTGTTCGAGGAGCGCGTGCTGGCTTTCGAAGATCCGCTGCAGCCTGAGAGGATCGCGGGCAGCCCTACCGCTGCGCCGGCGCCGAGCATCGAGTGAACAAATTTGCGGCGTGTCAGGCGCAACTAGAGTCGGACTCCTTCAGACATTCAAGCATGACGGCTAATTATGCTTGATGAACTTTCCGTTCTTCTGGCCGGTTAGCGAATTGTAGAGCGTTTCCAGAAACGCATCTGCGCTGATGAATTCTCCGGAATATTTCTTCCAGGGTTCGAGAATCTTCGCCTGCTTCATCTGATCGAGCGTCTTGCCGTCTTTAATTTCTTTGGACACCAGGTCGCGGGTCGCTTTCAACATGGTCAGGTAGGCTCGAACGTCGTCGAGGTTCGAGATCGGTCCGTGGCCGGGAATGATTTTCACATCCGGCGGAAGTTGCCCGATGACCTTTTCAACCGCGTCAATCATGCCGTTGATGCTGCCTCCGCTGTCCACATCAATGAACGGGAAGCCGTAGGTCACGAAGTCGTCGCCCATGTGAACGACGTTCGACTTCGGAAAGAAAATAATCGAGTCGCCATCGGTGTGACCGGCGGGAAAGAAGAGCGCGCGAATGTCTTCTCCGTTCAAGTGCACGGTCACATCGTGATCAAACGTGATGATGGGCAGCGCTTCCTTCGCGGCAGGCTTTACATCCATATGCACCGAAGAGCCGTTACCTGCGGCGCCTCCGCTCTCGAGACGCTTGCGTACATTGTCGTGAGCGATGATGGGCGCCTGCTTTTGGAAGTATGCGTTGCCGCCCGTGTGATCGCCGTGGTAGTGCGTGTTGATGACGAAGCGCACGGGCTTGTCGGTGATGCCCTTGAGCGCCGCCTGAATTTTGTCGGCGAGGGGCGCGTACTGGTCGTCGACAATCACGATGCCGTCGTCGCCGACGGACGCGCCGATATTTCCGCCCGCACCCTCGAGCATATAGATGTTTCCGGCCACCTTGTTGACTTTGATTTGAACCTTGCTGAAATCCTGGTCTTGAGCGGCGGCAAGGCCGCACACAAGTAGCAGTCCGGCGAGAAACATCGAAGCGGCACGCGTCATCTGGTAGTCCCTTTCTGAACCGTCGGGACATCATTCTAGCGAAAGCTGCAGGAGTAAAGACAAGAATTCGGCGTCAAGGGTCGTTCTGGTTATTCCGGATTCAGACTGTCGAACAGTTTCCACAGCTTGTCGGCGCTGGCGCGGTAGAGGATCCAGCCGGTGCCGGCGTCGGAAGTCTCACGGAAGAGCAACTCACCGCGGCCATCGCCGTCGGCGTCGACTGCGTCAATCAACTCCAGGCGAGGGGTCACATCCAGATGATTCTTGTCGGTGATGGCCATGAAGAGTTTGTGCAGATTGTTGTAGATGTCGGTGCGCGCCACCAGCATGATCGTATATTGCAGGCCGGGATCCATCCCGACTTGCGCCGGCGGCATATGCGCATCGGCTGCGAACACGAGAACGGGCTGGTTGTTCGTCCACAGGTCGTAGGTCACCATCTGGACATTTTCGAGAATCGGCTCTGGAAGTTTCGCCTTGCGCGTTGTCTTCGGCATTGGCCCGGCTGGGGTAATCGCTTTTGCCCGCGCGTCCACATAGGCGCGGACCTGTTCCGTGGCGTACGTTAGCATCTGCTGTCGACGCTCGCCTTCTTCATCCTTGAGCCATTGGAAAATGAAGGAGTGCAGGTCTTCGGGAGTCGCATCGGAGATTGCCGGAACCAACTGGATCGCGGTTTTGGCGGCGTCGGCAGTCTTGGCCGCAGTCGTGGCGCCACTCGCGGCGGATGCAGCCACCGGCGCCTCACCTGGCTTGCTGTATCCCGGGACGTCTTCGTCGGCGAAAGATTCCGCCGGCTTTCCACGCCGCAGCCTGGGACGATTGCCTTCCCGCGCACCGCTGTCGGACGCAGGAACGTTCGGTTGATCCGCCGGTTTGGCGTCGGCTGGCTTCGACTCGGGCTTCGATCCGTTCTTGGGTGCGGTCGAGTCGGGCGCGGGTTTCGATGCATCCGGCTGCTTGGAATCGGCCGATGGATTTGACGATGGTTCGGCCGGCTTTTTTAAACGCGGCGGCCCGTCCCCGGAACCAGACGTCCCGCTTGGAGCAGGCGAAGCCGGCGGCGTGGTGGTGGAAAGCGGAGTGGAGCTCGCCGGGGGCGTTGTCTTCGCTGCGGGATTCTTGGTCAGGCGGGGCGGTTCATCGCTGGTGTCGATACCCACCGGCGTGGATTCCGCGACGTGCGCGGTCGTGACTTCTTCTTTCCCCCTCGGCACCCACTTGCCAGTAGCGATCCACGGGGCTTGCACGTTGCGCGAATTGCTATGCAGCGCGCTGCCTATGGTGAACAGGCCTTGAGTGCTTCCGGTGCGATAGCCCTCGTACACTGTGCCCGGCTCCAGCGCCATGGGCACGGGGTTAGCCTTGTAGGCGGTCGCATCCCAGAATTTGCCGTTGATCAGAATTGCGATGGGCACCAAGGACGCCTTGCCGTTGTCCGAGAGTTGCAGCACGGCCAGCGCCCGCGGTCCCGCGTCTTTCTTCCTGGGGACCTTACGCTCTCCGGGAGTGATCTGCGGGCGCTCTTCCTGGGCGGGGGCGACGACCGCGCTTCCGATCACGCAAGCCAGCAGCGCGACCAAAAGCAAGCCGCAGTATAAAATCCTATGAAGCACAAACTGGACCGACGCTGACTTCGCGGAAGTCGCACGGCTGGATTTCGATTTCCCTGGAGAGAGTCGCATGAATATCAATGATAAGGCCCCGGACTTCACTTTGCCGGATGAGAACGGAAAAGATGTCGCATTGAAAGATCTGCGTGGCAAGACTGTCATTCTATTTTTCTATCCTCGGGCGAATACGCCCGGTTGAACGGTGGAAGCTCGCGGGTTCCGCGACACATATAAACAGATTCAGAAAACCGGCGCCGTGCTGCTTGGGATATCCCCAGATACGCCCAATGCACAGAAAAAATTCGCCGATAAGTTCGACCTTCCGTTCACGTTGCTCGCCGATGCCGAGAAGAAAGTGGCCATCGCCTTCGGCGTTCTGGTTGAAAAGAACATGTACGGGAAGAAGGTCATGGGAATCGCCCGAACGACGTTCATCATCGGCGCCGATGGCAAGATTGAGCACGTTTTCGAGAAGGTGAAGCCCGAGGCCCACGCCGCGGAAGTGCTGGCTTATCTGAAGGAATCGGCCAAGAGCAAGACGTAAGAAGTGGACCCTCTTTACCGCTTTAGCGGGGGAACCGGCGCAATAGGGGAACCATTCCGACGGGTGCAGCGTATCATTTGTTGGACGCTGTGGGTTTGTTAGAAGCTGTTCGACGCTCCGTTGGTTCGGAGGAAATTATGCGCGGTCTCATGCGATTTGTAGCTCTCCCGGCAATTCTACTGCTCACCTTGAGCGCCTTTGCGAAACCGAACCCGTCGCCCGCGAACGATCGCGACCCAGTCGTCATCGTGTTCAAAGACGGCCGCCGGCAGAGCCTCGCCATGGCCGAGATCGCACGCATCGATGTGAAGGTTGCCGCGATTGTCTACAAAGACGGCCACCGCGAGAAACTTGCTGCCGACATTGATCGCATTGAGTTCGGAGACTCCGGATTCGCCACGACTCCGGGACGCTCTCACTTTATCGGCAAATGGGAGGTAGGCGAGGGTAACGGCGGCAAGTTCTTCATTACCCTCGAGGCGGACGGAGACGCGAGGAAGACTCTGGGTTCCTCGCACGGAACGTGGACTCTGGTCGATGGAGAGGCTCGCATTACCTGGGACGATGGCTGGCACGACGCGATCTGTAAGGTTGGAAACAAGCATGAGAAGCGTGCCTACGAACCCGGCAAGAATTTTGGCGACACGCCATCGAACGTCACCGTAGCCATCAACACGGAACGTAAACCAATCTAAGCATCGGCAAATCGAGCCGGCCTCCGGTTAAGATGGCTTTCGATGCCTCCGCCGCTACCTGCTGGCAAAAGGCCGCAGATCCGCCCACTCACGCGATCTTTCTTCGCGCGCAACCCGCGCCGCGTGGCCCGCGAACTTTTGGGCAAAGTGCTGGTGAGGCAGAGGGACGGATCACGCCTTACCGCCCGTATCGTCGAAGTTGAGGCTTATCTCGGAGAAAACGACCCCGCCGCACATTCCGCTGCCGGCCGCACCGCGCGCAACTCGGTGCTGTTCGGACCGCCGGGCTACGCTTACGTCTACTTCATCTACGGATTCCATTACTGCCTCAACGTCTCTTGTGAGCGCGAGGGCAAGGCAGGAGGCGTTCTTTTTAGGGCCCTTGAACCTTTGACCGGCGTCGAAGAGATGGCTCGTGCTCGCGGGATCGAACTCCCCGCCGGCGGCCAACTCAAAGATCTGCCCAAGAAGGATCTGCCCAAACTGACCAGCGGTCCGGGGCGGCTGTCTGAGGCCTTCAGCATTACGCGCGATCGTGACAACGGCTGCGACCTGACTTCCGCGGCTAGCAGTTTGTGGATCGGGAACGACGGCTATCAGGCCCGCGGTATCCGTGTAACCCCGCGCATTGGGATCACCAAAGCAGCGGATCATCCTCTGCGCTACCTTATCGGCGGAAACCCGTTCGTCTCAGGACGAAAAATCGATCCTAAAAAAGTTCGCCCGCTGCAAACTTGACAGGCAGGTGTAGACTGTCCTGCGGGTTCGAGAAGGCCAAAAGCCTTGCCTGTTAAGCCTTTTCGCTCCCCACCGCCCATAGCAGCATCCGTCGAGTTGAAGATTTCAAGGCTGACTTTTTCGAACATCCTCGGATTGGCGCGAATCATCTCATTACGGTTAGGAGCCCGCTTGCTTCGCCTCGCCGCATCCCGGATTCTGGTTCTGGCCCTTGTGGTGTCCGCCGCCACACCGTTCGTTGTGGCCGCCGAAGGCGCAATTGGCGCCCGTCCGCCGTCCACGCCTTCCTGTATCGTCGTCGGATTTGTCGGCGGATTCGTGCGCCACACCAATCTGCATCACGGACCCGTGCAACTTGCGCAACGCATTCAGCGCACCGACGCGAAAGATGCCTATGTTCAGGTCTTCGAGAACCGGCACCGCAAAACCGCCTACAAGACCATCGTCAACCTGCTCGACCTGAATCATGATGGCGTGCTCAGCGACGAAGAGAAGACGCGGGCGCGCATCATTCTTTTTGGCCACAGCTGGGGAGCGTCCGCAGTGGTGCTGCTGGCGCGGGAATTGGATCGTGCAGGCATCCCCGTGCTGCTCACAGCGCAGGTGGATAGCGTGGCCAAGCCTTGGCAGAAGGACGGGATTATCCCGGAAAACGTGGAGAGCGCAGTGAATTTCTATCAACCCCACGGGTTGATCCACGGCCGCGCCCAGATCACGGCCGCCGAGCCATCGAAGACGCAGGTGCTTGGCAATTTCAAGTTCGATTACAGAAAAGAGCCGGTGAAGTGCGTGGGAACATCGTGGCTCGAGCGCGTTCTTACCCCCAGCCACATGCAGAGCGAGTGCGACACCCACTTGTGGACCGAGGTTGAAAGCCTCGTGCGCCAGCGCTTGCAGCCGGAACCCGGAGCAGTCGCGGTTTTGCCCTAGAGGGCTCTCTTCTGGGCAACGTTAGAGCCGCAATCAGAGTCCAACTATCATAGGGTTAAAAGCGTATTATTTAGTTAGCGGTTGCCTCCCGGCAGCCGACCCATGGTTTGGGTGGAGGACACTGACATGAGGCAATCCACCTTGCTGAACGCTCTTCTCGCAGGTATCGCTTCCTTCGCACTGGTTTGCCTGCCGACTTCTGCGCTTGCCCAGCACGGGGGTGGCGGACACAGTGGCGGTGGTGGACACGCTGGTGGAGGCGGAGGTTTTCATGGTGGTTCCAGCGGTAGCGGCTTCCACGGAGGTGGTGGTTTCTCCGGTGGCGGTTCGCACGGTGGTGGATTTCACGGCGGTGGGTCCTACGGTGGCTCCCATGGAGGTGCCCCATCCCTCGGCGGCCGCGGTTCCTACGGAGGCATGCGCGGCGGCTCCATGTCTGGCCGCTCTTCCGCCGCATCGAGGCCGTGGGCCTCGGAGGGTCGCGGTGTCAGGAATACATCTCCCGGCTGGCATTCGTTTGAACGAGGCAGCAACGGCGCGAGCGTAGCGGGCAGATCAGGTGCCGCTGGACACCCTGGCGGCGCAAGCATGGCTGGACGAACCGCAAGCGCAACAACAACTCACGCGGCCATCGCGGACGGCCAGTTTCATTCGTTCGGAGGTGCGCATGGTGTCGCCGGATCGATGGTGGCATCGATCAACCACCCAGCCACCGCTGCTTTCGCTCACAGCAACTTCTTCCACGGACCTTGGCGCGGTGGCTTCGGCTGGCATGGCGCCTGGGGCGGCTGGGGGTGCTGCGGTTGGAGCTGGGGTTGGGGAGTTGGGTGGGGATGGGGAGGCTGGGGTTGGGGATGGGGAGGTTGGGGCTGGGGATTTGGCGTTGGCTGGAATCCCTATTGGTACGGGGCGCCTTATTGGTATGGTGCGCCCTACCGGTACGCGCCAAACTGGTACGACTATCCCGACAGCAGCGACTCGCAATCATCCCCGTCGGGAGACCAAACGAGCGGCGACAAGAACGACGTTGTCAATCAGGCGAGTGTTCCCGACGTAAGCAGCGACAGCAACTAGCGCGCCGTTTGAAATATCGGTCACGGCTTCGAGTGTTTCGGGGCTCACCACTTCGAAGTAGTCGAGGCGCACTGAGGATTCGCGGGCGAATTCCTCGCGTCCGGCAGCTGCCAGCGTAACCGCGTCGCGCTCGCCCGCATCGGATAGTTGCTGCACGCGCATCAGCGACCGATGCAGTATCAGCGCCTGCTCCCGCTGTTGCGGATCGAGATAGGCATTCCGCGAACTCATCGCCAGCCCATCAGCCTCGCGCACAATCGGGCAGACCACAATTTCCACCGGCAGGTTGAGGTCGCGCACCATCCGCCGGATGATCGCCACCTGCGCCGCATCTTTCTGTCCGAAGAACGCAGCATCGGGCTCGACGACGTGAAACAGTTTTGCGACCACGGTCGTCACTCCGCGAAAGTGGCCGGGGCGCGAACGCCCGTCGAGCTTGTTGCTCAACTCTTCTACAGTCACCCAGGTCACTGCGCCCGCTGGATACATTTCTTCCACCGAAGGCGCAAACAGCAACTTCACGCCCTCACGCTCCAGCATTTCCCGGTCACGCTCAAACGAACGCGGATACTTCGCGAGGTCTTCTGTGGGCCCGAACTGCGTGGGATTTACGAAGATGGACGCCGCCACAACGTCGCACGAGCCGCGCGCCGCACGCACCAGCGAGAGATGGCCCTCATGCAGCGCTCCCATGGTCGGAACGAATCCCAGCCGCCGACCGGCACCGCGGGCTGCGCGAGACGCCGCACGCATTTCGTCGATGGTTGTGCAGATTTTCAAGGGAATATTGCCCGGTTTTCGAAAGTAGGGACCGCCGCCCTCGGCTGTCCGGTCGAGTGTAGCTCGACGGCTTGCCAAGGTCCCGCGAGACTCACGCCGACGGCACCCACTCGACGGCGATGTGTGCGCCCTCGAGGATCCCGCCCACAATCCCTTTATTGCGCCGAATGGCGACGCCATCTTGCTTCGAGGCTCGTACGCCGTTCTCCTGCGCTGCGACGACTCGGCCGTAAGGCCAGTTCGAGGCCGGTAATTTCGCCAGCGCCGCCAACAGATCGTCCGTCTTCAAGATGATTTCTGCGCTGTCTGCGGAATCGTAAAGCGCCACCCCATCCGTGCGCACAATGAGGTATGGGTTGCGCCAATTCTTCATGTCGCGAATGTGTTCATACTTTGCGGGATCAGCGGGAGGAAGAGCCTGAAGGATGGCGTTCGGATCCGGCGCTGGCGGTGTGCTCTCTTTCGACAAACAGCCGACACAGGCACCCAGCCATAGAACGGTCGCAACGAGCCCCACGCCCAGAGACTTGCAGGTCACGATCCGCCGTTACCTCGCCGCCACAGGATAGTCGTGTTTCGCCGCCCAGATCAGCGCGACGAACCATCCGATGATGCTCCATCCCAGAAAGAAGTTGAGCAGGAAGATCGCCAGAAGGTCGCGCTTGCTACGCGCCAAGGCGATGATCGACGGAAGGAAATACATCAGCAACGGGACGCTAAAACCAAAGCCAAAAAACGGGAAGAAGATGAAATGCGCTGGGAAAATCATCGCTTTGTCCCCTTTCTAATAGCCTAGCACTCCCGGGGTAAGGCCTGTAAGGGATACGCAACCCGGGACGCCCCGGTTCCGCCTTATCCGTACGATCCGTGTCAATCCGTGGCCAGGGATTCGTGCTACCGCCGCATCGCCTGCTTGCGGTCGAGCACGGTGTCGAGCCCCACCTTGGTCTCTTTTGGCAGGTGGTAAGACTCTTCGTCCGACGGATATTGCCGCGACCGCACATCGGCGCGAAACGCCTGCACCGCATTCGTGATCAGCGCAGCCGCATCACCGTAGCGCCGCACGAACTTTGCTGGAGGCCCAAACGTCAGGTTCAAAATGTCGTGGAACACCAGCACCTGCCCATCGCATTCAGGCCCGGCACCGATACCGATCGTTGGCGTGCTTACCTCCGCGGTGATCACGGCCGCGACCTCTCGCGGAATGCCCTCGAGATATAGGCAAGCCACGCCGGCGCGGTCGAGCGCCGTGGCATCGCGCATGAGTTGCTCGATGCCGCTGAGACTCTTACCCTGCACCTTGTAGCCGCCCATCACGTTGACCGACTGAGGCGTGAGCCCAATATGTCCAGCCACCGGAATCTCGGCATCAATAATTTGCCGGATCAAGTCGGCGCGCTTTTCGCCGCCCTCAATCTTGACGACTTCCGCGCCGCCTTCTTTCACGAAGCGCGCCGCATTGCGCACCGCGTCTTTGGCGTCGACCTGATATGACCCGTACGGCATGTCAGCCACGAGCAGCGCATTCTTCAGCCCGCGCCGTACGGCCTTCACGTGGTGCAGCATCTCGTCCATGGTGACCGAGAGCGTGTTTTCGTAGCCGAGCATGGTCTGGGCAAGCGAATCGCCCACCAGCACCATGTCAATGCCCGCCTCATCGACCAGGCGAGCGGACGCATAGTCGTAGGCGGTAAGGCAAGTGATGGGTTGATGTCGGAGTTTCTGGTCCCGCAGAGTTGCGATCGTGATCTTGTGGCCGGATCCGTCGAAGAGACGTCCGCCGATCGGGGTGATACTCATGCTGTCCTCCAGTGCCCCTCCGCCTCTGGCGGATAGAGCCTGTACGCATCATGGCGTCTACAGCTTGGATGACGCTGGGGTTATTGTAGTAGCGACACAGCTACTTGACCAGTGCCAAAAACTCAGCTTCGTAACCCTATTGGAATGTTCTGTTTAACGAATTCGAGCGGCGGCTTCGGGGCTTCAGCACCGACGCCTTCTCCGCCACCAACTTCGCTCGCGCCGCTTTCAACTCGGCTCTTTCGTCGCCGACCGCCACCTCCGTCAGCTTGCGATAGTAACTGGCAGCCGCGCTCGCATCCCCAGCTGCCTCCGCTGCCTTCCCGGCACCGTACAACGCATTGAACCGGTTTGGCGCAGTCTTCAGTACGCTCTGGTACTCCACCAACGACTCCTTCGGACGATGTTCCATGAGCAGCAACTCTGCCAGCATTTCCCGCGCTGGAGTCACGGCTCCGGGCGTGACCGCGCTCTTATCCATGCTCTCTTCGAGCTCCGCCGCCGACCGCGCCAGTTGCAGCGCATCTGCCGTCTTGCCGCTCTGCTCCGTGATCCAGGCCGCTACTTCACGCCGCTGCACTTCCACCTGATTCGACCAGTAGGAATTGTTCTGCTTCGCGATCGCATCGCGCAGCCCTGCCAATTTTTGCTCCGCCTGGCTCGCGCGTTCCAGATGATTGGCGCGGGCGCTGCCTATACCGATCGCCGCCCACGTGATCGCCTGGGCCCACGGCACGCTTTCCTCGCGAACCGGAAGTTGGCTCGCCTGCTCCCACGAACCCAACTCGATGGTGTAGCGCGCAGGAATTGCGGCCAGCGCATACCCGCCAGTGAGCGTAAGCCCAGCAACGGGCGGCAAAGAGTTCATTTCATCGAACACCGCTCTGGCCTTGCCCACGCGACCGCTCTGCAGATACGCGTACTCGAGATAGTCCATCGCGTGCAGCCGCTGATCCCGCGCCTCTCCATTTTTTGAGGTGGGCTCCGCCGCGGCCGCCAGATCCTCCGACTTCTGGTTGGAACTGATCGACTCGTCCCACGACCCAACGCGCGTGAACAAGTGCGACGGCATGTGGTTGGCATGCGCCGAAGCCGGAGCAATCTTGGCATAGACCCGAGCCGCGTTCAGTCCCTTTTCCGCCAGCACTGGGTTGTCGTAACAATGAATGATGTAGTGCGCGATCCCTGGATGATGCGGCTGCTTCGCGAAAATCGGCTCCAGAATCTCTCCGCACTTGCGTTGGTTCGCAAATGTCTTATCGGTCTTGGGAGCGGTGATCGCCAAACTGAGCGCATGAAAAATCGCGGCCTCGTCATCCTGCGGATAGGCCGCCTGCAGCGCTCCCATCTTCCGCTCAAAGGCCTGACCATGGACGTAAGCGTCTTTGCCGTCTTCTCGGTAGATTTCCGCGAGAGCGTCGATGTAGGCTGCTTCACGCGGAGTCGTTTGCGGATTGCTCACCGCGATCTGCTGGGCTTTGTTGAGGGCCGCTCGCCCGGCAGCCGTATCGCCGTTGTCCCACATCCCGTGGTAGTGCGACATGGCGACGCCCCATTGCCCCATGGCGCATTGCGGATCTTTCTCGGAGATTTCCGTGAACGCCTGCCGCACCTGCTCGTACTGGAAGGAATGCAGCAGGGCCACCGCGCGGTTGATGCTCTCAGCCAGATCGGGGCGGCAAGAAGTCTCGAAGTGGACCGACCCGACTTCCTCTGCGGTCAGCGCATGGTGATGCTCTTCCTGAGATGATGCGAGGGGAGCGAACAACAGAAGCGAGGCGAGAGCTGCTGTGAAGGGGCGCATGAAGGCCTCCGTACAGTCGCTGATTGTATCGCGAATCACCCGGGAAGAACTACGCCCCCACTGCATCCTGCCCGCCCAGCGGCAGGAAGTACTGCGTGCCTTTGATCGGCGCCGTGACTTTGCGGAGAAGTTCCTGCAGGTCTTCATTGCGGTCGACGAAATCAATCTCCGACGTGTTGACGATCAGCAGGTCCGACGAAGTGTAGTGAAAGAAGAAGTGCTCGTAGGCCTTGATCACTTCCTCCAGATATTCGTCGCTCACCGCGCGCTCGCTCGCTGCATTCTTTTTCTTGAGCCGCTTTTTCAGCACCTCAGGCGTGGCCTGTAGATAGATCACGAGATCGGGCGTGGGCAACTGCTCGCGGAAGTGGTTGTAATAGCGATTGTAGGTGTCGAGCTCCTGGTCGGTGAGATTGAGGCAGGCAAACAGCTTGTCTTTTTCGAAGATGAAATCGGCGACGACAATCTTCTGTGACTTCGCCCCGAGATCGAGCGCCTGCAACTGTTCGAAGCGCCTCACCAGAAAAGTGAACTGCGCCTGAAACGCCGCCCCGCGCTCCCCTTCGTAAAACGAGTCGAGAAACGGATTCGCCTCCGGCTCCATCACCCGCTGCGCATTCAGTCGCTCGGCCAGAATGCGCGCCAGCGTGCTCTTGCCCACTCGGATGGGGCCCTCCACAGCAATGTACCGGGGCAGTTCGAAAAGATTGGCCATGGGTTGTTAAAAACGTTTTCTTGCGACGTCTGGTGCGTTGTCTCGGAATTGGCAGGATATCTCGGATAGAGCCGAGTGGCAATTGCGGGAAGAGTTAACAGGGCCGATTGAGTAATTGGGAAATTTGGTAATTGTGGAATTGGAATCCAGAACCGCGCCGCTCGGACGTTTTTCAATTTCCCAATTACTAAATTCCCCGATTACTCAATCCATTACAATTCCCCCATGCTTGGACCCGTGCTGGCCGGATCGGCCGCCGCAGCCGCTGTCGCCGCGGGCTACCAGTCCATGGCGCCCACCGGACAATGGTACGGCCGCACGTTTATCGGATTACCGCGCACTGTCTTGACCCGCGGCACCAAGCAACTCGCCCTCACCTACGACGACGGCCCCAACGACCCGCACACGCTGCGCTTGTTGGAAGTCCTCGCCAAGCAAGGAGTACACGCAACTTTTTTCCTGATCGGCCGCTACGTTCAGCAGCGCCCCGACATCGCCCGCGAGATCGTGAAGGCCCGACACGTCGTGGGTAACCACACCTTCACACATCCTCTGCTGATCTTCAAAAGCACAGCCGAAGTCCGCCAGGAACTTTCCGACTGCCGCTCGGCTCTGCAAGACGCAATCGGCGAACACTCGAATCTTTTTCGCCCGCCTTTTGGCGGCCGCCGCCCCGCCGTCCTCCGCATCGTCCGCGAAGTCGGCCTTCAACCAGTCATGTGGAATGTGACGGGCTACGACTGGAATGCACCGCCGGCCGCTGTAATCGAAAGGAAAGTCACAAAGCAGATCCGTGGCGGCGACGTCATCCTGCTACACGACGGCGGCCACAAACAAATGGGCGCCGACCGCAGCCAAACTGTTCTCGCTACAGAAAACCTGATCAAGCGCTACCAGCAGGATGGGTATGAATTCAAGACGATCTCAGAGATGATGCAGAACAAGCGGTGAGTGATTAGCGGTTCGATAGATGAGTTGGATCAGAGCTCTTTGGTAGCTGGTCGCTTTGAATTTGTTGCTTAGATTCTTTCCGGCCAGTAACCAAAAGCCAAAATATAAAAGCCCACCAAATCAATAGCACGAGGTCACGAAGAATGGCCCCTTCGGTTGTGGGTTTTACAAACAAAAACAACGGAGTCAGGATGAACAGGAGTAGCCCAAAGAAAAGCTTCGTATTTCCTTTTTGCTCGCTCATGCTACCGCCTTTTGCTGTTCATAGGCTTTCCACACAGCCGCCTAAATCCTCAACGCTCCACAGCAGTGCATGCCGAATCAAAATGAAAGTAGGACAACACCTCTTTCACGCCTCCGTGGCTTAGTGTCCTCATAGGGAGTCCTATCCCTTCACCGCTGCAAATGCCTGCTTCGCCGCCGCAACCGTCCGCTGAATATCTTCCTCAGTATGCGTTGCTCCCAGGAACGCGGCCTCATACTGCGAAGGCGGCAAATAAACTCCTGCGTCGAGCATCGCACGAAAGAATTTCCCAAACGCTTCGGTGTTCGACTTCGACGCCGAATCCCAATCCGTTACCGGCCCTTGCTGGAAGAACCACGTGAACATCGACCCCACGCGGTTATGGCACAGGGCAACCCCAGCATCCTTGGCCGCCGCAGCCACGCCCTCCACCAATTCGCCGCTCAATTTTTCCAGCCGCGGATAGATCTCTCCCTTGCGATCGCGCAGCTGCTTCAGCATCGCGCAGCCCGCTGCCATGGCCAGCGGATTCCCTGACAGCGTCCCTGCCTGGTACATCGGCCCCAGCGGCGCCACGAGATCCATAATCTCTTTCGGGCCGCCATATGCGCCGACCGGTAGGCCGCCGCCAATGATTTTCCCCATCGTCGTCAGGTCCGGCTTGATGTTGTACAGTTCCTGCGCTCCGCCAAACGCAACGCGGAATCCCGTCATGACCTCGTCGAATATCAGCACTGACCGTTCGCGCTCGGTGACCAACCGCAACCCCACGAGATAGTCGTCGGCCGCCGGAACGCATCCCATGTTTCCCACCACCGGCTCGACGATCACGCACGCAATCTGATGTTTGAATTTCTGGAACGCGTGCTCGACCACCGAAAGATTATTGAAGGGCAACGCCAGCGTGAACTGCGTAAACTCCTCGGGAACGCCTGCCGATCCTGGGATCCCGAGTGTTGCCACGCCCGACCCCGCCTTCACCAGCAGCGCGTCCGCATGCCCGTGATAGCACCCTTCAAACTTCACAATATATTTTCGTTTGGTGTAAGCCCGCGCCAGTCGGATCGCCGACATGGTCGCTTCTGTCCCAGAACTGACGAAGCGAACCTTCTGCATGCTGGGAAATGCTCCCAACACCAGTTCCGCGAGATCGGCTTCGGATGGCGTAGAAGCTCCGAAGCTCGTGCCGTTGCATGCCGCAGCAACGATCGCATCCAGCACGCCTGGCTCGGCGTGCCCCAGGATCAGCGGGCCCCACGATCCGATGTAGTCGATGTATTCGTTTTCGTCAGCGTCCCAGATGTGCGAGCCTTTGCCGCGCACGATAAACGGCGCGTCGCCCCCCACCGACCGAAACGCCCGCACCGGAGAATTCACGCCTCCCGGAATCATGCTTTCGGCTCGTTGCTGCAGGCGGCGGGACTGCTCAGTTTTGCGCGATGTCATGGACGGCATCAAATCCTCTCGACGGGGAGAATCAGGATGTCAAAAAATGATGTCAGCACATTGCAACCGATTACTATAGCAGCGCCGCGCAATTCGAATTCATCAGATATTCATCGGTCTGCAACCCCGTTGCAACATCTCGGCAGTACCGTAGGGTCATCAAGTTGCCCTTCTAACCGGGAGGGTTTGAACGGGACAGTCTCGGGGGCTCCGGACTGTCCTTTTTTATTTCAAGTACGCCCGCACCAACGAAATCAAATCCTCGGTCAACTCTTCCGGCGTGTCCGGCCCGCGCTCCGGATGCGTGATGTGCAGCCGTATGTGATCTTCCAATATTTCAGCCATCAGGCTGTTGACGCCTCCGCGAATCGCCGCCAATAGCATCAGGATGTCCGCGCACTCGTCTCCGTCGGTGACTGCGCGCTCCACAGCCGAGATCTGCCCACCCAGGCGTTTGATCCGCGAAAAAAGTTTCTGCTTTTCCTTGGAAGCTGCCGAAAGTTTTTCCTTCATCCCGGCATTTTACTCTATATATACCCTAGGGGGGTATGCTATAAATGATGGGGCTTGGCGCTGTAACGTCCCCGTAACCGTTCCTGCGTAGCCTGGCTTGTGTGCACCCGCGTGGAATTTAGGCCCAATTCGAAGCAGTTCGTCGGGAGCGACATAGCCCTCGCACTCCGCAGGGTCAGGAGCAACATCTTCGCGCTAGCCCTCGCTCTTGGGGCCATCACCGGCGCGGCGCCATTCGTCCAGGCGCAGCAACCCGATTCCCCGTCCACCGCCGCGACGCAGAATGCCCAAACCACGCCAGCCGTCGCCGCTCCGTCCGATCCTCCAGCCGACGACGCCACCGAATCGATGCTGCCCCGCTTCAAGGACACACGCTTCTGGCTCTCAGGCCAGGCCAACTTCATCTTCCAGACGCATCCCGAATTCCATGCGCTCTACAGCGGTACGCACAGCCTCAATCCGCACTATGAGAAGGCGACATCGCGCGTGATGACGCTCTACACCGGAGTGCGCCTCAACAACTCCACAGAAATTCTTGTGGACATCGAAGAGGCTGGCGGTACAGCCCTCACCGAAGGGTTCGGCCTGGCCGGAAACACCGACCTCGACATCGTCCGCAACCCGTCGTTGAGCAAAGCGCCGTATCTCGGGCGCGGGATGATTCACAAAGTCTTCGCGCTGAGCGATGACAAAGTTGAGAACCAGCGCACTTGGTCTTCTCTGTTCGAAGAACTGCCCCGCCGCCGTCTCGAGTTGCGCTTCGGCAAGTTCAGCATGCCCGATTTCTTCGACATCAATTCTGTCGGCTCTGACACTCACTTCCAGTTCATCAACTGGACCACCGACAACAACGGCGCCTACGACTATGCCGCCGATACACGCGGCTACACCGTCGGCCTGACCGCCGACTACGAAGACCGCAACTGGGGATTCCGTTTCGCCGAAGCCCTCATGCCAAAGATCGCCAACGGCATCGATCTCGTCTGGAAGCCCTGGCAGGCCCACGCGGAAAATTTTGAATACGAGTTGCGTCACGGCTTCATCCCGAAAAAAGCCGGCGTCGTGCGTGTGCTGGCATTCACCAACTACGCCAACATGGGCATTTACCGAGATCAAGTCTTGAAGGCGCAGGAAGCGGGCACGACTCCAGACATCACCGCTCATCCCTGGCACATCTCGCGCAAATACGGATTCGGCATCAACGTCGAACAGAATCTCACACACTACGTGACGGCGTTTGCCCGCTTCGGATGGGACAACGGCAAGACCGAATCTTTCGCCTACACCGAAGTGGACCAAACCTTCGCCGAGGGCGTGGGTGCGAACGGCGCGTGGTGGCATCGCAAACAAGATCGCGCCGGCATCGCTTTCATCAGCAACGCCATCGCCAAAGATCACCAAAACTATCTCGCCGCCGGAGGCTTGGGATTCCTTCTCGGCGACGGCCACCTCACCTACGGCCGCGAAAATATTCTGGAGTCGTACTACACCGTCCACGTGTGGCGCGGCATCTATCTCGCGCCCGGACTGCAGCACATCAACAACCCCGGCTACAACCGCGATCGCGGCCCGGTCCTCGTCCCATCCTTCCGCGCCCACGTCGAGTTCTAGAATTGCGGAACGCGCGAAGATTCCGTAGAAGAAGGTTCCGTGGAAGAGCGGCCCTTCAGGGCCGCGTAAAGGACATTGAAGTGATTCCGGGGCTTTAGCCCGTGGCCTGCATTGCATTCGCGCAAGCTTCCCTATTAGATTCCTAACAGAACCCTATGACCGAAACCCTCACCGCAACCCGCTTCAACGGACACTCCATGGTTGGCGCGCTTCAGCGCGTGCTCGTCTGCTCGCCCCGCACCGCAGGATGGAACGATCTACAGCGCGTCTCCGTCTGGCGCGACCTCGGATTCCATCACGCCCCCAATTTCGAAATCGCGCAAGCGCAGCACGCCGCGCTGGTCCGCGAGTTGGAATCCGCGGGCGCGGAACTCGTAGAACTTCCTCCGGCAGACGATCTCTCGCTCGACGCCGCCTACACCCACGATGCCTCACTCGCCACCGACTTTGGCCTGATCCTCATGCGGCCCGGCAAACCAAATCGCGTAGCCGAAGCCGGCCATCACGGCAAATCGTGCGCGGCACAAGGCATTCCGACCTTCGGCACAATCACGGCGCCCAGCACCACCGAAGCCGGAGACATCGTTTGGCTCGACTCGAAGACCCTGCTGATCGGTCACGGCTACCGCACCAATTCCACCGGCATTGCACAGATGCGTGCTCTGCTCGCACCGAAAGGTATCGACGTTCTTTCCTCACCGCTCCCTTACGGCCCCGGACCGTCCGCCTGCCTGCACCTGATGTCGTTGATTAGCCTGCTCGATGAGGAGACGGCGCTGGTCGATCTCCCGTGGCTCGCGGTCGAGACCGTCGAACTAGTCAAAGCTCGCGGCTTCAACTTTGTAGAAATTGATTACTCCGAGCGCGACACGCTCGCATGCAACGTCCTCGCGCTGGGTGGCAAGCGACTGCTAGCCATCGAAGAAAATAAAAAGACAAACGACCGCCTGCGCAAAGCCGGATTCGATGTCCGAACCTTCCCCGGCAGCGAGATCTGCATCAACGGCAGCGGCGGCCCCACCTGCCTAACCCGCCCCCTCCTCCGTGGATGAGTGGAAGAGCGGCCCTTCCAGGGCCGCGTTAAAGGGCACATTGAAATCGAAAAGGGGCTTTAGCCCCGTGGTTCCTACCCGCCCGCAATCGCCCCAATGATCAGAAACACTTCCTTCCCCGAGGCTACCGCCTCCGGCAGAGGGGAATCCGGCGCCTCATGCGACAAATCCTGCTCACAGGCGAAGAACCGCAAGAACGCCCGCCGCTTCAGCGTGTCGTGATCGCGGATCGTCCCCCGCAGCATCGGGTACAGTGCCTCAAGCGCATCCAGCACGGACCGCTGCGTGACCGGACCCTCGACTTCAAGCGTCACCTCGCGCCCCACGTGCGCCAGCGTTCGCAAATGCTGAGGAAGCTCAACGCGAATCATGCCAGCGTCTGCACCTCGACCGACAGCACCGCTGGCAGATCCCGCACAATCGGATTCCATGAATCCCCCGCGTCCGCCGACGCATACACCTGCCCGCCGCTCGTGCCGAAATAAATTCCGCACTTGTCCAACGTGTCCACCGCCATCGCGTCGCGCAGAACGTTCACGTAGCAATTTTCTTGAGGCAGGCCCTTGGTCAAAGCCTCCCACTCATTGCCGCCGGTACGGCTGCGGTACACGCGCAGCTTCCCTTCGTGCACAAAGTGCTCGCCATCGCTCTTGATCGGTACAACGTAGATCGTTTCCGGCTCATGCGAGTGCACGTCAATCACAAATCCAAAATCAGTCGGCAGATTGCCGCTGACCTCGCGCCACGAATCGCCCGCATCATCCGATCGCATCACGTCCCAGTGCTTCTGCATGAACAGCACGCCCGGCCTCTTCGGGTTCATCGCGATGTGGTGCACGCAGTGCCCGACCTCGGCCGTCGGATTCGGAATGTACTTCGAGTAGAGCCCCTTGTTAATCGGCTTCCAGCTCTTCCCACCATCGTCTGAGCGGAAGGCGCCAGCCGCCGAAATCGCAATCACGATCCGCTGTGGATTGCTCGGATCGAGAATGATGGTATGCAGGCACATTCCGCCCGCGCCCGGCTGCCACTTCGGGCCGGTATCGTGCCCGCGCAGTCCGGACAGCTCCTTCCAATTTTCGCCGCCATCGGTCGAGCGAAAAATCGCGGCGTCCTCCACCCCCGCATACACCGTGTCGGGATCGCTCAACGACGGCTCCAGGTGCCACACTCGCTTAAACTCCCACGGATGCTGTGTGCCGTCGTACCACTGATGCGTGGTCAGCGGCTTGCCGCTCTCGCCCGACGCATCGTAAACAAACTTGTTGCTCACAGCCTTTGGCGGACCGGGCTCAGGCGCTTGCCCCGCGGGCGTTCCCGGCTGATGCCAGGTCTTGCCGCCGTCATCGGATCGCTGAATAATCTGCCCAAACCATCCGCTGGTCTGCGACGCGTAAATGCGATTGGGATCGGCCGGCGATCCCTTCAGGTGATAGAGTTCCCATCCGGAAAAGTGAGGGCCGCTCACGTCCCATTTCTCCCGTTTGCCATCCGACTCCAAAATAAACGCGCCCTTGCGCGTGCCGACGAGCACTCGTACTCGGCTCATGCCTCACTCCTTTGTGAATACGATGATTTCAAATCAATTCTCGCGAACTCGTCACTCCCGGCGCAGCGGGATGAGTTCGCGAAACCCCACATCCCGCAAGAATAGCCCGGGCCCAGCCATCCTGCCAAGATCGACGGCCGGGAAATTTTAGCGATGTTCAAAAGACGGAAGGGCACGAGTTTACTCGTGCCGTTAGGCTTCGAAGATCGGCGCGCTTTAGCGTCCGAGGTTCGCTCTTGAATCTTCCTGCCGCGTATACAGCTATCAATCCACCACCTAAGACCTTCCCTGCTCCCAACGGCGCAGCTCGCACCACAAACCTTTGCGGCGACCTCGGGCTGCGCCCAAACGGATAGCACGTGATCAGCGTCAGCGAATCCTCCGCCGTCGGCGCCAGCAATGCGACGTCCCGCGGCTCGATCACGCGGATGATGCTCACCGCATAACTTCGCGAGTGCAACCCGCCCCGCGCATCGAACCAATCCATCCGAATCTCATCGCCCGCCGCTATCCCCTCCAGCGACCGGAACCAGCTCGTGCGATGTCCCGCCAGCACCAGATTTCCCGCCTCGCCCATGCGCGCTCCACTCATCAGCCGCGCCGGACCAAAGGCCAGCGTCCGCGGAGTCGCGCCCTCGAGCACGAACTCGTCATAACCGAGCCGCGGAATTCGCAGCCGCGCAATCGGATGCGTATCGGCCCACGCCCACGGCGCGTGCGGCGTGCCCGTCTGCAAACTCTTCTCCCAGGCCCGCCGGATCAAAATCCCCGCCAGTTCCGCCTTCGCATGCATGTAAAGGGCGCGCCCCGAAAGGCACGCCCCCGCGATCAGTATTACCGCAGCGAACAACCGCAGCGCTTTCATAACACTGCTCCTGCCCTCACTCGCCGCACCAACGCGAGAAGCATCGTCCCCGCAACCAGAAGTGACAGACCCAACGTTTCCAAGAACGCATCCGCCGTCCCTGTCGCCGGAGCGCCAAACACTTTGTCCATCTGCATCCCCGCCGGCAACTCGGTGGGTACGGGAGCCGTATCCATTTGTCCGCCAGGATTCACCACGACTTCCTCGACCGCCACCAGCGAGGTAAAGCGCGTCACCAACTTGTACTGGATCGCATGCGCAATCACGCTCGTGCGAATCTCCGCTCGATTGTTTTCATCCGACTCGCGCCAGTGATCCATCAAATCTTCGACGCGCTGCCGCGCCCACAGCGTCGTGATGCCCGGATGAAACGTCGCCTTCGCCGTGTTCAACGCAATCGTCGTCTCGTACGGCTCATTTCCCGCACGCGCCGTCAGGTGTACCTTGCCCACGTGGCCTTTTGTGATCCGCCCGTAGATCAGCAGCGGCTGCCCCATGAAAAGATCGGGCGAGCGCGCCGGATACAAATCCGCGACTTCCACTCCTTCGAACGTCACCTTCACATCCGTCAGCACCGGGCTCTCAATGCTCGCAAACAACCGCGTCATCTGCTCTTGAATCTCGGAGATGTCCGCGATATGCGTGAACGTCCCGCGCCCAAATTGCGCCATCTTGCTGGCCAGAAAAATGTTGGGCGCGCTCCCAATGCCGACCGTATACAGGCGCGCGCCGCCCAGGTTCTGCCGCAGCGCCGCGAAAATTTGCTCTTCGTTCCCCAGGTCACCGTCCGTCAGCAGAATGATGCTCCGCACGTGGTCCGGGTCCTGCAGCTTCGTCATCAAGTGCAACAGAGCCGGCAGCATCTCAGTGCCGCCGCCCGCTTCAAGATGCCTGACGTACCGCCGCGCCGCCGCCACATTGTCAGGCGTGGCTTGCAGCACTTCGGGCGAGAACTCATGGTAGTTGCTGCTGAACGCGAGAATGCCGAACCGGTCCACGGGCCGCAACCGGTCGAGCGCCTGCAGCAGCGCTCCCCGCGCTTGCTCGATCGACGTCCCTGCCATCGATCCCGAAACGTCGATCATGTACAACATCTCCACCGGCATGCGCTCCGTCTTCTGCACCGTCGGAGGGAACGCCGCCAGCAAAAAGTTTGCCTCGCCCGACTCTTTCCCGGGCGAAAGAAACAGCGCCGTCTTCGGCCGCGACGTGTCGGCTTGCCGCACTTCGAGAATGAAATCTTTATTGGGCACCGTAGCACCCGCGGCAAGTTCCACGTGCTGCCGCCCATCCGCCAGTCTGCTCACGTTGATCGTGTGCGAGACCGACGTGACCGACGCAGCCTCAAACCCGGGATCGAGATCAACCGTCACCGAAATATCGTGCCCCGGGCGGTTCTCCGGATTCCTCACGATCGGCGTGATGCGCGACGCATCCGGCACCGCGTCGGTATCCTTCGCCCATCCCCTTCCCGCATGCCCCATCGCCTGCGTTCCAGGAATGTAGCGCGGCCCCACCACCATCGGGAACTCCAGCCGCACCCTTCCCTCTTCCCATCGCAGCGGCTCGACATATCGCAACCGCACGTCAATGTGGTCGCCCGGCATGATGTTCGCGACCGACGTCGTAAAAATGTTTGGCCGCTCTTCTTCCACCAACGCCGCGCGCTTGCCCGCGGACTTCGCCGCCTCGTAGACCTTCTTCGCCTCTTCGCGTTCCTTGATCGTGCTGCGAATCACCCGGTTGCCGACGCGAATCTCCATGTCGTACACCGCCGCATCATGGGGCAGCGGAAAAACGTAAACCGCCTCGATCGGCGCGGAGGTGTCATTCGCATACTGCTGCGTGACCATCGCCGACGCCACCAGTCCACGCACATCGAACGCCGCGTCCGTGTGCACCAGCGGCACCGTCTCGTAACGCCCCGACACCGGCGACCGGTAGAGCAACTCCCCTTCACAGACAGCTGGCGGAGTCGTACTCACCTCTTCCTGACCAAACGCCGTTCCGGTTAGCACCGCAGCAAACATCAAAACCGCTCCCAGAATTCTTCCACTCCAGTTCCCGCTGATCCGCCTCATGTCTTCCTCCATCCTCGAAGTCCAACCTCCTTCGGAATGCACGACGCGTGCCAGCCGGATCACACGAAGCCGAGTGTTCAAGACTCAATCACTTAGCGGGATCATTTTCGGTCCGCGATTTAACGCACCCGTGTCGCCCCGTCCACACCCTGTGGCACCCAGCCCACACGAGGAAGCCTCCGGGGATTTCCTCTGCGCTCCCCCGTGCCCTGTGTGGTTAAGCGCTTTTGTTCTCCAAATTGACGCCCACCCCAAATTTCACTACTCTGACCGCCAAGGATTTCCCCACCATGGACGCAAAACAAATTCTCAAATCCGCTCGCACCATCCTCGTGATCGACTGGCCCTCCAAAGATGTCCCGGAATCCTTGGCGCGGGCCGGCTTCCAGGTCATCGTCCGCGGAGGCCCCGGCCCCGAAGATTATTCCGCCTACGAACTGATCAACGGCGAAGTCGTCCCCCGCCGCACCGGCCGCATGCCCGATCGGGCCGACATCATCTATTCGCACCGCCCGTTATCGGAGCTTCCCGGAATCCTCGACGACGCGAAGACGCTTCACGCCAAAACCATCTGGCTCCAATCCGGCCTTGCCGCCCGTGGCGTAGTTGATCCCAAAGGCTGCTGGCTCCCCGACGAAGATCTTCGGCAAGCGACCACCCTCGCCCAAGCCGCAGGCCTCACCCTCCTCACATCTCCCTACATAGGAGATATAGCCCGAGAACTCCAAGCGACACCCTAGAGATCGAAACCTCAGCGTCTTCTGTGGTGAAGCTCTTGATTTTCTTTCCTTCCTGCTAAGAAATGCTTCCCGCCTAGTGCGTGTTACCTTCCGGCTGAAGGAGGCCTCTGCGCGGATTGGTTTTCCGGTCTCTTTCCGACGGCAAAAGCCTTGAATAAGTCGGTCGCCATCGAAGGTGGCGGATCCTTTGTACATACGTTTACAACGGTTGGGCTGGACGCATAATGAGGACATTCGCAATCCCCATCGAAAGGAGAGTTCATGAGCGGCACGGAAACGAAGTTCTGGCCGGTGGTTGGGATCGTTGCATTCGTTGCGTTGATGCTCTCTGGGCTTGGCGTAACGCTGGTGGCGATATTTTTCGTGATCGGTGCTCCCCACGCCATACCGCCCAGCCCAGGGACCGCGGCCGCTCTGTTTCTGTTTGCGGCCTTTTTGGTCGGCGCGAGCATCGCCCTTCTGCGCCGTTCGATTCGCGCGCTCACGGTCACGCAGCCACCCGAAAAACAAAAGAGAACGCGCAGGTCGCTATACGCCGTCGCTGGCGGCGCGCTCCTGGTCGTGATCGGCGCCATCATTTTCCCCCGGGTGTACGAGCCCTGGTGGCCCGCAATGGGCTCCTCCCGCCACGGAGACTTCATGGTAGAGCCAACCTTGCTGAGCGCCTGTGCTCCCGACGCACATCGCATTTTCTACAAGGGACACGTGGTGACAAAAGTTGCCAGCAACATCGCGTTCAGTCCCCGCAATCCGGCGCGCCTCCTGTACCGCTCCGCCTGCTCGCATGATGGTAGCGAGTCTGGAACCTTCTATTACAGCGGCGGTCGCGGAGCGCCTCTGCAGGTGAATCCTCTCGTGATGGACGAGCCCGGAAACTGGTTCGACTCGTTCTGGTCACCAGACGACAAGTTTGTTGTCGTCCCCGCACTTGGTCATGCCACACTGATCAATCTGCAGAACGGAGAGAGTTCGAAGTTTCTTTCGGACTTGTTTTCTGTGAAAGATGCCCTCTCTTCGAGTGTGGGTTTTCTCGGCTGGTCCCCCGATGGAAAGAAACTCGCTCTCGTCGTGTCGACGACGTATATGCGCGACGACCGCTCGTTGTTCAGAGAGTCCGACTTGGTTGCGATCGACCCCGAAACGCTCACGGATACCTATGTTGCCACCATGAGCAAACCGGACGCCTGGAGCACCGGACAATTTATCTGGGTCGACAACAACGGAAGCTACGATCTTGCCGTTGATTCCACCCTGGACAATGACCCGACCATCTACCGCAAGCCCCGCTGAAGTGACACCGTGCTTCATCTGGCGCGATCTTGGGGCTCAGCGCTTTTTGACCGCAGAGTTCGTAAGAGACTGAAGCGAAGAACGCAAGCGAAGAAAGACCGCAAACCCTGAGTCCCCGATCCCAATCCTGCTAAAATCATCTTGCATGCTTCTTCCCTTCGTCCGTGAACTCTTCGCGGACGTAGAAATGCTTCCCGCCTTCACGCGTGTTGCCTCCCACCTCAAGGAGGGCACGGGGCGCATTCGTGTCTCTGGACTCTCTCCCACCGCCAAAGCTCTGCTGCTTGTGCTCTTGCGCCGCATGGCCGACCGCCCGCTGCTCGTCGTGGTCAACGACAACCGCGCCGTCGAAGACTTCATCCCCGTTCTAAAAGGATTCTGCGAACTCACCGCCGCCTGCGATCCCGACGCCGTCATTTCTCTCCCCGCCCGCGACGTGCTCCCGTTCCAGAACCTCTCGCCCCACCCCGAGTTGCAAGAGGAGCGCGCCACCGCATTGTGGAAGATCGCCACCGGCAAGGCATCGATCGTGGTCTCTCCGATCGCCGCCACCGCCATCCTCCAGCGTTCGGCGGACTACTACACCGACCTCGCTCGCACTCTGCGCCGCGGCGAATCCTTCGACGTCGACAACCTGCTCGCGCACCTCAACACCGTCGGATACACCTCCGCCGACGTCGTCGAGATGCCTGGGGAATACGCCTTGCGCGGCGGCATTCTTGACGTTTATTCGCCCGAGGCCGAGCGCCCCGTCCGCATCGAGTTCTTCGGCGACGAAGTCGAATCCATTCGCCGCTTCGATCCCGCCTCGCAGCGCTCGTCCAACCCCATGGACGAAGCGCTTCTCCTCCCTCTCACCGAAACGCCCGTCAACGAGCACTTGCTCGGCGCGATTCACACGCGCCTCTCCGGCAAGCGCATCGCGGGCAACGAAGAAATCGTCGAAGCCGCCATCAAATCGGGCGGCGTCACCGTCTTCCCCGGCTGGGAGTTTTACGCTCCTGTCGCCGGGGCCGACCGCAGCATCTTCGATCTGCTTCCGAACGCAGCCGTCCTGCTCGACGAGCCCGACTTGCTTCGCACCGAGTTCGACCGCTTCTGGACGCGCGTCACCGAAGCTCACGAACGCAGCGGCGTCGGAAATTTAGTTCGCCCCGAAGATTTGTATTTGCAGCCTGATGATTGGTGGAAGAAAGTCAGTCATCTCACTGGAGCCGATGTCGAGCACCTCGGCATCACGCGGACGGAAGGGGAAGAGGTCGCTTTTCTCACCCAACCCACCCCACGCTTCCACGGCGCAGTTCCGACGATGCTCGAAGAAGTTCAGAAGCTCACGGGCGCGGGCAATCAGGTCTTGTTCTCCGTCCCCAACACCGGAGAAGTTGAGCGCCTCGCCGACATCTTCACCGAATACAACGTCAGCTTCCGCCTCGGAAGCCGCACCCGCGGTGGCGAGAGCTACGCCGACGAAACCAGCTACTTCGCCGGAGAAGTCCTCACCACCACGCTCGCCAAGGCCTACGTCCCCGACGGAGTTCTTTTCCCCGACGCGCACCTCGCCATCTTCGGCGCCCGCGATCTCTTCGACGAATCCGACGCCGTCGCCTCGCGGCCGCAGCGCCAGAAATCCAAAGTCTCCGCTTTCCTGTCCGACTTTCGCGACTTGCAAGTCGGAGACTATGTCGTCCACGTCGAGCACGGCATCGGCCAGTATCAGGGCCTGAAAGAAATCAATCAGGGCGACGGCAACGCCGAGTTCATGTTGCTCGAGTACGCCGAAGGCGCGCGTCTCTACGTTCCGCTCACGCGCCTCGACCTGATTCAGAAATACCGCTCCTCCGAAGGCGCGAAGCCGACCCTCAACCATCTCGGCACACAGGCCTGGGCCAAAACCAAAGCCCGCGTGCGCAAGGCCATGAAAGACATGACCGAGGAGCTTCTCAAGCTCTACGCCGAGCGCAAAGTGGCTAAGGGACATTCCTTCCCCTCTGGCAACGAATTCGTTCGCGAGTTCGAAGATGCTTTCGAGTTCAACGAGACCGAAGATCAGGCCCAGGCCATCGCCGACGTCACCCGCGACATGGAATCCACGCTGCCCATGGACCGCCTGCTCTGCGGCGATGTCGGCTACGGCAAGACGGAAGTCGCCATGCGCGCCGCTTTCAAGGCCGTCGGCGACAACAAGCAAGTCGCAGTGCTCGCGCCCACCACGGTGCTCGCCTTCCAACACTACGAAACTTTCAAGCAGCGCTTCGGACCGTTCCCCGTCACCATCGAAATGATCAGCCGCTTCCGCAGCCCCAAGCAGCAAAAAGAAATTCTCCAGAAAGCCTCAGACGGCAAAATCGACATCCTCATCGGCACCCACCGTATCCTCTCGAAAGACCTGAAGTTCGCCGATCTCGGCCTCTTGATCGTCGATGAAGAACAGCGCTTCGGCGTCCGCCACAAAGAGCGCATCAAGCAAATGCGCAAGCAAGTCGACGTCCTCACCATGTCGGCCACGCCCATTCCGCGCACTCTGCACATGTCGCTCGTCGGCCTGCGCGATATGAGTGTGATCGAAACGCCGCCCAAAGATCGCATGGCGATTCAAACCGTCGTCGCCAGTTGGGACGACAAACTCATCCAGTCTTCGATCGAGCAGGAACTCGAACGCGGCGGCCAGGTCTATTTCGTCCACAACCGCGTCGACACCATCTGGGAGATCGCGGCCAAGCTGCAGGATCTGGTTCCGAAATCCAAGATTCTGGTCGGACACGGCCAGATGGGCGAAGCCGAACTCGAAAAAGTGATGCTCGGATTCATGCACCACGAAGCCGACATCCTCGTCGCCACCACCATCATCGAGAACGGCCTCGACATCCCGCTCTGCAACACCATCCTCATCAACCGCGCCGACCGCCTCGGCCTCTCCGAGCTTTATCAACTCCGCGGACGCGTCGGTCGCTCCAACCGTCGCGCCTATGCATATTTGCTGATCCCGAAAGAAGTTGAACTCACTCCGATCGCGCGCCGCCGCCTCGCAGCGCTAAAAGAATTCTCCGACCTCGGTGCCGGATTCAAAATCGCCGCTCTCGATCTTGAGCTCCGTGGCGCAGGCAATCTTCTCGGCGGCGAGCAGAGCGGACACATCGAGGCCATCGGCTTCGAGCTCTACACGCAAATGCTAGAGCGCGCCGTGCGAGAGATGAAGGGAGAAGCTGCTCCCGACGAAGCCGAAACCCAGCTCAACCTCGGCCTCAACATCCGCATCAACGCCGACTACGTTCCCGAAGAAAATCAGCGCCTTCAAATGTACAAGCGCGTCGCCCGAGTCGAAACTGAATCCCAACTGACCGACGTCGCCGCCGAACTGCAAGACCGCTACGGCCCACCGCCCCAAGCCGTGAAGAACCTGCTCGACTACGCCTCGCTCAAACTGCTCTGCATGCGCGTGGGAGTCAACGCGATCGAGCGCAAGCGCGACTCCGTGACCTTCAAATTCCGCCAGAACGCCTCCGTCGATCCCGAGCAACTGGCAAGATTCGTCTCCGCCCAGCGCGGCGCACAGTTCACCCCCGACGGAATGTTGAAGTTCGTCCTGAAAGCCACCGCCCCCGACGAAGTCCTCCGCGCACTCCGCACAGTTTTAGAGCAACTGGCGACCATCGACGTGACGTCCCTCCTGGATTCAAGCATGAGCGGCAACAAACCCGTCTAACTTAGGTTCTTCGCATGCTCAGCTTTCACGGCAACCCTCTTCACGTAACCTGCACCAAACCCAGCAATTCCACGCGATGCTTGATAGATCGCCACCGGCAAACCCAACCATTTACAATTGTCCGGCGCCAAAACGCCCAAGACCTAAGACCCAACACCCAAGACCGTCCTCATGACCATGAAAGTCCGCAAAGCCGTTTTCCCCGCCGCCGGCCTGGGCACCCGCTTTCTCCCAGCCACCAAAGCCCAGCCCAAAGAAATGCTTCCCATCGTCGACAAGCCGATCATTCAATACGGCGTCGAAGAAGCCATGGCCTCCGGCTGCGACCAGATCGTCATCATCACCGGACGCGGCAAGCAATCCATCGAAGATCACTTCGACGTCAGCTACGAACTCGAGAAAATGCTCGAGGAGCGCCACAAGACCGACCTGCTCTCCATCGTCCGCAACATTTCTGACATGATGCACGTTGCCTACATCCGCCAGAAAGAAGCGCTCGGTCTCGGACACGCCGTGCTCATGGCCCGCGAACTCGTCGGCAACGAACCCTTCGCCGTGCTCCTCGCCGACGACGTCATCGACGCCCAGGTTCCCTGCCTCAAGCAGATGGTCAACGTCTTCGACCAGAAACAGTGCTCGGTCATCGCCGCCCTCAGAGTCGACGGCAAGATGATCTCGTCCTACGGTGTGTTCGATGTCCAGCCCGCTGAAGGATTCAACGGACGCCTCTTCGAAATTCGCAACATGGTCGAAAAACCGAAGGCCGAGGAAGCCCCGTCGAACCTGGCCATCATTGGCCGCTACATTCTTACGCCCGCAATTTTTGATTGCCTTGCGAAAACTCAGACAGGTGCCGGCGGAGAACTCCAACTCACCGACGGCATGCGCATGTTGCTCAAGCAGGAAAAAATGTACGCCTACGCCTACGAAGGCCGCCGCTACGATACCGGCGACAAACTAGGATTCCTCAAAGCCACAGTAGAATTCGCCCTGAAACGCACCGACCTGGGCGCCCCCTTCCGCGAATACCTGAAAACCTTGAAGCTGGATCAGTAGCGGTAAGTCGTCAGCGGTAAATAGTCAACGGCACTAGTTGGCGTAGCGATAGCAGTCACAGCACCTTGTCATTCCGAGAAGCGTAGCGCCGGAGGAACCTGCTTTTCCCCTCCACATCGAGAAAGCTTCGAACTCATCGCAACGAATGACTTTGGGCGCCCTCTACGCCCCCCGCAACTTCTTCGACTTCTCCTCCACGCCGCGCGCCAGCTTCTCCTTATGCTCGACAAGTTTTTTCGCAATCGACGCATCGCTCAGCCCAATCATCTGCGCCGCCAAAATTCCCGCATTCGTCGCGCCCCACTTCCCAATCGCCACCGTCGCCACCGGAATTCCAGGCGGCATCTGCACCGTCGACAACAGCGAATCCATCCCGTTAAGAGACGTCGAAGGAATCGGCACGCCAATCACCGGCAAGATCGTATGCGCCGCAATCACGCCCGCCAGGTGCGCCGCTCCGCCCGCCGCCGCAATGATCACCTTGATCCCACGGTCCGCCGCATTTTTAGCGAGATCCATCGCGCGCGCGGGCGACCGGTGTGCCGACGCCACATCGATCTCCCACCCGATCCCGAACTCGTCGAGCGCCTTCCCCGCCTCGCGCATGATCTCCAAATCCGAATCACTCCCCATCACAATCGAAACTAGTGCCTTGCTCATTCGTCCTCTCCAACCTCCGTTTATATGAATTGATTTATTCGAATTGTCATCCTGAGCGAGGATTGTTCTTTGCGCCTAAGCGCAAAGACCAACCGCAGTCGAAGGATCCCTACAGTCCCACCGCACCCTGCGCCAAACTTTGAAACCTTGAAACCCTGAAACGTTACTTCCTCAACGCCCTCCCCGCAATATCCCGCCGAAAATGCGCCCCCTCAAACTCAATCTTCCCGCAAGCCTCATAAGCGCGAGCCACCGCGGTGTCCAGATCCCCAGCCCGCGCTGTCACACCTAACACGCGACCGCCTGCAGTGTAATAAACTCCATCCCGCTTCGAAGTCCCCGAGTGAAACACCTTCACGTCCTCGACCGCCGCGGCCTCCTCAAGTCCGTCAATCCGCTTCCCCGACTCGAACGTCCCCGGATATCCACCCGACGACATCACCACGCACACCGACGCATCCCGCGTCCACTTGAAATCTCCATCGCTCACGCGCCCCTCAATCGAAGCCTCGAGCGCCTCGACCAGATCGCTCTCCAGCCGCATCAAAATCGGCTGCGTCTCCGGATCGCCAAACCGGCAATTAAACTCCAGCACCATCGGACCGCGCGCCGTCATCATCAGCCCGCAATACAGTACGCCCTTAAACTCCGCGCCCTCGGCCTTCATCCCCGCTACTACTGGACGCGCAATGTGATTCACCAGCCAGTCCCGCATCTGGTTATCCACAATATCCGCCGTCGAGTACGCGCCCATGCCTCCGGTGTTCGGACCAGTGTCGCCATCGCCCACGCGCTTATGATCCTGCGCCCCCACAAGCGGCGCCACGCGCTCGCCATCGCTGAACACGAGAAAAGAAAGTTCCTCGCCCTTCAGACATTCTTCCAACACCACGCGCGCCCCGGCCTCGCCCAGCATCTTCCCGCTGAGCATCTCCGCCGCCACGCCCGCTGCCTCTTCCTTGGTCTTCGCAATGACGACGCCCTTGCCCGCCGCCCGCCCATCGGCCTTCACCACCACCGGGACATGAAAATGTCCCAGCGCCGCGCGCACCTGCTCAATCGAATCGCAAATCGCAAACGGTGCCGTCGGAATATGATGCCGCTGCAGAAATTCCTTGGCGAAACTTTTGCTCGACTCAAGCTGCGCCGCCGCCCGCGTCGGACCAAACGTCCGCCACCCGCGCCGCGTGAATTCATCTACCACACCCAGCGTAAGCGGCAACTCCGGACCCACTACCGTCAAATCCGGCTGCAGCCGCGTCGCCAGAGCCGTCATCGAATCCAGACTCTTCAAATCGGCCGCCAGGCACTCCGCATCGTCCGCTATCCCGCCGTTTCCCGGCGCGCAATAAAGCTGCGAAATCCGCGGCGACTGCCGCAGCTTCCATACCAGCGCATGCTCGCGCCCACCGCTACCGAGAACTAAAACCTTCATAAGTCAGAGCAAATCAGGTTAGGGGTTTAGGACGAATGCTGTCAAACCGCAGAGTCCCTCGGCGATTTCAGATTGCAGATTTTAGATTTCAGATTAAAAAGCATCCAGGTTGAACCCCGGCCGGAATCCTGAGTTGGTGCAACTCACTAAACGGTGTCATCCCGAGCGGAGCCGCTTTTCAGGCGAAGCGCGGGATCTCCCGCTGATCCAGCCTCGCGCGTAAGCCAGACTAAACTACTCCGAATCGTGCGCCAGGCTTTCAATCTGCAATCTAAAATCTGAAATCAGCATTAACCATGCAAAGCGGTGTCATCCTGAGCGTAGCCGTCTTTCAGGCGGAGCGAAGGATCTCCTGCTAATCCGCGTTCGCGCGTAAGCCACATGAACCTGAACCGAACTGCAGTCGCATGTTCCAAGTCTGCAATCTAAAATCTGAAATCAACAGTTAACCATGCTTAACCTCGTCGTATAATCCTCCCAATGATCACCGTCTCCAAAGAAGACTACCTCAAGTCGATCCTTGAAGCCGAAAGCGAAGGAGAAACGGTGATCTCCGCCCGTCTCGCGGACTGGCACAACGTCTCGCCGCCCGCCGTCACCATGGCCCTGCGCCGCCTCAAAAAAGATGGGCTCGTCCTCGTAGAAAACGGCGGCGAAGTCCGCCTCACTGCCGCTGGACGCAAGATCGCCCGCAAGCTCACCCTCCGCCACCATCTCATCGAGCGCATGCTCTCCGAACTTTTCGGTATGGAATGGTGGAAGGTTCACGACGAAGCCGAGCGCCTCGAACACGCCGTCTCTCCCGACTTCGAAGCCAAGCTCCTGGCGAAGCTCGGCGCCGGAGGCGCATGCCCACACGGCAACCTGAGTGAAGTCGAAGGCCCTGCCAGCCGCCGCCGCCGCGGCCTCGTCCTGCTCGCCGACGCCGAACTCGATAACACCTACACCGTCAGCGGAATCTACGAACGCGACCGACGCCTCTTAGAATTTCTCGAACACCGCGGCGTCCGCCCCGGCGCCAAACTCCGCCTCATCGAACGCAACTACGACCAAACCCTCACGCTCTCCACGCCAGCCGGCACCGTCTCCCTGGGCCCCGCTGCCTCCGAACGAGTCTGGCTCGCCCCGGCAGCCCGCGCAAAGCACTAACGAGCAATCTCCTCAGTATCCTCTGTGGTTACGCTCTTGCTTTTTTGTGAACCTTCACTGTCGTTTCGTGAACCCGGGGACCAAGGTCAGTGAGTGCTCTGGCCTCTTAACATCACCGATCCCCAGCGCGACAATCTGGCGCCGACGACGCTCAATTACTGAAACCATAGAGAGTGTGGATAGAAGTGCAAGAATCTGCGCTCAAGAATCTTGCCGTTGCACTTAGGTTGGAGCCGGAGATGGAAAATTGCTTCAGTCTCCCAAGGAACCGTAACTTCTGACAGTTTACGGTTGCCAGGCACTGCCTTAGCCTCGGTTCCACGTTCGTCCAACCGTGCTGGGAAGCACTCTGATGGCCTCGCAAGACTACTCGAATCCTGAACCAAGGATTGAGCAACCGAAGGAGGAAACCGTGAAATGGACGTCGACGCACAATTCTCCCAGGCGCTGGACGTTGGGCCGCCGCCGTTTTTTCAGAACGGCTCTGGGCGCTTGTGTCATTACTCCTATTACGTCCTTGCCCATGCAATTCGGCACTGGGGGAGCATCCCTAACCAAGGAACAACGCGACCGCATGACCCCAGGCCAAGTTATCGAAGAGCTGAAGAAAGGAAACGAGCGGTTTCGATCTGAAAAGATGATTGCCCATGACTATCTGGCGCAGAAACGATCCACGGCGACTGGCCAACACCCGGCTGCGATTGTGCTGGGCTGCATCGACTCGCGAGCTCCTGCCGAGATCATTTTCGATACGGGCATCGGCGATACGTTCAACAGCCGCATGGCGGGCAACGTCGTAAACGATGACCTGCTGGGCAGCATGGAGTATTCGTGCGCCGTTGCTGGCGCGAAAGTGGCGCTGGTCCTCGGACACACGGACTGCGGCGCGGTCAAGGGCGCGATCGACGACGTTGAGATGGGTAACCTCACCGGACTGCTCGCCCGAATCAAGCCGGCCATCTCGGCGACGAAGTTTGATGGCGAGAGGTCGAGCAAGAACGCCGCCTATGTTGACGCGGTAGCGCGGACCAACGTCAGGCTCGCACTCGACAACATCCGACGACGAAGCCCCATTTTAGAAGATCTGGAAAAAAAGGGATCCATCCAAATTGCCGGCGCAATGTACGACCTAACTACCGGCAATGTGGAGTTTGTCGCGTAGCCATTGCTATTTATCTGAATGCAGACCGTTCCACAGATTGTTGCTAGCAGCACCCGGTCGCACCTAAAAACAGAAAGAGCGACGCGACGCGTTCCTGACAGTTATCTTGGGCTTTAGCCACTGAGGTACGTCTTGGATCCGCTGCCGCGAGTCGCCAGCAACAAAAGCAACTCACTGCTGTTTCAGCGTTATCGCCGCCGCCAGCGCCGCCGCTTTATGATCCTTAGTCCAAGGTGGACCCATCGAACTTGCGGCGCTCGCGATACTGCGCACCACGCGCCCCGTCGCCTTCCCGAAAACCGCCTTAGCCCGCTCCTCAACTTCTCTCTCCGGGATCCCCTTAACCGGAATCTTCAACCGTCCACAAGCCTTCCTGACGGCATCACGAAAAAACTCCCCCTCCGCGGTATGAATCAACGGATGCGCCCCAAGAATTTTCTCGAGCGCAGGCAAAGCCCGTCCCGACGCGAGGAGTACCGCGCATCCTCCGATGCGATACCGACGCTCTTCCAACTCTCGACACACTTCCTCGACCACCTCAAACGCAAGCCGCGCTGAAATCGCCGCGCAGTCCGCTATGTATTTTTCCGCTCCCGCCAGCCCCGCCTCTCCCAAAGCCAAGCTGGCCGCATGATGATACGGCTGCACACTCCCCGCAACCGACGAATCGATGACCACGATCCGCCTCCGTTCCAGCACCTCCAGCGACGGGCCGTCCCCAGCAACCGCCACCAGCACTCCCCACCCTGAGTGCATCCGAATTCCCAGCGCAGCCCGCTTCATGTGCGCAAGTTTACCCAAACCCAGCACCCATGTTGTCAAGGAAACCAGGACCGGAACTCTCACTTCAATCGAGGGTGCCCCATTCTAAAATCGCGACTTGTGCGATTTTAGAGTGGGGATTTTGACCTTGCTTCCACTCTGTGCCCTCCGGCCCTTTGTGGTTAAGATTTTGATTTTTTGGTTCGCCAGGAGAACTTCGCACCCAAACAAATTAGTTAACTATAGTTTACATTCTAATATATACTTACGCTAACTCTGGGGACCGCTCGCTGAACGCCGTTTCATGATCGATCCAAAAACATCCTCGAAGCCGCACAGGGCCCCGTCTTCAAACCCTCTTACCGCCCCCGTCTCCGCCGGCGGCGTCGTCATTACCCACGAAGATGTTGATCGCGCTCATGACCGTGACCGCGTATTCGAAACCCGCGCCCAGCGCGGCCTGTGGTCTCGCACCAGGCTCCTCTGGCTCCTGGTCGGTCCCGGCATCCTCGTCATGCTCGGCGAAAACGACGGCCCCAGCATGCTCTCCTATGCCGCCACCGGAGCCCGTTTCGGCATCGGCTTCTTCCTTCCCTTCGTCGTCCTCACTTTCCTCATGGCCTGCGTCGTCCAGGAGATGACCGTGCGCCTCGGTGCCGCCACGCATCGCGGACACGCCGAGCTCATCTTCGATCGCTTCGGCCCTTTCTGGGGATGGTTCTCCATGATCGACCTCATGGTCGGCAACTTCCTCACGTTGGTCACCGAGTTCATTGCCATCCGCGCCGGCCTCGGATATTTCGGTGTCCGCCCCCCAGTCTCGGTCCTCGGCGCATGGATCGTTCTCTTCGTCGCTCTCATGGCCCACCGCTACTGGACCTGGGAGCGCATCACGTTAGTCGCTGCGATGTTTAACCTTGTATTCGTCCCCGTCGCGCTGCTCAGCCATCCTCATTGGGGAGCAATCGGCAGCGCACTCCTTACCTGGGGACCGCGCCCCAGCCTCACGCAAGAAACTGTTCTGATCCTGCTCTCGAACATCGGCGCAACGGTCACGCCGTGGATGCTCTTCTTCCAGCAAAGCGCCATCGCCGACAAGGGCCTGACCACGCACGACATTCGCTTCGGCCGCATCGACACCGTGCTCGGCGCCGCGCTCGCGGCCCTCGCCGCGCTCGCCACCATCGTCGCCACCGCTCCCCTCTTCGCGCACGGCATGTCCACAGGAAACTTCGAAGCTGCCGAGTTCGCGCAGGCTCTCCAACCCTTTGTCGGACATTGGGGCTCCGCTCTCTTCGCCCTGGGAATGTTCGAAGCCGGCATGGTCGCCGCCGTCACCATCTCAACGTCCTCCGCCTACGCCTTCGGAGAAGTCGCCCACCGCCCTCACAGCCTGAATCTTCCCTTCAACCAGGGAAAATCTTTTTACCTCGTCCTCATCGTCGAAGCCGCCGCCGCCGCTGGACTCGTCCTGATCCCCGGCATCCCCCTCGTCTACATCGTGCTGGTCGTCAACGTAATCGCAGTCCTCGCCATGCCGCCCGCTTTGCTGTTCCTCTACATGCTGGTGAACGACCGCGAAATCATGGGCGACCTCGTCAGTCCGACATGGGCCAACGTCCTCGCACTCGGAGTTGTAGTGGTACTGATAGCAGCCGGCCTTCTCTTCGGCATCAGCGTAGTAGCCCCTCACGCCCTTGCCCTGATCGGAGGTAAATGAATAATGAAGAGAGCAAACAGACGAGATCGAAATGTAGGGACAGCCGCCCTCGGCTGTCCAGCCGCGAAGCGGCGCAACAATGCAGCTCACTGCGCAAGCCGTGGGTCGAAACGGGAAGATGACCAAGCCCCGAAGGGGCGAAAGAAGATGCCAGCGGCACGAACGGGAAGGGCCCGACTTCAGTCGGGCCGTAAAAGCACCAAAATCATTGCGGCTTTAGCCGCTGAGGGCCCCGGAACTTTTGGGTGCCGCAATGCTTCCAGCGCTGCGATCGCGGCCTCCACTATTTTCGGGGCTTCAGCCACTGAGGCGTGCGGAGGCAAACTCTAAATGAACCCCAAATTCAACCCCGCTCACGACTCCGACATCAGCCCTGAAGACCTCGCCTCCGTCGTCGCCTCCCTCGAACCCGACCAACTCATCTCCGCCAAAGAAAAACACCACTGCTCACGCCGCAACCTCACCCGCACAGAAATGATCCTCTTCTGGGCGCTGCGCTTCTACCTGGTCTTTATGTTCGGAGTTGTGATCTACCAGATCTGGACGGGCGTCCGCTAACTTCAGATGGTGTGCGTCGGGTAATGCGTATTCTTCTTGCTCTGCTTCAACATCTTCTTCTCGGCTTTCTTCTGCGCCTTCGCATACTTCTTCTGCGCCTTCGCCTGTTTCTTCTCCATCTTCAGCGCATCGCGGTCCTGCGTCTGCGTCTGCGTCTTCGCCTTCGCGCCCGCATACGCCGGCACCAGACAACTCCCACCCAAGACCGCCGCAAGAACAAAGAGAGGAACTTTTTTCATAAGTCTCCAGCTGGGCAAACTCTTCCATGATTTTACAGCGAAGACTCGCTCGGTCGAGTGTTTTCTTAGCGTCCTTAGCGGCTTTTCTTCGCGTACTTAGCGGTTAAATGGTCTCCCCAAAGTTCGAAAGCAGTCCGAGTCCTCTGTGTCCCCCGTGTCTTCTGTGGTGAAGGTTCTGCACACCGCCCCACTACGCAATCCCCACCCAAACGAATTACACTAATAAGTTGCATCCTGCGCAGCCCAACCCGCCTGCGCCCGGCGTCATACCTCTATTAAAGGATGGCCATCATGTCTGTGAACAGTTTCAATTCCCGCTCCACCCTCAAAGTCGGCCCCAAAGAATACGAAATCTACCGCCTCGACGCCCTCGACAAGCAGGGCATCTCGACCCAGCACCTGCCCTTCTGCCTGCGTATCCTCCTCGAAAACCTGCTCCGCACGGAAGACGGACGCAACGTCCGCAAAGAGGAAATTCGTGCCCTCGCAAAGTGGAATAGCAAATCGAAGCCCGACAAAGAAATCGCCTTCACCCCCAGCCGCGTCCTCCTGCAGGATTTCACCGGTGTCCCCTGCGTAGTCGACCTCGCCGCCATGCGCGACGCGATGAAGACTCTCGGCGGCGACCCCTCGCTCATCAATCCTCTGCAGCCCGTCGAACTAGTCATCGATCACTCCGTGCAAGTCGACGAATTCGGCACCTCCAACGCCTTCGACATGAACGCGCTCCTCGAATTTCAGCGCAACAAAGAGCGCTACTCCTTCCTCCGCTGGGGACAAACCGGATTCCGCAACCTCGCCATCGTCCCCCCCGACACCGGCATCGTCCACCAGGTCAATCTCGAATACTTGGCGCGCGTAGTGTTCGTTCACGAAACTCCAGGCAAGCGCACCGCCTACCCCGACACTCTGGTAGGCACCGACAGCCACACGACAATGATCAATGGGTTGGGGGTTTTGGGATGGGGCGTGGGCGGAATCGAGGCTGAGGCGGCGATGCTGGGGCAGGCAGTTTCGATGCTGATTCCGCTGGTCGTCGGCGTTAAGCTCACTGGACGCCTGCGCGAGGGCGCGACTGCCACCGATTTCGTGCTCACCGTGACCGAGATGCTTCGCAAGCACGGCGTCGTCGGAAAATTCGTTGAGTACTTTGGGCCCGGCTTGCGTGATCTTCCACTCGCGGATCGCGCGACGATTGCCAACATGTCTCCAGAATACGGAGCGACTTGCGGCATCTTCCCGATCGACAAAGAGACGGTGAAGTATCTCCGCCTCACCGGACGTAGTGAAGACCAGATCGCGCTCGTCGAAGCCTATGGCCGCGAGCAGGGACTCTTCCACGACGACAAAACTCCCGAAGCTGAATATTCCGAACTGCTCACGCTCGACCTCGCGACCGTCGAGCCCAGCCTCGCCGGACCGAAGCGTCCGCAGGATCGGGTCATCCTCTCGCAGGCCGGAGAGTCGTTCAACAAAGCTCTGCCCACGCTGATGAAACCGAAATCCGCCGCCAAGACCACAGCGCCAGCGAACAGCAAATGGGAGCAGGAAGGCGGCAGCCCCGCCGCGATCGGCGTCGAAGATCCCAAGGTTCACGAGCACGTGCCAGCCTCGGTAAAAGATTCGCTGAAGCACGGCAGCGTCGTTATCGCCGCCATTACTTCGTGCACGAACACGTCGAATCCGTCGGTCCTGATCGGCGCCGGCCTTCTCGCCAAGAAAGCTGTAGAGAAAGGACTGTCCACGCCTGCCTGGGTCAAGACCTCTCTCGCCCCCGGATCGAAAACCGTCACCGACTATCTCGCCAAAGCCGGACTGACTCCTTATCTCGAGAAACTGAAGTTCCATCTCGTCGGCTACGGATGCACCACCTGCATCGGCAACTCCGGACCTCTTCCCGACGAAGTGTCGAAGGCCATCGACGAAAAAGAATTGGTTGTCGCCTCCGTCCTCTCCGGCAATCGCAACTTCGAAGGACGCATCAACTCCGAAGTCCGCGCCAACTACCTCATGTCGCCGCCACTGGTCGTAGCCTTCGCGCTCGCTGGACGCATCGACATCGACCTCCGAAAAGATGCCATCGGCAAAGGCCGGGACGGACAACCCGTCTACATGGCCGACATATGGCCGACGCAGCGCGAGATCGATGAAGCGATGCAGCAGTCGATTTCCTCCGAGATGTTCGCGAAGTCCTACGCCGGAGTCTTCGACGGAGACGAGCGCTGGCGCGGCCTCTCCGTTCCCAAGGGCCAGACTTACGCATGGGAAAGAGATTCCACCTACATTCGCCGCGCTCCGTATTTCGACGAGATGTCGGTGAAGCCCTCGCCCGTGCACGAAATCAAGAAGGCCCGCGTGCTGGCTGTTCTTGGCGACAGCGTCACCACGGACCACATCTCGCCCGCAGGCTCCATCAAGAAAGACAGCCCGGCGGGAAAATATTTGCAGGAGCACGGCGTGAAGCCCGCAGACTTCAACTCCTACGGATCGCGCCGCGGCAATCATGAAGTGATGGTGCGCGGCACCTTCGCCAACGTCCGCCTGCGCAACAAACTGGTGCAGACCGAAGGCGGATTCACCCGCCACCTCCCGACCAACACGGAAATGTCGATCTTCGACGCCAGCGACAAATATCGCGCCGCCGGCACGCCGCTCGTCATTCTCGCGGGGAAGGAATATGGCTCCGGATCGTCGCGCGACTGGGCCGCCAAGGGACCGGCCCTGCTCGGCGTCCGCGCCGTGATTGCCGAAAGCTACGAGCGCATCCACCGCTCGAACTTGATCGGCATGGGAGTCCTTCCGCTGCAGTTCGACGCCGGGCAGAATGCGGACTCACTCAAGCTAACCGGAGAAGAAGTATTCGAGATCACCGGCATCCGCAAGCTCGTCGAAAATTTCGCCGCAGGAAGCCACGTGAAAGTCAGAGCGTCGTTAAAAGGTAAGGATGACGTGGAGTTCGACGCCCTGGTGAAGATCGATACGCCGCAGGAAGCCCTCTACTACGCCAACGGCGGAATCCTGCAGTATGTGCTGCGGCAGTTGCTGGCGACGAAGGCGGAACCGGTGGGGGTGTAAGTGGGTCAGTATGTTTTCCACAGATGGTAAAACGAAAGGGTCAATCGGTTTCCCGACTGACCTTTTCGAGAAGCAATATCTGCCTCTTTAACGCGAAGTGGTCATTACGACCCCAATGCGCGCAGGTCCAGACTGTACCCTCTTCTGTCGTCCCTCCGGGACTGCTTCCATTGTCTGCGACTTACCCCGGACTTGCGTCCGGGGCTGCATTCTTGCGCCGCTTCGCGGCTGGAGTGGGGTGGGCCCTAACGCGGCCCTGAAGGGCCGCTCTTCCACGCTGCGTGGATAGAGTGTCTGCTTTGAAATCGCAGGTCAGCACCGACTTACACCAGTTCCAGTCGAACCTGGCGCCCGACGGCTTCAGCGGCGTTTGCCTTGGCGGGAGAGATCTTGTCTGGTTTTGCCTAGCAGGCCCCAGGACTCGCGGTATTGTTCGTATTTGTAGCGATCTTGTTTCAGGGTGGTGACAGGGTAGACGGTGAGGCCGACTTTGGCGGTGGGGAGGAGGACGACGGAGGCGGGGATGAGGTACCAGGTCTCGACGGGAATGATGTAGGCGGCGAAGAGGTCGACATCATCGACGGTGTAGGGTTCTTTGACGAGGGCGTTGCGACGGAATTGGCAAAAGTATCCGGTGCCGTTGCGGACGCTGGTGGACTTGACCTGGACTCGCAGCAGGCTGCCCCACTGTTCGATACCGACATCGTAGGGGAGAGAGTCTCCCCAGGGTTTGAGAACGTGATAGCCATGCGCGGCGGCGGCCGCCATGAATAGTAGTTCGATCCACTCGCCACGCTCCTTCAGAGTAGTGAAATTGCCCCAACGCTTCATACTGTGCACGCCCCTGGAAACTTGTACCGAAAATAGAAAAGGCGCGACCGGTGGGCCGCGCCTCGTTGATTTGTCTCTATATATTCAGAATATCAAATTGGGTGGGGTAAAGTGGACAAGTCTTGGAATTTATATTCTCAACGTTGTCAGTGGGTTGGGGGAAATTCTACGTTTAGACCCCCTTGACAAGAAATCGCGTAAAACGCACTTTGGGAGGCAAATACACGGATGGGCACGCGGTCGTATAGAGCGCAGCGTCGGGAAAGACTCTCTGAAAGACCGCGCGCATTCCCTCAAACTGTCGCGCGGTGCGGCGTCTTTCCTTTTCGTTGGAGTTGGTGATGATCTGGAAATGCGGCGTGCGTACTTCGAGCCAGGTATCGGTCTGCGCGCCAGCGGAAGAGGCGACGGCTGCGACCAAGCACAGAAATGTGGCGATCCGAAGCGCGATCTTGCGAGACATAGCGGCGACCATAAGAAATACACCGGGCGGAAAGGCGCGTCAAACATAACTTTTGCGTCCTCGCGGGCGGGATTTGCCTATCTGATACGAACCTCAAACGGCACCACCAAGTGATTGCATTCCTGGCGGAGTGAGCGAGAATGCCTGTAACAGTGGGCGCAACGCCGGGGCGGGTTGCGTCATCCAAAGCTGTGGGACGAGTAAAGGGGACCCGATGAATATTCACCAGCAGGCTGGGAACGATGGGAGCTTTCCCTTGCACGAGGAGCAGGCTCGGCGCGAGTGCGACGAGGAGGCCCGCAAAATCCGGCGGCTGCAACTGATGATGAGCATGGTCTCGTCGGTGATTGGTCAGGATCCCAGCCTAACGATTGAGGAAGCGTCCGAACTGGCGGCGGGGGCCAAGCGCGCGGCACTGGCCATGTTTCCCGACAAAGAACTCGCCTACGATCTGCTTTATAAACCGCGGCTGCAACGGTTGATTCGCGAACGGTTTCGCCTGCAATAAAATTGATGATTGCTGGTTGTGGATTTCTGATTGTCGATTGGAACGCTACTCGTCGACAACGACATTAGTGAGCGTGCCCACGCCTTCGACAGTAACCTCGACGCGATCTCCAGCTTTGAGCGGGCCCACTCCTGACGGAGTGCCGGTGGGAATCAAGTCGCCAGGAAACAGGGTCATCGCCTGAGCGATGTGGCGGATGACAACATCCAATGTGAAAATAAAATCACGGGTATTGCCTTGCTGGCGAATCTCGCCATTGACGCGCGTTTCGACGCCCACGCCGGTCCAAGGATCGATCTCATCGGTGACCATTGGACCGACAGGACAAAACGTGTCGAAACCTTTGGCGCGGGTCCACTGACCGTCTTTGTTTTGCAGATCGCGCGCGGTGACATCGTTGACGCAGGTGTAGCCCAGAATGTATTGGCGGATGTCGGCGTCGGCCGAGGGCTGATAGCAAGTTTTTCCGATCACGACGCCGAGTTCCCCCTCGTGGTCGACACGCTCGGAAATTTTCGGACGACGCACGGTTCCGCCGGGCGCCATCAGCGCGGAGGTGGGCTTGAAGAAGATCAGCGGCTCTTTCGGAACTTCATGGCCTAACTCGGCAGCATGCTCACGATAATTGCGGCCAACACACACAATCTTCGAGGGTCGCACCGGAGGCAGGAGCGCGGCTTCGTCGAGAGGAATCGGTTCGATGCGGCGGGTGCGCAGGCTTTCCATGTCTCCGTCGGCCTCTTCGGGTGCGGTCAGCAGAACTCGCACAATTGCGTCGCGTCCAGCCACAGACTCGACCAGGCCGTACTGAGCCTGGCCATTGAATTGAAATCGGCAATATTTCATCGATATCTATCTAACCATAAGTGGGGAAGGCGGGGCGGGACGGGGCGCCAAATATTTTCCAGGTTGGCTCCTTCGGTCGCGTTGCGGTTCGGCTTACGCGCGAGGCCGGATAAGCACGAGATCCCTTCACGCTTCCGCTCAGGGCAGGCACTTCGATTCGCCTGAAAAACGGCTCTGCCAGGATGACAGCGCTGTAGAGAAGACAGATTGCACAATACCCGCCTAGGCATTCGTTGACTTCACGAGTATGCCGAAGTAAGATTTCGCGCCATCGGCCGGAGGCTTCCTTCGTACGGCCACAGCATCGATCATGAGGACAATCGTGGACAATTTTCTCAGGTTGGAGAACCGGCACACGGGAGAAATTCTGTGCATGCAGCGAATGCGTGAGGCTGACGGTCAAGTCGTTTTGACCATTGAAGGTTCGTTGCCACCGCATATGGACGGCCCACCGCTTCACCAGCATTTTCAAGAACGAGAAGAAGGCATGGTAAAGGCGGGAATGCTGGGCGCTCGGGTAGGCGACAAGGAGTTGATTGTGCCAGCCGGGGGAAGCGCCGTCTTTCCCGCGGGCGTCGCGCATAAATGGTGGAACGCCGGGGAAGATTTGTTGGAGTTGAGCGGGCGTGTGATTCCTGCGGTTGACCTGGATCGCTATCTGCAGGCGGTGTTTGCGATTCTCAATGCCAGTTCAACTGGAAGGCCGTCGGTCTTCTATATTGCGCACGCGTTGTGGCGGCATCGACATACGCAGGCGAGTTTAGTGCCTCCGCGATTTGTGCAGCGGATTTTGTTTCCAGTCGTTTTGTTGATCGGGCGCATTCTAGGCAAATATAGGGGAGAGAGTTGGCCGGGCTCGCCGGAATCGTGCACGGGGGCGCCGGAGGTTCAGGACGTGCAGGCCGAAGCAACTCAACCGCGGTGAGTGCGGGCGCCGTCTTGAGTAAGAACGTTCCTTTTTTGCGCCAGACCTACCGCTGGTGAATTGGTATTAGAACTCGCAAGATACGGGTTACTGGCGAAATAGCGCGATCCCTCATCAAGAGTTAGATGAGCCGTAGAGCCTGATTTACGACACCCAAAGAATCTAGATTCGGAAGAGCCTGATGCGCCTATCGCTTTTTGGGGGCAGAGGGTGAGGGCAAAATATTCTCACTTTCAGCGAGGCGCCGGATGGCGAGTCGAACCACGTGAATCATGCCGAGCCCGAGCTTTTCTCGCAGAGACTCCACGAGATGAAGGTCTGACTCCGTGAAGTGAACCGTCGTAGACTTGAGTGTTTCATTTTTCATCACTGGGTATTCTAGCCAGTGGAGGATTAACCCGTCCTTGCTCAAGAGCAATAAGACAGAAATAGACAGCTTCTCGCTATCGCTTTGCTATCACAACGCGACGATTTTTCACTGGGCAATCTAAGCACAGGGAGCCTGTTGGTGTACAAAGTACTTGCCCCTTGAAAGAGCCCTCCCCCCATTAGGTAGCTGTAGCTCCAAGGGTTTGAATGCTATTCAGAATCTTGCGTGGTGCAGTGAAGGCCGGTCTATTTGCCATCGATTCGCGTCCTGGTAGTGGAGGATTTTGAGGCCTTTCGCCAATGTGTTGTCTCAATATTGGCGAAGATGCCTGAACTACAAGTCGTCGGCGAAGCCTCAGACGGAATAGAAGCTGTCGAAAAAGCACAGGAACTAAGACCAGACCTGATTCTGCTCGACATCGGCCTGCCTAACCTGAACGGAATCGAAACTCAAAATCGGCTATGCCAGCTGATTCCCAGCGCGAAAATACTCTTCTTATCTCAGAACCACGACGCCGACGTAGTACGGGCAGCTTTGAGCAACGGAGCGCGAGGCTATGTCCTCAAAGTAAATGCCGAAAATGAGCTTTTGCTGGCGATCAAAGTCATTCTTCGCGGAGAGAAGTTTGTCAGCAGCGAAATAAAAAGGACGGCTTTTGGCGACACGCAGAAAATGAAAGCCTTGTCCCTTGCCCCACCCAAAAACAAACGGGGCTGCTCCTACTAAGGGCGCGCGAGAAATAGGGCACGCGGATCAAGGCACCTACGGAACCGTCTCTTCGGCTTCTTCTGACTTCGCGCTCTCATTTCCTCGCACATCTACCGACGAGACCGAATATAGATAACGTTTCCCTGCGACTACGGTGTTGTCCCGGTAAGCGGGGGTCTTCAGCAATTCTGCATTTACTTTCACCGGGGCAGCTCCCTCTTCGTGGCGATAGACGTTGTAGCCGTCGAGGTCGACATCGCTGACCGGAGCCCAGATCAGATCGATGAAGGGCTGCTGGCCCGGGCCGGAGAAGACTGCCTGCAAACTGGAAGGCAGCTCGGGCGGGAAGATGTCGTTAGCGAAGACCTTTACTGGGGGTGTGTCCTCGCCTTCGATTTGTACTTCGGGCTTGTCTTTTTGGGGGAGCACAGTGACTGCCTCGGCGCGGTACTCGTAATTCTTCTGCCACTCGAAGCTCGAATCGGTGAGAGTGAGACTCGGCTCGTTCCCGGCCGGGACCTCGCCAACGAGGGTTTCGTCTTTGCTGCCTTCGAGGCGGCGGTGGACACGATAGAGGTAGTGCATCGACGACGGAACAGCATTCGTCCAATTCAGAACTACTCCCTGAGCGGTCAGGTGTGCAGTGAAGTCCCGCGGCGGCGGCAAGGTTCGGGCGAGCGCAACTCGCACTCGGTTCGATGGGCCAGCGCCACGGCCATCGGCATTCAGGGCTTCGACTGCGTAGGTGATGAAGCTCGAAGGATCATCGTTTAGGAGGGTGGCAGGCAACGTGTCGGTGTACGAGGCTGTGTTTTTCTGTTTGGGAGATTTGGTTGAGGTCGCGGCGACTGGCGCCTCGCCGACGGGAACTCCGCACTGCGTGAAATCGGACTGGAGGCTCCGGCAGATGCGCGTCGCTCCCACGCTTCGGACGGTTTGACGGTCGGTAGTGGCAGTGGGAATCGTCCAGGTCAGAGTGACGCGATCGCCCTTGCGGACGGCGCGCAGATCTGTGGGGGGCTTGGGTAGCTCCAGTGACGGAGGCAGCGGCGGCCCTATCGAGGCGCAGGCCGTCATGATTGCGGTCGCGGTCAACAGAGCCAGGAGCTTTCCTACGGGAAGTCTCATGCGGAAGAGAACAGAGTATCAGAGAGGGGGAGGAGCATTTCGGATTCAAAAAGCGGCCGCTCGGTTTGGCTCACGCGCGGGGTCGGGTAAGCGAGAGATCCTTCGCTCCGCCTGAAAAACGGCTGCGCTCAGGATGACACCGCTACTGGGAGCGGGCGACCGGCTGAATGACTGCTACTAGCTGGTGACTTCTTTCACAGCCTCTCGGAAGACTTTTGTGTGGCGGTCGACGTCTTCGGTTTCGGTTTGTGGGGACATCAGCGCCATGTTGTGAAATGGCGTGAGCAGGATGCCGCGATTCATGGCGTAGAGGTGCATGAAGCGTTCAAGTTCGAAGTCCATGGCGTCGTGCGCCTCGCTGCCGTTGACGGGCTGTTTGGGACCGAATAAATATTCGGCGCGGCAGCCGAGTTGGGTGACGCTCCAGGGGAGTTCGGCATCTGCAATGGCTTTGGCGACGCCGGTCGTCCAGCGCTCGGCCATGGGCATCATGCGGTCGAAGGCTTCTTTGGTGAGGACCTTCGTAAGAGTGGCGCGCATGGCGGCGAGTGAAAGGGCGTTGCCGGCAAGTGTGCCGCCGATGCCGCCAACGTCGCAGTTTTCGAGTTCCTGCTTGGCGGCAATGCGGTCGGCGACTTCTTGCGAGAAGCCGTAGGCTGCGCCGGGAATGCCTGCGCCAATCGCTTTGCCGAAGACGATCACGTCGGGGTCGAGGTCGTGAGCGCGGGTGTAGCCGCCGGGACCGGCGCAGATGGTGTGCGTCTCATCGATGATCAGAAGCGTTCCATGCTCGCGGGTGATTTCGCGCAGCGCTTTGTGGTATTCGGGCTGAGGATGGACGATGCCGACGTTCGTCATCGCGGGCTCGGCTAGAACGCAGGCTACATCGTCGGAATGAAGCGCTGCTTCCAGCGCATCAATGTCGTTGAACTCGACGACCTTGGTGGTGACGGCGGGATTGACGGGAGGCCCGATGTTGCCGGGACGCGGGCCCGCCGCGCCGTTGGCGTCGAGGGTGATGAAGGTTTCGTCCACGGTGCCGTGATAGCACCAGTTGTAGACGAGAATTTTTGGGCGTCCGGTGATTTGGCGCGCGAGGCGAATCGAGAAGCGGTTGGCGTCGGTGGCGGTAAGCGCGAACTGCCAGTAGGGGAGATTGAAGCGCTTCTGCAATTCTTCGGCGACGAAGATGGCGTCTTCGCTGGGAAGCATGAGCGTGATTCCGCGGCGAGACTGCTCTTCGACGGCTTTCACTGTCGCGAAGGGAGAGTGGCCGGTCATGGCTCCGGTGTCGCCGAGGCAGAAGTCGGTGTAGCGGTGGCCGTCGACGTCGAAGAAGTGCGCGCCCTGGGCCTCGCGCACGAAGGGAGGAAATGCTCCGGCCCACTTGACCATCCAGTTCATGGGGACGCCAGCGAGCAGAGACTTGCGGGCGCGTTCGAAGAGAGCTTTTGATTTGGGGCGCTCGTCGATGAATTTTTTTTGCTCGCGCTGCATGAGGGAGACGAGGGGGGAGCGGTCGATGGTTTTCATGACGGAGCAGGATAACAGAGGGGCTCTGACAATGGAGGCACTCGGGCGTATGCGAGAGGGGGTCGGGTAGGGGCCCTTCGACTCCGGTCGGCTTGCGCCTCACTCCGCTCAGGGTGACATTGAGAGAGCATCGCCCGGTCACGGACCTAGGGCTTGCGCGCGAGAGCTGATGAGACCGAGATCCTTCGCTACGCCTGAAAAGCGGCTTCGCTCAGGATGACAACGCAGTTTTGACACTGCCCACACAATTACTTCTACAGGATGTAGCGCGACAAATCTTGGTCTTTCACGATGTCGGTGAGCATTTTGCGGACGTAGTCGGCGTCGATGGTGATGGCCTGGCCTTTTTTCTCGGGGGCCTCGAAGCTTAACTCGTCGAGGACGCGCTCCATGATGGTGTGGAGGCGGCGTGCGCCGATGTTCTCGGTGCTCTCGTTGACGCGGAAGGCGAAGTGGGCGATCTCGCTCAGCGATTCGGGAGTGAATTCAAGTTTTACGCCTTCGGTATCGAGCAAGGCGGTGTATTGCTTCACGAGCGACGACTTCGGCTCGGTGAGAATGCGAACGAAATCTTCCATGGTCAGCGACTGGAGTTCGACGCGAATCGGAAAACGGCCTTGCAGTTCCGGGATGAGGTCACTGGGCTTCGAAACGTGGAAGGCACCGGCGGCGATGAAGAGAATGTGGTCGGTGCGGACCATGCCGTAGCGTGTGTTAACGGTCGTGCCCTCGACGATAGGGAGGATGTCGCGCTGCACGCCCTCGCGGGAAACGTCAGGGCCGTGTCCGCCTTCGCGGCCGGCGATCTTGTCGATCTCGTCGAGAAATACGATGCCGGAGTTTTCCACGCGATCGATGGCTACGCGGGTGACCTGATCCATGTCGATGAGGCGCTGCTCTTCTTCCTGAATCAGGTATTCGAAGGCTTCGTTGACCTTCATTTTGCGCTTCTTGGTGCGCTGGCCGAAGATGTTCGGCAACATGTCTTTAATGTTGACGTCCATTTCTTCGACGCCCTGATTGGTAAGAATTTCGAAGGACGGGAAGTTGCGCTCGCGGACGTCGATCTCGACGGTGCGGTCGTCGAGCTTGCCTTCGCGCAGTTGCTGGCGCAGTTTTTCGCGCGTGCGATTGGAGGATTCGGCGAGAGCCGTGCTGCCATCAATGACTACGCCGCCAGCGGTGGTGGTCTGGTCCGGGCGCGGAGGAGGCGAGGGCGGCAGGAGAATATCAAGCAGGCGCTCTTCGGCGTTCAGTTCGGCCTTGTCGGCGACGTCTTCCAGTTTTTCTTCGCGGACGTTGTCGATGGCGATCTCGACGAGGTCGCGCACCATGGATTCGACATCGCGACCGACGTAGCCGACTTCGGTGAACTTCGAGGCTTCTACTTTCAGAAAGGGAGAGTTCGCGAGCTTCGCCAGGCGGCGGGCGATTTCAGTTTTGCCGACGCCGGTGGGGCCGATCATGATGATGTTCTTGGGAATGATTTCTTCGGCGAGTTCGGGCGTCAGCTTTTGACGGCGCATGCGATTGCGCAGGGCGATGGCCACGGCACGCTTGGCGTCCTTCTGGCCGATGACGTGTTTGTCGAGTTCGGCGACGATTTCGCGCGGAGTGAGTTCATCCAGCGCTAACTGTTCTTCTTCGGCGGAGGAGGGGAGATAGATGGCCATAAGAAATTCGGACCTCAGACTTCAGACGTCAGACCTCGGGCAGTTCTTACTGACGTCCGAGGTCTGACGTCCGAGGTCCGGGTTTACAGTTCTTCGATCGTTACCTTGTCATTGGTATAGATGCACATTTTGCCGGCAATCTTCATTGCTTCTTCGGCGATCTGGCGGGCGGAGAGTTCGGTGTGCTCCGCGAGCGCCTGGGCGGCCGCTTGGGCATAGGGGCCTCCGCTACCGATAGCAGCGACGGCGCCGTCGGGCTCGATCACGTCTCCCTGGCCGCTGAGCAGGAACGTTTGTTCTTTGTCACAGACCAGCAGTAATGCTTCCAGATGGCGCAGGAATTTGTCGGTGCGCCAGTCGCGGGCGAGTTCGACGGCGCCGCGTCCGAGGTTGCCGTGATACTGCTCGAGCTTGGCTTCGAAACGGCTGAAGAGGGTGAAGGCGTCGGCAGTCGAGCCGGCAAATCCGGCGACGATCTTGTCGTTGTAGAGGCGACGGATCTTCTTGGCGGTGTGCTTGATTACCGACTCGCCGAGTGTGACTTGGCCATCGCCCGCCAGAACCACGGTTCCGTTGCGGCGAACGGATAAAACTGTTGTCGATCGAATCAGTCGCTTCGTTGTCATGAGCGCAATCTTCGATTATAGCAGTCAGGGTACACTTGACCACCGCCACAGTTGGCGAGGAGGTAAGCGTTCACCGGCAGAATCTCGTGCCGTCAAAGATAATTACTGGCACGGGGCGACAAACGGCCAGGAGAACTCCCTCTATGAGCAAGTGGACGAAGACGCGTCGCGATCCGGGTCGAACCTAGCAGGACGAGCAGGAGGCGAAGCAACTTCGCGAAGACTTTAAACGGGTAAAAGAACTGGTGGTTGAGGCCGCGATGGGAAATGACGAGGCGGAATCCGCGTACGTCGGAATCATCAATCGGGTACCGGGGATGGAGAAAGAAAAAAGGAAGGAACTGATTAAGCAGTTTCGCGACGCCGTCGCCGACCATCAGAGACAACGCGGTCGATAGATTCGTTGATTTCCTTACTCGTCTTGCGCATTTCTTCCACGGTCATTTTCTTGGCGGCGGAATCCGCCAATTCGTTCATGCTGTCTAACAGGGTCTCCATCGCAGATTTCTGCCTGACCCGTGGCGTTGCCATTTGATCTTCCTTCTTCGCTTCGGACTCGGCATTTCAGTCTACTCTACAAGTCAATCAATCGCCGCGAAATGTAACCAAAGTCTCCAAATCGCATTTGGCGCCGTTACCCTTCGCCGATCTCCTTTCTTAATTGTAGCAGCGCTGTGGATGTCAGTTTCGAGTCTCATCTAACCCCAGCATTTCCTAGCATTTACAGAGTGCTTCGGTAACCATCCCCCGGATTACTGGTGTGACTTTACCGGGGGCGCGGGAGCCCTTAGTTTGGTGCTCATGCGCCAGTCTGCTGCGGTATTGTGCCGAGACAAAACGTCTCTGAAAACCTTGGAATCCACGTTGGGAGACCTCGGAATCGAGTTGGTGGCTTGCCCGTCGGGCCAAGAAGCACTGGAATCGGTGCTGGCCGGACGCTGTTCCACGTTGATTGTGGACTTTGATTTGCCCGGAGCGGAAGAGGTTATCCGCATGGCGGCGCTGTTGCCGCCCGCGCAGAAGCCGGCGCTGCTGGCCGTTGCCAGCCGAGCGTGGCCGGGAACCGGCGAGGCGTTTCAGTCGGGGGCGAGCCGCATCCTGTACCGACCGCTCGAAAAGGATCTGGTGAAGGAGGCGCTGAAAACGCGCTCCAAGGGTGCGAAGAAGCAGCAGCGCAAGTCGGCGCGTTTTGAGATGAAGACGCTGGTGTATCTCGAACTCGAGAGCGGCACCCTTTCCGGGATCAGCATTGATATTGGCGAGCATGGACTCGCGGTGCAAGCTACCGAACCGGTGCCGATGAGCTCGAACCTAGCGTTCCGCTGCGTACTGCCGGGGACGGAGTTTACGCTCCAGGGGCATGCGGATGTGATCTGGGCCAGCGATCAGGGGCGAGCTGGACTGTTTTTCTCGAAGCTTAGTCCGGCCAGCCGCAAACATCTCAAGCAGTGGCTCAGCAGGCGCAGCGCACACGCGAAGCAGCATGATGTGCGCGATCTGCTGCCTCCGGAAGATGCGCACGTGGCGTTTGCGGCGACGGAGTAGAAGCGCGCTCAATCAGGTAGATTTCCTGAGAACGATTCTGTCCGTTTGGCTCCACGCGCGGGCTGCACGAGTCTTGAGAACCTTCGCCTCGCCTAAGAAGCGGCTACGCTCAGGGCGACACGTTGCCATTGGACGATAAGCAGCACCCATTCCAGACTGCACACTACCAGCCGGACTCGTCCGTCCTTGACGAACTTCATGAATCATTGCGCGTGGCTGGGAATAGCGACGAGCTCGGGGACCTTCACGGTCACGCCGAGCTCGTCACGTGCGGGGGTAAAGGGTTACAAGACTGCCGAAAAGCGATCTAGAGCTGAACGATCTTCTCCAGGGCGATGCGGCTGCGGATCATCAGAGTTGCGCCCTTCAGCTGGACCAACTGCTTTCGTTTGAATTCAGAGAACAGGCGGCTGACGGTTTCGCGAGTGGTGCCGATGATCTCGGCGATCTCTTCGTGGGTGAGCGTTAGCTTGACCTGCGAGGATCCGTCGTCTTGCATGGTCTTGGTGGACCAGGAGAGCAGCAGCTTGGCGAATTTTTCTGACGGAGAGGCTGCCAGACCCAGGGTGCGAATCTCTTCATAGGCGACGTAGTAGTTGCGGCTCAACTGCGCGGCGACGCCGACGGCCACTTCCGGAAATTCCTTCAAGAACTGTAGGAGGGAATCGCGCGGGATGAAGTTCGCCTGGCCAGGCTCCATCATTTCGGCGGTCACTTCGTAGGGGCGATTCGACACGACGGCATTCAGGCCGAGAACGTCGCCCGAGTCGGAGATCTTCGTGATGATGGTTTTGCCTTCGCGCGAGGATGTAGAAAGTTTCGCCTTGCCGATGCATAGCACAAACACACCGCGCGGCTGCTGCCCTTCGATGAACAGCATGGCCCCCTTGGGGTAGACGGCGGTGGACTTGATCTCGTTGAGGCGCTGAGAAGCACGGGGCGACAGATTGCAGAACAGGTGCTGTCCTCGGACCGGGCAAGTGACGCAATTATCAAGAATATTCAGACCATATGGAGTGCGCATCGTAACCCTCCTGCAGGTCCGAGCTTTTTGTGCTGCGCTCGCCCTGCCCACATCTCTGTAATGGCAACTGAGGAGCCAATTCAGCGGGAAGAGCATAGCCGACGGTAATCTTCATATCTACAAGAAAACAGGATGGTTACCGTCGCGTAACGGTACTCGGCGTGGGGAACCGAGGGGGGGAATTGGCGCAACTGGGTTATTTCCCGCACAGTGGTGTGTGACCTGCATCACTAAATCATGTGATGGTTCTCACCCGGCGTTCCCGAAAAGGCGAGATTCGGTAGTACAAACTTGGATCCACACGCTGAGCGGAGAAACGGCATCTGAGCTTGGGCCGAAGGGTTTGGTTCGAGGCCACATTCTGTTGGTGGCGAAGCTATCCAACTGGGCTGAGAACAGCAGGTTCCTCGCGCGATAAGGCCGCGCTGCGGAATGACAAGTTTCACGAAGCATGCAGATCCACAAGTTTCAGGAAACGCGCACGGCGAAGAGACACCCAAGTTTCGGTAAGGAGTAGAATCGCGGGGAAAGGGATCGGCGGGATGCGGCCGGTCCGGAATTGGAGATCGTCAAATGGCGGAGCCGATAAAGGGTGGGGCAGAAACGCAGCGGCGGCCTGATCCCAACGAGAAACTGGTCAAGGTATTTGATTCGGAGCAGGAGTCAGAGGCAATGGTCGTAAAGGGTCTGCTGGATTCGGCTGGGATTGACAGTGACCTGACTTCGGCGGCGTTCCTGCAAGACACTTTTCCGGGGCTCGGCGGGATGATCATCCTGGTGCGCGAGGAGGATGCGGACGAGGCGCGCCGGGTGATTGCGGAACAGCGACAGACTCCCACGGCGGATGATGACGAGACGGCGGAGGTTGAGGCGTATCAGGATCCGGTTAGTGGAGAGCCGCCACAGAAGGCGTGACGGAGTGGCCGTCGAGGTAGAAGGTGACGGCTCCATCGAGGTCGGTGCGGTAAACACGGGCTCCCGCCTGTGAGAGGCGGCCGAGGGTTTCGGAGCGCGGCAGGCCGAAAGAATTTTTCAATCCCACAGAGATGATGGCGAAGTTGGGATGGGTGGATTCGATCAACTCGTCGGTGGTGGCGTTTGCACTGCCGTGGTGGCCGACCTTGAGCAGGTTGGCGCCCGGGTGATGCAGGGCGGCTACGCGGCGCTCGATCCGCTTTTCCGCGTCGCCTTCCAACAGCACTGACGTATCGCGGTAGGTTACACGCAAGATCATCGAGTCGTTATTTTGGGGCCGAGTTCCGACGGGCCAGTCTTGCGGCGAGAACAGGACCTCGACGGTTGCCCCGCCGAGGTCAAACTCATCGCCTTCCCAGTGACGGACAACTTTGACGCCGAGCGCTTGCGCGGTGGCGACGACGTTTTCGAGAGCCTGACTCGGCGGCAGCAATCCTACCCACAATTCTTTCGGACGAAAATTCTTGAGGATGGCGATCATGCCGCCGATGTGGTCGGAGTGTCCGTGGGTGATGGCGACGGCGTCGAGGCGGGAGATGCCACGGGTCCAGAGGTAGGGGGAGACGACATCTTCGCCGAAATCGAGTTGCGAACCACCGGGGCCGATGGGGCCTCCAGCGTCGACAAGAAGAGTGCGACCTTGGGGAGTGATGAGCAGTGTAGAGTCGCCCTCGCCGACGTCGATGGAGGTGACTTCGAGCGCGCCGGGGCGAACGCGCTGGGCTGGAGCGATGAATGTTAGTGCGAGTGAGGCGAGGAGGATGGCGGCGAGCCCGACGGCAGCAATCGAGGCACGGCGGCGGGCGGCCCACATCGCGACGATTAGCGCGGCGGCGGCGAGCGCCATCATCAGAACGGAAGGCATGGCAACGCGAAAGTCGGCCACGCGGAGAGCGCCGAGGCCGCGGACGGTGCCGGTGATTCCGTGGAGAGCGAAGACTGTGAGAAGCGCGGGAAGTTTCGCGAGCCAGGGAGAGATGTATCCGAGCGCGAGCGCGGAGATGGCTGCCGGCATCAGTAACTGCGTCAGCGGGACGACGACCAAGTTCGAGGGCAGGCCGATTGTGGTGGCGCGATGGAAGTAGTAGGCCATTGGGAGTGCCAGTCCGATTTGCATGACGGCGGAGATGAAGAGCAATTCCCACGCGGCCAAGGTGAATCCGGTGGTGGCGCGGATCAGGCGACGGGACCAGTTTTCCCCGACGAAGAGAGCGAAACGCGAGGAGATGAATTGTAGCTCGACGCGGAACTGAGCCACGCGTGGAGGCAAGAGAGAAGCGTAATCGTTCGAGTCCCAGTTGGTGAGTGCTCTTTTGTAGAGTTGCGAGGTGCGCTGCAGGATGGGTAAGCCGATGGCAGCAACGATGAGGACACAGATGAACGTCATCTGGAAGCTGGCGGTGAAAAGCTGGCGTGGATCGAAGATGAGGAGTCCGAGGGCAGCGGCGCCGAGGGCATTGACCATGGCGCGATCGCGGTAGAGGAGGCGCGTCCCGAGATAGATGGCGCACATCAAGGTGGCGCGCCAGACGGGGGCTCCGACTTCGGTGATGAAGGCATAGGCGACACAGAGGGCGACGGTGAGCAAGGTGGCGGGAACGTCGGGGAGGCGCAGGCGGCGAAGCGTCCAGAAAACGATGAAGGCGAGAATGCTGACATTCATCCCGGAAACGACGAGGACATGGTAGGTACCGGAGCGCTGGAAATCGGTTCGTGTGTCGCGATTGATGAAGGCCTCTTCGCCGATGACCATTGCGTCAATGAGGGCGGCTTCGCGCGGAGGCCAGAGTTCGTGAACCTTGGCGATGACTCCGCGGTGGAGTCGGCTGCGCCAGGCGGCTAGGCGACTGCCGGAAAACCCCAGGAGGCGTTCGACGTTGTCGGCTTTCGCTGACGCCAGTGCAACGATGCCACGGTCGACGAGATAGGCCTGGTAGTCGAAGGCTCCGGGATTGCGGAAGTTGTGCGGCAGTTTGAGTTTGGTGGTGAAGCGGATGCGGTCGCCGTAGTGGAATTCCTGTGGTGCGCTAGGGGCGGCGGTTTCGGAGATGGTGTTGTTCGAGCGCAGGGTGTAGATGCTGAGGTGGATTCCGGAATGGATGTTGGCGACTCCTCCAGTATCGGCTTGGAGTTGCTCGCTTTCGACGTCGAGAATCTGGCGGACTTCGGTTTGGCCAGCATCCTGAATGCGACCGTCGCGGGTGACGTGTGCGGTGATTTGGAGCTGTTGTCCGTCGGTGTAGGGCTGGATGGTTGTGTCGAGTTTCGTTGAGGCTGCGCGGACTTGCACATGGAGAGCACCTGCCAGGAAGAAGGATGCGAGTGCGAGCGCCCATCCGAGGCCAGGCCGGCGGCGGGCGAAGTAGGCAGCGGCGAGTACGAAAGCTGCGGTGGCGCACGCCCACCACAGCACGGGGCGCCATTGGTAGACTCCGACGACGATTCCGCAGGAATATGCGACGGCGGCCCAGAGCATGGGTTCGCGGGACGCCTTGAAGTAGAAGGTTGGGGGACCGGCGGGAGCTGAGAGGGAGATCATACAGCTGTGGCACTCAATCGCGAACCGGGTTCGTCATGCGAGGACGAGCGAACCGCAGCGGCTAAAGCCGATCTAATTCGTCGGCGATTATGGCACGACTGAAGTCGTGCCCTTCCCGGTCGTGACTTTGTGGTCACCTTCCCAATCGTGAGTCGGCGAATCCTTCTCGAAACCTCATCGCGACAAATGCACTACGCTTTCGAGGTGGTAGGTTTGCGGAAAAAGATCCACCAGATGCACTTGCTCGACGTGATACCCGGCGGCGAGCAGGGGCACAAGATCGCGGGCCAGCGTGGCCGGATCACACGAAACATAAATAACGCGTGGCGCGCCCAAGGTCGCCAACATTCGCGCCACGCGTTCTCCCAGGCCGCTTCGAGGCGGGTCCACCACCGCTAGGTCGGGCTCATTAAGGATATGAGGGAGGACAGTGCCCTTCCCGACTCGCCCCGAAGTTTCCGAACGGGCCAGGTATTGCTCCGTCGTGGCCTGGACCGCCTCTCCATTCGACGACTGATTGTAGGAAAGATCGGCTGTGGATGTCTGTGACGACTCAACAGAAACGATGTGACGCATGTCACCGGCCAGGGCTGTGGAAAACAGGCCGACGCCGGCATAGAGATCGAGAGCCAGATCGCCGGATTGCCCGGCAGTGACGATCCTTACTAGTTCATCGGTAAGGTGGCGGTTGGTCTGGAAGAAGGATCCGGCGCTGACGCGGTATTTTGCTTTTTGGGTTTCGTAGGTGAGGTGCGAGGCACCTGCGGTCACGAGAATTTCGGGCGCGGTGGCCTTGCGGTCGCCGGGATTGGGTTCGCGGAAGGCAACGACTCCGACAATCTCGGGAAGGGAGGCGCGAAATTCTTCGGCCCACTCGCGCACGTTGGCGCGGCGGGCATCGCGGGAGCAAGCAACGTCCACTAAGAGTTGGGTGTCGTCAGCGTTGGCGAAGAATTCAACTTCTCGTATTCCTTGCGGAACTTTTCGGGCTCGGCCGCTTTGCCACAGAGCAGCAATGCCGCGATTGATCAGCGGTGAACTGATGGGACACTCCTCGACCGCGAGTAATTCGTGCGAGGCCAGTTTGAAATATCCCACGGCGAACTCGGGGCTGACGCGGACTTGCAGGCGGGAGCGGTTGCGGTAGTTCCACGGCGGCGAAGGATGGACCTGGATGTCTTCGGATAGTTCAAGTTTGGCGAAGCGGCGCAGGGTTTCGCGCAGGATTTCTTTCTTGATTTCGAGTTGATGCTCGTAGGTGGTGTGCTGGTAGTGGCATCCGCCGCAGCGGGCAAAGTATTGGCACGCGGGCGGGGCGCGATGCGGAGAAGGCTCCAGGATAGCGTCAGCATGTGCGCGGGCGAATCCAGGCTTCTGCTCGGTGAGGGTGGCTTCGATTTTTTCTCCGGCGAGAACGAATGGAATGAAGACGGCCTTGCCGCGTTCGTGGGAGTCGTCAGGTCGCGAGGCGGCGGGGAGACGAGCCAGGCCGTCGCCGCCGTAGATCAGCTTTTCGATTGTGAGGAGCAAGACTTAATTCTATCTGAGAAAGTCAGAGGGACCGGCCGGCGGCTGCGCCTGAGGCCCATGCCCACTGGAAGTTGAAGCCGCCGAGATGGCCGGTCACGTCGACGACTTCACCGATGAAGAAGAGGCCGGGAACCTTGCGGGCCTCCATTGTTTTTGCAGAGAGCTCGTCGGTGTCGACGCCTCCGGCGGTGACTTCGGCTTTTTCGTAGCCTTCGGTGCCGGCGGGGACTATGGTCCACGCGTGAGCTTGGTGTTCGAGATTTTTCAACGCAGCATTCGTCCACGAGGTGGGCGCGTGATGGTCGAGCCAACGGTCTGCCAGGCGCGCCGGTAACGCTTTGCGGAATTCGGTGCGGAGCGTTGTCAGAGTTCGTGCCGCTTTGGGATTCTCGAAGACTGCTGTCAAATTGTTCTCTGGAGCCAGGTCGAGGGTGATCTGCTGCGGCTTTTTCCAGTAGGAAGAGATTTGCAGAATCGCAGGGCCGCTCAGACCGCGATGGGTGATCAGCATTTTTTCGCGAAAGCGCTGGCCGTCGCACGAGGCGATCACTTCGGCGGAAACTCCGGTGAGATCGCAATAACGGGAGCGGTCGTTGGCCTCAAGCAC
>Ga0207664_10000030_pt1 | contig 179903 bp, 158 predicted proteins | sample LARL83metaG_FD_184349 | JGI IMG/M metagenome (GOLD analysis project Ga0207664, IMG submission 184349) | Corn, switchgrass and miscanthus rhizosphere microbial communities from Kellogg Biological Station, Michigan, USA - LAR L8-3 metaG... | ecosystem: Host-associated > Plants > Roots >...
CTACGGCGTGGTGTTCTGGAAACTGCTGGAGCGCGAAGCGCCGTGGCTGCCGTCGTGGCGCGAACTGCTGCGCGTGTACCACCGGCTGGAGGCGCGCGGCGAGATCCGCGGCGGGCGCTTCGTCGAAGGCCTGGTCGGCGAACAGTTCGCCCTGCCCGAGGCGATCGCACCGTTGCGCGCGGTGCGCTCGCGCGCGGACGACGGCGAACTGGTCTGCCTCAGCGGCAGCGACCCGCTGAACCTGGTCGGCACCGTGCTGGCCGGCGACAAGGTGCCGGCGCTGGCCGGTTCGCGCGTGCTGTACCGCGACGGCGTGCCGATCGCCGCTCTGGTCGGCGGCAAGCCCACCGCGCTGCTCGAGTTGTCGGCTGCCGACACCCAGCTGGCGAAGCATGCCCTGCTGCGTTATCCGCCCTCGCTGCCGGAAATGCCGGCCGCCGCACGCTGACGGCATGGGCTGCTCGCGGGGCGCCGGCGTCGCTAGAGCTTGAGATGGACGCCGCGCCGATCCATCGCCCACACGATCAACCACCACAGCATCACGAAGGCTGCGGCGAACGCCAGCGACGGCACGTACGGCCCGAACCACGGCGTCATCCAGCCGGCGAACCCTTGCTGGTAGATCGGCTCCTGCCAGCCCAGCGCGGGCAGCAGGATCTGCATCAGTTCGGAGCCGGCGTAGGCGGCGATCGCGTTGACACCGAAGCGGCGGCCCAGCGCCGGCCAGCCGCGTCGGTCAACCAGCCAGTGGAAGGCCAGCAGCGCCAGCGCGGCCCAGCCGGCCGTCCACAGCACGAACGACGGCGTCCACAGGTTCTTGTTCAACGGCAGCCACAGCGACCACAACGCGCCGAGCAGCAGGCAGGCGATGCCGGCCAGCAGCAGCGCCCGGAATTTTTCGCGGCGCAGCCAGCAACCGGCGCGCAGACCTAGCAAGGTGCTGGCCAATGACGGCAACGTGCCGAGCAGACCTTCCGGATCGTGACCGCGGCCGGTCGTCGGATCGATCAGGTAGACGAAGCGGCCGAATACCGCGCTGTCGACACGGCTGACGAGATTCCCCCACGGCTCCAGCGAACCGCCGAGCAGGAGCAATCCCCAGTAACCGAGCAGCAACGCCGCGATCGCCAGCCACTGCGTGCGCGGTTTCGTGTAGACCGCGAACAGCGCCACCCCGGCGAAGCACAGCGCGATCCGCTGCAGCACGCCAGGGAAACGCAGGTGCGCGTGCGGCAGCAGCCACGCCGCCACAACATTGATCGCCACGCCCAGCGCGAGGATGCGCAGGGCACGCCACATCGCGGCGCGGGTCAACGCGGCAGGCGAAGCGCCCTGCTCCAGCCGCGGCAGGATCGCCAGCGCCACCGACACGCCGACCACGAACAGGAAGAACGGAAAGACCAGGTCGGTCGGCGTGCAGCCGTTCCACGCCGAGTGTTCCAGGGGCGCGTAGACATGACCCCAGTCGCCCGGATCGTTGACCAGCAGCATCGCCGCCACGGTGCAGCCGCGCAGGGCGTCGAGGGAGGCGAGGCGCTTGCTCATGTAACGAGAAACCTCATCGACGCCGGGACACCTCCCCTTGCTTGCCTGCAAGGGACTTCCTTCGGTCGCAGGAGAAGGGAGAGAGGGAGGGGGTCGCGCAGGGTCACAGGGAAGATCAAGAGCGACCCCACCCCAGCCCTCCCCTGCTTCGCAGGGGAGGGAGCAAAAGCTGAACCCGCTCGCATCGCGAGACTCATGGCGTCAGCGTCACTCGGCCGATCGCATACAACTCGCCGTCGATCGGCGCGGTGTAGATCAGGCACAGTGCATGCTCGCCCTGCTGCGCCGGCAACGCTGCGGTCAGTGTGAAGTTGCGCGCGCTGCGCGCGGGATCGGGCAAGGGCATGCTGGCCAGCACCGGCCCGTCGCATTGGTCGGCATGCACCACCAGTTCGCCGAACGGCGTGGCGTGCTGTCGCGACACCACCAGCTTCTGCTCGTGCGCCAGCGCGAAGTTGCGCGGCAGGCGCACCGCATCGACATGGATCGCCGTGACGCCATCCATCCAGGTGGCGGGAAGCTGCTGGCAGGCGTCGAACACGTTCACCGCGTACACCGGCTGGGTACCCTTCGCGTCGGGCATGGGCTGCAGGCGCAGGCGGAAATCGCTGCCGGGGCAGTTCGGCAGTGTGCTGCCGGGCGAGCTGAGCAGCGCGGCGCGATCCAGCACGCGTTCGCGCGGCGCGGCGAGCCGGCTGCCGTCGGCGGCGAAGCTGGCGGCGCGCACGCGGATCGGCAGGGTCACGTTGAACGGCGCGGTGTAGCGCGGCGAGGCGGGCGTGGGTGCGCTGCCGTCCAGCGTGTAATGGAGGGTGCCGAAGTCCGTCTGATTCGACAGCGTCACCGTGGCCTTGCCGGTGGCCAGCGCCAGGTTGCGATCGGTGGCAATGTCCACCGCGAAGGCGCTGTCGGCGACGTTGACGTGCTGGGCGCGGTAACGCCCGAGCTGGGCCGGCAGGCGGGCCAGGAAGCCCGGCCAGTGGTTCGCGCCGGGCGGCGACCAGGCCACTTCGCTGAGCGCGTCCAGCCGCGGGAAGGCAGCGTGCTCGACGTGGCCGAACGTGGGCATGTGCTCGGTCCACAGGTTGGCCTGCACGCCCAGCACATGCTTCGCCTGCGTGGCGCTCAGCACGCCGGGCACGGCCTGGAAGGCGTACACGTCCTTCAGCGATTCCACGCCGAGGCGGCCGGCGTACTCGTCGGCAAGGCCGCCTTGCACGTGGTCGAAGTACAGGCCCGGCGCGGGCGACAGCACCACGTCGTGGCCGAGCAGCGCGGCCTTGATCGCACCGTCGGTGCCGCGCCAGGACATCACGGTGGCGTCGGCGGGCAGGTTGTCGCCTTCGAGGATCTCGTCCCAGCCGATCAGCTTGCGGCCGTGCTTGTCGAGGTACTGGCCGACGCGGTCGATGAACCAGCCCTGCAGCGCGTCCTCGCTGGTGATGCCCAGCGCATGCATCTTCGCCTGCACCGCGGGCGAGGTTTGCCACTGATCCTTGATCGCCTCGTCACCGCCGACGTGGATGTATGTCGACGGGAACAACGCCATCACTTCGTCGAGCACGTTGTCGATGAAGGTGAAGGTGTCGTCGTCGACGTTGTAGAGCCAGGGGTTCACGCCCCAGTCGGTGGAAACCCCGGGTTGCCTGCCGGTGACACCGAGCCGCGGATACGCGGCCACCGCGGCCTGCGCGTGGCCGGGCATGTCGATCTCCGGCACGATGGTGATGTGGCGTGCGGCGGCATAGGCCACCACGCGGCGGATGTCGTCCTGGGTGTAGAAACCGCCGTAGCGCCGCGGCTCGCCGTCGTGCCCGGCATCCGGCGGCGTGCGCCACGCGCCGATGCGGGTGAGCTCGGGGTAGCGCTTGATCTCGATGCGCCAGCCCTGGTCGTCGGTGAGATGCCAGTGGAAGGTGTTGAGCTTGTGCTGGGCCATCTGCTCGAGCAGGCGCTCGATCTCGCCGACCGTCTGGAAATGCCGCGTGGAATCCAGCATCAGCCCGCGCCAGGCGAAGCGCGGCTGGTCGCGAACGGAAACTGACGGTACCTGCACCGCGCCATGCTGCGCATCCGGCGTGAGCAATTGCCATGCGGTCACCGCGCCGTAGAACAGGCCGGCGGCATCGCGCGCGCTGATGCGCATGCCTTCCGGCGTGACGTCCAGTGCGTAGCCTTCGCGGTTCGTCACCGGCGCCGCCGGGTCGAGCCGCAGCACGATCGCGTGCGCCGTGGCCGCGCCATGTTTCAGCGGCAGGTGCAGGCCGCGCGTGCGCGCGACCAGGTCGACCAGCCAGGCGCCCGTGCGCCGGGTCGAGGCCGCGTCGTCGGCGAGCACGATCGGCGTGTGCGCGTCGACCGTGAAGTGGCCGGCGTCGACGCGCAGTTGCACCGGCAACGGCAGCAACGGCACCGGTGCGGCGGCATGGGTGAACCCGGCCAGCCCCATCGCCATGGCTGCCCAGCCCAGCAGGATCAAGCGGCGTGTCATCGGCAATCTCCGTGGCGGTGCGTGCACCACGCTAGCAAAAAAACGGGCCCGACAACTTTTGCCCGGGCCCGCGTTGGGGAGAAGTGCGAAGCCGTCCATGGCTCGCGTCATGGTGAAACGATTCAGAGCTTGAAGCGCAGGCTCAGGTAGTACTGGCGGCCGTTGTCGTAGAACGCATACGGCTGTTTCCCGTAGGCCGCGTTCTGGGTGTAGTACTTCAGCTTGGGCTTGTTGAGGTTCATCCCATCCAGCGACAGCGACATCCAGTCGGTGAGCTGCACGCCGAACGACGCGGCGAGGTTGCCGATGCCCTGCTGGAAGTAGGTGTCGGTGCGGCTCACGCCGGCATAGAACTGCGAGCGGTAGGTGTAGCTGATGCGGGCGTTGAACCGCTTGTTCTCGAAGTAGCCGGAGAGGTTGTAGGTGTTCTTCGAGGTGCCCTGCAGCGGCTTGTCGCCCGTGGCATGGCCGTCGGCGTAGGTGTAGTTGGCCTGCACGCCGAAGTTGTCGCCGATCGGCTGGATGTAGTTCAGCTCCACGCCGCGGACCTGGCCGTTGACGTTGCGCGGCACGCTGATCAGGTAGTTGTTGAACACGTCGGTGCCCGCGGCGGCGGATGCCTGCATGTCCTTGAAGGTGCGCACCTCGTTGCCGAAGTTGACGTAGTCCTTCAGGTTCATCGCGTACACGCCAGCCGACAGCAGGCCGCGCGGCGCGAAGTACCATTCCACGGCGGCATCGAAGTTGCTCGATATCAGCGGCTTGAGCTGCGGATTGCCGCCGCTGCCGGTGTGGGTAAGGTCATCGGCCGACACGTAGCCCGCCAGCGCCGAGTAGTCCGGACGGGTCATGGTCTGCGACGCGGCGAAGCGCAGCAGCAGGTCGTCGGTGACGGCGAGCTTGAGGTTGGCGCTGGGCAGGAACTTGCCGTAGTCGTGCTTGTACGTGTTCCAGTAATAGTCGCCGAAGGCCGAGCCGGTGATCGGGCCGGTGACCGTGGTCGCTTCCGCATCGGGCGCCGTGCTGGTGTAGCCGATGTTCTCCTTGGTCTGCACGTAGCGCACGCCGACGTTGCCGCTGGCGATGCCGGAATCGAAGTTCAGCTGCACATAGGCGGCCGAATCCTTCTCCTCGACCTTGTAGACGTCGTTGAAGTAGAAGCGCGAGACCGGATCGCGGTTGGCGAACTGCGCGTCGATCTGCGCCAGCTGGGCCGGCGTCCAGTACCAGATCGGACCGGGGAAGCTGCCGCCGAGCGAGCCGTTGAAACCGCCCGGATAGCTGCTGTAGGTGCCGGTCGGGTAGGCGGCCGGATTCTGCCAGTCGGAGGCCCAGTTCGGGCCCTGCGCGACCTCGAACGGGTTCTCGCGCGTGTGCTTGGCGTAGCGGGCGCCAAACTGCAGCGAGGTGATCGCGCCGTCGTCGAAGTTGAGCTCGCCGTCGAACTGCGCCCAGTCCTCCTTGTCCTTCACCTTGATGCCCTGGCCGCCGAAGATCCAGCCGGCCGCCGGCAGGATGCCCGATGGCGAGGTGTTGTCGCCACCCAGCGTCCAGTTGATCGGCTTGCCGAGGCCGCGCATGTCCCAGCTGGCGCCGGCGCCGCCGGCAGTGCCCAGCTCGATCACGTCCTGGGTCGGGCTGCTGCCGGTACCGCGGGTGGTGCCGATCTGGCCGGTGAAGGTGAGATGGTCGGTGGCGCGCCAGTTCGCGCTGAGCGTGAGGTACTTCGACTCGGAAGCCGCACCGGGGCGCGAGATCTGGTCGTACACGCCGTAGGCGCCGGTGCCGCCGGCGATCGAGCCGCTGGTGACCACGTTGTTCTGGATCGAGTTGGCGGTGAGCACGCCGCCGTTCGCCAGCGCGCTGCTGGCCCACATCATGTAGTTGCGGTTGTAGTTGTCGGCCTTGAGCTTGGAGTAGAAGCCGTTGAGGTCGAGCGTGAGGTTGTCGGTCGGCTTGATCTGGAAGTCGATCACGCCGCCCTTGCGCTCGCGCTGCTGGGTGAACAGCACCGCGCCGATTTCGTTCGGGTAATAGACAGTGTTGCCGCCGACCGTCGTGGGCAGGTAACCGCCCACCACCTCCTGGCCGTTGCGCTGCAGGCTGCGCTTCTCGTAGAAGCCCTGCACCAGAACGCCGACGGTGTTGGCGTCGTTCTTCCAGTTGAACAGGCCGCTGAACTGCGGCTTGGTGTCGCCGGGAAGATCCGAATACACGCCGCCGATCGAGGCCTCGGCCGTGACCGGCTTGGCGAACTCCAGCGGCTTGCGGGTGATGATGTCCACCGAACCGGCGCTGCCGCCTTCGACGATGCTGGCCTCGGAGGTCTTGTGCACCACCACCTGGCTGACGATCTCCGACGGCAGCAAGGTGTAACTGACGCTGCGGCCCACGGTCTGTACCTGACTCAACACGAACCAGTCGCCGGTGCCCACGCTGTGGCCGTTGACCAGGGTCTGGGTGAGGCTCGGCGCGGTGCCGCGCAGGCTGACGCGATCACTCTCGTCGAAGCCGCCCTCGCTCGCGCTGGACGAACTGATGTTGACGCCGGGCAGGCGCTGCAGCGTGTCGGCCACGTTCTTGGCCGGCAGTTTGCCGATGTCCTCGGCGGTGACGACCTCGACGTGCGAGGCCGCATCCTTCTTCAGCGCCAACGACTCGGCCTCGCTGTTGCGGATGCCGGTGACGACCACCGTGCTCAGGGTCCTGGCCTGCTTCTCCTTCGCCTGGTCCTGGCTGGATTGGTTGTCGGTATTCGCCTGGTTGTCCTGCGCATAGATCGCACCGGATACGCACAGACCGGTGATGATGCTCGCGGCTAGCAATGTCTTGTGGTAATTCATGATCTCCTCCCCTCAGAGGCTGGCTCGAATCAAGACCGGCATGACGACGGTCGCGGACGTTGTGTAGTGGTTTGGCTTGGCGCCGTGTCGCCGGATGGCGTTCATCTCACTCTCCTGGACGCTCATCCAGAAACCAGCCTGCGGCGCCAATGACACCAAGCTGGCCGTGCTCGATCAGTCGTACTGGAACCTGCTGCAGATAGGCGCGCATCACGCCCTTGTTGAAATAGCGTTCGGCGAAGCTGCTGGACAGCAGGAACGGCTGGATCTGCGGCAGGATCCCGCCGGCCAGGTAGACTCCGCCGCGGGCGCCGTACAGCAGCACCAGGTCGCCCACGAAACTGCCGAGCAGACCGCAGAACACTTGCAGCGCCTCCACCGCGGCGCCATCGCTGCCGGCCAGTGCGGCGGCGGTGACTTCGGCCGGGGTCAGCAGGCGCGAAGGGCTGCCGCGCAGTTCGCACAGCGCGCCGTAGAGTTTCAGCAGGCCGGGGCCGGACAGCGCATCCTCGAACGACACGTGCGCACGCTCGCGGCGGAACAGGCGCAGGATCTCGATCTCGCGCTCGTTGCCCGGCGCCAGCGACACCTGGCCCGCCTCGGTGGCCAGCACCTGCGCGCGCGGATGGCCCGGCAGCAGTACCGCCGAACCCAGACCGGTGCCCGGCCCCATCACCAACGCCGGCCCGCTGGCCGCCGGTTGCGCGGTCTCGATGATCGGCCGGGTCTCGTCGGCCGCGATGAACTGGGTGGCGTAGGCAACCGCCTCGAAATCGTTGATCACCGCCAGCCGCTGGATGCCGAGGCCGTCGCGAATGTCGCGGATCGACACCGACCACGGCAGGTTGCCGTTGACGATCGCGTCGTCCAGCACGTAGCCGGCGCAGGCCACCGCGCAATGACGCAGCTCGCCGCGCAGCGCCGCATGCGGCGTGCTCGCCAGCTGCGCGACGAAATCCTGCAACATCGCGGTGAGGCTGGACCAGTCGGCGCAGCCGTAGCGGTGGTAGTGCAGCACGCTGACCGGGCGGCGGCCGTTCGCGTTGCCGACGACCAGGCCGATGCGCGCATGCGTGCCGCCGACGTCGGCGGCCAGGAACGGCTGCTGCGGACCCGGTCCTGACGCACCGGCCCCGTTCGTTGCCGATGCCTCGGCAATGGCCGTCGCCGACGCTGCCGCCGCATGACGCTGGTTCGCAACTTCCCCCACTGCGTTCTCCCGTGGCCGGTGACTCCCCGAACCGACCGTGCTGGCACGAGCCGGGTACGGCCTGATTCGGGCGGAGTCTGCTGTCGAAATGACAACGTTGTCAACCGGGTCCGCCACAATTTTCCGGACATTCGATGTGGCGACGCAGCATAACTGCCATTACACTCCTGAGTCGCTCCTCAAGAAGCCGCGTAGATGGCTTTGTACGGCGCATGCGTGGGCCATCGTGCAGCCATGGCGCGGTCTGCTGCGGCGCCACAACGATGGCTCGCGATGGCGGTGCGAACGCCGCGGCCACGACCGCGCATCGAGGACCGATCCCGGTGATGGATTGACAACGTTGCACTTTTCGGCAATTAAAGAGACATTCCTGCCTGTCCCGGTCACCCGACCGGTGCGGCACGGCGACTCCGGGGAGAACCATCCATGGCAACCACGCTGGCGGCAGCGCCGTCCGATCGCACCCACCTCGGCCCGATGCTGATCATCGGCCTGCTGTTCTTCATCTTCGGCTTCGTCACCTGGCTCAATGGGCCGCTGATCACCTTCGTCAAGCTGGCGTTCCAGGTCGAGGACGTCTACGCCTTCCTGGTGCCGTCGGCGTTCTACGTGTCGTACCTGGTGTTCTCGCTGCCCGCCTCGCTGATCCTGCGCCGCACCGGCATGAAGAAGGGCATGGCGCTGGGCCTGTTCGTGATGGCGATCGGCGCAGTGCTGTTCGGCCAGTTCGTCAGCTGGCGCGAGTTCGCCGGCGCGCTGACCGGGTTGTTCGTGATCGGCGCCGGGTTGTCGCTGCTGCAGACCGCCTCGAACCCGTACATCAGCATCCTCGGGCCGATCGACAGCGCGGCGCAGCGCATCGCGTTCATGGGCATCTGCAACAAGGCCGCCGGCGTGATCGCCCCGTTCGCGTTCGGCGCGCTGGTGCTCAGCGGCATCAGCACGTTTGGCGAGCAGGTCGAAGCGGCGCCGACGCCGGCAGCGCGCGAAGCCCTGCTCAACGCGTTCGCCGGCAAGGTGCACCTGCCGTACATGGTCATGGCCGGCCTGCTGGTGCTGCTGGCGATCTGGATCGCGCGTTCGTCGCTGCCGGAAATCCGGCCCGACGGCGCGAACAGCGAACGGGCGATCGGGCACAAGCACGGCAGCATCTTCAGCTTTCCGCACCTGTGGCTGGGCGTGCTGTGCCTGTTCCTCTACGTCGGCGTGGAGGTGATGGCCGGCGATGCGATCGGCACCTACGGCGCCGGCTTCCACCTGCCGCTGGAGCGCACCAAGATCTTCACCGCATTCACCCTCAGCGGCATGCTGATCGGCTACGTCGCCGGCCTGCTGCTGATCCCGCGCTTCGTCTCGCAGCAGCGCTACCTGGCGATCTCGGCGGTGCTCGGCGTGCTGTTCTCGGTCGGCGCCTACCTCAGCCAGGGCTACGTCTCGGTCGGCTTCGTCGCCGCGCTCGGCTTCGCCAACGCGATGATGTGGCCGGCGATCTTCCCGCTGGCGATCAAGGGCCTGGGCAGCCTCACCGAACGCGGCTCGGCGCTGCTGATCATGGCGATCGCCGGCGGCGCGGTGGTGCCACAGCTGTTCGTGCACCTGAAGCAGCACGTCGATTTCCAGTTCGCGTTCGCGCTGCTGATGGTGCCGTGCTACCTGTACATCCTGTACTACGGACTGGCCGGCCACCGGGTCGGCCAGCACCAGGTGCAGTGAACTGAGCTAGGATGCACACGCCGCCGCACCGACGCGTGCGGCGCCGCCGGCACGATGGCGCGACCGGCGACCAACCCTTTCGATACACGAGGTTCAGCGGGTGCGCAGCGCCACCATCAAGGATGTCGCAGAACGGGCCGGCGTCTCGCTGAAGACCGTCTCGCGCGTGATCAACAACGAGCCTTCGGTGCACGCGCGCACGCGCGAGAAGGTGCAGCGCGAGATCGACGCGCTCGGCTACCAGCCCGACCCGTCCGCGCGCAGCCTGCGCAGCACGCGTGCCTACGCGATCGGCCTGGTCTACGACAACCCGAACGCCCACTACATCATCAACCTGCAGCGCGGCGTGCTGTCGGCGTGCCGCAGCAACGGCTTCGGCCTGCAGATCCATCCGTGCGACTCGTCCTCGCCGAAGCTGGCCGAGGAACTGCGCGAGCTGGTGCACCGCTCGCGGCTGGCCGGGCTGGTGCTGGCGCCGCCGATGTCCGAGCAGCCGGCGCTGATCCACGCGCTGAGTGCGGCGAAGGTCCCGTTCATCCGGATCATCTCCGCGCGCAAGGACCCGCAGGACGGCTCGCCCTGTGTCTACGTCGACGACCGCGACGCCGCCTACGCGATCACCGAGCACCTGATCCAGCTCGGCCACCAGCGCATCGGCTTCCTGTGGGGCGGCAGCGGGCACCGCTCCAGCGTCGAGCGCTACCAGGGCTACGAGGACGCGCTGAAGGACTACGGCATCGCGCTCGACCGCAAGCTGATCGTGACCGGCGACTACACCTTCGACGACGGCTTCCGCGGCGCGCGCAAACTGCTGGCGCTGAAGGACCGTCCCAGCGCGATCTTCGGCTCCAACGACGAGATCGCCGCCGGCGTACTCGCTGCGGCGCATTCGGACGGCATCAACGTGCCATACGAACTCTCCATCGCCGGCTTCGAGGACAGCCCGTTTTCCAAGCAGTCGTGGCCCGCGCTGACCACCGCACGCCAGGCCACCGAGGACATCGCGCGGCACGCCGCGCAGCGGCTGATCGGCGACCTGCAGCGCGAAGCCAACGGCGAGCCGATCGACAGCCGCAACGAGGGTTTCAGCCCGGAGCTGGTGGTACGCGGCTCCACCGCGCCGCGGCACGCCGCACCGTCCGGACGCGGCGCCGGCGGAAGGCGCAAGCCGGCTACTTGACGTTGTCGGTCTCTCCGATGAAGCGGGCCACGTTGTCGTGCAGCTGCTTCAGCGACGCCTCGTGCGCGTACACCATGTGCCCGGACGGGTACCACGCATAGCTGATGTTGCGTTCCAGGCTGGCCGGGATCGGCAGGTGGTGCATCTCGTAGTCGGCGGCGAAGTACGGCGTGGCCAGGTCGTAGTAGCCGCCATGGAGATAGACCTTCAGGTTGGGATTGGTCTTCATCGCCATGGCCAGGTCCGGCATCACGTTGGTCGACGATTGCAACGCCTCGCCGCGCACGCCGGGCGCCTTGTGCGAGAAATCCCAGTGGTCGACGTCGGCGAACAGCCGGTACTGCCGGCCCTGGCCGAACTTCAGGTCGCGTCGCACGTAGTCGTTGAAGGCGGCCACGTAGGCCGAACTGATCGCCGAGGATTGCGGATCGTATTCGGAGTCCTTGCTCAGCGGGTCGATCGCCGGGCCGGAGAAGCGGCTGTCCAGCCGGCCGGTGGTGATGTCGCCGTCGGTCTGCAACTCGTGTTCGAACATGCCGCCGCTCACGCGCAGGTCCGCCTTCAGCAGGTAGGCCACCGGCAGGCCGGTGTACTCGTGCAGCTTCTGCGCCACCGCCTGCTTGCGCGCATCATCCAGGCGCGAGCCGGCCATCAATGCCTGCGCGTAGTCGCCCATCGCGTATTGCTCCACCTCGCGCAGGAACGGCTCCAGTGCGGCCGGCTGCTGCGGCAGCTTGTGGTGGTAGAACGCGGTGGCGGCGAAGGTCGGCAGCGCCAGTTCGTACGGCAGATCGATGCCGGGATTGAACTCCGGCCCGTCGATGCTGGTGTCGAAGCTGAGGATCTGCGAGAGCAGGATCACCCCGTTGAGATCGACGCTGTCCTCGTTCTCCAGAATGTTCGCCAGCACCGCCGAGCGGGTGGTGCCGTAGCTTTCGCCGAACAGGTACTTCGGCGAATTCCAGCGGTCGTACTTCGACAAAAACCGGGTGATGAACTGCGCGAAGGCATGGCCGTCGCCGTCGACGCCGTAGATCGCCTTCTTGCGTTCCTTCATTTGCTCCTCGCGCTTGCCCTTGTCCGCGTCGGCGGCGATCAGCCGGCTGAAGCCGGCGCCGGGCGCGTCGATGAACACCAGGTCGGAGGCATCGAGCAGGCTGTAATCGTTGTTGACCAGCCCGTACGGCGCCGCCGGCGTGTGGCCGTCGTCGCTGGTGACCACGCGCCTGGGCCCGAACGCGCCCATGTGCAACCACACCGTGGCCGACCCGGGGCCGCCGTTGTAGATGAAGGTGACCGGCCGTTTCGTCGCCGCCACACCTTTCTTGAAGTAGGCGACGTAGAACATGCTGACCTGCGGCTCGTCCTCCTTGTCGCCGCTGCCATGCAGCACCAGCGTGCCGGCCACCGCCTTGTAGTCGACGCGATGCCCCTCGACCGATACCGAACCCTCGCTGTTCGACGCTTGCGGCTCGACCAGCGCTGCGTCGGGCTTCGGCTCCGGCTTGCTCTTGTCATCCTTCTTGTCCGGCCCGGCAATCGCGGCGGAGCTGAGCAGCAGCGCGGCAAGCGCCGCGGTGAGGAGAAGCTTGCGCATGGGCGATCCTCGATGACTGAGGCGGCTTCGCCCCGGGAAACCGCAGCATAGGCGCCACGACGACGGGATTTCATAGCCCGGAAGTCACTGCCCTCGGATGATCAGCCGCGCGCGATCACCCCGATCGCCAGCAGCGCCAGCGCCACGCCGGCGAGGTTGAGCCGGCTCAGCCGCTCATGGAACAGCAGCAGGCCGACCAGCGCCCCCAGCGCCACCACACCGAGGTTCATGCTGGCGAACACCAGCGCGGGATGCTGCGGCAATGCGCGATGGCCACGCAGGTAGAACAGGATGTTGCCGAAGTTGGCCAGCCCCAGCAGCAAGCCGGCCAGCGCGCTGCGCGCGGTGAAGCGGGTTTGACCCTGCATGCGCCGCCACAGCTGCAGCGCGAACGCGACCAGCAGGGCCAGTGCGAACATCGCCTGCAGCGATGCGCCCAGCGGCACGCCGGCCTGCGCCACACGCTTGAACAGGATGTCGATCACGCCAAAACCGCCGAACACCAGCAGCGGATACAGCCAGCCGGCGGTGCCGCGCTCCGCCGTGCCATGCCCGCTGCGCCAGACCATGCACAGCAGGGCGAGCAGGCCCAGCGCGATGCCGATGCCCTTGGGCGCCGTGAGCTGTTCGCCGAACAGCGCGAATGCGGCCAGCAGCGACAGCAGCAGCGACAATCGCTGTGCCGCATCGCTGCGCACGATGCCGGCATGCCGCACCGATGCGGCCAGCGCCAGGAAGATCGTCGGCAGCAGGATGCCCAGCGCCGCGAGCGCCAGCCACGGCACGCCGGGTTCGCGCAAGCTCGCCGGCGTGGGCTGCAGCAGCAACGCGGTGAGCGCGCTGGTCACCACGTAGTTCCAGGCGATCGCCTGGCCCACGTCGATATCGGCGCGCCGCGCCAGCTTCAGCAGCACCGACACCAGCACGCTGCACAGCACGCTGAGCAGGACGTAGATCATCGGTCACCCCGACGACGGCAGGCCGTCAGGTTGCCGCCGCATCGACGCCCGCTCAAAACGCATCCAGCGGAATCTTCAGGTAGCGCACGCCGTTGTCCTCGGCCGGCGGCAGCTGGCCCGCGCGCATGTTCACCTGCACCGCCGGCAGCAGCAGCGCCGGCACCGCCAGACTGGCGTCGCGCGCGTTGCGCATGCGCACGAAGTCGTCTTCGCCGATGCCGTCGTGCACGTGGATGTTATCGCGGCGTTCGGCGCCGACCGTGGTTTCGTGCGCGAACACGTCGCGGCCGGCGGGCTTGTAGTCGTGGCAGAGGAACACCCGGGTTTCCTGCGGCAAGGCAAAAATGCGCTGGATCGAGCGGTACAGCGTGCGCGCGTCGCCGCCGGGGAAATCACAGCGCGCGGTGCCGTAGTCGGGCATGAACAAGGTGTCGCCGACGAAAGCCGCGTCGCCGACCCGGTGGGTCATGCACGCCGGCGTGTGGCCGGGCGTGTGCATCGCCACCGCTTCGATGCCGCCGATCATGTAGCGCTCGCCGTCCTTGAACAGGTGGTCGAACTGGCTGCCGTCGCGCCTGAAGCCGGGGCCCGCGTTGAACAGCTGGCCGAACGTGTCCTGCACCTCGCGGATGTGCTCGCCGATGCCCAGCCGGCCGCCCAGTTGCGCCTGCACGTACGGCGCCGCCGACAGGTGGTCGGCGTGCACGTGGGTGTCGATCACCCAGTCCACGTCGAGCCCCTGCGCCCGCACGAACGCGATCAGCGCATCGGCCGAGGCGTGACCGGTGCGCCCGGACGCGGCGTCGTAGTCGAGCACGCTGTCGAATACCGCCGCCCTGGCCGTGGCCGGGTCCCACGCCACGTAGCTGAAGGTATGGCTGGCGTCGTCGAAAAACGCGTGTACCTCGGGGCGCGTCATCATGCGTTTCCTCCGGCGCGTGGCAGCAGGCGCGCGGCCAGCCACCAGCCCGCGATCATGCAGGCCACCAGTACCAGCAGCGCGGGCACGCCGGCGCCGAGCGAGGCCAGTGCCGGGCCGGGACAGTAGCCGGCGATGCCCCAGCCGATGCCGAACAGGGCGGCGCCACCCACCAGCCGGGCGTCGATGCGGCGCGACACGGGCCACTGGAACCGTTCGGCCAGCAACGGGCGCGGGCGCCGCAGCAGCAGTCGGTAGCCGACCGCGGTGGTCAGCACGGCACCGGCCATCACGAAGACCAGGCGCGGATCCCACGCGCCGAAGATGTCCAGGAAGCCGAGCACCACGGCCGGCTGGGTCATGCCGCCGAGGCTGAGGCCGAGACCGAACAGCAGCCCGGCGGCGAACGCGATCCACGCTCTCATGCGCCTACTCCCAGCAGGTGCCGCAACACGAATACGGTGGCGATGCCGAAGACCATGAAGACGGCGGTCGCCAGCAATGAACGCGGCGACAGCCGCGCGATGCCGCAGACGCCATGACCGCTGGTGCAGCCACCGCCAAGCCGCGTGCCGATGCCGACCAGCAAACCGGCCAGCGCCATCCACGGCAGCCCCACCTGCGGTGCGCCGATGCCGCTGTCGCCGCGCAGCCACCACAGCAGCAGCGGCCCGGCCAGCAGGCCGAGCACGAAGGCTAGCCGCCACGTGCGGTCGCTCGCGCCGCCCACGACCAGGCCGCTGGCGATGCCGCTGACGCCGGCGATGCGACCGAGGGCCGCCATCAGCAGCACCGCCGCGAGGCCGATCAGCACGCCACCGCACAAGGCGCCGAGGTAGGGGTGCATGGTCATGCTTCCTGTGGGTACGAAGGTGGGGATTATCGCCCCTGCGCGACCGCTTGCCGCGTCATGCCGGTTGCGTGGCGTGCTCCGCGGCGAGGCGCCGGGCGACGCGCGCAAAACTTGCGGCGGTCGCGGCATTCGCCGGTGCGAAGAAGAACGCGGTGGCGCGGTCGACGTGGTCGCTGTCGCGGATCGGCAGGCGCATCGAGTGGATGCTGAGGTCGCCGAACTCGGGATGGAAGAACGGCACCGTGATCGCGCTCAGCGGTGCAGTGTGGCAGCGCTGCCACAGCTCGACGAACTCTGGGCTGGCCGCGTTCAGCGCTTCGATCAGCTCATGGAAGCGCGGATCTTCCGGGTGCGCTGCCTGGTTCATGCGGAATATCCCAAGCAGGTTCAGCGCGCCGTTCTCGAAATCCGGGTACAGCCGCCGCCGCGCCGGGTTCATGAACGCGTTCCACAGGTGGTTGTCGGCGAACGGCCCGCTGAAATCGCCGAAGTCGTACAGGCATTCGGCCATGCGGTTCCACGCCAGCACGTTGAACACCGTGTCCAGCACGAAGGCAGGCGCCTGGTACAGGTCCAGCACCTCGTGCATCACCGGCGGCAGGTTGAAATGGTGTTCCGGCACGTCGGTGCGGGTCAGTCCCATCAGCGCGAACAGGTAGGCTTCGTCGGTCGGCGACAGCGACAACGCGCGCGCGATCCGCGTCAGCGCCGCGGCCGACACGTTGATCGCGCGGCCCTGCTCCAGCCACGTGTACCAGGTGACGCCGACCTGGGCCAGCGTCGCCACCTCCTCGCGACGCAGGCCCGGCGTCAGCCGGCGCGGCCCGCGCGGCAGGCCGGCCGCCTCGGGCGTGAGCGCGGCGCGGCGCGCGCGCAGGAAGGCTTTCAGCTCGGTGCGTTGCATGGATGTGCTCATGGACATGCCCGGGTGGTAGTGGGAGTACCAGCAGTGGGGACTGCCTTCCCATGCTAACGGCAGCGACCTACCGTCGCCTGTCCCCCAAGTCATGTGCCCGCACGTGACCGTGACGTCGGCGATGCAGTCAGCCAGTCCGCGGCGCACCTTCCCAGCCGCCAGCCCGTACTGCAACAGCCTGTCACAGCGCGCTGCGCGCAAACGTCCTTGTGTCAATCCATGCAGGAGACCGACATGTCGTTACTCCCCGTCCCCACCCCTGTTCACGCCTCGCGCACCGATGCGCTCACCGATTTCGTGGTGCACGCCCAGTTGATGCTGGATCCGGCCACCCCGGAATCGGTGCGCCGCGAAGCCGAACCTCGCCTGTTGGCGCAACTGCCGACCCTGCAGGCGCTGGGCGTGTTCGAACTGTTCACCATCCGCGACCCGGCGTTGCGTGCGCTGGTGCACGACGAACTGCAAGCCCATCGGATGCGCGCCGCCTGACATCTTGCCAAAGCAAATGCATGCCAGCATATATTTGCCTTGACAAATATACTTGAGGCAATAGAATGCGCGGCCATGAATACCGAATCGCTTGCCTTCACCACCCCCAAGGAAAGTCTGGGCATCCTGCTCGGCCTGGTGCGCGCGGAGATCGTGCGCGCGATGGAGGCGGAGCTGGCGGCCAAGCACCTCGACCTGCGCTTCACCCAGTTCCTGATCCTCAAGCGGCTGGCCCGGCTCGGTCCGATGTCGGCCAGCGAGCTGGCCCGTTCGGTCGAACTGGACGGCGGCGCGATGACCCGCCAACTCGACCAGCTCGAACGCAAGGGCTACCTGCGCCGTCGCCCGCATGAGCAGGATCGCCGCGCGCTGCGAATCGAGCTGACCGACGCCGGCAACGCGCTGTGGCAGGAGCTGACCGGCTGCAACGAGCGCGTGCTGGCGGCGGCCCAACGCTCGCTGGACGAAGCCGAGCAGGCACAACTGCACGAGTACCTGGAGCGCGTGCTGCACGCGCTTCGCGACAAGAACTGACCCTTTCCACCCTGGACCTTTCCATGCGTCTGCATCTACTTGCGGCTGCCGCCGCCCTGACCCTCGCATTGGCCGGTTGCGTCAGCAGCGGCGGCCTGCACCCGGACGGCACGCCGATCGATCCGGCCACGCTGAAGGCCGAACGCAGCCTCGCCCATCTGTCCGCGGCCGCGTGGCCATCCACCGACTGGTGGAGCGGGCTGGGCGATCCGCAGCTGGACGCGCTGATCGCCGAAGCGCTGCGGGACAACCCCGGCCTTGGCGTCGCCGATGCGCGCGCCCGCGCGGCGCAAGCCGAGGCAGGCATTGCCGATGCCGCACGCGGACCCAGCGTGAATGGCGGTGCCGCGGTCGCCGGTGCCCGGCCGCCGGCCGCGCTGCTCGGCGACAAGGCGCATTTCGCGATGGCCAAGTACGGCTACGCCAGCTTCAAGTGGGATCTGGACCTGTGGGGCGGCAAGCGCGCCGCGTGGGAAGCCGCGGTGGGCCAGGCGCGCGCCGCCGAGGTCGATGCCCGCGCCGCACGCATCGAACTTTCCGGCAACGTCGCCCGCGCCTACGCGCAGCTTGGCTACGCGTTCACCCAGCAGGACCTGGCCGCCGGTGAGCTGAAGCGCGCGAACCAGTCGCGTGAACTGACCCGCCAGCGCGTCGCCGCCGGCATCGACAACCAGATCCAGCTCAAGCAAGGCGATGCGGAAGTGGCCAGCGCCGAGCAGCAGGTGGCGCTGTCCAGCCGCGCGGTCGACGCCGCGCGCTCGTCGCTGTCGGTACTGCTGGGCAAGGGTCCGGATCGCGGGCTGCAGATCGCCCGGCCGCAGTTGCTGCGACCGGCCGAACTGGCGGTGCCGTCCAACCTGCCACTGGATCTGGTCGGCCATCGCGCCGACCTGGTCGCCGCGCGCTGGCGCGTCGAGGCCGCCGGCAAGGACATCAAGGCGGCGAAGACCGAATTTCTGCCGAACATCAGCATCGGCGCGATGGCCGGCGTGATCAGCATGGGCGGCGGCAACCCGTTCAGCCTGCCGGGGCGGTTCTACCAGTTCGGGCCGTCGCTCAGCCTGCCGATTTTCGACGGCGGCAGGTTGCGCGCCAACCTGTCCGGCAAGGATGCGCAATACGACCTCGCCGTGGCGCAGTACAACCAGACCCTGGTCGGCGCACTCAACCAGGTCGCCGATGATTTGTCCGCACTGCAGTCGCTGCAGCAGCAGATCGACGCGCAACAGCGCGCGCAGGATGCCGCCCTGCAGGCCTGGCAGTTGGCCGAGCAGCGCTACAAGGCCGGCGTCGGCAGCTACCTGGAAGCGCTCAGCGTGCGCCAGCAGCTGCTCGCCGCCGAGCGCGGCACCGCCGCGCTCGAAGCGCAGCAGGTCGATCTTTCGGTGCAGCTGATCCAGGCCCTCGGCGGCGGTTTCCAGCCGCAGGCCGACACCCCGTCTTCCACCCCATCACGTTCCTGAGGCAGCCCCATGTCCAGCCAGAATCCAACCGCGGCCGAAAGCACGGCGGCCGCTCCCTCGCCGAATACGGCCGCGCCGAACACGACGGCGCCGAAGAAGAACCCGCGCGGCCTGCTGCTGCGCCTGCTCGGCATCGTGGTCGTGCTCGCCGTGATCGGCTGGGCGCTGTGGTATTTCCTCGACGGCCGCTGGTATGAGGGCACCGACGACGCCTACGTCAACGGCAACGTGGTGCAGATCACCCCGCAGGTGCCCGGTACCGCGGTCAGCATCGGCGCCGATGACGGCGACCTCGTGCATGCCGGCGACGTGCTGGTGCAGCTCGACCCGAGCGACGCCGACGTGGCGCTGGCCGAGGCGAAGGCGAACCTCGCCAACACCGTGCGCAAGGTGCGCGGCCTGTATTCCAGCGTGAACGGCGCCCAGGCCGACGTTGCCGCGCGCAAGACCGCGGTGGACAAGGCGCGCGCCGACTACAACCGGCGCGTGGCGCTGGCGAAGTCCGGCGCGATCTCGGCCGAGGAGCTGTCGCACGCCAGCGACGCGCTGACCAGCGCCGAGAGCGCGCTGATCGCGGCGCAGCAGCAGTACCAGACCAGCAAGGTGCTGGTCGACGACACCGTGGTCGCCTCGCACCCGGACGTGCAGGCTGCTTCGGCCCGCCTGCGCGCCGCCTTCCTCAACGACGTACGCGCCACTCTGATCGCGCCGGTGGACGGCTATGTGGCCAAACGCTCGGTGCAGGTCGGCCAGCGCGTGCAGCCCGGCGCCGCCTTGATGGCGGTGGTGCCGCTGCACGGCGTGTGGGTGGACGCGAACTTCAAGGAAACCCAGCTCACCCACATGCGCATCGGCCAGCCGGTGACGATCGAATCCGACGTCTACGGCACCGCGGTGGAATACAAGGGCAAGGTGCAGAGCCTGGGCGTCGGCACCGGCAGCGCGTTCTCGCTGCTGCCGGCGCAGAACGCCACCGGCAACTGGATCAAGATCGTGCAGCGCATTCCGGTGCGCATCGTGTTCGATGACCCGACCCAGCTGGACAAGCACCCGCTGCGGCTGGGCATGTCGCTGACCGTCGATGTCAGCCTGCACGACCAGAGCGGCCCGACGCTGGCCCGGCAGTCGCCGACCCAGCCGGCCTTCAGCACCGACGTGTACAAGCAGCAGCTAGCCAAGGCCGACGCGGCGATCACGCAGATCGTCCACGCCAACATGGCCGGCGGCAGGTAACCACCAGCAGCTCCCTCCCCTGCCTGCAGGGGAGGGTTGGGGAGGGGTCCGCTCTTGATCTTGAGTCAAGAGCCCAACCCCCTCCCGACCTCCCCTGCATGGCAGGGGGAGGAACAAGACGGACCCACTCACCGACCGATCCCGATGACCACCGAATTCCGCCCACCCAACCTGGCCCTGAGCACGATCGGTCTGTCGCTGGCCACGTTCATGCAGGTGCTGGACACCACGATCGCGAACGTGTCGTTGCCGACCATCGCCGGCAACCTCGGCGTCAGCAGCAACCAGAGCACCTGGGTGATCACCTCGTTCGCGGTGAGCATGGCGATCGCGCTGCCGCTGACCGGCTTCCTCACCCGCCGCTTCGGCGAGGTACGCCTGTTCACCGCCTGCACGCTGCTGTTCGCGCTGACCTCGTTCCTGTGCGGCATCTCGCAGAGCATGGGCATGCTGATCCTGTTCCGCGCGCTGCAGGGCGCGGTGGCCGGACCGATGTACCCGATCACGCAGAGCCTGCTGATCGGCATCTACCCGCCGGCCAAGCGCGGCATGGCGCTGGCGTTGCTGGCGATGGTCACGGTGGTGGCACCGATCGCCGGCCCGATCCTCGGCGGCTGGATCACCGACAACTATTCATGGCCGTGGATCTTCTTCATCAACGTGCCGATCGGCATCTTCGCCAGCATGGTGGTGGCGAACCAGCTGCGCGGGAAAGTGGAGAAGACCGAGCGGCCGAAGATCGACTACGTCGGCCTGATCACCCTGATCATCGGCGTGGGGGCGCTGCAGATCGTGCTGGACAAGGGCAACGACGAGGACTGGTTCAACTCCACCTTCATCATCGTCACCAGCATCGTCTCGGCGATCAGCATCGCGATCTTCCTGATCTGGGAATTGACCGACAAGGATCCCATCGTCGACCTGAAGCTGTTCCGCCACCGCAACTTCACCGTCGGCACGATTGCATTGGTACTGGGTTACGCGGCGTTCTTCGCGATCGCGCTGATGGTGCCGCTGTGGTTGCAGCGCAACCTCGGCTACACCTCGATCTGGGCCGGCTACGCCAGCGCACCGCTGGGCATCATCCCGGTGCTGCTGACCTTCGTCGTCGGCAAGTACGGGCCGCGCATGGATCTGCGCCTGCTGGCCGCGGCGGCATTCGTGGTGATGGGCCTGACCTGCTTCATGCGCTCGGACTTCTTCATCGGCATCGACTTCTACCACGTGGCGATGGTGCAGCTGTGGCAGGGCCTGGGCGTGGCGCTGTTCTTCATGCCGGTGCTGACCATCCTGCTGTCGGACCTGCAACAGAACGAGATCGCGTCCGGCTCCGGCCTGGCCACCTTCCTGCGCACGCTGGGCGGCAGCTTCTCCGCATCGCTCACCACCTTGCTGTGGGAGCGCCGCGCGGTGACCCACCACGAACAGCTGGCCGAGCACATCACCGCCTACAGCCCGACCGCGCAGACGGCGATGACCCAGCTCGGCCAGGGCGACCAGCAGGTTTCCGGCAGCATCATCAACAACATGATCACCCAGCAGGGCTACCAGATCTCGTTCAACGAGGTATTCCACGCGCTGGGCTGGATCTTCATCGCCCTGGTTCTCGTGATCTGGCTGGCCAGGCCGCCGTTCACGCCGAAGGCCAGACCAGCCGCCGGCGGCCACTGAAGCGGCCGGCAGGCACCGGATAAGACAACGGCCCCGTTCAGGGCCGTTGTCTTGTCCGCGGTTGAGCAAGTGTCAGATGTCGAAGGCGAAGCCGACCAGCGCCATGGTCTCGCCGGTGTTCGGACGGTGCAGGCCGCCATTGGAAATGTGCCGGATCGCCACGCTGAAATGCTTCGCCTGCCAGCCCAGCGTGCTGACGAACTGGTAGTGGCTGGAAAGCGCGTGGGTGGCGCGGTTGGTGACGGCGAGTTGTTCGCTGAAGAACAGCGGCTGGTACCAGTCACCGGTCCCGCCGAGATGGAAGCGTGCGCCGGCGGCAAGCAGCGCTACCGAGTCACGTGTTGTGTAACGGCTGTTGTCGGTCGCCACGTGGCGACCGTCGATCCAGCCGAGCGAGACGTCCGGTGACCAGGTGAAGCGGGTCTGGCCGAGCGGCTGCGGTGCGAACACCGCCTCGACGAAGGCAGTGTTCGCACTGTGGCCGTTCGAGTTGCTGCGCCCGGCCTGTACTTCGAACCGGGTGGCAGCCGCCGGCAACGCCGCGGTGACCAAGGTCAGTACGAGTGCGCTGCGGATGAGGGGACGAAGGGACATGGGGCAACCTCGCGGTGGGGTCATTTTTATGTACCGCATAGTTTACAAAATGGCCGGTACCGGGCGAAGCCCCTTCTTGGTGCGATTTCGGCAACAGATTGTTGCCCCCGCGATGTAAAAACCCCGGCACGATGGCCGGGGTTCGGTGATGACACGGTCAAGACGGTTATTTTCTGCTGCCCGCCGGTTGCAAGGTCGGGCTGTCCAGGTCCAGCGCGGTCGACTCCAGCAGCGCGGCCTGCGGATGCGCCTTGCGGATGTCCGGGGCGAACTGCGCGGCGTCGCCGACCACCACCACCGTGCTGGCGCCGGCATCCAGATGCTTGTCCGCGTACTTCTCGATCTGCTTCGGCGTCACCGCCTGCACCTGCGCGATGTACCGGCCGATCTCGTCCAGCGGCACGCCGTACACCGCCAGCTCGCCGACCTGTTCGGCCAGTCCGCTGGTGGTTTCCAGGCTGCGGCCGTAGCCGCCGATCAGGGTGGCCTTGCGCGCGGCCAGCTCGTCGGCGGAAACCCGCGTGCTGCCCAGTCGCTTGAACTCGCCCAGCATCAGTTCGACCACCTGCGCCGCGGACGGGTTCTTGGTCTGCGCCGAGGCCAGCCACAGGCCGGCGTCGCGCAAGGGCTGCAGCCGGCTGTTGGCGCCGTAGGACAGGCCGCGCTTGATGCGGATTTCCTCGTTCAGCCGTGCCGAGTACGAGCCGCCGAGCACCGCGTTGGCGACCGTGCCCACGTAGTAGCCGCCATCGCCGCGCGACGGCGCCGCGTGTGCCGCGACCACGCCGGCCTGGCCGGCGCCGCGCTGATCGATCAGCAGGACCGCGGGCAGCTGACTGGCGGCCTTGCCCGCCGGCCGCGCCGGCAACGGCGTGGCTGGCTTAGGCCAGTCGCCGAAACTGGCCTGCGCCAGCTGCTGCGCCTGTGCCGGGGTGATGTCGCCGGCGAGGATCAGGATCGCGTTGTCCGGCCGATACAGTGCCGCATGCAGCCGCTGCACGTCGGCGCGGCCGATCCGCGCGATCGAGGCGGGCGTGCCGCCGCGCGAATGGCCGTAGGCGCCGTCGCCGAACACGCCGCGGCTGGCCGCCAGCGAAGCCAGCGCGGTGGGCCGGCTCAGCATCAGGCGCAGGTCGTCGATCGCCTGCGCCTGCGCCCGCTTCAGTTCGGCCGCGCTGAAGTCCGGCTGGCGCACCACCTCGGCCAGCAGGCCCAGCGCCTGCGGCAACTTCGGCGTGGTCACGGTGATGCCGACCGCGCTTTCGTCCCAGCCGGCCGCGGCATCCAGCGAACCGCCCAGCGCCTCGGCCGCGGCGGCGATCTGCGGCGCGGTCCTGCCGGCCGCGCCCTTAGTCAGCAGGCCCGCGGTGAGGTCGGCCAGGCCGGCCAGCGACGGCGGGTCCATCTCGCCGCCGCTGCGCAGCACCAGCTGCGCGGTGACCAGCGGCAGGCCGGCGCGACGCACGCTGACCACCTGCAACCCGTTCGCCAGGGTTTGCGCCGATGGCGTCGGCACGCTCAGCTGCGGCGCGGGACCAGGTGCGGGCGGCGTGGCGGGAAAGTCGACGGCCGCGGCGCTTCCGCAGGCAACAAGAACGGCCGTAAAGACGGCCAAACGGCAGGCATGCATCCGGCGACTCATTTCGCTTCCCCCTTGGCAGCCTGCGGCAGGTAGTCGATGGTGACGCTGTGCGTGCCGGTGACGTACTTCTGCAGCACGCGGTGCACGTCCTGTTCGGTGACTTTCTGCAACGCGGCCAGGTCGGTGTTGACGTGTTCCGGATTGCCGTCGATCAGCGCCGCCTGGCCCAGCGCGAACGCCAGGCCCTGCGCGGTCTGCCGCTGCTTCAGCTCGCCGGTCAGCAACTGGGTCTTCACCTTGTCCAGTTCCGCGGCGGGAATCGGCTGGGTCGCCAGCCAGATGATTTCCTCGTGCAGCAGCTTCTCCGCCTCGGCCGGCTGGTGGCCGCTGGCGAGGATCGCGTAGGCGGTGAACAGGCCCGGACCGACCCGGCCGTCAGCATCGGCGCCGGCCTGCTGGGCGACCTGATGGCGATACACCAGCGACTGGTACAGCCGCGAGGAATCGCCCTGCGACAGCAGTGCGGCGGCGACCTGCAGCGGGATGCTGTCGGCCGTGTCGGATGCCGGCGGCAGCAGCCAGGTGATCGCCACCGCGGGCAGCGGCGCGGTCTCGCTGGTGACGGTGTAGCGCAGGTTCTTCTTGCGCTTGGGCTCCTGTGCGGTGACCTGCGGGATCGGCGTGGCCGGTTTCGGGATCCAGCCGAAGTACTGGTCCACCCAGGCGTCCAGCTGCTTCGGGTCGAAGTCGCCGGCGACGATCAAGGTGGCGTTGTCCGGCCGGTAGAAGGTCTTGTGGAACGCGATCACGTCCGGCAACGTGGCCGCCTCCAGGTCCTCGATGCTGCCGATGGTCGGGCGCTTGTACGGATGCACGGCGTACGACTTCGGGTCGATCGCGTTGAACAGCTTGCCGTATGGGTTGGCCAGCACGCTCTGGCGGTACTCCTCCTCCACCACCGCGCGCTCGGACTTGAAGTTCGCCTCGTCCACGTTGAGGTTGGACAGCCGCTCGGCCTCGGCCCACAACAGGGTCTGCAGGTGGTTGCTGGGTACCACCTCGAAATAGTTGGTGACGTCGTCGCCGGTGGAGGCGTTGTTGGCGCCACCCACGTCCTCGGTGAGCCGGTCGAACTGCTCGGCGTGCATGTGCTTCGTGCTCTTGAACATCAGGTGCTCGAACAGATGCGCAAAGCCGGAGCGCCCCTGCGGGTCGTCCTTCGAGCCGACGTGGTACCACACCTGCACCGCCACGTTCGGGCTGGCATGATCCTCCACGCTGAGCACCTGCAAGCCGTTCGGCAGGGTGCGCTGGTGGTACGGAATCGGCGGTATGGTCAGTTCGGCGGCGACCAGCGGCGGCGATGACAGCACGGTCAGCAGGACGAGCGGGGCGAGCAAGGCAGCCGGGCGCAGACGCATGGGCGGTCCCTTCGTTGGAAAGGGCTCAACCTTAGCAAGTCCGGGGCAGGCGTACAGCCGGGGGCCAGCGGCCGGCAGCAGGATTTTCGGCGGCGTCCGCTGGCCATGGATGGCGCACGTCGGAGTTGCACTCACCCCTGCAAGTATTTGCGAAGCGCGCATGGCCTTCGCAGGGCTCTTGCTGCAAGATATTGCGACTTCAGGGGGGAGTACATGGAAAATTTGCAGGGATTGGTTGCGCCGGCTCGCGGGACCGGCGGCTTCTGGCCCAAGCCGTGTGCGATGGCGCTCGCCGTGGCGTTGGCGCTTGGACTATCCGGCTGTGGCGGCGGAGGCGGCGGGGGCAGCGCAAACGTCCGGCCCACACCGCCGCCACCGGTGGGCGACATGGGTTTCACCGGGGGCAAGATCGACGTCGGTGGCAATGACGTTACCGTCTTGTCCGAGGACATCGGCGGTTCGATCGACCTCATCAAAGGCGGTACCGGCACGCTGGTGTTGACCGGTACGGACACTTATACCGGCGGTACCAAGATCAACCTGGGCACGTTGCAGATCGGCAACGGCGGCACCACCGGCTCGATCACCGGCGATGTGATCGACAATGGATCCCTGGTATTCAACCGCAGCGATAACGTGGCCTTCAACGGCATCGTCAGCGGCAGCGGTATGCTGACGCAGGCCGGAAAGGGCACTCTCACACTCACCGGCGTCAACAGCTATGCCGGCGCCACCCAAGTCAACACCGGCAGCCTGTATGTAGACGGCGATCAGTCGGCCGCTACCGGTACAACCACCGTCGCCAACGGCGCGCTCCTGGGCGGCAAGGGCATTTTGGGTGGCAATCTCAACGTGGCCGACGGCGCCACCCTTGCGCCTGGCAGCAACGGCGCCATCGGCACGCTCACTATCAATGGCAATCTCCGCCTGTCCGCTGGCTCGATGCTCGATTACACCTTTGGCCAGGCCAACACGGTCGGTGACCAGTTCAACGATCTAATCAACGTCAACGGCGACCTGGTGCTGGGCGGCACCATCAACGTCAGTAGCGCCCAAGCGGGCAGCTTCGGCCCCGGCTCGTATCGCGTGTTCAATTACACCGGCACCCTGACCAACAATGGCCTGGCTTTGGGCAACACCCCCTTCTCCGGCGTGTTGGTGCAGACCGGGGTAGCGCAGCAAGTCAACCTGATCAATACCGAGGGCATGGCTTTCGGTTTCTGGGACGGCGATACCGGGCCCAAAGACAACAACGCGATCAACGGTGGCAGCGGTACCTGGGAGAGTGGCAGTCCACCCTCGAAGAACTGGACCGATGCCAGCGGCGCAGTCAACACGCCCTTCAGCGACCGCTCCTTTGCCGTGTTCCAGGCCACGCCAGGTACGGTGACCGTGGATGACGGCAACGGCGACGTCAACGTAGCCGGCATGCAGTTCGCCAGCAGCGGTTACGTTATCCAGGGCGATGCGGTCCATCTGATTGGCAGCACGGATGACCCCGCGCGCTCGATCATCCGCGTGGGTGACGGTACGACTGCTGGCGCGGGTTACAAAGCCATCATCAACAGCGTGCTCGATGGCGACTCGACGCTGGTCAAGACCGACGCCGGCACGTTGGTGTTGAATGGCGCGAACACCTATACCGGCGGCACCACGATCAGCGGCGGCACGTTGCAGATCGGCAACGGTGGCACGACCGGCTCAATCACCGGTGATGTGACGGACAACGGGTCCTTGGTGTTTGACCGCAGCGATGACGTGACCTTCAACGGCGTCATCAGCGGCAGTGGCTCGTTGAAGCAGACCGGCACAGGGACACTGACCCTGACGGGTGCCAGCACATACACCGGCGGCACCACGATCAATAACGGCACGTTGCAGCTCGGAAATGATAATCAGACCGGCTCACTTACCGGTGACGTGACGAATAACGGATCATTGGTATTCGATCCCGGCGACGACCTAGGCTATCAAGGCGTTATCAGCGGCAGTGGCGCACTGGTGAAATCCGGCAAGGGCACGCTGACGCTGACCGGTGCCAGCACTTTCACCGGCGGTACAACCGTGTTTGGCGGAATGTTGGAAATTGCATCCGGCACGCTAGGCACGGGCACCATCATGGTGAACTACAACGGCTATCACGACGCTATTTTGCGACTGGACAGGAGTGCCTTACTTTCCAACCATATCGTGTTGAATAACGGAACACTGGACAATGCGGGGTCACTGATCAACGGAGTGGATAACGCTGCGGTGGAGTCCGGTACCGGTTTCGCCACGATCTTGAACCATGATCGGGGCAGGATTGAGGGGAAAAATTCGGGCCTGATGCTGGCTGCGACTTACAGCGTGATCAAGAACAGTTCTGGAGGCATCATCAAGGGCGGAGTTCTCGGCGTGGGGCTGGACAGCGGCGGCGAAATCAGTAACGACAGCATTGGTAGCGTCATTGGTTCCTCGGACGGCATCGCCATCCGGATATCGGGTGCAAGCGCCACTGTGAAAAACACCGGTGGCGGTACGATTACGGGTGGTTCAACAGCCATCTATTTGAAGAACGGTGGTGAAATAACCAACGGCAATGGATCTACCATCAAGACGACGAACACGGGGGGAGTTTGCCAAGAAACGGGAGGCTGCAGCATCTTTGTGCCTACGTCTACTGATGGCCTGAGTAGAGACCTGACGCTGACCAATGCCGGCGCCATCGTCGGCGATGTGCATCTGGATACGACAGCGTTCAACTTCGCCACCTTGTGGGCTGGAAGTTCCATTCAAGGCGATCTGGACATGGGGCCAAATAGCCGCCTGACATTACAGGGCAATGCGGGCACTGTGGAGTACTACTCGCACGCAGTTACCGGAAAGACCACGTTTGCAGGCTTGTCCAAATATGGCGATGGCACATGGATCATCGACAACAACGAACTTGATTCGGCGACAGTCACCGGAATCGTGGCCGGTACGCTGCAGGTGGGCAACGGTGGCACCGAGGGTTCCATTGGACAAAATGACATCTACCTCTACAGCACGCTGGTATTTGACCGCAGCGACAATGTGATTTTCAACGGCCGCATTCTGGGAGGCGGCGGTTCGCTGGTGCAAGCTGGGTCGGGCACGCTGGTACTGACTGGCGACTACCTCTCTCCCTCTCGCCTCACGATAGAAAACGGCACCTTGCAGCTAGGTAACGGCGGCACGACCGGCATGATTTACGCAGACGTACTGAATAATGGTTCGCTGATATTCGACCACAGCGACGACGTGGTCCTTCGTGGCGCGGTTTCCGGGACGGGGGCCTTGACGCAAGACGGGTCGGGAACGTTGACCCTGACTGCGAACAATACATACTCCGGAGGTACCACGATCAATAACGGCGCGTTGCTGGCGATGGCAACCGTGCCCGGCGACGTCACGGTAAATGTGGCCGGTGCGCTTGACGGTTATGCACTCAGTATCCCGACCCCTGGCGTCCCCAGAGTGGCCGGCAATCTATCCAATGCCGGCAAGGTGTCTGTACACGCGGGCGACAGCACCGTGGGAGGCAACTACGCTCAAGCTTCCACCGGAACATTGGCCGTCAGCCTGGGCAGCAAGCTCGACGTAGCCGGCTCAGCCACACTCAATGGCGGCACGTTGGAGGTGACCGGCGCCGACAGCGGCTACGTCAGCAACACCCACACCAACGTGCTTACGGCAACCGGTGGTGTCACTGGCACCTTCGACCAGTTGGTCAAGGGCACAGGTGTGGTGTTCACCGCCACCACCATCAACTACGACGCCAACAGCGTGTGGCTGGACACCAGCGGCCTCAACGTGACCACGGCGGCCGCGGGCCAGGGCGTGAGCTATACCCCTGCCTCCTTCGGCAGCGCACAGCGCGTGCAAGGCGCCTTCGAGCAGCTGGACGACAAGATCGCAGCCGGCAACCTCTCCGATGTATCGGGCGACTTCCTGCGTGCCGCCGGCCAGTTCCAGCAGTCGCCCAGCCTGCTGGCCGCGCAGGCCTCGCTGCAAAGCCTGTCCGGCGAGTTGCACGCCGCCAGCGCGGCGCTGACCTTCCAGGCCATCGATGCATCCAGCCGCGCGTTGTCGGATCGCTTCGACAACCTGCTCGACAAGGGCACCGGCTTCGGCATGTGGATGCGCAACCTCAGCATCGGTGGCGACATGGCGCGCGCCGGCTTCGATGGCGTCGGCTTCCAGTTGAACGGCTGGCTGGTCGGCAGCGACCGCCAGATCGGCCATTCCGGCGTGGCCGGTTACGCGTTTGGCCAAAGCCGGGGCCAGCAGCGGCTGAACCAGAGCTTCGACCACGACAACAGCCGCAGCACCGAAGGCATGATGTACGCGGGCTGGCTCAACGGAAACTGGTACACGCAGGGTCGCGTCGGCTTCGGCCATTTCGAGCAGGATGTCAGTCGGCAGATCCTGCTGGGCGACAGCGTGCAAGGCGTGCGGACCCAGTACAACGGCAACTACAACGTGGCCTACGGCGAGAGCGGGCTGCACTTCGGCCGTGGCGACAGCCACGTCACGCCATTCGTCAACGTGCAGTACGCGCGCATCGATCGCGGCGGCTTCGCCGAACAGGGCGCCGGCGGCTTTGGCCTGCGCAGCAACGCGCAGACGCTGGATCGCTGGCAGGCGGGCCTCGGCGTGCGCGCTGGCCGTCACTGGAACCTGGACAGCGGTCGCGCCGTGGACTTCAGCGCGCGTGCGCAGTGGCAGCGCACCCTGGCCTCGCATGGCGACGTGTTCAACGCCAGCTTCGTTGGTCTGGAGCAATGGCAGCCGCTGGTCGGCATCGGCCTGTCGCGCTACAGCGGCCTGCTCGGTGTCGGGCTGGATGCAACACTGTCGGCGCATACGACGCTGAAGTTCGGCTACGACTACGAGATGGGCCAACGCGACAAGGCGCAGATGCTGTCGGCGCGCCTGAACGTGGCTTTCTAAGGCCACCGTCGTCGTCGTGGATACAAAGGACGGAGGTAGTTGTCTCGTGCAATTACCTCCGCCTCTTCCATTCACACCAGCCGCATCGCTACGCGGCCTGAGGCTTGCCGAGCGCCTTGAGCCGCTTCTTCTCCGCGCGGCGCTCGCGGCGCGCGGCCTTGCGGATCTTGCGGTCGTAATTCCACAGGTAGATCGCGGGCGTGCTGAGCAGGGTCAGCAGCTGCGACACCAGCAGGCCGCCGACGATGGCGATGCCCAGCGGCTGGCGCATTTCCGAACCGATGCCGAAGCCGATCGCCAGCGGCAGCGCCGCGCCCATCGCGACCAGGGTGGTCATGGTGATCGGGCGGAAGCGCACCAAGGCGGCTTCGCGGATCGCCTCGGGCGCGGACAATCCTCGCTCGCGTTCGGCGACGAGGGCGAAGTCGACCATCAGGATCGCGTTCTTCTTGACGATGCCTATGAGCATCAGGATCGCGATGATCGCCATCATCGAGATCTGCGTCTGGGTCACCAGCATCGCCAGGAACGCGCCGGCGCCGGCGGCCGGCAAGGTGGACAGGATGGTCAGCGGATGGCCGAGGCTTTCGTACAGGATGCCCAGCACGATGTACATCGCCAGGATCGAGCCGAGCAGCAGCACCATGCCGTTGGACTGGGCCTGCTTCAGGCGCTGGTTGGCGCCGGTGAAATCCACCCGCATGCCGGCCGGCAGCTTGGCCGCATAGGCGGCCTGCTCGACCAGCTTCACGCCGACATCCTGGGTGACGTCCTTGGCCAGGTTGTAGCTGATCGTGGCTGCCTCCAGCTGGTTGTGGTGGCGCACGCGCAGCGGGCTGATGTCCGGCTCGATCGTCGCCAGCGCGGACAGCGGGATCATCCGGCCCTGCTCGTTGCGCACGCGCACGTTCAGCAGCGACTCCGGGCTCACGCTCTGCGCCGCGCCGGTGCTGAGCACCACCGAGTACTGGTTGATGTCGGAGTAGATCTGCGACACCTGGCGCTGGCCGAACGCGTTGTACAGCGCCGAGTCGATCGTGCCGATGCCCACGTGCAGGCGTCCGGCCGCCTCGCGGTCGATCTTCAGCAGCTGCTGCTTGCCGACCTGGTCGAAGTTGCTGCCGACGTCGCGGAATTCCTTGATGGTGCGCAGCTGCCGCACCATCTTCAGCGCCCACGGCTGCAGGTCGTCGCCGTTGGTGCTGATCAGCTGGAACTCGTACTGGCCGCCGCCGTCGCCGCTGCCGCCGCCACCGAGGAACTGCGCGGCGCTGACCGAGACCTTCACGCCGGGCATCTTGTCGTACTGCTTCGACAGGCGCTCGACCACCTGCTTGATGCCTTCGTCGCGCTGGCCCGGCCCGCTGCCATGCGGCTTCAGGTCGACGAACATCTGCGCATTGTTGCCCACCGCGCCACCGCCGCCGCCATCGCGGCCGAGCATGGTCAGCTGGTCGAGCACGGCCGGATCGGCCTGCATGATCTTCGCCACGGCCAGCGTGCGCTCGGTCATCTGCGCCGGCGAGATGTTGGCGTCGGCATTGATGTCGACCTGCAGCTGGCCGGTGTCCTCGTCCGGCATGAAGGTGCCGCCGGCGGTCTTTGCCACCGCGAAGCCGAGCGCGAAGGTCAGGATGAGCAGGGTCAGCGGCTGCCAGCGCATGATCCGGCGATGGTGCATCGCCCAGTCCAGCGCACGCGCGTAGATGCGCAGCAGGTTGCGGTCGAAATTCTCCACCGCCCGCTCGATCCGCCCGGGTGGCTTGCTGCGCTCCGGCTCGTGGGTCAGCAGGTAGGCGCACAGCGCCGGCGTCAGCGTCAGCGAGACCAGCGCGGAGATCACCACCGCCGCGGTCAGGGTCACCGAAAACTCGCGCAGCAGCATCACCAGCATGTTGTTGCCGAACAGCAGCGGCGCGAACACCGCCACCAGCGACAAGGTGATCGAGATCACCGTGAAGCCGATCTCGCGCACGCCGGCGAGCGCCGCCTGCATCGGCGGCTCGCCGCGCTCCATGTGGCGCACGATGTTCTCGATCACCACGATCGCGTCGTCCACCACGAAGCCGATGCACAGCACCAGCGCCACCAGCGACAGCGTGTTGAGCGTGTAGCCGAGCGTCCACATCACCACGAACGCGCCGGCCAGCGACAGCGGCACGCTCAGCGTGGCGATCAGGGTCGGGCGCAGCCGGCGCAGGAACACCAGCATCACCAGCACCACCATCACGATCGAGATCAGCAGCGCCACCTGCACTTCGTGCAGCGCGGACTTGGTGGTCTGGGTGAGGTCGAACACCGGCGTCATCGTCACGTTCTGCGGCAGCGAAGCGCGCAGCTGCGGCAGCCTGGCGCGGATCGCCTCCACCGTGGCCACCGCGTTCGCCTCCGGCCGCTTGCTGATCTGCAGGCCGACCGCGCGCGCGTCGTTGAACCAGGCCGCCTGGTACTCGTCCTGCTGGCCGCCGTAGACCCGCGCCACGTCGGACAGCCGCACCGGCGTGCCGTTCTTCACCGAAATCAGCAGGCGCGCGAACTCGGCCGGCGTCTGCAGGCCGTCGCTGGCGCTCACCGTCATCTGCGTGCGGCCGTTGCTCAGCGTGCCCTGCGGTGAGGTGACGTTGGCCGCGCGCAGCGCGTTGGCCACGTCGTTGGTGGTGAGGCCCTTCGCCGCCAGCGCGTTGTTGTCCAGCTCGATCCGCACCGCATGCGGCGTGCCGCCGAACACCTGCACCTGCGCCACGCCGTCGATCTGCGCCACGGCGGGCTTCAGCATGGTGTCGGCGAGGTCGAACAGCTGGTCCTGCGGCAGCCCGGTCGAAGTCAGCGTGAGGAACAGGATCGGGATCTGCGCGGTGTCGAACTTGAAGTACTGCGGCGGCGACGGCATGCCGCTGGGCAGGTCGACCGCAGCCGCATTGATCGCCGCCTGCACGTCGCGCGCGGCGCTGTCGGCGGTGCGGTCGAAGGTGAAGCGCACCATCACCGAAGCCTGGCCCTCGCTGGCGTTGCCGTACATCTCGTCGACGCCGGGAATGCGGCCCAGGTGCCGCTCCAGCGGCGCCAGCACGGTGTTCGCCATGGTCTGCGCACTGGCGCCGGGCTGGCTGGCCACCACGTAGACGCCGGGAAAATCCAGCGACGGCAGCGCGGCCACGCCGAGCAGCAGGTACGCCCACAGCCCGGCCAGCATCAGGCCGAGCGCGAGCAGCGAGGTACCGACCGGGCGGCGAATGAGCGGGGCGAAGATGTTCATGGTGCTTCCGTCCACCGGTGCGGACGCAGACTAGAGCAGCGCAGGGATGGCGAGGATAGGGCAAGAGTTCCGTTCATGCCCACTTTATGCCCTTTGGCACGCCCCGACGTATGTGCCTGAAGTCCACACCCTGCCGGAAGACAGGGGGTGGCCGCCGCGACTATTTCGGCAAGGCCGGCATCTGCTGCTGCAGTATCCGCTGGCGTTTGATCTCGGCCCGCAGCTGACGCCGCGCGGCCTTGCGCTGGCGGTGGTCGTGCTGCCACAGGTAGATCGCCGGCGTGCTCAGCAAGGTCAGCAGCTGCGACACGAACAGGCCGCCGAGGATGGCGATGCCGAGCGGCTGGCGCATCTCCGAACCGTAGCCGAAGCCGATCGCCAGCGGCAGCGCCGCGCCCATCGCCACCAGGGTGGTCATGGTGATCGGGCGGAAGCGCACCAGCGCCGCCTCGCGGATCGCCTGCGGTGGCGGCATGCCGCGGTCGCGTTCGGCGACCAGGGCGAAGTCGACCATCAGGATCGCGTTCTTCTTGACGATGCCGATCAGCATCAGGATCGCGATCACCGACATCAGGGTCAGCTGGGTATGCGTGACCAGCATCGCCAGGAACGCGCCCATGCCGGCGGCCGGCAGGGTGGAAAGGATGGTCAGCGGGTGGATCAGGCTCTCGTACAGGACGCCCAGCACCACGTACATCACCAGGATCACCGCCAGCAGCATGACCAGCGCGTTGTTCAGCGCATCGACCAGGTTCTTGTTGTCGCCGGAATACTTCTTCTGCACGCCGGGCGGCAGCTGCGCGGCGAACATCGCCTGGTCGACCAGCTTCAGGCCATCCGCCTGGGTGATGCCCTTGGCCAGGTTGTAGTTGATCGCGGCCGATTCGAGCTGGTCGTCGTGATTGACGGTGGCCGGTGCGATGTGCGGCTGGATCCTTGCCAGCGCGGACAGCGGGATCATCTGCCCCTGCGAATTGCGCACATAGGTATTGAGCAGGGTGGCCGGGCTCAGCGACTCGGCGCTGCTGGCGGTGATCACCACGTGATACTGGTTGATGTCCGAATAGATGGTGGAGACCGGCGTCTGGCTGAACGCGTTCGCCAGCGCCGTGTCCACCTGGGCCAGGCTCACGTGCAGCCGCGCGGCGGCGCTGCGGTCCACCTGCAGCATCTGCTGCTTGCCGATGCTGTCGAAGCTGGTGCTGACGTTGCGGAACTGCTTCATGCCGCGCATCACCCGCGCCAGCTTCAGGGTGGGCTGCTGCAGCGGCGTGCCGTCCAGGCTGCTGAGCTGGAACGCATATTGCCCCTTGCCGCCGCCACCGCCACCACCGCCGCCGATGAACTGGTTGACGCTGAGCGACACATCCAGGTCCGGCACGTTCTTGAAATACTTGTCCAGCCGGTCGACCACCGCCTGCGCCGCGACGTGGCGGTCGCCGGGCCGGTCACCAAGCGGCCTCAGGTCGACGAACAGGCTGGACTGGTTGCCGACCGCGCCGCCCGCGTTGTTGCCGCCGAGAAAGGTGGAGACGTCGCGCACCGCCGGATCGGCCTGGACCTTCGCCGCCACCTCCTGCGTGCGCCTGGCCAGCAAGGTGGGCGAGATGTTGGCGTCGGCGGTGATGCTCACCTGCAGCAGGCCGGTGTCCTCCTTCGGCATCAGGCCGCCGCCGGCGGTCATCACCACCACGACAGCCAGGCCGATGGTGAGCGCCAGCAGGATCAGCGGCTGCCAGCGCATGATCCGGCGATGGTGCATGGCCCAGTCCAGCGCGCGCTCGTAGATGCGCAGCATGCCGTTGTCGAAACGCTCGGCCAAGCGCTCCAGCCGCCCCGGCGTGCGCATGCCCGCGGACTCGTGCGCCAGCCAGGCGCCGCACAGCGCCGGGGTGAGCGTCAGCGAGACCAGCGCCGAGATCACGATCGTGGCGATCAGGGTCACCGAGAACTCGCGCATCAGCATGGTGAACATGTTGTTGCCGAACACCATCGGCCCGAACACCGCGATAAGCGACAAGGTGATCGAGATCACCGTGAAGCCGATCTCGCGCACGCCGGCGAGCGCCGCCTGCATCGGCGGCTCGCCGCGCTCCATGTGGCGCACGATGTTCTCGATCACCACGATCGCGTCGTCCACCACGAAGCCCACGCACAGCACCAGCGCCACCAGCGAGAAGATGTTGAGGGTGAAGCCGAGCATCCACATCGCCACGAACGCGCCGGCCAGCGACAGCGGCACGCTGAACATCGCGATCACGGTGGGCCGCAGCCGGCGCAGGAACACCAGCATCACCAGCGCCACCATCACGATGCCCATCAGCAGCGCCACCTCCACCTCGTGCAGCGCCGACAGGGTGGTCGGGGTGAAGTCGAAGATCGGGGTGATCGTCGCGTCGGCCGGAAGCAGCCCGCGCAGTTCGGGCAGGCGCGCACGGATCGCCATCACGGTGGCCACCGCGTTGGCCTCCGGCCGCTTGTTGATCTGCATCACCACCGCGCGCTGGCCGTTGAACCACGCCGCGGCGTACTTGTCTTCCTGGCCGCTGCTGATCGTGGCCACGTCGGCCAGCCGCACCGGTACGCCGTTGTGGCTGGCGACCACCAGCGCGGCGAAATCCTGCGCCGTGCGCAGCGCGTCGTTGGCGCTCATCGTCATGCGCGTGACGCCGTTGCTGAGCGTGCCCTGTGGCGAGGTGACGTTGGCGGCGCGCAGCGCATTCGCCACGTCGTTGGCGGTGATGCCCATGCCCACCAGCGCGCTGGTGTTCAGCACGATGCGTACCGCATGCGGCGTGCCGCCGCTCACCTGCACCTGGGCCACGCCGGGGATCTGCGCCACCGCCGGCTTCAGCAAGGTGTCGGTGAGGTCGTACAGCCGGTCCGGCGGCAGGCTGGCGGAGGTCAGCGAGACCAGCAGCACCGGGATCTGCGAGGTGTCGAACTTGAAGTATCCGGGCGGCGGCAGGCCGGGCGGCAGGTCGGGCGCCGCCGCGTTGATCGCCGCCTGCACGTCGCGCGCGGCCTTGTCGGCACTGCGGTCCATGTTGAACAGGACCTGGATCTGCGCGCCGCCCTCGCTGGCGCTGGAGGACATCTGCCGCACCCCGGGGATGCGCCCGAGATGGCGTTCCAGCGGCGCCACCACGGTCGAGGCCATGGTCTGCGCACTGGCGCCGGGCATCTGCGCAAACACCGCCACGCCGGGAAACTCGATCGACGGAAACGCCGCCACGCCGAGCAGCAGATACGACCACAGCCCGGCCAGCATCAGCCCGAGCGCAAGCAATGAGGTGCCGACGGGCCGGCGGACCAGCGGTGCGAAGACGTTCAAGCGGCCTCCCTGGCGCGCAAGCGTGGCGGGAGCGCCGGAGGCGCAGCCGGGAACGTTGCGGGCGTTCCATTCATGCCGACGTTATGCCAGTTGTCGCGGTCCTTGTGTATGTGCCTGAAGTCCACCCGCATGCAGAAACCCGCTGTCGGGCTCCTGCATGCACGGCATCGGGATCAGCGTCCGGCGGGACTGTAGCGCAGGGTCAGGAAGGCGCTGCGGCCGGGCTGGTTGAAGTACCAGACGGTCTCGTAGTGGCGGTCGAACACGTTCGCCAGCCGCGCCTCGACCTGCCAGTCCGGCGCGAAATGCCAGCTGGCGCGCAGGTCGGTGCTGGCGTAGCCACCCAGCGGATGGCGGTTGGCCGCATCGTCGTAGCTGCGCCCGGCCGCGTTGACGGTGGCGCCGACGCCGAACGCGCCGAAGCGCCGGTCCAGGTCCACCCGTGCGGTGCGTCCGGGCCGGCGCGGCAGGGTGCGGCCGTCGTTGACCCCACCGTCCTCGTTGCGCGGCTGCAGCCAGCCCAGGTAGGCCTGCAGCCGCCAGCCCGCGAGGTTCGCGCCGAGCTGCCCTTCCACGCCGCGGATGCGCGCCTTGCTGATATTGGACGGGAAGTAGTTGCTGTCCAGCGCGATCAACTGGTCGATGCGGGTCTGGTAGGCGTTCAACGCCCAGTTCCACGTGCCCTGCTGCTGGCTCAGGCCCAGTTCGGCGCTGCGCGATTTTTCCGGCTTCAGGTCCGGATTGCCGCTGCCGTACGGGTAGTACAGGTCGTTGAAGGTGGGCGCATGGAACGCGCTGCCGTAGCTGGCGGACAGGCGCAGGCCATGCTCGAAGCGGTAGCCCCACGCCGCAGCGCCGGTGTTGTGGTTGCCGAACTGGCCGTTGTGGTCGCGCCGCGCCGACAGCTGCACTTCGTTGCGGCCGAACGTGCCCTGGTACTGCACGTAGCCGCCGGTATTGTTGCGGCGGCTGGCGAGGAAGCCGGTGTCGCTGTCGATGTGCTCGCCCTGCCAGTCGACGCCCAGGGTCAGCAGCTGGTTGCTGGCCACGCTCAGGTCGTTCTGCCACGATGCCTGGTTGCGCCGCGAGTAGATGTAGCCGACGAAGTCCCGGTTCTCGTAGTTGTCGTAGCGGTCCAGGTTCTGGCCCACGCTCAGCGTCGTCTTCCACGCTTCCAGCGGATTGAAGCTGAAAGTGCTGCCGGCGACCTGCTGCAGGGTGCGGCTGCGGTTCTGGTAGCTGCCGTCGAAATGGATCTCGCCGAGGCTGCGCAGCCAGGTGCCGGTGAGCTCGGCGCCGTCGTCCCAGCGGTAGCCGCCGCTGGCGCTGAGGTTCTTGTTGCGGTAGGCGTCACGGTCCGGCTCGTCGGTGAAGCAGCCGGCGAACACCACGCCGGCGCCGATGCGGCAGGCATTGATGCCGCGGGTGTACTGCGCGCCGACGCCGAGGTTGTACCAGGCGTGCTCGCTGCCGCCGGACAGTCCGGCCTGGCCGCGCAGCAGATTGTTGCTGCCGGTGGTCACGCTGAACGAGGGCTGCAGGCCGCCATCGCGCGTACCCCGGCGGGTGAAGATCTGGATCACTCCACCGATCGCGTCGGCGCCGTACAGGCTCGAGCGCGGACCGCGCACGATCTCGATGCGCTCGATCTGCTCGACCGGAATCTGCTCGAACGCCGCCAACCCGGCGCTGACCGAAGCCACCCGCACGCCATCGACCAGCAGCAAGGTATGGGTGGAATTGGTGCCGCGCATGAACAACGAAGTCTGCTGGCCGTAACCGCCGGTGTTGGCGAAGCTCATTCCGGGTAGTCCGGCCAGCAGATCCGGCACCGACAGCGGCTGCAGCCGCTCGATGTCGGCACGGGTGATCACGCTGACCGACGACAGCGCCTCGTCGGCGGTGATCGCGGTGCGCGTGGCGGTGACGATCACCGGCGCCAGCGCCGATGCATCGCTCTGGTCGGCGGCCTGCGCGGCCATCGTGCAACTGAGCAGCGTCGCTGCCAGCAGGGACTTCTTCATATGCTCGTTCCTCTACGCCGCGCACCCGCGCACGACTCATGTGTTCAATGAGCTGACGGCAAGCGGGAAGGAAGACGGAACGACGGGCAGGCGGGATCGACCGACACGTGGTTCGGCCTCGCCCACCGCGAGCCACCAGGAATCGTTCGGGCCGGTCTCCGGGCTGGCGAGTGGCGCGCAGTCGTCCGCATGCCTTGAACGGCGCCTTCCCGTGCCATGCACAGTGGCGTTCGCCGCTCGTGATCTCGCTTACCGTTGCGGGGGCAGCGCCGGCCTTGCAGTGTGATCGCACACCACGCACCGGCTTCCCGTTTCATCCTTCCGGCAACGCGCCGTCGGGACACCTGAACCGCACAACTTTAACGCCGGCATGAAGTTCACGCAAATCGAACGCCCGTTAAAAGGGCGTTTTCAGGCGATCACCCCCAATTGTTCTGATTACCGACAGCATTATCGAATGCTCCATCATAAAATGAGAATCAAGGAAACAATAATCGCAAATTATTACCGATAACGGAGTCAAAAATCGTAACTTCTTACTAATTGGTGATAATCATAAAGATTTTGTTGACGTCAGTATTTATGTCGCTTTATGTTCGGATAGCAAGCTGCTGGATGTCGTGGATACAGGGCGAGGCATGACGCTCTATGCCTGGTTGACGGAACAATTGGCGGCTGCCAGCACGCATCCGGCTTGCTTATCGATGAGCTGATCGAATTACGTCACTTGGCCTTCGGGCCTTTCACTCTGGGGAGATTCATTACCAATGAGCAGTCATAACAAAATCCACAATCCGAGGTGGCGCCACACCGCTCTCGCGGTGGCGCTGAGCATGAGCCTTGGCGGTGTCGCCATGGCACAGTCCACCACGGGTTCCATATTCGGCCAAGCGCCGGCAGCCGCGGGCGAAACCGTCAGCGCCAGCAACGCGTCTGGCCTGACGCGCGAGGTGGCTGTCGACAGCTCGGGGCGTTTCCAGATCAGCAACGTGCCGGTCGGCGTCTATACGGTCTCGCTCAAGAAGGACGGCGCGGTCGTTGATTCGCGCAAGGTGGCCCTGGCACCCGGAGCCGGCACTACCGTCACGTTCAGCGCCGAAACGACGTCGCTGAGCGCAGTGACCGTCTCGGCCAACGCATTGCCTGCCATTGACGTCTCCAGCGTCAGTTCGAGCACGGTCATCACCGCCGCCGACCTGAGGAGACTGCCGGTTCAGCGCAACGCGGAGTCCATCGCCCTCCTCGCCCCGGGTACGGTCAAGGGCAGCGGCTTCTTCCCCAACGCGGTCGCCTTCGGCGGATCGAGCGTGTCCGAGAACGCCTACTATGTGAACGGCTACAACACCGGCGAGCCGTACAAGAACCTGGGCGGCTTTTCGCTGCCCTACGGTGCGATCGACCAGCAGGAAACCCTGACTGGCGGCTACCCCGCCAAGTACGGCCGTTCCGACGGCGGCGTGATCAACCAGATCGGCAAGCGCGGCACCAACGAATGGCATTTCGGTGCCCAGGTGGTCTGGCAGCCGCGCTTCCTCGAGGGAACACCGGTCAACAACCGTTACGGCAACCCCGCCATCCCGGCAGATGTCTCCAACCCTCTCAGCCCCAATGGGGTCACCCATTACCAGCTGGAAGATCCAGCCAAGCCGGGTACGCTGAACCAGTACCGCAACGATAACAAGCAGTGGGAGACGACCTACTCCGCCTATGTTGGCGGTCCGCTGATCCAGGACAAGTTGTTCATGTTCCTGGCGGCTGAGAAGACCACGACGCAGACCAACAACGTGGAGCCTGCCGTCAACCAGAAGGTCCAGTACAACCGGGACAAGCACACCAAGTTTTACGGCAAGCTGGACTGGAACATCACCGACAGCAACATCCTGGAGCTGACGGCGCTGAAGAACAACCAGTCCACCGGTAGCGGCTCGACCTACGCGTTCGACAGCGACACGTTGAAGTCGGGCGCCTTCGTCACGAAAAACGACGTCACCAGGGACAACGCCCAGTTCTACCTGGGTCACTTCACCAGCTACATCACCGACGCGGCCACACTGAGCATCCTGTACGGCAAGGCCCACTTCCAGGACCCGGTCGTCTACGGCAATACCAGCCCGCTGCCGTTCATCTCGCGCCCCTACAACCAGAACCCGGCCTACCTGCCGCCGGGCACGGGCACGAACGGCATCGTCAACGCCCAGACCAATACCACCTGGACCTCGCCTAAGGCGAGCAACAGCACCCACGGCCTGCGCGTCGACTTCGACTACAAGCTGGGCGATCACGACCTCGCCGTCGGTATCGACAACATGAGCTACGGGGCCAAAAATCAGGGCCCGGACAATCAGAATCCGTTCAACCCGTCGATCAACTACTACTGGCGCTACTACCCGGACAACACCGTGCGTAAGCGCACGATCGGCTGGGCCACCAGCATGACGATGACCCAGAAGGCCTACTACCTGCAGGACGACTGGCAGGTCAGTTCTAACGTGGTGTTGAACATCGGCGTCCGCAACGACCATTTCACCAACTACAACGACGTCGGCAAGGCGTTCGTGGACGAGAAGAACCAGTGGGAGCCACGCATCGGCGCCAGCTGGGACGTGAACGGCGACTCCTCGTTCAAGATCTACGGCAACGTGGGCCGCTACTACCTCGCCCTGCCCGACAACGCGGCCGAGCGTGCGGCCAACCGTTCGACCTATCTCACCCAGCAGTTCAGCTACACCGGCATCGACGCAAACGGCGTGCCGACCGGCCTGACGGCGCTTGGCCCGGTCACCTCGCCCGATGGCGAGTTCGGCCTGCCCAAGGACCCGCAGCAGGTCACCGCGCGCAACCTGAAGCCGGAGTACGTGGATGAGTTCATCGCCGGCTTCGACAAGAAGCTCAACGACGAGTGGACCTACGGTGCCAAGGCGATGTGGCGCGACCTGAAGACCGCGATCGACGACGAGTGCTCGCCGGGGCAGATCGCCACCAAGATGACCAGCATGGGGCTGGATCCGGGCCTTTACGGCGACTCGCTGTATGGCGCCTCCTACTGCCGCCTGATCAACCCCGGCCTGACCAACACCATGCTGGTGAAGTCGGATGACGGCAGCAGCAGCGTGCTGGTGCCGATGACCCAGAAGGACTGGGGCTACATCAATGGCGTCAGGCGCAAGATCGGCTCGCTGAACCTGTACCTGGAGCATCCGTTCGACGGCAAGTGGATGGCTCGCCTCGATTACACCTGGAGCCGCGGCTTCGGCAACACGGAGGGTCAGGTGCGTTCCGACTTCGGCCAGGGCGACGTGTCCAAGACCGAGGACTGGGACAGCTGGCAGCTGATGGATGGCCAGGACGGCGAACTGGCCAATGTACGGAAGCACCAGATCCGTTTCCGTGGCGCCTACCAGATCACCCCGGAATGGCAGGTCTCCGCCTTGCTGCTGGCCCAGTCCGGCACGCCGAAGGAGTGCCTGGGCTACTACGGCACGGATGGCGTCGGCGACCCGACCGGCTACAACGGTGGTGGCAGCGGCAACTACCACTGGTGCCACGGCGTCCGCATCCCGCCGGGCAAGGCCGGGCATACCCCGTGGACCGAACAACTCAACCTCGGCGTGCACTACGCACCGGCGTTTGCCGATCACAAGCTGGGCTTCAACCTGGACGTCATCAACGCGCTGAACCAGCAGAGGCCGGTACAGACCGACGCGGCTGGCGAAAGCGCCTACAACCTCGGACACAGTCAGACTGTTCCCGTCAATGATGTCGTGTTCATCAACAACAGCTACGGCGACGGGATCTACTGGCAGCCACCGCGCATGGTGCGTCTGTCGGTCCAGTACGATTACTGATAGCTGATACCGGCTGAAACTGGCCGAACCAAGCCACCGACCCTCCGGTCGGTGGCTTTTTTTATCCCGCTGTCGAGTCCCTCCAGAATGACGGCACGTTGCGTGCTCGTTCCAGGCGAGGCGCGGCTCCACGGCGGAGCACTCGTGAAGCTACTATCCGAAAATGACCGCCCAGAATCCTTCCGACGCAGAAAGCCGTTCGCGCCAGCACGCCAGGCAATGCATCGACAACCGGCAATGGGAGGCTGCGCAAGTCGCCCTGGAGGTGCTTGCACGTCAGGTTCCCGATGACGTTGCCGTGTTGCTTGAGCTGGCTGACGTGCTGTTCCAGCGAGGCCAACTTCGGGCATCGACGGCACTGCTGCTTCGCGTAGCGCATCGACTCCCACGGGACGCACCGTTCATCGTCAGCGTGGCGCAACGCCTCGTCGCCGTTGGCGAGACGCTGGCGGCACGCAGCTGTCTCGATCTGCTCTCCCAGGCGCCCGCGCTACCGCCGGAACTGCTGGTCGGTCAAGCCCACCTGCGCTTCATGCTCGGCGAGATCGCCCCGGCCAGGGCGTTGATGGAGCGAGCCATGGCTGCGGGTATCGACACACCGGGCGAGCAACACCTGTACGCGATGCTGCTGCAGTTCGATGGCGACCTCGACAAGGCCTGCGCGGTGCTGGAAAGCTGCCTCGAGCGCTGGCCGCATTTCGGTGATGCCGCGATGGTTCTGGTCAACCTGCGCAAGCAGAAACCTGAAGCCAATCGATTGGCCTTCGTGCGGGAACAACTGCAGCGGCTTCCTCCGCACGGCCAGAAGCCGGATGCCATGTTTGTGCGCGCTGAATTCGAGTACGCGCAATTCAAGATACTGGACGACCTCAAGCGTCACGAGGAGGCATGGCCTGCCTTGGCGCGGTGCAATGCGCTCATGCACGAGCTCAACCCGTACGACGCGACGGGCGAAGCCGCCGTGACCGATGCGCTGATCGACATGCCGCAGCCGAAGGACAGAACCGCCGCCACCCGATCCAGCTCCGGATCCGACGGCCCTGTTCCCATCTTCATCGTCGGCATGCCGCGCTCCGGCACCACCCTGCTCGACCGGATGCTGTCCGCTCACTCCAGAGTCGTTTCAGCCGGCGAGCTCATCGACTTCTGGCGCCAGCTGCACTGGCAAGCCGACGTAACCCCGGCCCGGACGGACGGCCTGAGGGAAGTCATCCGGCGCAGCGCGGAGCTCGATTACGCCGAGCTGGGTGCGCGCTACCTGCAACAAACCCGGTGGCGCGCACAGGGGCGTGCCTACTACATCGACAAACTTCCGGCCAACATCCAGATGGTCGCCTTCATCCGCCGGGCCTTGCCGCAAGCACCGATCCTGCACATGGTGCGCGATCCGATCGACACCTGCTTCTCGAACTTCAAGGCGATGTTCGGCAATGTTTCGTCCTACAGCTACGACCTGCAAGCCCTGGCCCATTACTATGGCGAATACGCGCGTTTGACCCGGCATTGGCACGATCGCTTGCCAGACGCCATGTTCGACGTTTCCTATGCCTCCCTGGTGCGCGATCCGGAATCCACGCTGCGCGGAGTACTCGAACACTGCGGACTCGCGCTGGAGGAAAACTGCCTGCATCCCGAACTCAACGCCTCTCCGGTCGCCACCCCAAGCAGTGCGCAGGTGCGCGAATCCATCCACACCCGCGGCCTCGGCCAATGGCGCCACTATGCGAAGCAGCTCGAGCAGTTGCGTCTGGCCATCGGGACGCCCGGGGATGACGCGGACTGATCGCACATGCTCAGCTTGCCGCCGCTGAGATTCCGAATTGCCGTGGCGATCCAATTCTGGAGTTGACCCGGCTCGCCACGCGCGCCTCAGCTCCCGCCGATCCAGCTCTGCTGCACGCGGTACTCGTCGTCCAGCACCACCAGGTCGGCGCGATAGCCCGGGGCGATGCGGCCGTGGCTTTCGCCGAGGCCGAGGAACTCGGCCGGATAGGTGCTGGCCATGCGTACCGCTTCCTCCAGCGGCAAGCCAAGCAGCTGCACCGCATTGCGCACCGCGCTGGCCATGTCCAGCGCGGAGCCGGCCAGCACGCCTTGCGCGGTCTGGCAGACGCCGTCTCGCACGACGATCGTTTCGCCATTGAGCACGTAGTCGGGACGATCCGCGCCGACCGGCGGCATCGCGTCGGTGACCAGCAGCATCTTGCCGCGCGGCTTGGCGGCGATCGCCACGCGCAGGCTGGCCGGATGCACATGATGACCGTCGACGATGATGCCGCACCAGCTGTCGGCATCCTCCAGCGCGGCGCCGACCACGCCCGGCTCGCGGCTGCCGAACGGGGTCATCGCGTTGAACAGGTGGGTGAAGCCGCGCACCCCGGCCGCGAGCGCGGCCCGGATCGTTTCGTAGTCGGCTGCGGTGTGCCCGGCACAGACGATCAGCCCGGCGCCGACCAGCGCACCGATGCTGGCCAGCGGCACCTGGTCCGGCGCCAGCGTGAGCAGGCGCACGCCGCGATGCGGCGCGCACAGCAGCGCCAGCTCGTCGCTGCCCGGCGCGTGGAAGTATTTCGGGTCGTGCACGCCCTTGCGTGCCGCCGCCAGGTACGGGCCTTCCAGGTGGATACCGAGCACGCCCGGCACGCCCTCGGCCAGCGCCTGCTCCACCGCGGCCAGCGCCGCGCGCATCACCTCCACGCGGTCGCTGATCAGGGTCGGCAGGAAGCCGGTGGTGCCGAAGCGCCGATGCGCGGCGCCGATCCGGCGCAACGTTTCCACCGTGGGCGCCTCGTTGAACAGCACGCCACCGCCGCCGTTGACCTGCACGTCGATGAAGCCGGGCACGAGCATCGCGCCGTGCAGGTCGTGCTGATGCGCGTCACGCACGCGCGGATCGGCAGGCGGCAGCAGGTCGACGATGCGCTCACCCTCCAGCAGTACGGCGAGATCGTCGTGCCAGCCGTCGGCGGCGAGCACGCGGGCGTGGGTGAGGGCGGTAGTCATGGCGATTCCCTAGACCGTCTCGGTGACCTTGTTGAGGTGCGGCGGCACGTCGGGGTTGAAGCCACGGCGTAGCGACAAGGCACTGGCGGCGCGATAGAAGCTCTGGATGATCAGCAGCGGCGTGCATAGCGCAGGCAACCCGCTCGCCACCGGCAGCATGCCGCTGCCGTGGCGGCCGGGCGCGGCCACGAACACCTGCGCGCCGCGGCCGCGGAATTCGTCGGCCACGGCCAGCGTGCCGGCCAGGGTGTCGTCGTCCTGGGCGAAGCACAGCACCGGGAAATCTGGCCCGACCAGGGCCATCGGGCCATGCCTCACCTCGGCGGCACTGAAGGCCTCGGCGTGCAGGCCGCAGGTTTCCTTGAACTTCAGCGCTGCCTCCAGTGCGATGCCCAGGCCGTAGCCGCGACCGACCACGAACAGGTTGTGTGCATGGACGAGGCCTTCGCTCAGCGCCGACCAGTCCGCATCCCAGCCGCTGCGCAGCGCATCCGGCAGCGCCTGCAGCGCGGCGCCCAGCTCGATGTCGCCGCGCCAGCGCGCACACAGGTGCAGCACCGCGGCCAGCGCGGCGATGTAACTCTTGGTCGCCGCCACGCTGCGCTCCGACCCCGCGTGCAGCGGGATCACCGTGTCGGCCAGCGCCGCCAGCGGCGAATCCTCGACATTCACCAGCGCCACCACGCGCGCGCCGGCGATCTTCGCCGCCTGCGCATTGCGCAACAGGTCGGGACTCTTGCCCGATTGCGAGATCGCGATGAACAGCGCGCCTTGCCACTGCTGCTCGGCCGCATAGACCGAGGTGACCGACGGCGACGCCGACGCGGTGGCGATGCCCAGCTGGGTCTCGAACACGTACTTCGCATACGCCGCGGCGTGGTCGGAGCTGCCGCGCGCGCAGGTGACGATGAAACGCGGCGGCTGCGCACGCAGCTCCCGCGCCAGCGCACTCACCACCGCCTCGTTCGCGGCGAACTGGCGCGCGACCACCGCGGCCGACTCGTGCGCCTCCTGGTACATCAAGGTGTCGCGGGAATCCATATCGATCCTTCAGTCGGTCTGCAGTTCGGCGACGAAGTCGTAGATGTCGCCGCGATACCAGGAACAGGTGAACTCGACCACGCGGCCGTCGTCCAGAAAACTGCGCCGCTCGATGCTCAGCCCCGCACTGCCCACGTTGACGTGCAGCAGCCGCGCCTGCTGCGCGTTCAGCGATACCGCGCGCAGCCGCTGCAGTGCACGGCGCGGGCGCGCGTTGAGCTTCTCCAGCGCCTCGTACAGCGAGTCGTGCACCAGCAGCGGATCGGGCAGCACGCTGGCCGGCACCACGCTGCGCTCGATCGCCAGCGGTTCGTCCTGGCCGTAGCGCACGCGGTGCAGGCGCACTACCAGCGAGCCGGGCGACAGGTTCAGCGCCATCGATTCCTCCGGTGTCACCTCGCCGATGCCGCGCTCGAAAAACTCGGAACGCGGCGACAGGCCGCGCTCGCGCAGGTCCTCGGTGAAGCTGGTCAGCCGCGACATCGGCTTGACGATGCGCTCGGCGATGAAGGTGCCGGCGCCGTGGCGCTGGGTCAGCAGGCCTTCCTCGACCAGGCCGGCGATCGCCTTGCGCACCGTCACCCGCGACAGCTTCAGCGCCTGCGACAGGTCGCGCTCGCTGGGCAGCGCCTGGCCTGGCTCGATGTCGCGGTGCTCGACGATGTTGCGGATCGCCCGGCGCAGGCGCAGGTAGGCCAGCGGCTGGTGCGTGGCCGGATCGCGGCAGATCCGGCGGTATTCGTTGGCAAGGGCAGCTTCCATGCGGCGAACGATACCAATAGCGAACCACTAGCCGCAAGCCCGCCTCTGGCCCCGCTCGAAAGCCGTGCCCGGGCCGGCATCCGGAAAGGCGAGGCGCCACGGAACGACTTGTCTTGTCGTCTCCCCGTGCAAGCAGGGTCAGGCATCCCCGGCAGCCCGAGGTCGCTGCCCTGCTTGCGTATGAGGGAATGCGATCGTGGGGCTGTCGATGAATTCGTATGCAGACCCGTAGTCGATCTGGTATTTCACTGGTACCATCGACAAAACCCGGGTATCGCGCCATCCGGCCCTGCCCGCCATTCGGCATCGTCTGAGGTGTTCGCGTGACTGCTTCCTCCCAATCGGTCGAACCGTTCGACCTGGTGATCTTCGGCGGCACCGGCGATCTCGCCGTGCGCAAGCTGCTGCCGGCCCTGTTCCACCGCTTCCTCGACGGCCAGATCCCGGCCAGCAGCCGCATCGTCGGCATCGCCCGCGAGGCGCTGGACGACGACGGCTACCGCGCGCAGCTGCGCGAAGCGCTGATCGGCGTGTGCGCGGCGGCGCAGCTCGACGTGTTCCTGCAGCAGGTGTTCTACCGCCCGCTGGACGCGCGCAAGGACGAGGGCTGGGACGATTTCGCCGCCCTCATCGGCAACCGGCCCGACCATATCCGCGTGTTCTACCTGTCCACTTCGCCGGAACTGTTCGTCGACATCTGCAACCGGCTGGGCCAGTACAAGCTCAACGAAGGTGCCTCGCGGGTGGTGCTGGAGAAACCGATCGGGCGCGACCTGGCCAGCGCGAACCAGATCAACGATGCGGTCGGCAAGGTCTTCAACGAATCGCAGACCTTCCGCATCGACCACTACCTCGGCAAAGAGACGGTGCAGAACCTGCTGGTGCTGCGCTTCGGCAACGCGCTGTTCGAGCCGCTGTGGAACGCCGGCCATATCGACCACGTGCAGATCACCGTGGCCGAAACCCTCGGCGTCGGCCATCGCGGCGCGTACTACGACCGTGCCGGCGCGCTACGCGACATGGTGCAGAACCACATGCTGCAGCTGCTGTGCATGGTGGCGATGGAGCCGCCGTCGTCGCTGGCGCCCGACGCGGTGCGCGACGAGAAACTGAAGGTGCTGCACTCGCTGAAGCCCATCGACGACAGCAATGCCGCCCAGCTCACCGTGCGCGGCCAGTACCGCGCCGGCGTGGCCGAGGGCGCCAGCGTGCCCGGCTATCCGGAGGAGCTGGGCAACAGCAAGTCGAACACCGAGACCTTCGTGGCGCTGAAGGCGGAGATCGCGAACTGGCGCTGGGCCGGCGTGCCGTTCTACCTGCGCACCGGCAAGCGGCTGCCGAGCCGGGTGTCGGAGATCGTGGTGACCTTCAAGCCGGTGCCGCACTCGATCTTCAGCCCCGACGCCGGCACCTTGTCGCAGAACCGGCTGGTGCTGCGGCTGCAGCCGGACGAAGGCGTGAAACTGTGGCTGACCATCAAGCACCCCGGCCCCGGCGGCCTGCGCCTGCGCCACGTGCCGCTGGACATGAGCTTCGCCGAGGCGTTCGGCGTGCAGCAGCCGGATGCGTACGAACGCCTGCTGCTCGACGTGGTGCGCGGCAACCCCACCCTGTTCATGCGCCGCGACGAAGTGGAAGCGGCATGGCGCTGGGCCGGCCCGATCCTGGCCGCGTGGGCCGACAGCGGCGAGGCGCCGCGGCCATACACCGCCGGCAGCTGGGGCCCGAGCGCCGCCGTGGCGCTGATCGAGCGCGACGGCCGCACCTGGAACGAGGACAGTGAGTAGGCCGCGTTTACCGGCGCTTCACCCGACCGCGCCGTTGCGTGCGGCAGACTGGCGCTCCCTTCCCCACGATGCGCGCGGCCACACCTGACCCGTCGCGACAGCTGCCATGACCACCCATCTGAACGTCACCACGCACAGCTTCACCGATTGCCGCGCGCAGGCCACGGCATTGGCCGAACGCGTCGCCGAACGCCTGCGCAGCGGATTGGCCGAACGCGACCACGCCGTGCTGGCGGTTTCCGGCGGCAGCACACCGAAGGATTTCTTCGCCCGCCTGTCGCGCGAGAAACTCGATTGGGCCAGGGTCCAGGTGACCCTGGTCGACGAACGCTGGGTGGCGGACACCGACGAACGTTCAAATGCACGGCTGGTGAAGTCGCTGCTGCTGCAGCACGCCGCCGGCGCCGCGCCGTTCATTCCGCTGTACACCGGCGACGCCACCCCCGAAACCGGGCGGGCCACCGCCAATGCGCGCATCGACGCGCTGCCGCTGCCGTTCGACGCCGTGGTGCTGGGCATGGGCGATGACGGCCACACCGCTTCGTTCTTCCCCGGCGGCGACCACTTGGCCGAGGCACTGGATCTGGACGGCCGCGCCCGTGTGTTGCCGATGCATGCGCCCGGCGCCGGCGAACCGCGCATCACGCTGAGCCTGCCGACGCTGCTGGAAACGCGCGCGCTGTACCTGCTCGTGGCCGGCGAGAAGAAACGCGACCTGCTCGCCGACGCGCGGCTCGGCCTCGGCGCCGCACGGGACTACCCGGTGCGCGCGGTGCTGACCCAGCAACGCGTGCCGGTGGCGGTGTACTGGTGCCCATGAAGGCGAGAAGCGAGCGACGAGGAGTGAGAGGTGAGAGGAATGCACCGACCACTTGCGCCCCCGCTCACTTCTCGCTCCTCTCCACTCACTTCTGGATTTGAATCATGACCACGCTGCACCCCGTTGTCGCCGAAGTCACCGAACGCCTGCGCGAGCGCAGCCGCGAGACCCGCGCGGCCTACCTCAGGCGGATCGACGCGATCGACCGCAGCGGGCCGCAGCGCGAGCACCTGTCCTGCGGCAACCTGGCGCACGGCTTCGCCGCCTGCGGCAGCGAGGACAAGGCCGCGCTGCGCAGCGGCCGGCGCGCCAACCTCGCCATCGTCACCGCCTACAACGACATGCTGTCGGCGCACCAGCCGTATGAGCGTTATCCGTCGTTGATCCGCCAGGTCGCGCGCGACGCCGGCTTCACCGCCCAGGTCGCCGGCGGCGTGCCGGCGATGTGCGACGGCATCACGCAAGGCCGACCCGGCATGCAGCTGTCGCTGTTCTCGCGCGACCTGGTGGCGATGGCCACCGCGGTGGCGCTGTCGCACGACATGTTCGACGGCGCGCTGTTCCTCGGCATCTGCGACAAGATCGTGCCCGGCCTGCTGATCGGTGCCTTGAGCTTCGGCCACCTTCCTGGCGCCTTCGTGCCGTCGGGGCCGATGCCCAGCGGCATCCCGAACGAGCAGAAATCGAAGGTGCGCCAGGCCTATGCCGACGGCAAGGCGAGCAAGGCCGAGCTGCTGGAAGCCGAGGCGGCCTCGTACCACACCGCCGGCACCTGCACCTTCTACGGCACTGCCAACTCCAACCAGATGCTGATGGAGATCATGGGCCTGCACCTGCCCGGCGCCAGCTTCACCGCGCCGGACACGCCGCTGCGCGACGCGCTCACCGCCGAGGTGGTGCGCCGCGTCGCCGCGCACAGCGCGCTGGGCGACGCCTTCCTGCCGCTTGGCCACATCATCGACGAGCGCGCGATCATCAACGGCGTGATCGGCCTGCACGCCACCGGCGGCTCCACCAACCATCTGCTGCACCTGGTGGCGATCGCGCACGCGGCCGGCATCGCGCTGCGCTGGGACGACTTCGACGCGCTGTCCGGCGTGATCCCGCTGCTGGCACGCGTGTACCCGAACGGCTACGCCGACGTGAACCAGTTCCACGCCGCGGGCGGCATGGCCTTCCTGATCGACCAGCTGCTCGGCGCCGGCCTGCTGCACGCCGACGTGCAGACCATCTTCGGCACCGGCCTGGAAGGCTATGCGCAGATCCCGCATCTCGACGACGCCGGCACGCTGCACTGGCAGCCCGTATCGAAGCAGAGCGGCAACCGCGGCGTGCTGCGCGGCACCGACGAACCGTTCCGCGCCGACGGCGGCCTGCGCATGCTCGAGGGCAACCTCGGCCGCGCGGTGATCAAGGTCTCCTCCGTGCCGGACGATCGCCTGCTGATCGAGGCGCCAGCGATCGTGTTCGATGATCAGGACGAGGTGGCCGGCGCGTTCAAGCGCGGCGAGCTGAATCGCGACTTCGTGGCGGTGGTGCGCTTCCAGGGCCCGCGCGCGAACGGCATGCCCGAGCTGCACAAGCTCACCCCCACGCTGGCGCTGCTGCAGGATCGCGGCCACCGCATCGCCCTGCTCACCGACGGGCGCATGTCCGGCGCCTCCGGCCGCGTGCCGGCGGCGATCCACGTCACGCCCGAGGCGGTTGCCGGCGGCAACATCGCGAAGATCCGCGACGGCGACATGATCCGGCTGGACGCGGCGAATGGACGTCTGGACGTCCTGCTCGAAGCGCACGAACTGGATGCACGCCTGCCGCATGTCGCCGACCTGTCGCGCGAACACAGCGGCATGGGCCGCGAACTGTTCGGGCTGTTCCGCCAGGCCGCCGCCAATGCCGATCTCGGCGCCGGCGTGCTGTAGCTCTACTCCTTCCCCTGCTGTGCAGGGGAAGGTTGGGGTGGGGTTCGCTCTTGATCTTCCCCGCCACCCCGGACAACCCCCTCCCAACCTCCCCCTGCGAGCAGGGGGAGGAGCCAAAAAGACGGAGCCTCACGTGACCAGCACGATCGAACAAAAGCAGCAGCAAGTCGAAACCCTCATGCGGCTGGCGCCGGTGATCCCGGTGGTGATCATCGACGACGCGAAGGCCGCGGTGCCGATGGCGCGCGCGCTGGTCGCCGGCGGCATCCCGACGATCGAGGTCACCCTGCGCACGAGCGCCGCGCTGGAAGCGATCCGTGCGATCGCCGCCGAGGTGGAAGGCGCCGTCGTCGGCTGCGGCACCGCGCTCACCGCACGCGACCTGCAGGCCGCGCGGCAGGCCGGCGCCCGCTTCGCCGTATCGCCCGGCACCTCGCCGCGCCTGCTCGACGCCGCCGACGAAAGCGAACTGCCGCTGCTGCCCGGCGTGGCCACCGCCAGCGAGGCGATGGCCCTGCTCGAGCGCGGCTACCGCCACCTGAAGTTCTTCCCGGCGGTGCCGGCCGGCGGCACCAAGTTGCTCGGCGCCTGGGCCAGCCCGCTGCCGCAGATCCGCTTCTGCCCCACCGGCGGCATCAGCCTGAGCAGCGCGCCCGACTTCCTCGCCCTGCCGAACGTGCTCTGCGTCGGCGGCTCCTGGCTCACTCCCGCCGACAAGCTCGCCGCCGGCGATTGGGCCGGCATCGAGTTGCTGGCGCGCGAAGCTGCCGGCTTGCGCCGGGCGGACTGACGACGGCCCGGCCGCGCGATACCGGGTAAGGTTCCACCTTGCATATGTTCGCGCCATCGACGCGAGTCCTCACCGGCAAGGATGGGAACACTTGAATATCGGACCGCTGGCCCTCTCGTCGGCCCTGCTGGCGCTGCTGTTCGGCATCATTGCCGCGCTCGCCACCGCCGGCTTCCTGGCCAGGCGCGGCTACGCCGACGCCGGCAATGCGTTGTACCTGACGCTCGGCATCGGCCTGCTCGGCGCGCGTGCCGCTTACGTAGCCGGCTGGTGGCCGCAGTACGTGCAGCAGCCGAGCAGCATGCTGAACATCCGCGACGGCGGTTTCGATCCGATCGCCGGTGCGCTCGGGCTGGTCGTGGCGGCGTTGCTGATCGGCTGGCGCAAGCCATCAATGCGTCGACCGCTGGCTGCCGGCGTGACGGTCGGCATCGCGACGTGGGCATTCGCCGGGCTGGTCGCGTACAAGCTGGCCGCGACCACCCACCCCGGCTTGCCGGCCCTGCTGCTGAGCGACCTGGACGGCCGCGACGTGGCCCTGGAAAAGCTGCGCGGCCAACCCACCGTGATCAACCTGTGGGCGACCTGGTGCGGTCCGTGCCGGCGCGAGATGCCGGTGCTGGCCGAGGCGCAGCGGGCGATGCCGCAGATCCGCTTCGTGTTCGCCGACCAGGGCGAATCGGCGGCCGCGGTGAAGCAGTTCATGCAGGTGCAGCGGCTGGCGCTGGACAACGTGCTGATCGACGGCAACCTGCAGTTGTCGAACCACTACAACGCCCGCGGCTACCCGACCACCTTGTTCCTCGACGCCGACGGTCGCCTGCGCGACATGCACATCGGCGAGTTGTCGCGCGCCACGCTGGCCGACCGCCTGCAGCGGATCCGTTCGCCAGATGCAGCGGCGCCCCGCTGACCGCGCCGCCGCCATCTCCACGCGAGCGACTCAACCGCCACCAGGTGAGGTCCATGGACAACCCAGATCCGTCCGCGCATCCCAACGCCTCGACCAGCCACGCGCTCGGCAACATCGCGCTGGCCGGCCTGCTGGTCTTCAGCATCGTCGCCGTGGCCGTGCAGGTACTGCGCAGCGACCTGGACTGGATGGACGCGCCGCTCAGCTTCTACCTGCTGGATGCCTACGGCCACTGGCTGCAGGCGGCATACATCGTGCTGGCGTCGGCGCTGGCCGCGCTTGGCGCGGGTTACTACCTTGCGTTGCGGGACGGACGCCGCAGCGCGGCGCCATGGTTGCTGTTCGTCTGCGCCGGCGTCGGCCTGTGCGCGACCGCGCTGGCGCACAGCAACCTGCCCGGCCGCGCGCCCACGCTGGAAGGCTTCGTGCACGGCATCGCGGCGCAGACGGCGTTCCTGTGCGTCAGCGTGGCGATACTGCTGCAGTCGTGGTGGCTGCGCGCGAACCCGCGCTGGCGTCCACGCTTCGCGCCGGCGTTCGCGCTGGCGCTGGCCTGCTTCGCGGGGATCTGGGTGGATGCGCTGTGGCACGGCATGCCGCGCGGGCTGGAGCAGCGGCTGGTGATCGCGCTGATCCTGGCGTGGCTGCTGCTGGCGGCGAACTGGCTGCGGCGCCAGCGTGCCGCTTGAAAGACGCCTTACGCCGTTTCGGCCTCCAGCCGCGCCATCACCGCGTCGGTGACGCGGGCGCAGCGCTGGCCCATGAACGGGAACGCCTCGCTCATGGTCGCGGCCAGGGTGCCCTGCAGCGACGTGCGCAATAGCCGGCGCGCGCGGTGCAGGCGGGTCTTCACCGTCTCCGGCTTGATCGCCAGCAGGCTGGCGGTCTCCTCGACCGAGCATTCCTCGACTTCGCGCATCATGTAGACGGTGCGGAATGATTCGGGCAGTTCGTCAATGGCGTGTTCGAGCAGGTGGCGGATCTGTGCGCGGGCGGCGGACACCGCCGGATCCTCGCTGCCGAATTTCGAGGGGAACTGGATGATCTGGTGGGTATCGTCCGCCGCCGCGTCGACCTGCTCCAGGCCGACCATGGTGTGGCGCTTGCGCAGCCGGCCGCGCGCCTCGTTCAGCACGATGCTGGTCAGCCAGGTCAGCAACGTCGAGTCGCCGCGGAACGAATCCAGCTTGTGATAGGCACGCATATACGATTCCTGCAGCACGTCTTCCGCTTCCGAATCCTCGCCGATCACCGCACGCGCGACGCGGAACAGCCGCTGGTTGCAGCGCTGCATGATGTGGCGGAACGCCTCGCGATGGCCGTCGCGGACCTGCGCCACCAGCGCGTGGTCGTCCAGCGCGGCGTAATCGACGGGTGCAACATGGGCATGGGCTGACATGGCTTTCTCCTTTTACACCTGATCCGATGCTGCGGGGTGGCCCGAGGTTCCCGGGTCAGCCGGCCAGCGTGGCCAGGATCTCGGTGCGACGCGGTTCCTGCGCAAATTCGCCGAGCAGGCGCCGGGTCTGCATCGACACCCCGTGCAGGCGCACGCCGCGCGAGGACAGGCATTCGTGGCTGGCCTGCACGATCACCGCCACGCCGCGCGGGTGCAGCACCTGGGCCAGGGTATCGGCGATCTCCACGGTGAGCCGCTCCTGGATCTGCAGGCGCCGGCCGAACGCCTCGACCAGCCGCGCCAGCTTGGAGATGCCGACCACGCGCTGGTTCGGCAGGTAGGCGATATGCACCACGCCGCGGATCGCTGCCATGTGGTGTTCGCAAGTCGACTGCAGCGGGATGTCGCGCAGGATGACCAACTCGTCGTAGCCGCCGACTTCGCCGAAGGTACGGCTGAGCAGGCCGGCCGGGTCCTGCCGGTAGCCGGCGAACCATTCCTCGTACGCACGCACCACGCGCGCCGGCGTGGCCAGCAAGCCTTCGCGCGCGGGTTCGTCGCCGGCCCAGCGGATCAGCGTGCGCACGGCGGCTTCCGCCTCGGCGCGCGTGGGGCGGGGGGTTTCGCCGGCCGGCATCGGTGCGGCAGTTGAAGCGATGGTTTGATCGAGTTCGAGCATGGGAGAGGTTTCGCTGGGGTGACAGCTGATCCGACGCAGGCGCCGCGTTCGAGGTTCCCGCTGCACTCCGCGCACTCGCCGGAACCTGTGCGCCGCTGCTGCATCTCATGGGCACCGGCAAGCTTCGCTCGCCCTTCGTCCATTCCAAGGAGACACTGCTCATGAACAAGCCCCTGTTCGCCCTCGTCCTCGCGCTCGGCCTCGGCTCCCTCGCCAGCGTGCACGCCCAGCAGGCGCCGGCCGCCCCCGCGATCAACGACGCGCAGATCGCCCACATCGCCTATACCGCCGGCGCGATCGACGTCACCGCCGCCAAGCAGGCGCTGAGCAAGTCGCACAACAAGGCGGTGATCGAGTTCGCCAAGGAAATGGCGCGTGACCACGCCGCCGTGAACGACCAGGCCCTCGCGCTGGCCAAGAAACTGGGCGTCACCCCGGCCGACAACGCCACCAGCCAGTCGCTGGCCAAGGGCGCCGCCGCCGAACAGACCAAGCTGGCCGCGCTCAGCGGCGCCGCCTACGACAAGGCCTATGCCAACAACGAAGTGGCGTTCCACAAGGCCGTGCTGGCCGCACTCGACGGCACGCTGATTCCGGCCACGCAGAACGCGGAGCTGAAGTCGCTGCTGGAAACCGGCTCGAAGCTGTTCCACGAACACCAGATGCACGCCGAGCACCTGGCTGCCAGCCTGAAGTAAGGAGCGCACCATGTTCCGCAGCACGATTCTGGTCGTCAGCTTGCTGATTCTTGGCTGGGGCCTCGCGCCGGCATTCGCGGCCACCCCGGCCACGACGTCCGCGACCACTCAAGCACGGACCGTGCACGTGATCGTGCTCGACAAGATGGTGTTTGGTCCGATGCCCACCGGCGTACGCGCCGGTGACATCATCGAATGGGTCAATCACGACATCTTCGAACACAGCGCCACCGCCCGCGACGGCAGCTTCGACATCGACCTGAAACCCGGTGCCACCGTGCGCACCACGGCCAAGGCCGGTTCGTTCGCGTTCTTCTGCAAGTTCCACCCTGGCATGACCGGCATCCTGGTCGCCAAGTAACCCGGCAGCAACTCTCTCCCCTCGAGGTTGCAAGGTCGTCCTACCGCGACCTTGCATGCTGCCGGTCCCCCGGTCGCAGCGCTGGATCGAACCGATCCCGCTGCGGCCGTTTTTTTCTGCCGGCTCACTCGCCCGGCGGTACCTTGGTCAGCTCCACCCCGTCGACCGTCATCTTCCACGTGCCCTGGTCCTGGTATGGCGGCATGGATACCACGAAGGTGGTCTTGACCGGGCCGACACCCACCACGAAATTGTCGCCCTCGAACGCCTGCAGCGGACCGTTGACGGACTTGCTCACGCCACCATCCACCCGCTTGTAGTTCACGTTGCCGCTCTCGGTGATCAGCAGACTCATCGTCGACGAACGCCACTGCCCCGCATAGGCGAGCCTGTCCGGCGGCAACGGCTTGGCGCAACCGGCCAGCAACAGGCAGCACGCCACGAAACCCCACAGCCACTTGCGCATGTTTTCCCCCCTTTGAATCGTAAGGCCGCATCGCGCGTAGCCGGTACGGCAGGCTCCGCTCCGTCACCGGATCGGCCAGGAAAGTGGTCCGCATCACATCACCGTCTTGCAGACGATCCCCTGGTTGATCAGATAACCGCCGCCAGGCCGATCGCCGCGGCAGAAACGGCGAAGTAATGCCAGGCACCCACGAACAGTGGATCGCCGGCCAACCAGGCAACGGCAGGAAGCGGAAGCGCCACGGTGGCCGCGAACACGAAATCCTGACCACGGGTAATTTCCATGCGCACTCCACATTCCGTGTGACTGGGCCGAAACGCAGCGGTGCGCGAAGGCTATGCCGTGCGAACCGTCAAGGCAACCATCCAGTCGACTTGTTCCCGGGCGACCGCGTGCAGGAGCAAAAGTGTGCGCCTGCACGGGCGTCGATGGCGCGCGAGTCAGTGCGTCGTGGCTTCCTTCACCGGCTTCACATACGTCTCGAACAGCTCGTCGATGCGCCGGTACTCGTCGTACCACGAATCGGCGTGCACGAAGCCGTGGCGTTCCAGCGGATACAGCGACATCCAGAAGTTCTTCTTGTGCAGTTCGATGAAACGCTGGTACAGGCGGATCGAGTCCTCGGCGAGCACGTTGTCGTCGATCAGGCCGTGCTGGATCAGCAGCGGGTCCTGCAGTTTTTCCGCGTACTCGATCGGTGAACTGGCTGCATAGGCTTCCGGGTCGAGCTGCGGGTCGTTGAGGATGTCCGAGGTGTATTCGTGGTTGTACAGCGTCCAGTCGCTGACCGGGCGCAACGCGGCGCCGGCGGCGAATTCGCCCGGCGCGCGCAGCAGTGCCATCTCGGTCATGAAACCGCCGTAGCTGCCGCCGTAGATGCCCACGCGCTGCGGATCGACGTGGTGGTGCTTCACCAGCCACGCCTTGCCGTCGAGCAGGTCCTCCAGTTCCGGGTGGCCCATCTGGCGGTAGATCGCGGTGCGCCAGTCGCGGCCGTAGCCTTCGGAGGCGCGGTAGTCCATGTCCAGCACCACGTAACCCTGCTGCACCAGCAGGTTGTGGAACAGCTGCTCGCGGAAGTAGTTCGACCACGACAGCGTGACGTTCTGCAGGTAGCCGGCGCCGTGCACGAAGATCACCGCCGGCTTCGGCGACGAATCCTCGCCCGCCGAGCCGTAGTACTTCGCCCAGATGCTGCCGGCGCCGTGGCTGGACTTCACCTCGACGATCTTCGGCGCGATCCAGTCGCGCGCGCTGAACGCGGCCTTCATGGTATTGGTCAGCTCGCGCGGCGTGCCGCCGGCGGATGGCTGGACGGCCAACTGCGGCAGCACGTACGGCGAGGAATGCAGCACGGCGAGTTGCGTGCCGTCGGGCGACAGGGCGAAGTCGTCCATGCCCTGGTAGTTGGTCACGCGGGCCAGCTCGCCGCCGGCGGACGGCACGCGATAGACGTCGTAGCTGTACGGCGCCACCTGGTTCGTGCGCAGGTAGAACCACTGGCCGTCCTCGCTGAGCTGCGGGTGGCTCACCTCGAACTTGCCGGCGGTCAGCGCCTTCGCCTTGCCGTCGAGCGGCTTGACGTAGAGCTGCGAGTAGCCGGTCTGCTCGCTCAGGTACCACAGCGTGCGGCCGTCCTTGAGCCAGCCGAAATCGTTGAAGTTCCAGTTGATCCAGGCGTGGTCGGTGAGCCGCTGCTGGTTGACCAGCGCGTGCTTCGTGAAGTCCACGCTGGCGATCCAGCGGTCCTTGTTGTCGATCGCGCGCAGCTGGATGGCGAGGTTGCGGCCGTCGTCGCTCCACGCGATGCCGCCGCCACCGCCGTCATCGGCGCTGGAGATGATGCGCACGGCGCGCTGTTCGGGCGCCTTCAGCGCCTTGGCCTGGTCGGCCTTGCCGGCCTTCTGCAGCGCGGCGACGGCGCGCGCGCGCAGGTCCTTCAGCGGATCGTCCTTGATGCCGGGCAGCGTGTCGGTGGCCAGCGGGTACGACTGGCGATTGGCCAGGTCGAGCAGCAGCAGCGACTGCGGCGCCGGGTCCTTGCGGCCCACGTATACGCGGGTCTCCTTCTGCTCGGCGTAACCGGAGTCGGTGACGTAATGGGTGACTTCCGGCGCCTTGCCCTCCTCGTAGCCTTTCGGCGCGGTGACCAGCAGCAGCCAGCGGCCATCCGGCGACAGTTCGCTGTCGACCGGGGTGATCTTGTCGCCGAGGAAGAACGGCAGCGGCGCGCGACCCGGATCGGCGGCGGCCAGCGCCTTGTCCTCGTCGCGCCGGGCCTGACTGTCGGCCTTGATCTGGCGCAGCGTCTTGAACAGCTCCAGCTGCCGCTCGCCCAGCGCGTCCGGCTGCTTCGCCTGCGGATCGTCGGCGAACTTCAGCACCGCCACGGGCGCGGTGACGCCGCTGGCCAGGTCGTGGCTGTACCAGTCGTTGCCGTCGCGGAACTGCAGGGCGCGGCCATCGGCGGAAAAGCGCGGCGCGGATTCGTCCTGTGGCGTGCGCGTGACCTGGCTGCGCCGGCCGCTGGCCAGGTCCACCACGAACACATCGCCGTGCAGGATGAAGGCGGCATGCTTGTGTGCGCGGTCGAACACCGCCGGACCGTCGGCCTGCGCCAGCGCGGCCGGGTCGAGCTTCACGCTCTGCCCCGTTGCCGGGTCGACCCGGTACAGGTCACGCAGCGGGCTGCCGTCGCGCTTCAGCGAGTAGTACACGCTGCGCCCGTCCACGCTCCAGTACGGCGATTCCACCGCCTGGCCGATCCAGTCGGGGTTGGCCATCACGGTTTCCAGGTCGAGCGGCGTCGATGCCGGCGCGGCGACAGCCGGCGCGGCGGTGAAGGCTACGAGGGCGGCAAGCAGCAATCGGCGCATGGATTCTTCCCCGGGCAAAAATACCAGCATAACCGAGCATGCCGCTGGCACGCGGGTGCCCCTGCCGAAAGTCAGAGGTCGACGGCTGCAATGGCGGCGGCGCGTTGCTACTCTCCTTGCTTCTACGTCTTCCCCATGGAATCCCCACCATGCGCCTCGCTCCCCTCATAGCCACCCTGCTGCTCGCCGCCGGCAGCGCCGCCGCGGCCCAGCTGCCGCCGGTGGACTCCTCGTCGAAGCCGCCGCGCGAAGTCGCGCTGATCGGCGAGCCGCAGCCGCTGCCGCCGCCCACGCCGCGGCATCCTGCATCCAGCGAGTTCCACGGCGTCAGCGTGGCCGACCCGTACCGCTGGCTGGAGGATCCGGCCGACCCGGCGGTGCGGCAGTGGACCGCCACGCAGAACGCGTACACCGAAGCCGCTTTGGCGGCGATGCCACAAGGCAAGGTGCTCACCGCGCGAGTGCAGCAACTGGCGATCACCTCGACCACGCGCTCCGACCCGACGCTGGCCGGCGGCACGCTGTTCTACCTGCAGCAGACCCCGCCGCAGCCGCAGCCGGTGCTGATCGCGCAGGCGTGGCCTGACGGTGCGGCGAAAGTGCTGGTGGATCCGAACGCCGGCAACGGCGGCACCGCGATCACCGCCTACTGGTCGTCGCCGCATGGGCGCTACCTCGCCTACGGCACCGCCGAGGGCGGCAGCGAGCTGACCACCATCCGCGTGCTCGACGTGCGCAGCGGCAAGACGCTGCCCGACACTCTGCCCTGGGCCGGCGGCGGCACCACGCCGCAGGGCCTGGCCTGGGATGCCGACGAGCACGGCTTCAGCTACGTGCGCTTCGCGCCGCCGGCCGTCGGCCAGGCGGTGGAGCAGTTCCACGCCACCTTGGTGCACCACGCGCTAGGCCAGGCCGCCACCGCGGATACCGTGGTGTTCGGCAAGGGCTACTCGAAGACCGCCGAATACGTGCTGGTGAACGCGCCGGCCACGGCGCAGGCCGCGGTGCTCGCCTACGACGGCGACGGCGGCCCGGCCGAGGTTTTCCTGCAGCGCGGCGGAAGCTTCCGGCGCGCGCTCGACCGCGGCGCGAACGTGCGCACGGCTGCATGGGTGAATGGACGTCTGTTTGTCGCGTCATTCCGGGACGCGCCGCGCGGCCGGATCGTGGCCATCGGCGACGACGGCAAGGCCGTGCCAGTGCTGGCCGAGCGCGAGGGTGCGATCCAGCAGATCGCCCCGCTCGGCGACGGCTTCCTGGTGGTGCGCAGTTGGGGCCCGAACTGGTGGGTCGAGCAGTACGGCGCCGACGCGAAGTTCGTGCGCCGGCTGCCGCTGCCGGAACACGGCATCGGCATCGGCGAGATCGCTTCCGAATCCGGCCAGGACAAGGCGCTGATCAGCTACAGCGGCTGGACCACGCCCGCGCGCTGGGCCGAATACGACGGCCGCAGCGGCAGCCTGAAAACCGTGTTCGAGGTGAAGCCCGCGGCCGACTATTCGAAAGTCGTCGTGCAGCGCATCGACGGCACCTCGAAGGACGGCACGAAGATTCCGGTGACCGTGCTGTCGCTGCCGGGCACCACCTCGAACGGCGCGCGGCCCACCATCCTGTACAGCTACGGCGGTTTCGACATCCCGATCAAGCCGGGTTTCATCGGTTCCAACCTGGCATGGCTGGAACACGGTGGCGTGCTCGCCTACGCCAACATCCGCGGCGGCAACGAGAACGGTCAGCAGTGGCACGCGCAGGGACAAAAGCTCGACAAGCAGAACGTGTTCGACGACTTCCACGCCGCCGCGCTGGCGCTGATCGACACGCGCTGGACCGACCGCGCGCACCTGGGCATCCTCGGCGGCAGCAACGGCGGCCTGCTGATGGGCACGCAGATCGTGCAGCACCCCGGCGACTACCGCGCGGTGGTGGCGCGCGTCGGCATCTACGACATGCTGCGCCACGAGACCGACTTCGCCAACGGCCCGTACAACATTCCCGAATACGGCAGCATCGCGGACCCGGCGCAGTTCAAGGCCACCCTGGCCTACTCGCCGCTGCAGCACGTGCAGGCGAACACCGTCTACCCGGCGGTGCTGCTCACCACCGGCGAAAACGATCCGCGGGTGGCGCCGTGGCAATCGCGCAAGTTCGCCGCCGCGCTGCAGAACGCCGGCGCGTCGACGCGGCCGATCCTGCTGCTGACCCGCATGAACGCCGGCCACGGCGTCGGCGCCCCGTTCAGCCAACGCGTCGGCGACACCGCGATTGGGCTGACCTTCTTCGCGCACGAGCTGGGGTTGGACGTCATGCCGTAAATGCAGTGACGGTGCGCGGGCTACCCAGTGCGCCGCCCCTGCGGCATGATGCTCGCTCGCGCGGTGCGGGGGCACCGGCGTTCACTAGGGAGGGTGTTGCGATGAAAAACGTCATGCTTTGTGCAGGCATGCTTCTGTTGACCGGTTCCTTGGCGGCCCGGGCAGCCGAGTCGCGCGAACAGGCTTACGCGATCGGCGCCGATGTAGATACCACAGGACATGTCACCGCTATCCAAGTCGAGCAGAACGTACCAGCATCGATCGCCGCAGTACTGACTTCCGCGGTGAAGCAATGGCAATTCGTACCGGCCACACGCAATGGCCAACCGGTATCCGCACACACGTTCATCTACGCCAAGTTGCAGGCGTTGCCGAACGCGAGCGGCCAATACGACTTGCACATCCGCTTCGCCGGCAACGGCCCCAAATTCGATAGGGCCGGCAGGCAACCCCCATATCCCCGGGAGGCGGTGCACAAGCGTCAGGCTGCATTCGTTATCCTCAACGCTACCGTGCAACCCGACGGCCGCCTGGCCGACATGACGGTGAGCGACCGATTTGCGGAATGGCCGGTGTCGGCGTCATTCAAGGATGCCGCACTGAAGATCGCCAGGACCTGGCATTTCATTCCGGAACAGGCCGACGGTCAGCCGATGGCGACGCAAGTGCGCATACCGATCAATTTCACGTTGAGAGATCAAATACTCACTCCGGAGCAAGTCAAAATCTTGCGTGAAGCCGTGCGCAAGGAAACTGCCGCTGCCGACGCCGAAGCCGCCCAACCCGGCATCCAGCTTCCATCGGAGCAACTGGTTGCGCTGGACAGCCCGCTACAGCCGAGTGCCGTCGCCACTATCATCAGCGCTCCCTGATTCCACCGAGTACCACATGACCCTGCCCACCGTCGAACACGAAACCGCCGCCCATCCGCGCTACAGCATCATCTGGCTGCACGGCCTCGGCGCGGACGGCAACGACTTCGCGCCGATCGTGCCGGAGCTGGTGGACCCGGCATGGCCGGCGCTGCGTTTCGTGTTTCCGCATGCGCCGGTGCGGCCGGTGACGATCAACAACGGCATGTCGATGCGCGCGTGGTACGACATCATCGGCTTCGACGCACACGCTCGGCAGGACGAAGCCGGCATCCGCGCCTCGATCGCCGCTACCGAGGCACTGATCGCGCGCGAGCACGAGCGCGGCGTGCCGAGCAAGCGGATCTTCCTCGCCGGCTTCTCGCAGGGCGGCGCGATCGCATTGTCCGCAGGCCTGCGCCACGCGGAAAAGCTGGCCGGCATCATTGCGCTGTCGACCTACCTGCCCATCGCCGCCACGCTCGCCGCCGAACGCAGCGCCGCGAATGCGGCCACGCCGATCTTCTGGGGCCACGGCAGCGCCGATCCCGTGGTCGTGCTGCAGCGTGGCACCGACTCGCGCGATGCGCTGCAGGCACTGGGTTACACGGTGGACTGGCACACCTACCCGATGGCCCACGCGGTCTGCGCCGAGGAGATCGGCGACCTGCGTCACTGGCTGGGCCGGCGACTGGCGTAAGCGCGACCGCGCTGCGGCATACTTGGCCGCATGCGCGAACCCACGTCCCATCGCGGCCTGCGCGGCCGTACCGAACACAGCCCGCTGCCGGACTTCTGCCGGCTGCCTGCGCTGTTCGCGCTGCTCGTGGTGGGCGCGCTGACGGTGACCATGATGTGGCTGGCACGCGACGACCCGCGCGACTGGTCCGCCTACAGCGTCGGCATGCTGTTCGTGACCTTGCTGGGAATGGTGGTGGCGGTGACGCTGTGCATGCTGCGGCCGTGGCTGCAACGCCTGCCGGGTCACCTGCCGTATGTCGGCGTGTGGCTGCTGATCCTGCTGCTGGTGCTGGTCGCCAGCGCCGTGGCGCACTGGTTCGACGGCGCCTTGCAGATGCATCTGGTGCGCAGCAGCCTGCCCGTGTTCGTGCGTGACAACGTGCTGATCGCTGCCCTGCTCGGCGCCGCCATGCTGCGCTATTTCTACGTGCTGGCGCAGTGGCAGGCACGGCTGGCGGCAGTCACCCGCGCCCAGGTCGAGGCGTTGCAGGCGCGCATCCGCCCGCACTTCCTGTTCAACAGCATGAATACCGTGGCGGCGCTGATCCGGGTCGATCCCGACGCCGCGGAACGCACGGTGGAGGACCTCTCCGAACTGTTCCGCGCCGCCCTGGGCCAGCACGACACCGACGACGGTACGCTGGGCGAGGAGCTTGCGCTGGTCGAACGCTACCTGGCGATCGAGCAGTTGCGCCTGGGCGCGCGCCTGCGCCTGCGCCGCGACCTGCACGACCTGCCCGCCGATTTCCCGCTGCCGCGCCTGCTGCTGCAGCCGCTGGTGGAGAACGCGGTGCGCCACGGCGTCCAGCCGCTGCGCGAAGGCGGCGAGGTGATCCTGCGCGGCCAGCGCGACGGCGGTGGCGTGCGCATCGAGATCATCAACCCGCTGCCGGCCACCCCGCCCGCCGCCGGCAACGGGCATGGCCTGCACAGCGTGCGCCAGCGTGTCGCCTATCGCTACGGTCCGCTGGCGAAGGTGCAGGCCGGCGCGCAGGGCGACCGCTTCGTGGTGCTGCTGCAGTTGCCGGGAGGATCCGCCTGATGCGCGTGCTGATCGTCGACGACGAGCCGCTGGCGCGCGCGCGCATGGCCGCGCTGCTTGGCGAATGTGCCGACGTGGAGGTCATCGGCAACGTCGGCGATGGTGAAGCCGCACTCGCCGCGCTCGGCGAACTGCAGCCGGACGCCTTGCTGCTCGACATCAACATGCCCGGCATCGACGGCGTGGCGCTGGCGCAGCGCCTGGCCGGCCGCGCGCGGCCGCAGGTGATCTTCTGCACCGCCTACGAAGCGCATGCACTGGTGGCGTTCGAGCTCGGCGCAGCCGATTACCTGTTGAAACCGGTACGGCTCGAACGCCTGCGCGATGCGCTGCAACGCGCGCGACGCCGCCTCGCCGATGCCCCGCGCGAACCGGTCGCGTACCTGCACGGCCGCCTGCGCGGCGAACAGGTGCGCATCGCACTGGACGAAGTGATCTGCCTGCTCGCCGACGAGAAGTACGTGGTGGTGCAACACCGCCGCGGCGAACTGCTGATCGAGGAATCCCTGCGCCAGCTGGAAGAGACCTACCCCGACCAACTGATCCGCCTGCACCGCAACTGCCTCGTCCCCCCGCCGCGCCTGCTCGGCCTCAAGACCCTCGCCGACGGCCGCGTACTGGCCCGCCTCGACGGCAGCGAACTCAGCCCCGAGATCAGCCGGCGCAATCTGCCAGCGGTAAGAAAGTTGCTGCGGCTCGGCTGAACGCACGCAGCCGCCAAACTCGGCAACCCCATAACGACGACTTTTATCACCGCGGGTGGCAGGTGATGAAACTTGGCGCCTCGATCCGTTCGACAGGCAACGCAATGACGCCGTGATGGATATACCCTGCACCATCGGTCAACGTATTGAGCCGGTATGAGGTCAGGTATTGTTCGGATCGACAGATCTGAACATTCGTCGACTATTCGGATGACGCCATAGGGGGCCTCATGTGGGGGTATTACGTTGCGGTGGCGCTGCGAAGCAGTGGACGAAGCAAGGCTTTGACGGCGCTGGTGATCGTGCTGCTGGCGTTCGGGGTGGCGACCTGCATGGTGTCTTATGCCGTGTTCCGTGCGACCACGAGCGATCCGCTCCCCGCCAAGTCCGCGCGGCTTTACGTGCCGCAGGTCGACAACTTTGGCCCGTCCCACATCTGGCAGAACGAACCACCTCCTACGCTGAGTTACGTCGATGCGATGGCGCTGTGGCAGACCCACAAGGCCAGCCGGCAAACGTTGCTCTATCCCGCAACATGGCAGGTGGAATCAGATGATGGATCGACGCCTACCATGTCGATGAGTGGCGATGCGGTGACCGCCGATTTCTTCGCCATGTTCGATGTGCCTTTTCGCTTTGGTGGCGGATGGACCGCGAATGACGATGTGCAGCGCGCCACCGTGGTGGTCATCAGTCGACGCTTGAACGACAAGCTGTTTGGCGGCCAAAACAGTGTCGGGCAGGCAATTCGTCTGGATGGCCATATCTTCAGGATCGCCGGCGTGCTGGAGGACTGGAACCCCAAGCCACGCTTCTTTGATCTCGGCACTTCCGACAACACCGGGTTCGATGACGCGGGGGATATCTATATCCCGTTCACCCGCGGGATCGCCATGCAGAAGGACAGCACAACCTATAGCGGCTGCCCTACGGAGTCGGGGGTCTACGATACCTCCCGCTGGGATGCCCGCCTGACCAGTGAATGCGCTTGGATCGACGCCTGGGTGGAGCTTGCAACGCCTGCCGACGCGGATCGCTACCGCGAATACCTGCGCCACTATGCCGGGGAGCAGCAACGCCTCGGGCGATTCTCGTGGGCGCCCAACATACGCCTGCGCAACCTGACGGACTGGATGGCGTACCTGGAGGTCACACCCAGGACATCGAGCTTGTCCATGCTGGTCTCTGCCAGCTTTCTGCTGATTGTGCTGGTCAACGTGATCGGGCTCATGCTCGCCCGCTTCATGCGGCGGGCACCGGAGATCGGCATTCGCCGCGCACTTGGCGCATCGCGAGCCGCCATCTACCGGCAGTTCCTGATCGAAGGGGCCACCATGGGCTTCGTCGGCGGCCTGGTCGGTGTGGCGCTGACGCTACTTGGCCTGTGGGGCGTGGGGAGACTTTTCGAGCCAAAGATTGCGCGCCTCGTGCACACTGATGCCTCACTGATCGCACTGACCGTGCTGTTGGCGGTGGCTGCCACCGTGGTTTCCGCCCTGTACCCCACATGGCGAGCAGCGCAGACCCAGCCCGCCTGGCAAATCAAGATCAACCATTGAGGTTCCCGTCATGGCATTGACCAGGGCATTGATGCAGCTGCGCCCCATCATGGCTGCACTGGGCCGACACAAGGTGGCCACCGCGCTCATCGTGCTGCAGGTGGCGCTGACGCTGGCGGTGACATCCAACGCACTCTTTATCGTGGCGACGCGCATCGTCCATCTGTCTCGCCCCACCGGGACGGACGAAGCCCATATTTTCGTTATCCGCAACGGCTGGACGATCGGTCAGAATGCCACCCAGATCGACGCGAACATCCGTACTGACCTCGATACCCTGCGGCGCGTGCCGGGCGTGCGGGATGCATTTTCCAGTTACGGGTATCCACTGGCAGGCGATGGCAGCTACATATCCGTAAGGCCGAAGCTCAAGCCGGACCAGAAGGCGCGCGGGCCTTTCGCCATGATCTATGCGGCCGACGAGCACACGATCAATACGCTGGGCATATCGCTGGTGGAAGGACGCAATTTTCGACCGGATGAAATCACCACCTTCGGCCCCAACGACAAGATCTCCCCGCCTGGCATCATCATCACACGCAGCCTGGCCGACAAGCTGTTTCCCGATGAATCAGCCCTGGGCAAGACGGTTTACTTCCCGGGCGGGCCTACCCGCATCGTGGGTATTCTCGCCAGCCTGCAGGGGCCCATCAGCATAACCCGATCCTCCGATGGCGATAGCGTGCTGGTCCCCGCGCATTACGTCGACCCCGACGGCGTGTGGTATCTGCTGCGTGCCGACGCTACCGACATGAAGCCGGTGATTGCCGCCGCACTGAAGGCGCTGCAGGCGCGTGGTGGCGTACGCATCCTCGACCCTAAGGACGGCGTCGTCACCATGGCCCAGGCACGTGAACGTGCCTATGCCACCGACCATAGCCTGGCCATGCTGATGGGCATCATCAGCGGGTTGCTGCTGTTGGCTACCGCAGGCGGCATTGTCGGGCTGAGCAGTTTCTGGGTCAGCCAGAGACGCAAGCAGATCGGTATCCGCCGTTCGCTCGGCGCAACAACCGGCGACATTCTGCGCTACTTCCATGCCGAGAATTTCCTGATCGTCGGCGGTGGCATCGTGCTTGGGGTCTTGCTTGCGGTCTTGACGAATCTCGGCTTGATGAAAGTCTTCTATCCACTGCCGCACATGCCACTCTACGTGCCACTACTGGGTGCGCTGCTGTTGTGGCTGCTCGGTCAGCTGGCCGTATGGGGGCCGGCACGCTATGCCGCCAAGGTGCCGCCCGTGGTCGCGATTCGCACAGAGTGACTTTGGAACGACGGGTTGGGTCGACCATCGCACCTGTTCGACCCATCCGGGTCCACCTGATCTGAACACATGACCTGTTTCAATTGGCATCCATGCTTGCCAACACAGGAGCCACCATGAGCCACCCCTTCAAGGTCGGCGATCACGTGCGCTGGAATTCGGAAGCCGGCCACGTGACCGGCAAGATCATCAAGGTGCATACGCGCGACACCGACTACAAAGGCCACACGCGCCACTGCAGCGAGGCCGATCCGCAGTACGAGATCAAGAGCGACAAGACCGACCATGTCGCCATGCACAAGGGCGCGGCGCTGCACAAGATCGACTGAGCGATGACCACCGACCCCGCCACGATCTGGACGATCGGCCACTCCACCCGCACGCTGGAGGAGTTCCTCGACCTGCTCGCCGAGTACCGGATCGAGGCGATCGCCGACGTGCGGCGCTTCCCCGGCTCGCGCCGCTATCCGCATTTCGCCAGCGACGCGCTGGCCGTCACGCTGCCCGCGCACGGCATCGCCTACCAATGGATTCCCAAGCTCGGCGGCCGCCGCAAGGTGCAGCCGGGCTCGCCGAACACCGCATGGCGCAACGCCTCGTTCCAGGGCTACGCCGATTACATCGCCACCGTGGAATTCGCCGAAGGCCTCGCCGAGTTGCTGGAGCTGGCCGCCAGCAAACGCACCGCGCTGATGTGCGCCGAAGCGGTGTGGTGGCGCTGCCACCGCTCGATCATTTCCGACGTGCTGAAACTGCGCGGGATCGAGGTGATCCACATCGTCGATGCCACGCACACGACGGTGCATCCGTATACGTCGCCGGCGCGGATCGTGGATGGAAGGTTGAGTTATGCGCCGCCGCAGGGGGAGTTGTTGTAGCCCCTCGGATCGTACCTCGGCGTCGCACGTCGACCCAAAACCGGCCAGTCGACAGCGCCCATGGCCGAGCCCCGTGCGAAGCGTCGAGACGCTATTAACTTTTGTGATGGATACCGGCAGTTGCGGCCGACCGGCCAGAATTGAACTGACGCGCAACAAGGCAGGGGGTCTATCTGCGAGTGGGTTTACGACTCTGAAACGTGTTGAAATATTTTACACTTTTCAGCTATCTGGAAGATGGGTGAAATAGCAACCAGTTGAATAATTGGCGATTAACACGATGGCGCGAAAAATGCTCTGGAGCTGCTCGTAGGGGACGCCTACTCTCAGGAGAAAATCCAATGAGCAATTTCTTGACCGTGTCTTTGAAGCGGTTTGTGTCGCCAAGCCTTGCGTTGCTGACGGCCATCGCGTTGATACCCTGCGCAGCGAATGCGACGCCGTATGTCGTCAAGCTTGTACAGCAAGGAACGAATGTAGTCGCCACAGGCAGCGGGGCCATTGAGCTGGCCGGCCTGACATTTGAGTACGGAACTTTCACGGGAGGAGCCACCCTGTGGCCATCCTCCGGGTTTGCGATGACTGGGTCGCAATCGAATGTAGCTCTTGACACCTACACCGGTTTCGTGGGACCCACGAGTTTCGGGAGCGGCACCATTGTGGGTGGCGACGTCAATACCGGTGACACGGTCGGAATCATCGGCTCTTCCTCATATTACGGTATTACGAACCTTTGGGTGCCTTCCGGCTACGTTTCCGAGGACGCCCTGTTGGGCACCTCAACCTATTACAACGCAAACTTCGCCAGTCTCGGCGTGACGCCCGGCACGTATACATGGACGTGGGGAACGGGGGCCGACCAGAGCTTTACACTTGTAGCTGCAGTTCCCGAACCGGCTGCGCTCGGCATGTTCGGCTTGGGCGTGCTGTTGATCGGCGGCTTCATCAAGCTGCGCCGGCGCGAGCAACGGCAATCCTGAGGACGCAGCACCCGTAGCCGTTCCAGAACAACCCCCGGCAAACGGGGGTTGTTTTTACCGGACCCGGATTCTTGCAACAAACCCATCCCGCGGTCGCAATCGTCCGTGCGCGACCGGCTCTCTTGGCCGATAGCAGACCCTCGTAGCAGCGCAAGACAACATTCTCGATTGAGTGTTGGGCACCTCGGCTCTCTAACTCTCGCAGCCACGCAACGGTTGCACACCGAATGCGGGCCAGGATGGCCCGCGGCTCTACCCGGGACCCCTGTGCGGCGGTGAATCGTGGTCGACAGGCCGCGTAGCGCGGCATCGGCATGGATGCCGGAGTTGAGGCAACACCGGAGCGGTTGCCCGATGCCAGGCAAGCGCCCGGCGGGGTGTCGTTTTTTCTTGGTTACATCTCTTTTGGACGCGCAAAAGAGAAAGCTCTTCGCTCTGAAGCCGCAACAACGCAACAGAAGCATCGCCCGCAAGCGGGTTCCTACAAGAGCATCGAGGCATCCGCGCGCAGCGCCGATTACTCCTTCTTGATCGCATGCCCCCCAAATTCATTGCGCAGCGATGACAGCAGCTTGTCGGCGAAGGAATCGTCGTCGCGCGAGCGGAAGCGTTCCATCAGCGACAGCGTGATCACCGGAGCGGAGACGTTGAGTTCCAGCGCGGCGTCCACGGTCCAGCGGCCTTCGCCGGAATCGACCACGTAGGGCGCGATGCCGTCCATGTTCGGGTTCTTGCCGAGCGCATCGGTGGCGAGGTCGAGCAGCCAGGAGCGCACCACGCTACCTGTGCGCCAGATCTCGCCGACCTGGTGCAGGTCGAGGCCGAACTCCTCCTTGTGCTTGAGGATCGAGAAGCCCTCGGCGTAGGCCTGCATCATCCCGTACTCGATGCCGTTGTGGACCATCTTGGTGTAGTGGCCGGAACCGGCCGGGCCGACCCGGCCCCAGCCCTGGTCCTTCGCCGGCGCCAGCGTCTCGAAGATCGGCCGCAGCGCCTCGACGGTTTTCGCGTCGCCGCCGATCATCATGCTGTAGCCCTCCTTGAGGCCCCACACGCCGCCGCTGGTGCCGCAGTCGACGTAGCCCAGGCCGTGATCGGCATACAGCTGCGCGCGGCGCAGCGTGTCCTTGTAGTTGGAATTGCCGCCGTCGATCACGGTGTCGCCCTTGGCCAGCAGCGGCAGCAAGGTGTTGACGGTGTCGTCGGTGATCTTGCCGGCCGGCACCATCAGCCACAGCACGCGCGGCGCCGGCAACGCCTTGACCAGCGCTTCCAGCGAGGCCGCCGGCGTGATGCCGTTCGCTTCGGCCGCCTTGCGCGCGTCCGCGTTCGGGTCGAAACCGCTGACCTTGTGGCCGCCTTTCACCAAGCGCTCCGCCATGTTGGCGCCCATGCGCCCGAGACCCACCATGCCAAGTTCCATCGTGCTCACTCCGTAACGGGAAAGGTTGTCGTGTTCATGCGTGCCGCTTGCCGGCATCCAGCCAGCCGCCGTCGAAGCCGGCGCGGCGCAGGCCGTCGACGATCCAGCGGCAGCCGCGCATCAGCTCCCACAGCATGCCGCTGCGATGGTTCTCCACCATCAGCACGATCGGGCCGAGGTTGAGGCCGAAGAAGTACGGCGACACCCAGCCGCCCAGCGGCTGGCCGGCCTTGTCGACCCATGTCTGGTTGAAGCTGGCCTTGAAACCGTAGGGATGCGCGTCGTGCAGCTGCAGCGTGTGGATGAAGTGGTGCACGGTCGGCAGCACGATTTCCGGCGCGAACGGCAGCGACGCCACCACCGCCCACGGCGCCAGCGTGCCGTCGTCGACGCCATACGGCGCGCCGCGGCCGACGTAGTCGTGGAACTGGCGCTCGATGCCGTCGATCTTCAGTGTCGCCGGACCGGGACCATCGCTTGCGGTGATGCCCCAGCAATGGTCGCAATAGCCCGTGAAACCGAGCGGGTTGTCCGTCGCATAGCGCTGCTGGACCAAGGTGGCGCGCCGGCTGTTCTCGAAGTAGTCGATGCCCTTGTCGCGCATGAACGCGTCGCGAATGCCACGAAAGTCGATCCACACCTGCGACAGCTGGTGGGTGAACAACGGGCCGCAGTACAGGTAGTCGATGTCGTAGCAGCGCTTCCACTCGTAGGTGGACGACCAGGCCGCATAGGCACTCGGCGGCAGCGCATGGGTGGGCGAGCCAAGCGCCAGCACGTACAGCAGCAGGCCTTCGTCGTAGCCCTGCCAGCGATGCGGGATGAAACCGCTTTCCGGGTGCCAGCCGTGGCCGATGGTGCCGTCGGCGGCCTGCGCCCACGGCCAGTCGGCGCGCTGGTAGAGGAAGTTCGCCGTGTCGCGGATTTCCTTCTGCTCGGCGGTGTCGTCGTCGAAGTACGCCGCGGCGGTCAGCATGCCGGCGAACAGGAAGGCGCTGTCCACCGTGGACAGTTCGCACTGCCACGCGCGCCGGCCGGTCTGCATGTCGAGGAAGTGGTAGTAGAAGCCGCGGTAGCCGCTGGCGTCGGGTTCGGTGCCCTGCGGGCTGTCGCGGAAGAAGCGCAGCGCGGCGAGTGTGCGCTTGATCGCCGTGCGGCGGCTCATCAGGCCGCGTTCGACCGCCACCGGGTAGCAGCTCAGCGCCAGCCCGGTCGCGGCGATGCTGGCCGGCCAGTCCGGCGCGGTCTTGTCGGAGACCAGGCCGTTCTGCAGGTTCGTCTCGTACTGGAAGTAGGCGAACGCCTTGTTCTGCAGGTGCTGCAGCTGCGTGCCGGATTCGAGCGGATGACTGGGCGGGTGGGAACGCATGGATCTCGTCGTGGCCTGTCGCGGTGAGGGCAGCCCGGGCACGGAATACGTCGCCGCGCCGTCGGCGCCGGATCGCCGCCCGATGGATGCCGCATGCATCCTACTCCGCGGCATGGTGAAGCGCGGGTTGACGCCGCCTATGCTTCGCCCGGCGCACGCTGGGGTTTTCGTCGACAGGAGTCGCCATGTCATCGCCTCCCTCCCGCAGCATCGATGCGGAGCAGCGCTGCCTGCTGTCCAACGGTCGCTACAGCGTGATGCTGGGTGCGAACGGCTCCGGCTTCAGCCGTTGGCGTGGCCTGGCCGTGACGCGCTGGCGCGAGGATCCGGTCGGCGACGGCTGGGGCAGCTACCTGCTGCTGCGCGACGAGGATGGCGGCGAAACGTGGTCGGCCAGCCAGCAGCCGTACGGCAACCGCACGCCGGACGATGCGGTCGCGTTCGACGCGGGGCGCGCCCGTTTCAGCCGGCGCCACCACAGCGTGCACAGCGTGCTGGAGGTGGCGGTGGCCGCGGAAGCCGACATCGAACTGCGCCGGCTTACCTTGAGCAACCACGGCGACCGCACGCGCACGCTGTCGCTGACCTCGTACGCCGAGCTGGTGCTCGGCCCGATCGGCGCCGACAACGCGCACCCGGCGTTCTCCAAGATGTTCGTGCAGACCGAATGGGACGCCGCGCGCGGCATGCTGCTGGCCACGCGGCGGCGGCGCGACAGCAGCGAAGCCGAAGTGTGGGCCGCGCAGGCGCTGCAGATCGCCGGGGAGGATGGCGGCGATGCCGGCGAATGCGAAACCGACCGCGCACGCTTCCTCGGCCGCCTGCGCACGCTGCGCCATGCGCAGGCGATGCAGCCGGGCGCCGCGTTGTCGAACACGGTCGGCTGCGTGCTCGATCCGGTGTTCAGCCTGCGCCGGCACTTCACGCTGGCGCCGGACAGCAGCGTGACCCTGCTGCTGTGGACGCGACTGGCCGATTCGCGCGACGGCGCCTTGGCCCTGACCACGCAACTCGGCGATCCGGACGCCGCCGCGCAACTGTTCGACGGTGCGGGGCAACAAGCCCAAGCCGAATGCGCCCAGATCGGCATCGACGCCGCGCAGGCGGCGCGATTCGCCCGCTGGATGAGCGCGCTGCTGTACAACGATCCGTGCCAACGCGCGGCACCCGACGCGCTGGCGCGCGGCCACGGCGGCGCGCCAGTGCTGTGGTCCGCCGGCATCTCCGGCGACCGGCCGATCATCCTGCTGCGCCTCGGCGAGGCCGACGACCTGTCGCGCGTGAACGACGTGCTGCAGGCACAGCAGCATTGGCGCAGCCAGCAATTCGCCGTCGACGTGCTGCTGCTGCAGGCCGCCGGCGAGGCGCGGCAGGCCGCGCTCGATCCGCTGGTGAGCGCGCAGCAGGCGCGCCTGAAAACCGACGACCAGCTGCCCAAGGCCGAACTGTTCGCGTTGCGCGACGACGCGATCGGCGAGGATTTGCGCCACGGCCTGTTGACGGTAGCGCGCGTGGTGCTGGGCGGGGCGCCGCCGGCGCAGGCCACGACCGGATCGGCGCCCGCCCTTGCCGCGCCGGCGGCGATCCGCGCAACCGCCATGGCGGAGGCCGTCACCGCCAGCGCCGATGCGCCGGAGTTCGCCAACGGCCATGGCGGCTTCGTCGATGGCGGCCGCGCTTACCGGATCGACCTCGACGAAGCGCATCCCACGCCGGCACCGTGGGTGAACGTGATGGCCAACCCCGCGTTCGGCTGCATGCTGTCGGCCGAAGGCGGCGGCTATGCGTGGTCGCTCAACAGCCAGCAGAATCCGCTGACGCCGTGGCCGAACGACCCGGTCAGCGACAGCCCGCACGACGTGCTGTACCTGCGCGACGAGGACACCGGCGTGCTGTGGAGTGCCACCGCGCTGCCGATCCACGTGGCCGGCGCGCGTTACAGGGCCACCCACGGCAAGGGCTGGACGCGCTTCGAGAACGACGCGCACGGCATCGAACTGGAGCTGCTGCAGTGCGTGCCGACGGACGATCCGCTCAAGCTGTCGCGATTGCGCCTGTGCAATCGCTCGCCGCGCACGCGGCGGCTGTCGGTGACCGGCTACGTGGAGTGGGCGCTGGGCGCGAACGGCAGCACGCCGGCACCGTTCGTGATCACGTCGCGCGACGAGCGCACCGGCGCCTTGTTCGCGCGCAATCGCTGGCGGCCCGACTTCGGCGACCGCGTGGCCTTCATCGACCTGGCCGGGCCTGCGCATTCGATGAGCGGCGACCGCCACGAATTCCTGGGGCCGCTCGGCACGGTCGCGCAGCCGCTGGCGCTGCGCGACGGCACGCCGCTGTCCGGCCGCCTCGGTGCCGGGCTGGAGCCCTGCGGCGCGTTGCAGACGCGTATCGAACTGCCGCCGGGCACGCAACTCGACCTGCGCTTCCTGCTCGGCGAGGCCGCCGACGAAGCCGCTGCGCAGGCGCTGGTCGGGAAATATCGCGCGGCCGATATCGATGGCGTGCTCGTCGACATCGCCGCGCAGTGGAACGGCCTGCTCGATGCCGTGCAGGTGCGTACGCCCGATCGCGCGATGGACATCCTGCTCAACGACTGGCTGCTGTACCAGGTCACCAGTTGCCGGCTGTGGGCGCGCACCGCCTACTACCAGGCCAGCGGTGCGTACGGTTTCCGCGACCAGCTGCAGGACGTGATGGCGCTGTGCGTGAGCCGCCCCGATCTCGCCCGCGAACACCTGCTGCGTGCCGCCGGCCGCCAGTTCGCCGAGGGCGACGTGCAGCACTGGTGGCTGCCGCCGGGCGGTCAGGGCATCCGCACGAAGGTCAGCGACGACCGCCTGTGGCTGGCGTACGTGGCCATGCATTACGTCGAGGTGAGCGGCGACGCGGCCGTGCTGGACGAGGTGCTGCCGTTCCTCGCCGGCCAGCCGATCCCCGACGGCGCCACCGACGCGTTCTTCCAACCCGGATTCTCCGACCGGCTAGCCAGCGTGTATGAGCACTGCGCGCTCGCGGTCGACAGCAGCCTCAGCCGCGGCGCGCACGGCTTGCCGCTGATCGGCACCGGCGACTGGAACGACGGCATGAACGCGGTCGGCGCCGGGGGTCGCGGCGAGAGTAGTTGGCTGGGCTGGTTCCTGCTCGCCACGATCGCCGCGCTGGCGCCGTACGCCGAACGACGCGGCGAGAAGGAGCGTGCGCAGCGCTGGCGCGGCCATGCCGACGATCTGCGCGCCGCGCTGGAACGCGCGTGGGACGGCCAATGGTATCGCCGCGGCTACTACGACGACGGCGCGCCACTCGGCTCGCACGAAAGCGACGAATGCCGCATCGACACCGTCGCGCAATCCTGGAGCGTGCTGGCCGGCAGCGGCGACCGCGAACACGCAACGCAGGCCATGGCCGCGGTCGACCGCCTGCTGGTCGATCACCCGAACCGGATCCACCGCCTGTTCGCCCCGCCGTTCGACCACAGCCGGGAGAACCCCGGCTACATCAAGGGCTACCCGCCCGGCGTGCGCGAGAACGGCGGCCAGTACACGCACGGTGCGGTGTGGTCGATCTTCGCCTGGGCCGGTCTTGGCGACGGCGACCGCGCCGGCGGCCTGTTCGACCTGCTCAATCCGATTCGCCACGGCGACAGCCCCGCCGCGGTGGAGCGCTACAAGGTCGAACCCTATGTTGCCTGCGCCGATGTCTACTCCGTCGCGCCGCACATCGGCCGCGGCGGCTGGACCTGGTACACCGGCTCCGCCGCGTGGCTGTACCGCGCCGGACTGGAGGCCGTGCTCGGCTTCCGGCTGCGCGGCGACCGGCTGCGCATCGAGCCGTGCATTCCGAAGGACTGGCCGGGCTTCCGGCTCAGCTACCGCCACCGCAGCGGACAGCGCGTCACCTGCTACGAGATCGAGGTGGAGAACCCGCATCGGGTCTGCCGCGGCGTGGCACAAACCGAATTGGACGGCCAAACGCTGGCCGCTGGCGAGGACGTGCCGCTGGCCGATGACGGCGGGACGCGCCGGCTGCGCATCGTGCTCGGCTGACGCCCGCCCCCCTGCGGGAGCGGCCGTGAGACACGTGAAGCGCACGACGCGCGGGGACTCAACTGCGCCGCGTGCGCGAGGCGCCCAGCTTGCGGGTCAGCGTGTTGCGCCCCACGCCCAGCGCCTGCGCCGCGTTCTGGCGGTGGCCGTCGTTCGCCTGCAGCGCCACATTGAGCAAGGTCTGGTCGAGCGCCGCGCGGGCGCGCGTGTGGATGTCCGCCTCGCCGTCCGCCAGCGCCTGCACGGCCCAGTCGCGCAGCGCGTCGGTCCACTCGCCGCCGCGCACGCTGTCCGCGCTGTTGCCGAGGTCGCCCGGCAGGATCTCGCTGCCGGGCGCAATCACCGCCAGCCGCCGGCACAGGTTTTCCAGCTCGCGCACGTTGCCCGGATAGTCGCGCTGGGCAACCAGTTTCAGCGCAGCCTTGGAAAAACGCTTCGGCGGAAGTTTCAGCTCCTGCCCGGTGGCGGCGAGGAAGTGCCGGGCCAGCAAGGGGATGTCGCTGCGGCGGGTGCGCAGCGGCGGCAGTTCGATGCGCACCACGTCGAGCCGGTGCATCAGGTCGGCGCGGAACGCTCCGGCGGCGACGCGTGTGGCCAAGTCCTGATGGGTGGCGGCGACGATGCGCACGTTGCAGCGGATCAGCTCGCGCCCGCCCACACGATAGAACTCGCCGCCGGCCAGCACGCGCAGCAGGCGCGTCTGCAGTGCCAGCGGCATGTCGCCGATTTCGTCGAGGAACAGCGTGCCGCCTTCGGCCTGCTCGAAGCGGCCGGCGACGCGGCGGGTGGCGCCGGTGAACGCGCCGGCCTCGTGGCCGAACAGTTCGCTCTCCAGCAGCTCGCTGGGGATCGCTGCGGTGTTCAGCGCCACGAAGGGCCGGTCGCGGCGCGCGCTTTCCTCGTGCAACGCGCGCGCCACCAGTTCCTTGCCGGTGCCGGTTTCGCCGGTGACCAGCACGTTGAGGTCGCTGGCGGCGACGCGGCCGATCAGCCGGAACACCTCGCGCATCGGCGCGCTCTCGCCGAGCAACGCATGGTTCGGCGCGAGCGCGTGGCCGGCAGCCACCGTCGGTGCGGCCACGCTGGCCAGCGCACGCTGCACCGCCGCCACCGCCTGGTCGAGGTCGAACGGCTTGGCCAGGTAGTCGACCGCACCAGAGCGGTACGCCGCCGCCGCGGTGGCCACGTCGGTGTACGCGCTCATCACGATCACCGGGCCGATGCCCTGCGCCTGCAGCTCGCCGAGCAGGCCCAGCCCATCCTCGCCCGGCATGCGCACGTCGGTGAGCAGCAGCGCGGGACGCGCTTCGCGCAGTGCCGCGCGCACACCCGCCACCGCATCGAACTCGCGCACCGCGAGCCCGGCATCGCGCAGCGCTTCGGCCAGCACGAAGCGCACGCCGCGGTCGTCGTCGACGATCCAGATTTCTTCAGTCATGCGTGCGCTCCAATGGCAGGTACAGCGAGAACATCGTGTGGCCGGGGCGGCTGGCATAGCGCAACTCGCCGCCATGCTCGTGCGCGATCTCGCGCGACAGCGCCAGGCCGAGGCCGCTGCCGTCGGCGCGGCCGGACACCAGCGGCTGGAACAGCGTGTCGCGCAGCGCCACGGGCACGCCGGCGCCATCGTCGATCACGTCCACCCGCAGCGCCATGCGCAGCATCCGCTCGCCGACGCGCGCGCCGTGCTCGACCCGCGTACGCAAGGTGAGCGTGCGCGCGCCGGCTTCCAGCGCGTTGCGCGCAAGGTTCAGCAGCACCTGCTGCAGCCGGTCCGCGTCGCCGTGCAGGTCCGGCACGCTGGGGTCGTAGTCGTGATGCAGCTGCGGTGGCGCGGGTTCGGCCAGCAGCAGGTCGCACAACCGTTCCAGCAGGCGATGGATGTTCACCGGTCCGAGCTGCGGCGCGCCGTCGTGATGCAGCAGGCGGTTCGCCAGCGCACCGAGCCGATCGGCCTCGTCGATGATCATCCCGGCCAGCGCCTGCAAGTCCTCGTTGTCGACCCGGCGCTGCAGCAGTTGCGCGGCACCGCGCAGGCCGGCCAGCGGATTCTTCACCTCGTGCGCGAAACCGCGCAGCGTGGCCGACAGCGGCGAACCGGTCGACGGCGGCTCGGCCAGCACGTGCACCTCCAGCAGCAGGCCACCGCCGAACGGCTGCAGCGCGATGTCCGCGCCGATCTCGCGGCCATCGGCCGCGGCCAGCGCCACCCCGCGCCAATGCGCCGGCCGCTGCTCCGCCAGCACCTTCGCGGCCTGCGCCATGCCCTCGTCCGCGTCGTCCAGCAGCAGCCCCAGCGGCTGCCCCGCCACGCTGCGGAAGCCTAGCTCCAGGCATTCGATCAAGGCGGGGTTGAGCCAGCGCAGGCGCAGGTCCGCATCGACCAGGGCCAGCCCGGTCGCCATCTGCTCCGCCCACGTCCGCCACGCCAGGTCGCTCATTGCACCATCATGGACAATGTCTCGTCTTGGTGCAAATTGGTGCCAATCCAGCGGACGGACGGCTTCAGCATGATCTGAACGCCAATGTTCATAGCAAGTGCTCAAACAATGGGATTCGCCGCCCTGTTCAAACATTGGTGTTTTGGGGGCTGAGCCAGTGAACGATCCAGCCTGCCAAAGGGCAGCTTGGGGTCCCCGAGGCCACGCCGAACTAGGTAAGGCTCGTTTCAATAGAAGATCCCGGCGTAACTAAGGGACCGGCGTCCCTTGGACAAAGATGCTGTCGTACTCGCGGCACGGTGACGCGGCCGGCACCCAGTCCCTTGACAATAAAAGAATGACCGTTCATTCTTTTACAATTCGCAACCCCAATTCCCCCTTGGATCAGCCAATGACTCCCCGTCTCAAACGCCTGGCGCCATTTGCCATCGCCGCCTCCCTGCTTCTCTCCGCATGTGCCGGCAAAGCACCCCCCCAGCAGGACGTGGCCGTCCCCGTCACCGTGGTCACCCTAGCGTCCGCGCCGGTAACCCTGACCCGCGAACTGCCCGGACGCACCACGCCGTTCGCCGTGGCCGAGGTCCGCCCTCAGGTCTCCGGCATCATCCGCAAACGGCTGTTCACCGAAGGCGGTGAGGTCAAGGAGGGGCAGCAGCTCTACCAGATCGACGACGCTAGTTACCGCGCCGACAACAACAGCGCCCGCGCCTCGCTGGCCCGTGCTCAGGCAACGCTGGTCACCGCGCGGCTGCATGCACAGCGCAGCGCCGACCTGGTCAAGGTCGATGCCATCAGCAAGCAGGACAACGACAACGCCCAGGCTGCACTGCGCCAGGCCGAGGCCGACGTGAAAGCGGCCCAGGCCGTGGTCGACGGTACCGGCGTGACGCTCGGCTATGCCCGCATCACCGCGCCCATCAGCGGCCGTATCGGCAAATCCACGGTGACCCAGGGCGCGCTGGTAAACGCGGGCCAGGCATCTGCATTGGCCACCGTGCAGCAGCTCGACCCGATCTACGTGGACCTCACCCAGTCCAGCAGCGAGCTGCTGGCCCTGCGCAAGGGCCTGGCTTCCGGCGCACTGGGCAGTACGGAAGGACTGCCGGTGAAGATTCTTCTCGAGGACGGCAGCGAGCACTCGCACGAAGGCAAGCTCGCCTTCTCCGAAGTGACCGTCGATCCGTCCACCGGCAGCTTCGCGCTGCGCGTGGTCGTGCCCAACCCGGACGACGTGCTCCTGCCGGGCATGTACGTGCGCGCGGTGGTCGGCAATGGCCAGCGCCACAATGCCATCCTGGTGCCGCAGCAGGGCATTGCGCGCGACCCCAAGGGCAACACCTCCGCGATGCTGGTGGGCAAGGACGGCAAGGTGGAAGTCCGTCCGGTGCAGGTCAGCCAGACCATCGGCGACAAGTGGCTGGTCGATGGCGGCCTGGCCGCCGGCGACCGTGTCATCGTCGAGGGACTGCAGAAGGTCAGGCCGGGCACGCCCGTGCGGGCCACCGAAGCTGGCGCCTCCACCGCGCAACCGACCAAGGGCAATACGCCCGTAGCCACCACCGCCGAGCCTGCCGCCACCGCGGCCGGCAGCCACTAAGGAGCGCACCCCATGGCACGCTTCTTCATTGACCGACCCGTCTTCGCCTGGGTCATCGCGATCATCATCATGCTGGCCGGCGGCCTGGCCGTCTTCACCCTGCCGGTGTCGATGTATCCGACGATCGCGCCGCCCACGGTCGAAATCCGCGCCACCTACCCCGGCGCCTCGGCCAAGGTGGTCGAGGACTCGGTGACCCAGATCATCGAGCAGAACATGAAGGGCCTGGACGGCCTGATCTATTTCTCGGCCAACAGCTCGTCCAACGGCATGGCCACGATCACCCTGACCTTCGACAACGGCACCGATCCGGATACCGCGCAGGTGCAGGTGCAGAACAAGCTGCAGCTGGCGATGCCGCTGATGCCGCAGGAAGTGCAGCGCCAGGGCATCAACGTGGCCAAGTCCAGCTCGGGCTTCCTGCAGGTGCTCGGCTTCGTGTCCGAGGACGGCAGCATGTCCAAGGAGGACATCGACGACTACGTCGGCAGCAACCTGCTCGATCCGCTCAGCCGCGTGCCGGGCGTCGGCAACATCCAGGTGTTCGGCGCGAAGTACGCGATGCGCATCTGGCTGGACCCGGCCAAGCTGGATACCTACCGGCTGTCCACCAACGAGGTCATCGCCGCCATCCGCGCGCAGAACGCGCAGGTCTCGCTGGGCCAGCTCGGCGGCACTCCGGCGGTCAAGGGCCAGCAACTCAACGCCACCATCTCCGCGCAGGACCGCCTGCAGACCCCCGAACAATTCCGCGACATCCTCGTGCGCAGCAACGGCGACGGTTCGGTACTCAAGCTCGGCGACATCGCCCGGGTGGAGATGGGTGCGGAAACCTACGACTTCATCACGCGCTACAACGGCAAGCCCGCGTCGGGCCTGGCCATCTCGATGGCCACCGGCGCCAACGCGCTGGATACCGCTGCGGGCGTGCAAAAGGCCGTCGACGAACTGCGGCCCAATTTCCCGCACGGCATGCAGGTGGTGACGCCGTTCGACACCACGCCGTTCGTCAAGGTGTCGATCAAGAATGTCGTCCATACCCTGCTCGAGGCGATCATGCTGGTGTTCCTGGTGATGTACCTGTTCCTGCAGAATTTCCGCGCCACCCTGATCCCGACGATCGCGGTGCCGGTGGTGCTGCTGGGTACCTTCGGCGTGCTCGCCGCGCTGGGCTTCTCCATCAACATGCTGACGATGTTCGCGATGGTGCTGGCGATCGGCCTGCTGGTGGACGACGCCATCGTCGTGGTCGAGAACGTCGAACGCATCATGGCCGAGGAGGGGCTTTCCCCGCTGGAGGCCACGCGCAAGTCGATGAGCCAGATCACCGGCGCGCTGGTCGGCATCGGCCTGGTGCTGTCGGCGGTGTTCGTGCCGATGGCGTTCATGTCGGGCTCGACCGGCATCATCTACCGGCAGTTCTCGGCGACGATCGTCTCGGCGATGGCCTTGTCGGTGCTGGTGGCGATCGTGCTGACCCCGGCGCTGTGCGCGACCATGCTCAAGCCGCTGAAGAAGGGCGAGCACCACGTGGCCCACAAGGGCTTGTCGGGCCGCTTCTTCGGCTGGTTCAACCGCGGTTTCGACCGCACCAGCGGCAACTACCAGCGCGGCGTGAACGGTATCCTGGCCCGGCCCAAACGGTTCATGGCGATCTTCGCCGCCATGGTGGTGGTGATGGGCGTGCTGTTCGTGCGCCTGCCCAGTTCGTTCCTGCCGGGCGAGGACCAGGGCGTGCTGCTCTCGCTGGTGCAGACGCCGACCGGCGCGACGCAGGAGCGCACGATGGCGTCGATCGAGAAGATCGAGAACCACTTCCTGCAGAACGAGAAGGGCGCCGTCGAGTCCGTCTTCAGCGTGCAGGGTTTCAGCTTCGCCGGCATGGGCCAGAACAACGGCATGGCCTTCATCAAGCTCAAGGACTGGAGCGAGCGCACCGCGCCGGAACTGCACGCGGACGCCGTGGCCAGTCGTGGCATGGGGGCGCTGATGCAGATCAAGGACGCGATGGCCTTCGTGTTCGCACCGCCAGCCATGCCGGAACTGGGCACGGCCGAGGGTTTCGCGTTCTTCCTCAAGGACAATGCCAACCATGGCCACGAGGCGCTGCTGGCCGCGCGCAACCAGCTGCTCGGCGCCGCGGCGCAGAGCAAGCTGCTGGTGGCGGTGCGTCCCAACGGCCAGGAAGACACCCCGCAACTGCGCGTCGACGTCGACAAGGAGAAGGCCGCGGCGCAGGGCCTGACAATGGACGCCATCAACGCCACCCTCGCCACCGCCTGGGGCGGGCAGTACATCGACGACTTCATCGACCGCGGCCGCGTCAAGCGCGTCTACCTGCAGGCGGAACAGGAATCCCGCATGGTGCCGGAGGACTTCAGGCGCTGGTCGGTGAAGAACGCGCAGGGCGAGATGGTGCCGTTCACGGCCTTCGCCGGCTCGCACTGGGAATACGGTTCGCCGCGCCTGGAGCGCTACAACGGCGTGCCGGCGATGGAAATCCAGGGTCAGGGCGCGCCGGGCGTGTCCTCGGGCGATGCGATGGCCGAGATCGAGCGGATCGTGAGCGAACTGCCACCCGGCTTCGGCATCGAGTGGACCGCGCTCTCCTACCAGGAGCGCCAGGCTGGTTCGCAGACCCCGCTGCTGTACACGCTGTCGCTGATGATCGTGTTCCTGTGTCTGGCCGCGCTGTACGAGAGCTGGACGGTGCCGACCGCGGTGCTGCTGGTCGCCCCGCTGGGCATTCTCGGCGCGACGCTGGCGAACACGCTGGCGGGGATGGAACGCGACGTGTACTTCCAGGTGGCGATGCTCACCACGGTGGGCCTGACCAGCAAGAACGCGATCCTGATCGTCGAGTTCGCCAAGGCCAACCTGGAAAGCGGCATGGAGCTGATTGCCGCCACCATGCACGCCGTCCGCGACCGCCTGCGCCCGATCATCATGACCTCGCTGGCCTTCGGCCTCGGCGTCTTGCCGCTGGCCATCGCTGCTGGCGCCGGCTCCGGTGCGCAGCGCGCGATCGGCACGGGCGTGCTGGGCGGCATGGCCGTCGGCACCCTGCTCGGCGTGTTCTTCATTCCGCTGTTCTTCGTGGTGGTGCAGCGCGTATTCGGCGGAAAGAAACAGCCCTCGGAAGCCACCACCTCCGTTGGAGCACCGACCCCATGAGCAAGCCCATCCTGACCTCGCTCGCGCTGGCCGTTGCGGTATTCGCCGGCGGCTGTGCCACGCTGGTGCCGCCGCTCCCCACGGCCGACTCACGGACTCCGCTGGAATGGCCGCTGCCACCCAGCACCATGGCAACCACGGCCGATGTCACGGAGGCTTCCGGCACGACCTCTTCGCCAGCACATGAGGCGCAGGCGGCCGATATCGGCTGGCGCGATTTCTTCGTCGACCCCCACCTGGCGGAACTCGTCGCCCGCGCGCTGGCCAACAACCGCGACCTTCGCGTCGCCGTGCTCAATGTCGAACGCGCACGGGCGCAGTACCGCATCCAGCGCGCGGACCGTCTGCCCTCGCTGGGCGCCAGCGCCACGCTCGAGCGCACCGGCGGCGACATCCCGGTATCGCAGACCTACACCGCCGGCGTCGGCCTGGCCGTGTTCGAACTCGACCTGTTCGGCCGCGTGCGCAACCTGAGCGAGGCTGCCCTGCAGGGTTATCTCGCGCAGGAGGAAACCCGGCGCGCCGCGCAACTGAGCCTGATCGCCGAGGTCGCCAATGCCTACCTGACGCTGGCCGCGGACCAGGAGCTGCTGCAGCTGGCCCAGGCGACGCTCGAGGCCCACGAGAAGTCGCTGCACCTTGCCGAAAAGCGCCACCAGACCGGCTCGGCGTCCGCACTGGACGTCAGCCAGGTGCGCACCCAAGTCGAGGCGGCTCGCACCGACGTCGACCGGTATACCGGGCAGGTCGCGCAGGACACGAACGCACTGAACCTGCTGGTTGGGGCACCGGTGGAAACGGCCCTGCTGCCCGGCGGCATGTCCAGCGGGATCACCGGCCTGGCACCATTGCCGGCGGGGCTGCCCTCGGACGTGCTGCTCCGGCGCCCGGACGTGCAGGCAGCCGAACACCAGTTGCTCGCCGCCAACGCCAACATCGGTGCGGCACGCGCCGCGTTCTTCCCCTCAATCACCTTGACCGGCAGCATTGGATCCGCCAGTGGCGAACTGTCGGGCCTGTTCGAAAGCGGCACCCATGTCTGGAGCTTCGCCCCCAGCATCAACCTGCCGATCTTCCAGGGCGGGCGGCTTCGCGCCCGTCTCGGGGTGGCCAAGGTCGATCGTGATATCGCGCTGGCGCAGTACGAGAAATCCATCCAGGCCGGCTTTCGCGAAGTGGCAGACGCACTGGCCTTGACCACCACCCTCGCCCGCCAGCGACAATCCCAGCAGGCCCTGGTCGAGGCCGCCACGCAGGCGGAGGCGCTGTCGAAAGCGCGTTACCTGGCCGGCCGCGACAGCTATCTGACGCAATTGGATGCGCAGCGGACACTGTACGCTGCGCAAAGTGGCATGGTGGCCGTGCAACTGGCCGAGCAGACCAACCGGATCGCGCTGTACCGGGTGCTCGGAGGCGGCTGGAACGAGTAAGGAACGATGAACGAAAAACCCCGCAGCAACAAGACCGAAGCCCGCATCGAGGTGCAACGCGAACGCATCCTGCTCGCCGCGCAGCAATGCTTCATCGAGCACGGCTTCCACGGCGCGAGCATGGCCAGCATCGCCGAGACCGCCGGCATGAGCGCGGGACTCATCTACCGCTACTTCGAGAACAAGAACGCGATCATCCTGGCGATCGTGCAACAGCAACTGGAATTGCTGCGCGACGACCTCAGCCTCAACCGGAAGGTCGATCTGCCGGCGGAAATCGCGGCGCGCTACGGCACGGCCAACGCCCATCGGGAGCACGGCATGAACGCGGCGCTGCTGCTGGAGATCTCCGCGGAAGCCACCCGCGACCCCACGGTGGCGGCGGCGCTGGACGAGTTCGACACCACCCTGCGTGCGGGCCTGATCGAATGGCTGACCCGCCCCCGCGACACCGGCGGACAGGGATTGCCCGCCGAGGTGGCCCCGCCTCGCGCCTTGCTTCTGCAATGCCTGGTCGAGGGACTGAAGGTGCGGGAAACCCGTGAACCGGATCTGGATCGCGAACTGCTGGCAGCGGCCGTGGGCGAGTTCGTGCCGCTGCTGCTCAAGCCGCCGCAAAAATGAGGCGGCTGCGCTTCAAAATGAAGAGCAACTGCCGGCGATGCCTATTCGAAGCGCCCGGCTGAACCGGCCACCACCGCAGCACAGGCAGGTCTTCCGGCCACCGTGGCGACGAGGTCGTTGCCGATGGTCAGGCGCTGGTCGGCGATCGCCGCCACGCCGGGCCGGTGCGAGACGGCGATCAGGATGGTCTGCGGCAGGCGGCGCCTGATCGTCGCGAGAACCGCGGTCTCGGAGGCGGCGTCGAGTGCGCTGGTGGCTTCATCCAGCACGGCCAGGAACGGCCGGCGCAGGATGACCTGGGCCAGCAGCAGCCGCTGCAGTTCGCCGCCGGAAAGACGGCTCGACGCGCTGTGCAGTGCGGTATCCAGCCCGTGCGGCGAATCGGCCAGCCGCTTGTCGAGGCCGACATCGACCAGCGCGCTGCGCAACATCGCGTCGGTGGCCTCGGGCGCTGCCCACAGCAGGCATTCGCGCACGGAATGCTGCCACGGCCGCACGTTCTGGCTGACGTAGGCGCCGTGGCGCACCAGCTCGCGGTACGCGTCGAAATCGAGCGGCCGGCCATCGCGGCGCGCCACGAAAACCTCGGGCGCCATCATGCCGGCCAGCACGTCGACCAGGCTGCTCTTGCCGATGCCGGAGTCGCCGCAGATCAAGGTCAGTTCGCCGGGCGCCAGCACCAGTTCGGCGACTTCGAGCCCGCTGGGCGGCGGCGTCAGCCGCATCCGCTCGATGTGCAGCGCAGCGCCGGAAACGCCGGCGCCTGACCGCGCCGCGGACGGGTGCACCGGCGCCAGGCTCACGTAGCGCTGCCACAGCTCGAAGGCCGGCGCCGCCGAGCGCAGCTGCTGGAAGCTCTGCCGCGTCGTCACCAGGTAGGGCAGCAGGCGCCCGAGCAGCAGGCACACCGCGATCAGCGCGGACTGCTCGACCCCGTGCCAGCGATGCGCGAGCACGAACAATGCGGCGATCCCGGCCGCCGCCAGCAGTTCGAGCATCAGCCGTCCGGACGCCACCAGCTCCAGCTGGCGCCGGTAGCCGTGGCACAGCCGGGCGGAAATGGCACCGTAGCTCGCCTTCTCCGCCGCCTCGCGCTCGAACGAGCGGACGTGGCGCAGGCGCCGCGGGAAATCCTCGCTGTGCCAGAACAGCCGGGTCATGTCGACGACGTACTGGCGAGCGACCATCGATTGCTCGCGGCCGTAGGCGCGCGACGCCAGCAACCCCAGCGCCACCAGTACCGGCGCCGCCAACATCAGCGGCGGCGAGACCCAGAACGCGAAACCCAGGCTGACGGCGGCGCTGACGGCGGCGATCAGCAACTGCTGCAGGGCGCTGAAGCCCTGCACGATGAGCTCGACATTGTGGGTGAGGACGTTGGCGATTTCCGCGGATGTCGCATCCGCCAGCGAGGTCAGCGGCGCGTCGACCAGGCGCGCGTGCACCGCACGTCGCAGGTGCATGCCGTAGCGGCCGACCAGGCGCGCGCCCATCCGCGCCGCCTGCCAGCGCAACAGCGCGAAGGCGCCGGTCGCGGCGGCGAAGATGGCGGCCTGCATCTCGACGCTGCGGCGCGGGTCGAGCAGCGCGCCGCCGAACGGCAGCGTTTGCCCCGGCTGCACCAGCGGCACCAGCAGCAGGGCCGCGAGGCTGCCGGCGAAAGCCGCGCCCAGCGACAGCACCACGTACGCGACCGTTTCCACCCGCTCGACGCCGCTGAGCGTGCGCGCCAGCGAACGCAGCAGATCCCCGGGCCGATCGTGCGCCCGCGGCGACTCAGCCGGCTTCATGACGGGTCCGCGTTGTCGACCGGCCAACGCGGCCGCGGTTTCGACGTACTGCGTGGCGGTTCAGGACAACACCTCTCTCCAGGCCGGAATTCCCACGCCGGTAGGTGCGGCCCGCAGAGGAAAAGGTTGCGGCAAGACCGGCCGCGGCGGGCCGTCCGTGGTCCGCACGCGCCAGGGTGCTTTCACATCCTGTCAGGGAGCCTTGCCTGCCTGCAGGCGCTGCACGATGGCCAGCGATTTTTCCACGTGCTGGTCGGGCCTGAGGTGATCGGCCTCGGAGGAAAACGTGGCGACGATCCTGCCGTCGCCGGCGATCACGAAGGTCGTGCGCGGGATGAAGGCATGGTCGATCGCCACGCCGCGCACATCTTTCATGCCCGGCTTCGCCGCGACGGTCTGGAGGTCATAGGAACCCGCGACCTTGCCGTCGGCATCGGAGGCAACCGGGAATTTCCCGGCGCAGTATTTCGGATCCGACGAAAACGCGTCGAGCCGTTTGATGCTGTCGGCCGACACGCCGATGATGGTGGCGCCGGCCGCATCGAACTTGTCCTTCGTGGTCGCGAAGGTGTGCGCTTCGAGATCGCAGCCGCCGGTGAAAGCCGACGGGTAGAAATACACCACGACCGGCCCTTTCTTCAGCGCCTCCCCGAGGGAAAAGGTGAAGTGCTTGCCGGCCAGGCTGGCCTCGGCGGTGAAGTCGGGTGCCGTGGCACCCGTCTTGAGCGCGGCAAGAGCCGGCATCGCCAAAGCCAGCGCCACCAGCGCGCCCGCCGCAACCGCTCCCACAAAACGTTTTTTCATTTCCGTGACCCTCGTGAAGGGCATCGACCCGGCTCGGAACACCTCCGCGCTTCGGTCCGTTGCCCGTTGAACATCGAACTGCCCAAGTACGCCCGGCAACCTACTCCCAAGTTCTTCGCCGCACACATGCCCATCGTTACCTCTCCGGCGCACGGCGGCGGCAAGCGCGGCCGGCGGCCTCAGCCGAGCAGCCGGCGCAAGGCGTCGACGGCGTCCCGCGGATGGCGCCCGCGGCGCAGCTGGTGGGCGCCGATCTGCTCCATCCGCTGCTGGAAGGGATGCCAGCCCGGCTGCCCGGACGCATAGGGTTGGTCGGCGCACAGCCTTGCGGCGATCTCGCCCGCGGGGATGGCGCGGAGCAGCAGGTCGGGATCGTCGGCCGCCTGGCTGGAAACGAAGACCACGCCGGCCAGTTCCAGGGGCGCCGGCGCGAGCCGGCCGTGGCCCTGGCGCAGATCGGCCTCGAATTTCTCGACGCCGCTGCGGCGGCGGATGCGCGGCGCCTCGCCGATCCAGCGGCGGACCTCTGCGTCGTCGACGAAGCGCAGCGCATCGGCCTGCACGTGCACGTAATTGGCGACACCCGTGGCGAGCAGGCTTTCCGGCTGCACGAAGACCGCGTCTTCGGCGAGAAAATCCAGGCCCTGCAGCAGGCTGTGCAAGGCAAGGGTCGACTTGCCCGAACCGCTGCCCCCCAGCAGCAGGATGCCGCGCCCCTGCCGGCCCACGCAGGCGCCGTGCAGCGGCACCAGGCCCAGCCCGCGCGTGGCCAGGGTGAACACGGCGAATTCGATGAGCTCGTAGCGCAGATGGTAAGGGCGCTCGAGCATGTCCGCGGAAGCCACCACCAGGGCCTGCCGTTGCGCAGGCGCCAGCACCACGTAGTTCGACGCGTCCATCACGCCGCAGAGCAGGCCGGCGCCGGACTGCATCTGCACCGGCGGCGGCTCGGCGGCAGGCGGCGACGCGCGGCGCGGCAGCAGGCGCAGCTCGATGCGGAACTCCGGCGCGGCCGGCGGCAGGCGGTGCGGCGGCAGGCCGGCGTAGGCGGCGTCGACCAGGTCCAGCAGCGCCGCGCTGGCGCTCTCGAAACGGAAACACCCGCCCATGATCTGCCGGCACAGCGAAGCGTGCCGGCGCGAGCGTTCGCCGAACGGGTCGGAAGCGGCGGCTTGGGCGCGGTGGTGCGGGTTCAGGGTCATCGTCGCCGATCGCGGGTCCAGCCTCGTTGATGGCATCGCGCCGCGCCATGCGGACACGCTGGCCGGTGTGTGCGGCTTCGGCGGACAAAGGTTGTCCCTGGCATGTACCCGCGGCCCGAATATTTTTGCCGCACGAGGCAACCGAAGGCCCGCGCCGGGGCACTTACGTCCAGGCAGCGTCGAGCGACGGCGCCCACGTGCCGGCTATGCGCCGGTGCGCGGCCTGCCCCCATGGCTACGATCGAGGCTACTGCGAGATGCTGAGGATTCACGTCGGCCACTCCTACTTCCTGCGGTTCGACCCGAAACAGTGGGAGCGCGGCAAGCCGTATCCCCCGCTCGCCACGATCCAGGTCGCCGCGCTGCTGCGGCAGATGGGGCACGCAGTCAGCCTGTTCGACGCGATGCTTGCCGACGGCGTCGAGGACTTCGAAGCCTCCCTGCAAACCACCCGGCCGGACGTGGTGGTCCTGTACGAGGACAACTTCAACTTCCTGACCAAGATGTGCCTGGGCCGCATGCGCGAGGCGGCCTGCCAGATGATCGCCGCGGCACGCGCCGGCGGCGCCCGGGTGATCGTCGCCGGCTCCGACGCCTCCGACCATCCGGACGCCTTCCTCGCCGCCGGCGCGCACGCCGTGCTGGTCGGCGAAGGCATCGCCGCCCTGGCCGAACTGATCGCGCGGCTGCAGCGCGACCCGGAGGCCGACGACGATGGCTGGGCCGACGGCCTCGGCGGCGTCGCCACCCTGGTCGACGGGCAGCTGCAGCTGACCCGGCTCGGCGCGCTGCCGCCAGACCCGCGGCTGGTCGGCCACCCCGCCTGGGACCTGGTCGACATCGAACGCTACCGCGCGATGTGGCACGAACGGCACGGCTACTTCAGCCTCAACATGGCGGCGTCGCGCGGCTGTCCGTTCCGCTGCAACTGGTGCGCCAAGCCGATCTGGGGCAACCACTACAACCAGCGCAGCGCGGAGGACGTGGCCGCGGAGATGAGCTACCTGAAACGCACGTTCAAGCCGGACCACATCTGGCTGGCGGACGACATCTTCGGCTTCCGCGTCGACTGGGTGGCGCAGTTCGCCGCGCACCTGCACGCCGCCGACGGGCCGGTGCCATTCACCATCCAGACCCGCGCCGACCTGATCAGCGAGCGCATGGCCGCCGCGCTCGGCGAGGCCGGTTGCGCGGAGGCGTGGATCGGCGCGGAAAGCGGCAGCCAGCGCGTGCTGGACGCGATGAACAAGGGCACCAAGGTCGCCGACCTCGTCACCGCCCGCGCACGCCTGGGCGAACACGGCATCCGCGTGGGCTTCTTCATCCAGCTGGGTTATCTGGGCGAGCAGCTGGCCGACCTGCTGGCCACCCGCGAGCTGATCGTGAAGGCCGCGCCGGACGATATCGGGGTGAGCGTGTCCTACCCGCTGCCAGGCACGAAGTTCTACGAGCAGGTCAAGGCCCAGCTGGGCCCGAAGACGCACTGGCAGGACAGCGGCGACTTGGCCATGATGTTCCGCGGCGCCTACGACTCGGACTTCTACCGCCGCGTGCGCGACCTGCTGCACGAACAGGTCGCCATCCAGCAGGCGGAGCCCACCGAACGGGCGGAGCGCCACGCCGCGCTCGACGCGCAATGGGACGCGCTGATCGCCCGCGAGGGCATGCACCGCAACAAGGACGCCACGTCGCCGCCAGCCGCGCCGACGCGGCACATTGCCCTGCAGCTGCACTGACGCGCCATGCTGCCGCCACTCAGGATCGTCCGGCACGGCTTGCGCCGCACCACCGAGGCACTCGCCGCGGAGCTGGCGCGACCGGGCGGCGCCACGCCGGCGTGGAACGAACTGGAATGGCGGCTGGCCACGGCCGTCGCCGTCGCGCACGGCGTGTCGCCGCTGCTGTGCGGATGCTGCGCGTGGGAAAACCTGCCGTGGCGGCGCTTCCTGGAAAGCCAGCGCGAGCACGTCGAGCTGCGCCATCGGCGCATCGACGCACTGCTGCAGCGCATCGACGCCGACGCCCGCGCCGCCGGGCTGGCGCTGGTGCCGCTGAAGGGTGCCGCGCTGCACGCGCTCGGGATCTACGCGCCGGGCGAGCGGCCGATGGCCGACATCGACCTGCTGGTGCGCGAGGACGATGCCGCCGCGGCGATCCAGCTGCTGCTGCAGCTCGGCTACGTGGAGTCGTTCGCTCAGTGGAAGCACCGCGTGTTCAAGCCGGCCACCGGCCAGCCGTTCGCCGGGCTGGGCGAGCACCGCGACACGCCGGTCAACATCGAGCTGCATACGCGCATCCGCGAGCGGTTGCCGGTATCCGCCGTCGACATCACGGCGCGGATCCAGCCGCGCGCGCCGCAGCCGGGCCTGAATCCCTATCCGTCGAACGGCGCCCTGATGAGCCACCTGCTGCTGCATGCGGCCGGCAACATGTGCGGGCGCAGCCTGCGCTTGCTGCACCTGCACGACATCGCGCTGCTGGCGGCGCGCATGGCCGCGGGCGACTGGGACGTGCTGTGGGACGGCGACGCCGAGCCGCCATGGTGGGCGCTGCCGCCGCTGCGGCTGGCCGCGTGCCATTACCCCGAAGCGATTCCCGCCGCCGTGCTGGCCCGGCTCGAACGCGACTGCCCGCTGCTGCTGCGGACGATCTCGCGCCGGCAAAGCCTGACCCGGGTCTCGTGTTCGGAACTGTGGCTGCACGCCTTCGCCGGCATCGAGTGGTCGCGCTCCGTCCATGAAGCCGGGCGCTACCTCCGGAATCGTGTCAGCCCACCGCAAGAAGCCCTCGAGGAGCGCGCCGACATGGCGCGCACCCAGCTCTGGCTGCAGGGGCAAGACTGGGTCACCTCGCCGCATCGCCGGCGCGTCCTGACCTGGCTTACCCGGCCGGTGCCGCGGATGGACATCTTGTACGTGGTACGTGCGGCACTGGAGCCCCTCGCTCCAAGGAAGAGCAAGAAGCTCACCCTGGTCATTTCGAGATAGGGTCGGGAAGCGACGTGCATACCGGAGCGCAATACCACGAATTCATGCTGGCCTCGCCGCGGGACCGGGCGGTGCGCGAGAGGTTTCAGAAGATGGCGCTGGACCTGCTGCCGGCGGGAGCGGACGTGCTCGACTTCGGTGCCGGCACCGGTATCGATGCCAAGGCTTATGCCGCCAACGGGCACCCGACTTTCGTGCATGAACCGTCGCAGGCGATGGGCGACTACCTGGCGCAGTACTGCCGCGACGAGATCGCCCGCAAGACCATCATCACGGTGGCGTCGCCGCTCGCGTGCAAGGTGCAGGCGGTCACGGCGAACTTTGCGGTGCTCAACCATTTCGCGGATCACGCCGCGCTTTTCGAAGAGTTGTCGCGCGTGGTCCGTGAGGGCGGTTTTGTCCTGGCCAGCATGCTCAACCCCTATTACCTCGGCGACGCACGTTACGGCTGGTGGCGGGCGAACGTCATGAATCTCGTGCGCAGCGGCCACTACGCCATCGAAAGCGAAAGCCGCATCCATCGTTTTGCGCCACGCGTCGTGGCGCGATCAGCAGCACCGTATTTCCGGCTGGAGCGCCTCGTTCCGCGCGGTTTCGGATGGGCCGCTCAGCTCTACATGTTCTTGCTGTTTCGGCGGATCTGACATGTGGAAGGATTGGATAAGGCCGTTCGTGCGTCCCCTGCCGCAATGGTCGACGCTGGCCGTCGCTTCTCCGCAACAGGCGGTCATCGCCACCTTGCGCTGGGACGGCCAATCGGCGGACGTCACGGCGGATCACACCGTGGCGTCGCTCAAGCCCCTCGCGATCGCGACCAGTGTCGATGCCGGCCAATGTCCCGTACTCGAGTACCGCGACAGCGCGACAGGAAGGCTGCTCGGCGTTCTGCGACTGGCGCGGACCGCGTCAATCGCGACCGAGAACATCTCGCTCACGCTCTACCACGTCGCCGCGGGCGAACACCGCTGTCTCGGCTGGCCGCGGCGTCCGTGGAACGCGTGGCTGCAGAACCGCCTGATGCGCAAGAACCGCGCGTCGAACCACCTGAACATGGAACCCGTGGTGGCACAGCAGCTGATGATCGCCTACCTGTGCCCGCGGCCGGTCGTCCTCGTCTCCGTCGACGCGCCAGGCCACCGCAACATCTTCCCGATGGACCTGATCGGCCCGCTGGATCGCAGCGGGCTTTTCTCGCTCGCGCTGCGCAGCACCAACGTCTCCGTGCCGACCATGCGCGAAGCGCGCCGGGTGGCCCTGTCCAGCATCCCCGCGACGATGAAGGCAGTCGTCTACAAGCTTGCCGAGCATCACAAGCAGCCGCTCGCGGACTGGAGCGAGCTTCCGTTTCCGGTTCGACCATCGCGGGAGTTCGGCATACCCGCCGTCGCCGCGGCGCTGCACATCCGGGAGCTGGCCATCGTGCACAGCCAGGAGGTCGGCTCGCACATGTTGTTCCTCGGCCGCCTCGTTTCCGACGAGAGCCTGGCGGCGGGTACGCAGCTGCATCACACGGCCGGCTTTCATCAAGCCTGGCGCCGCCGGCAGGGCATGCCGTTCGCGGAGGTTTGACCGGCGCTCCTGCTGATCCTTACGCCCTGAGCGCTACCGACGGGCAATAACGAGGACGAAGGCCATTGACGTGAAACATGTCCGCATCGACCCGGCCACTGACGCAGAGACGCGATCCCTTGAATATTGTCGATCTTGAGGAACAGCTCGACCGGCAGCTGCAAAGGCCACGCGTCACGGATTTGGAGGCTGTGCGCAAGGCCGCCACGGCTTGGTCCCTTGCCGTCTGGTCCCTTGCCGAGTCGGCCGGCCCGCTGATCCTCACCGCGATCGAGATCGAGCGCGCCTTCGCGGTTGCGAGCCGACCGGTATTCGTCTTCGGTGTTCATCGAAGTGGCACGACGCTGGTACGCGATCTGCTCGACCACCACCCTGCTCTCTCCGTGCTTCCCGCCGAAGGCACCATGCTCACGAATTTCGTGTGGCACCTGAAGCGGCTGAGGGCAGATGACTGGCAGCGATTCCTCGGTTGCGAATGGTTGCGCAGGCTTGCCAACCCCATCAACCAGCAACCCTACTGGCTGCTCGGCCGTTCGTCGGCAGAGGGCTCGCCGTACGTTGATTTCGCACGCGCGGTCATGGCCTGGTGGCCGCTGGTCGAAACGCGGCTCGGCCCGCGCACGACGTCCTGGCCGCTGGTCTCGATCGCGCTTGCCTACGCGCATTGCGCGACAGGGTTCCGCAGTGCGAGTCCATTGCAGCGATGGGTCGAGAAAACACCCACCAACGAGCGTTTCCTGGCGCGCCTCATGGCGGAATTTCCCGAGGCAAAACTGCTCCACGTCGTCCGTCATCCTTACGCGGTCTACGCATCAAGCCGTCAGGTCACACGGAATTCCGGTCGTCCCCCGAGCGACGAAAATCGGATCCTGCATCAAATGCGTTTGTCGTACCGGGAGGCGGCACGTCGTTCAGTTCAACCAGCGCCAGGTTCGTACCTGCTCGTCCGCTATGAGGATCTTCTGGAGGACACGGCAGGCAGTGTCCACCGAATGTCTTCCTTCCTCGGGATCCAAGCACTGCCCGTCATGATGCAACCGACCGCGAACGGCATTCCCACCCCGAGCAACAGCTCTTTTGACAGCCATGAAGTGGCGGGACGATTGAACCGCCGGCCTGCGGATGGCGCGTCCCGTGCGCTCACACGACGTGATCGTGAGCGATTGAGCGCGATGGTGGCCGACGACGCCGGAAAGCTGGGCTACCCGCTGGCGCCTCTGCCCGCGTTGCGTCGAAACCTGTTGCGGATGCTGATACAAGCCGGCTGGGTGACCGACCGCTTCAGAGCGCGCTGGACCCGACTCCTTTCCTCACGCCCGAGGCGACACGAACTCTAGAGTCTTCTATTTTGTTTGTCGCTACCGCGATTGCGCGCAATCGCGCTGTGGGGTATCGCCGAGCACGCCGGCCCGGCGAGCTGGTGGCGCATTTCATCCGCGCGCGGCAAGCAGGCGCAGATACAGCGCCTCGAACGCGCGCGCGGTGTGGTCCGCGTCTTCGCGCACCGCGCGGCACTGTGCGGCGGCGGCCAGCTGCAGGCGCAGGGCTTCGTCCGCCAGCACCCGGCTGATCGCGCCGGCCAGGGCGGCCCAGTCGCCGACCGGCACGGCCAGCGCCGCCGATGGCGTCCACTCCGCCAGGTGCCCGACCGTGGTGCCGACCGCGGGCACGCCCGCCACCGCCGCCTCGAGCAGGACCAGCGGGCCGGCCTCGTGCAGCGAGGACAGCACCAGCAGATCGGCCGACTCCATCATCGGGCGCAGCTCGCGCTGCGTCTTGAAGCCGTGGAAGCGGACGCGGTCTTCCAGTCCCAGCCGGCAGGCCAGCTGCTCCATCTCGCCGTGCAGCGTGTCCACGCCGACGATGTCCATGCGGAAGGCCAGCCCCGCCCTGGCCAGCGCCGCCAGCGCGCGCAGCAGGGTCGGCTGGTCCTTGACCCGGTTGAGGCTGGCGACGTGGATCAGCCGCGCCGGCCCCGCGCCGCGCCCGTGCGGTGCCCGCGGCGACCACCCGCGCAGGTCGACGCCGAGCGGCACGCGCCGGGCCTTGAGGCCGAGCGCGGCCAGCGCGTCGATGATCGGCGCGCTCGCCGCGGTGACGACATCGGCACCGCGCAGCACCACCGCCTCGCGCAACCGCCCCTTCCATCGGCGCCGGCCGCCGTAGCCGATCGCGTGCAGCGCGACCAGCTCGCCGCCGGCGACATGCACCAGGCTCGGCCGCCGCAGCCATTTCGCCGCGGCGACGGCGACCAGGCTGCAGGAACCGGAGAAGATTGCCTGCACCAGGTCGAACGGCGCGCGGCGATGCTCGGCGCGGATCGCCGCGATCGCGCGCACGCGCGTCCAGCCGTCGCCGATGTTGTGCACGGTGGCACCGGCGAGTTCCCAGCGATCCGGCGCCGCTTCCTGGTGCAGCGCGAAGACATGCACTTCGTGCGCGCGCGCCAGCCGCCCGATCAGCGCCAGCAGGGCCGGGATCACGCGGAACTCGCCGCTGCGATCCACGCCGCCCGGCACCACCAGCGCGAGTTTCATCCTCCCCTCCACTGCCGGTCGTCGAGCACCTGCGCATAGGCATCGGCCCAGCGGCGGCCCAGCGCGGCGAACGACAGCATGGCGTCGAAGTGGGCGCGCACCTGCGCTGGCGAGGGCCGGTTCGCCGCGACATCGACCAGCGCCTCGGCCAGCTGCGCGGCGTCGCCGCAGGGCCACAGGCGACCGACGCGGCCGTCGCCGGTCAGCGCGCGGAACGCGGGAATGTCGGTGGCCACCGGCGCCACGCCGCAGGCCAATGCCTCCAGCAGTGCATAGCCGCAGCCCTCGGCATGGCTGCCGGCGACGAACAGGTCCGCGGCCCACATCAGCGTCTCGATCCGCGCGTGCGCCACCTTGCCGAGCAGGTGCACGCGGCCGGCCAGCCGCGGATCGTGCTCGACACGCTGGCGCACCGCATCGAGCAGCGGCGCGTTGCCGAACACGCACCACAGCTGCAGGCCGGGCAAGCGCTGCACGGCGCGGGCCACGCCGTCGAGCACCGTCAGCGGGTCCTTGCCGGCGTTCAGATGGCCGACCCACAGCACGCAGGGGTCGCCGTGCAGGCCGGTCTCGGCGCGCGCGCGGTCACGCTCGCCCGGCATGAAACGGCTGCTGGATTCGGGTATCGCGAACAGCCGCGTGCGCGGCGCGAACAGGCCGGCACGGGTGAACGGCTGCGCCATGTCGGCGGCGGTGAAGGCGATGCCCGCGGCAGCCCCGTACCAGCGCCGCCACCACGGCCGCCGCCACCGGCGCGGCGGCCGGTCGGCGTGGTCCTGGATCACGATCGGCAGCTGCGGCAGGTGCCGCGCCAGGGCGAACGCGTCCGCGGCGAAGCCCAGGCTGTGCAGATGCAGGACGTCGGGCCGGATCTCGCCCAGCACCTCGACGAGGCGGCGCGTCCGCTGCGCGCCGGACACCGCGACGAAGCGGTAGTCGATGCCGTTGCGCAGCACTCGCTCCGGGTGTGTCGCCAGCTGGACCACCGACACGCGGGTACCGGCGCTGGCCACCGCTTCGGCCACGTCAGCCAGCGTGGGCCACTGCTCGAAGACGTCGGCCGAGGCGAGGCCTGCCGGCACCGGCAGGAAATTGATCTGCGCCACGTGCACGGCCGGCATCGGCCTAGAGGCCCGACACCTGCGGCATGCGCAGGCGCACCAGCCGGTTCGCCAGGTTCAGTTCCCACGGCCGGTCGTACTTGCGGAAGCGGTAGCGCCACCCTGCCATCGCGCTCAGGTTGCGCTTGGCCCACGGCGGCGCGCGCAGGTCCTGCACCGTGGGGTAGCGGCAGCGCAGCACGGTGACGAAGTCGTTGATGCGATGGCGCAGCTTGTCGGTGAGCCAGGGCGCATCGACGTGGCAGGCGTAGTTGACCCAATGCGGCTGGGTCCACTCGTCCGGCGTGGCGGGGAACACCACCGGCTCGCCGTCGAGGTCGAGCAGCGGCGCGCCCGGCCGCTTGCTGCGGTCCTTCTCGTGGCGGCTGTGCTCCGGCAGCGGCGTGTAGACGTAGATGACGATTTCCGTCTGCGGGTTGATCCGCTTCAGCTCGCGGATGAATTCGAAGGTGCGCTCGGTCTCTTCCTCGGTGTTCTCCGGCGGCGCGACCATGAACGACAGCTCGGGGATCACCCCGTAGCGGCGGCACTGTTCGACCACCGCCAGGGTCTGGTCCGGGCGCGTGCCCTTGCGGATGTCGTGCAGCATCTGGTCGCTGGGCGATTCCGCGCCGATATAGGCCATGCGCAGCCGGCTCTTGCGCACCAGTTCCCACGAACGCTCCGACAGCTTCAGCAACGCGTCCGCGCGGGCGAAGCACCACCACGGCAGTTCGAAGCGGGCCATCACTTCGAGCAGCGGCACCATGTCCGCCTCGCGGTCGAAGAAGTTGTGGTCGAAGTACTGCACCGAATCCGCGCCCAGCTCATGCTTGAGATAGCCCAGCTCGCGCTCCAGCCGTGCGGCGGCGGGCAGGAAGGTCGCGCCGCCGAACATCGCGGCCACGCCGCAGAAGGTGCAGTGGTAGCGGCAGCCGATCGCCGCCTGGTGCGCGACGGTGCGCTGGCCGAGGTAGGTGCGCGCCAGGTAGCGGCGCGGATCGCCGAGCTTGTCGTAGGGCAGCAACCCCGCGGGGTCGTTGCGCATGATGCGGCGAGCCGGGTTGTGCACCACCGTGCCGGCGTTTTTCCAGGACAGCCCGGCGATCTGTTCCAGTGCGGGACCGGCGTGGCCGCTGAGCGTGGCGACCAGCTCCGACAAGGTGTCCTCGCCCTGCGCGCGGACCGCGTAGTCGACGTAGGGCGCGGCCAGCGTGGCATCCGTGTGCAGGGTCGGAAAGTAGCCGCCCCAGATGATCGGCAGCGCCGGAAAGCGCGTGCGGATCGCCTGCGACACGGCGATCGCCGGCGCCACCTGCGGGCCGCCCATCACGCCGATGCCGACCGCGTCGAAGCGGTCCTGCTCCAGCGCATGCAGGGTGTCGTTGACGAAGTCGCGGTCCACGTTGCCGTCGATGATGCGGCTGCTGCCGCTGCGGTCCAGCGCCGCCGCCAGGTGCAGCAGCGCCAGCGGGAACCGCGCGCTCGTACGCGAGGTGATGGTGGGGTTGATCAGCAAGGTACGCGGCGGATGGGTCATGGGGAGGCCTGCGAGCAAGTGGAATCAAGGCGCCCGGCGCAGCTGGAACACCAGCGCGACGGGAACCTCCAGTGCCATGCGGTCGAAGTGCGCGCCGGCGGGAACGTCGGCCGGATCGAGCATGGGTTCCAGCACCTGTTCGATGCGCAGCCCGAGTCCGGCGCAGGCGGCGTGCCAATGGCTGTACAGGTGCGGGGTATGCCGCACGGCGTAGCTCAGGCCGCCGGACTTGAAATCGCGCCGCCAGCCGAGCGCATGCCCGATCGGATGCACGTCGCTGCACAGCAGCGTGCCGCCGGGCCGGGTCACCCGGCGCAGCTCGGCCAGCGACTGCCGCAGGTCGTCGAGATGTCCGACGACCAGGCCGCACACGGTCAGGTCCGCCTGCGCATCCGGCAGCGGCAGCGCGGCCAGGCTGCCCTGCACCAGCGCGACCGGCGCGTCGGCGTGCAGCGCGGCCAGTTCGGTGCCGGCACGCGCCAGCATGTGCGGCGAAAGATCCACGCCGGTCACGCGCGCCGCGCCGCGGCGCAGCGCATGCAGCATGTAGCGCCCGCTGCCGCAGCCGACGTCGAGCACCGCCTGCCCGCGCAGTGCGCCGGGCATCAGCCCGAGCATCGCGCGTTCCTCGGCCCGCATCACCGGATTGTGCGCATGCGCCGGATAGCTGGTCGCCCACAGTGCGTAGGCCTCACGCGGTTCGAGCAGCGGCTGGCGGGACATCAGTAGCACCCGGCTTCGATGGTGGCGTCGTGCGCGCGCGCGTTGCGCCCGGCAAGCCGCTCGAGCCCGGGTTCGAGCGCGAGCAACGCGGGCTCGGCCAGCGGCCCAGCCAGCAGCTTCGGCTTGCCGTCCAGCGTCACCGGCACGGCGTCCACGCCGGTGGCCGCGAACCATTCGGCGAAATCGGGATCGGCGATGCGCGGCACGCCGTCGCGCACCACGGCGCGGATGTCGCTGCGCCGGATACCGGTCAGGTTGCTTTCCGCGTCGCCGCCGCGGTCCTCGACGATTACCAGGTCCGCCCGCGCGCCCGGCGCGAGGCTGCCGCGCGACGGCAGGCGCAGGATGCGCGCGGCATCGGTGGTGGCCAGCCCCAGCAACTGCCGCGGGCTGAGCTCGCCGCGCGCGGCGACCGCGCGCATTTCATCGAGCAGGTCGCGCGCACCGCTGAGCCGCGAGTCGCTGCCCAGCGCCAGCCGCCCGGCCGCGCACAGCCGCCGCGGATCCAGCGAGCGCCCGAGCAAGGCGTGGTTGCTGGTGGGACACCAGACCACCGCCGCGCCGCTGGCGATCACCCGGTCGACGTCGCGCTCGCGCAGGCCCACGCCGTGGACCAGCACACTGTTCGCCGCCAGGCATCCCAGTTGGTCCAGCTGATCGAGTTCGGCCTGCGCCGTCGCGTCGGTACCCTCGGCCAGGTGGATCAGCCAAGGGCGATCGGCGGGCGTGGCGGCAAAGCTCGACGACACCGGCGGCCCATAACCGGGCCAGCCCAGTGCGTAGCTCCAGCCGTAATCGCGCAGCAGCGCGACCGGGAAATCCGTCGCGTCGAGCGCCGCATGCCAGGGATCGTGATGCGCCACGCAGGTGGTGCCGGCGAGCAGGTTCTTCAGCGCGCCGTGGCGCAACCGTAGTGCCTTCGGCACCTGCAGCGCGGCGGCGACGGCGGGTTCCGCGAAATGCGCCTGGAACGCCGCAATCCAGGCGTAGCTGTTGGGAAACGGCGCACCGCTGCGCAGCGGCGGCACGGCGTTGACGTGCAGATGCTCGTGCGCGTTGATCAGGCCGGGGAAGATCAGATGGTCGCGCAGGTCGATCCGCCAGGCCCGCGCGGCCAGCGAGGCGCCGATCCGCCCGGCGCGGATCGGCAGCGGCGCGCGCGAGGCGCCGGCGGACGTGACCGACATCGCGCGGCACAGGCTGATATCCAACGCTGCCTGGAGAACGTCCATGGCTCAGCGCCGCCGCATCACAATCAGGAAGTGATCGCCCATGCCGCGCAGCAGCGGCAGGGCGCCGAAGCGGTCGTCGAGCCCGCCCAGGCGCTCGCACCAGCGGCGGTGGCGGCGGTAGTAGTCCACCAGGTACGGCGGCGGCATGAACAGGCTCAGCGCGCGGTAGCCCGCCAGCGAAAAGTGTTCGGCGAAGGCGCGGTAGAACTCGCGCGGCAGGTAGTAACGGGTCCAGATCGTGTGGTGGTTCATGCCCACCGCGGTCGCGCCGCGCGCGGCGCGCACGCCGGCCCGCCTGAAGCGGCCGCGCAGCGCATAGTGGCCCAGCTCCCACGGACAAATCCGCCCCATCACCGAAAAGACCAGGCGGCCGCCGGGGCGCAGCAGGCGCGCGCATTCGGCCGCGACGGCACCGAGATCCGGCGCGCAGTTCAGCGGGCCGAAGTTCGAATAGATGCCGTCGAATGCATCGTCGAGCCGGTCGAGCTGCTGGATGCCGAGATGGATGGCCGTGACGCGGGACTGCAGGTCCTCGGCGACGGCGCGCGCCCGGGTGCGTTCGACCATCTGCGGCGACCAGTCGCTGGCGACGACCTGGTGGCCGCGCCGCGCGAATTCGAGCGCGTCGATGCCGGTGCCGCAGCCCAGATCGAGCAGGCGCGAGGCGGTCGGGAACTCGCCCTGCACGGTGTCCCACATGGCCAGCCGCATGCGCTGGATCAGCTCGTTGTTGCCGCGCGGGCCGTCATAGTCGGCGGCGACGCTGTCGAAGGCGCGCTGCGTGTCGAGCAGCTGCGCCTCGTCCAGCGACGTGCCGCCGCGTTGCGGCCGGCGCATGTCCGGGACGAGTCCGCCCAGATCCCCGGTTTCAAGTTCGTGCTGCCCGTTCATGTCGATCTCTGTTCCAGCGGCAGGCCGCCCGCGATTCGCCACGACGCACCGGGCCAACCGCAGCCGGCATCTTCAGTTCCTGACCGTGAGTGCCCGTAGCGGCCGCTTTGGTTGAATGCCCGGCCGGCGAATCGGGCTAGCTCCGCGCAGACCGCCGCGCGACGTTTCTGGCCAGGGCCGCGGACGAGCCCAGGAAAATCCCCAGCAGCAGGCCGATGCCATAGGTCAGCTCGGGATTCGGAAACGCCTGTTTGTCGGGGACATAGACCGGCCACATCAGCGACGTCTCATAGGTGTAGGCGGGGCCGAGGCGCTCGGCGAGATCGCCCCGCGCCTGCTGCAAGCTGCGGATCTCTTCGTTCTTGTTGGCCAGCAGCAGGCTGGCCAGCATCGGGTTCGCCATGTCCTTGCCGCCCGCCCCGCCCTTGCTTTCCAACGCGGCCGCCTGCTGGTAGCGGGCACGGTCGGCCTCGGCGGTCTGCAGGTCGGACTCGATCTGGGCGAGGCGCGCGCGTGCCGACTTCAGCGGCGCCTCTTCCAGACCCTGATGGATCGCACGCAGCCGGGCGACCGTCGCCGCGGCGAGTTCGCTGGCCTGTTGCCGTGAGTAGGCCCGCACGGTCAGCTTGACCAGCGAGCCCGCGTAGAGCATCGGCTCCAGCTTCAGGCTCTTGCGGTACAGCTGGGCCACCGACGAGGTCTTCGCATAACCGGCGCTTTGCAGGACCTCGTTCTGAAACGGCACCAGTTGCAGCCGCTCGGTGACGCGCTGCAGCGGCTCGACCTTCGGATCCTGGCCCGACGGCACCTGCCCGACCTGTGCGATCTGGATCCAGGCGGCCGCCTCCCACTGGCGCTTCACCAGGTGCGCGAAGGCGTAGGTGCAGGCCAGGGTCAGCACCAGCACGAGCACGAACCACATCCACTCGCGGGTGAAGATCCGCCACAGGTCGATCAGATAGATTTCATCGCGTTCCATGGTTCGGTACTCGCTGGAGGGAGGGTGAAGTCGGGGCCGACGCGGCGGCCGGTGCCTTGCGGTTCGGCAGCCATGCCGCCATGACCGGCAGGAACAGGCAGATGCCGATGAAGCCGGCATTCGTCCAGGTGAAAGCCTGCGGCGCGAACGGCGACATCACGCAGACATAGGAAATGCGCAGGAACATCAGCAGGGAAAACAGCGGCACCGCCGGGCGCAGCCGCTGCACGCTCCACAGCAGCATCGCGTACAGCGCGAACACCGAAAGCGCGGCGCCGAACGGGCCGAACGCCATCAGGAAGGGAAAGAACTCCGTGCCGACGTTGATGTTCGGCGCATCCAGCGGGATGCCCGTGCCGGCCGTCACCACCGAGCCGTGCAGCGGCACCAGCTGGTTGATCAGGAAGTCGGCGTTGGCATAGTCCTTGGCCAGGATCGCACTGAAGTTGTAGGGGCCCGCGCTGACGTACAGGAGCAGCCATTTGATGCCCTGCGGCGCGGCGTGGTACATCGCGCTGAACGGCAGCGTGATGTGCTCCAGCGGCCCCGAGCGCAGGATGCCGAGGATCGAGAAGATGCTGCTGCCTGCGAGCGCCAGGCCAAGCAGGGTCTTCCACGGCAGCGGCCTGACCTCGTCCCGGCGCAGCACGAGCACCAGCGCAAACGAGAAGAAGGTGGCGAACAGCCGGTTGCGGTCGATCACCAGCACCGGGAACACGAAGCCGATGGCGATGAGCGCGATGCGCAGCCGCCGGCTCCTGGTGCAGAGCAGGCCGATCGGCGGCAGCACCCAGCACATGTCCGAAACGTGCCGGATGTGCGCGCGGCCGCCGTCCATCACGGCATACGCCGACGGCTTGTCGAACAGCGGGATCGGGAACAGCGTGAGATCGAGCAGGCAGAACAGCACGATCAGCGCGGCCAGGGACAGCGCAAGGAACGCCTCGCGGGTGCCGGCGTAATGGCGCGCGCGGAACCGCGCGAATTCCGGCAGCCGGACCCCTGCCTGCACGTCGAACAGGATGATCGCCGCCGCGAGCACGGCCAGCAGCAGCAGGCCTTGCAGGTAGTCGGCGGAAAGATCGTAGGTGAGCCAGGTCAGCCCGCAGGCGGACAGGATCGGCAGGCCGAGCCAAGCGGAAGGGAGGCGCAGCAGCCGTTTCATATGCCCTCCACGCCGCGGGGCGCCGGCGGCAGCCGCGTCTTCGACGCCACGACCAGCGACAGGTAGGCGGCCACATGCAGCAGCAGCGGCCCGGGCCTTCGTTGCAGGAACGAGATCTTGGCGTCGATGTAATGCGACTGTGCCCGCAGCAAGGTCCGGTACGGCTCGTCGAACAGGCTGGCCCGGCGCAGCGCGATATGCCGCGACTCGATGAGGTTGCCGACGCGGGTTTCGGCGTGCCGCGTCCGGCTCAGGTTCGTGTCGTGCATGCGGTAGGCGCAGACGCTGACGTCGATGAAGCCGAGCGCATCGCGCGCGGCCAGGCGCAGGAACAGGTCCCAGTCCTCGATGCGCAGCCCTTCGCTCCAGCGGTCGACGGTGTCGAGCGCGCTGTTCCTGATCAGGGCGACCGGCCCGCCGATGGCCCACTGCCGGATCACGGCGCGGCGGATGCCGTCGTCGGAGCGGTACAGCTTCTTGTCGGCGCCGTGCAGGTCGCACATGCCGCTGTCGTGCAGCTTCTTGCCGTCCCGGTCGACCACGATCGAATCGCCGATCACCGCGCCCTTGCCGGGGTGCGCCTGCAGGTAGCGGACCTGAGCTTCGAGGCCGCCGGGCAGCAGATAATCGTCGCTGGCGCCCGGCCGCAGGAATTCGCCGTTCGCGCGCGCCGCCAGCTCGTTGAGGGTCGCCGCGACGCCGCGGTTCTCCCGCTGCACGTACTCGATGGGAATGTCCATGCAATGCGTGGCCACCCAGTCGGCGATCCGCGCGCCGGTGCGGTCGGTCGAGCCGTCGTCGATGATGATCAGCTCCTTGGCCGGGTACGGGTCTTCCAGCACGCTGTCCAGGCAGCGCCGCACGAAGCGCTCGTGGTTGAACGCCGGGATGAGCACCGAGACCAGCGGCGGCGCCGTGCCTTTGGATACGTCGGACGCCATCGTCACAGCCCTCCCAGGTAGTGCCGCACGACCAGCACGTTGAACGCGAGGTAGGCGAGGTAGTTGGCGGAGAAGGCGTACATCGCGCCGACCAGGCCGAAGTGCGCGGTGAACACGTAGACCAGCGCCAGGTAGCTGGCCGCGAACACGCACTCGGAGATCACGAACAGCCGCGTCATCGCCTTGGCCAGCATCACGTAGGAAAGGATGAAGGAGGCGATCTTGATGACGTCGCCTACCAGCTGCGGTCCGTACAACGCGTTGGCGGGCGCGAAGTCCGCGCTGAACAGCAGGCGTGTCACCCACTCCCGCAGCGCGTACACCGCCGCCGCCAGCACGACCACCACGGGCAGGATGTAGCGGTACGCGTTGCGCAGCTCGGCCACCAGCGCGGCGCGCTCCCGGATCGCCGCCAGCTTGGGCAGGTAGTAGATGTTGATGGCCGCGGTGAGGAACAGCAGGTAGGCATCCGACACCTTGCTCACCGCCTGCCAGTAGCCGACCTGTTCCCAGCCGAGCTGCAGCGCGAGATGGTCGCGCACCGCGATATTCACCAGCGGCGAGACCAGGGCGGCGGTGAGCGTCATCACCGAAAAGGCCGCGAGGCGCAAGGTCATCTCGCGGTCGAAGCGCAGCCGCAGCATGCTGCGCTGGAAATACGGGCTGCGCCACCACGCCGGCAGGCCGACGGCGAGCCACAGCAGCTGGCTCACGACCAAGGCCAGCAGGGCGCCGTACAGGTGCAGCCAGCGTGCCAGCCAGATCACCATCACGATGCTGAGCAGCGAGCCCAGCACCTGGATCAGCGCCAGCCGGCGCACGTCCATGAAGCCGTTGATCACGGCCAGGATGTAGTTGACCAGCGCGATGCCGAGCTGGGCCACCGCGAGCACGCGGATCAGGCCCGCATAGGCGGGATCGTCCAGCAGCCACACGGCCAGCTGCCGGCTGAACAGCAGCGCCAGGCAACCCATCAGGATGGACGCGCACAGCGCGTACCACAGCGCGGCGGCCAGCAGGCGCGCCAGCCGTTGCGGATCGTGGCGGTATTCGGCGACGTACTTCACGATGCCGGCGCTGATGCCGCCACCAGCCAGCACGGCCAGCAGCGACATCAGGCTGGTGAACTGGCCCAGCTTGCCCACGCCCTCGGGCCCGGCAAACCATGCCACCAGCTTGATCACCACCAGCGCCGCCAGCAGCCGCGCCCCGGTGGCGATGGCGGAATAGAAACCGGCGCGCACGATGTTCATGCCGGACACGCAAACGCGTTGCAGGCGGCGATCACGCGCTCCACCGCATCCGTGCCCAGGGTCGGCCCCATCGGCAGACTCAGCACTTCCTCGTGCAGGCGCTCCGTCAGCGGCAGCCGGAGATCGTGCAGGGCCGGATAGGCCGGCTGCCGGTGCGGCGGCACCGGGTAGTGCACCTGGCTGTGGATGCCGTGCGCCAGCAGATGCCGCTGCAAGGCGTCGCGATGAGGGCAGCGCACCACGAACAGGTGCCAGGCGTGCTGATCCTCGTGCGCCACCTGCGGCAACCGGATCTGCGGATGGCGGATGCCGTCGCGATAGCGGCGCGCCACGCGGCGGCGCCAGGCGACGTCTTCGTCGAGATGGCGCAGCTTCACCCGCAACATCGCCGCCTGCATCTCGTCGAGCCGCGAATTGACGCCCTGGAACAGGTGGCGGTACTTCACCTCGGAGCCGTAGTTGCGCAGCGCGGCGACCCGCTGCGCCAGCCGCGAGTCGTCGGTCACCACCGCGCCGCCGTCGCCCAGCGCGCCCAGGTTCTTGGCCGGGAAGAAGCTGAAGGCCGCCGCATCGCCGAACGCGCCGGCCTTGCGGCCGTCGCACATCGCGCCGTGCGCCTGCGCCGCGTCCTCGATCAGCAACAGCTTGTGCCGCTGCGCCAGCACTGCCAGCGCCGGCATGTCCGCCAGCTGGCCGTACAGGTGCACCGCCATGATCGCGCGCGTGCGCGGCCCGATCGCCGCTTCCACGCAGGCCGGGTCCAGGTTGAAACTCGACGGATCGGGCTCCACCGGCACCGGCACCAGCCGGCTTTCGCTGATCGCGAGAAAACTGGCGATGAAGGTGTTGCCGGGCACGATGACCTCGTCGCCCTCGCCGAGCGCGCCGAGCTGCTTGTAGCCGCGCAGGATCAGCGACAGCGCGTCGAGCCCGCTGCCCACGCCCACGGCGTGGCGCACGCCGCAGTAGGCGGCGAACTCGCGCTCGAAGGCGGCCAGTTCCTCGCCCATGACGTACCAGCCCGAATCGATCACCCGCGCGGCCGCCGCCTTTAGCTCGTCGGCATGACGCGCATTGATCGCCCCGACGTCGAGGAACGGGACGTCCATCGGTTCGGCTTCCACCAGGCCGCTATCCATTTGCCCGCCCTCCATCACAGCAGCCACTCGTAGAAATCGTGCACCACGGCGCGGGCGCCGAAGTACTCCTTCTGCGTGACCAGGCCGCCGTTGAGCACGCGTCCCTCCTGCTCGGTCGAGATGCCGAAGCTGAAATACGCGCGGTTCGCATAGACGCCGCCGATCAGTTCCGCCAGCAGCAGGCTGAGCGCACCCAGGTGCCGTCCTTCCTCCGACACCGCCATGTACTGGGTGTGCGCGACCTTGCCCAGGTCGTAGACGAGCACGCCTGCCAGCAGGGCGCCGTCGCGGCGCGCCTCGTGCAGCACGAGGTGCTGCGGGAAGCGCGACTGCAGCAGGCGCAGCTCGGCCAGGCTGTGCGTCGGCCGGGTGTCGTGCTTGCGCAGCACCTCGCTCAGCAGCGCGTGGAAATCGGCCGAGTCGGTGCTGGTGTGCAGGCCGATGCCGGCCTTGCGCGCCTTGTTGACCGCTCGCTGGCGCCCCTGCGTGAAGTGGAACGTCTCGCGCAGCGCGATGGCCGAGGACAGGTCGCGCCGCTTCAGCTGCGCGCCCAACCGGTGCAAGGCATACAGGTCTTCCTCGGCCGGATAGGTATGGAAAATGTGCGGCACCGCCTTGTAGATCACGCGCTCCACGCCGAGCGCGCGGTAGTGGCCGGCGATCTGCTCGAACACGGCCAGCGTCGACTCGGCGCGCAAGGCATGCGTCGTGACCAGGCCGGCATAGGTGAGGCCGCCGTGGCTGGTCACCACGTTGTCCCGAATGTTCGCGGGGAACACCGCCACGGGTTCGCCGTGCCGCTCGACGATCAGCGACTGGTCGACGAAACGGTCGGCGTGGTAATCCATGTAGCCGCGCCGGTGCAGCAGGTTGCCGTTGCGGGAACGCCCGACCAGCGCATCCCAGGCGTTCACGTCGGTGGGAGCGTAGGGCCTAACGCTGCACATCGGCATCACCGTCGCCGTGGCTGTCGTGAGCTTCGGCCACGCCGAAGCCGTCCACGCCCATGTCGTTGCCGTTGTAGAACATCAGCAGCTTGTCGCGCCGGCGGATCAGGGCGGGATAGCAGAGGGTGCGCGAATCCCAGCCGCTGGCCGACAGGGCGATGCCCAGCCTCTCGTCGCAGCGTTCCCATGAGATGCCGTCGTCGCTCAAGGCGACGCCAGGGAAGTATTCGCCGGTGACGTTGCCGCGCGTGAAGTACATGACGTAGCGCCCGCCGAAGCGGTACACGCGCGGCCGGCCAATGCGGTACTCGCTGCCCTGCGGGCGCAGGCAGACATGATCTTGGTGCGGGATCGCGGCGAGGTCGGCCGTCTGCGCATGGCGGATGTGGTAGCGCGGAAACGGCTGGCCGCCGATGCTCTCCCAATCGTCGCCCACCGCATACCACAGGCGCCAGCGGCCGTTCTCGTACATGGCCGAATGCACCGCGCCGATGGTGCTGCGGCCGGGTGCGCGATCCAGGATGGGGGTTTCCTGCGTGCGTTGGAAGCTGTTTCCGCCGTCGCGGGAAACGGCCAGGCCGCTGAAGGCCAGGAACTTGGCCCGGGCCACGCGCTGGAATCCGACATAGAACATGTGCAGGCCGCCCGGCGCGTCGACGAGGTCGCCCAGGATCATGCCGTTGTCGTCGAAGCAGCCGGCCCGGCCGACGTCCAGCACCGGTTCGGCGCTGACCCGCACGATCGTCGCGGGATCGTCCGCCCGCACGTCGACGTAGCCGATCCGGCTGACGCCGTCGGCATCGCGAAACCCCGCATAGACGCGGATGAGCTCGTCGTCGATCCGGTACGGCGTCGGAGTGAGCGCCGAGTGCAGCATCCAGCCGCCCACGCCCTGCCGCGCGGTTTCGAACACCAGGCCTCTCTTGGTCCATTCGAACATGCGTCGTTCAAAGCCTCACGTCGAAGCTCGACCGGCCGGGTACCGCCCGGGCCGGCGAGCCGACGTAGACCCGGCCCGGCTCGGTATCGCGGGTAACCAGCGCGCCCGCGCCGATCACGTTGTCGGGCGCGACCTTCACGTGGTCGTTGAAGGTGCTGTTCACGCCGACGAAGCTGCTGTCGCCGATCTCGCAGTAGCCGGAGATGACCGCGTGCGAGGCGACGAACACGTTGTCATGCACGACCGTGCGGTGCCCCACGTGATTGCCGCTCCACAGGATGCAGTTGTTGCCGATGCGCACGAACGGCTGGACGACGTTGCCCTCGAAGATGAAGCTGTTCTCGCCCAGCTCGGCATTGCGCCACACGAAGGCGCGCGAGCTGACGTACGTGGCGAAGCGGTAGCCGCGGCGCTTCGCATCCTGGTAAAGGCGCGTGCGCAGGCGGTTGAGCAGGCTGGCCGGTATGGCGACGAACACGTCGACGTCCGCCGGTGGGTAGTCCGTTTCCAGCGTCTCGTACGCCACCACCGGCCGGCCGGCCAGCAGCGGCTGCGCGAGATACTCGCGTTCGACGCTGAAGGCGACCACGTCGCGCCCGGCGTCGTGCTCGAAATACTCGCAGGCGATCTGCGCGAACTCGCCCGCACCGATGAGGACTAGAGGCTTTGGCACGCCGCCACGCCCTCCGGGTAAACGACGCCATGGACCTCGCTCAGGAAGGTGTCGTAATCGGTGATGTAGTCGTCCGGGTCGTACAGGTGGTCGGCCAGCACCATCAGCACGCAGTCCTCGCTGAAGTCGTACAGCTCGCGCCACACCATGCTGCCGAGCTGCAGGCCGTACGAGGGGTCGTCGAGCACGACCTCCACCGGTCCGCTGCCGTCGTCCAGCAGGAAGGTGACGGAGCCGCGCACCGCCACCGCCAGCTGGTTGAGATGGCGATGCGCATGCCGGCCCCGATGCACGTTGCCGTTGGTGGCGAACAGGTAGTACACGCGCCGGATCACGAAGGGCACGTTCCGATCCTGCTCCAAGGCGATCAGCATGCCGCGGCTGTCGCCGTGCTTCTGCAACTGGATGCGTTCGATTTCCATGTTCCGGACCCGGCGATGGTTTCGGGGACGACCGACTCATCTGGGTGCCGCCTGGCGGACGAAAGGTTGCGTCGGCACCGGCTGCGCCATCGAGGAAGCCGCGGCGGGTGCCGCCTGACGCGGACGCAACCTTTCATGGCCCGACCGACACTCATGTTTTTCGGATCACTCCCCGTTCGCGCCCAAGTCCTGCCAGGGTCAAGGCTGGCCATGGGGTGCGCAGGGGAATCGGCTTGATGACGGCAACGCGCAAGGGCACCCAGGCATGCGGCTGAAGAACGGAACCCCGCCGGGGAGAAACGGTGAGGGTGCATCGATGCGTCCCAGAGGATTGGTGGCCCTGCACTGGCTCACCCTGTTCTGTCTGGTTTCCGGAGTGGTGCTTATCCTGGTCCGGGACGAAGTCGCCGGACGCGCGATGCGCCAGTGGCTGCTCGACGGGCATCGCCATTTCGGGGTGCTCGTGCTTCTTCTTTTCGTCGCCCGCGTGGCCTTGCGCATCCGCTCGGGCAAGCTGCCGCCAGCGGGCGATCCGTCATGGTTCACCCGCATCGCCGCGGCGCTGGTCCACGCCGCCCTGTACGCCATGCTGCTCGCCCTGCCCCTGCTGGGCTGGGCCCTCAACGATGCGCTGGGCAAGCCGGCCCATCTGCTTGGCGTGGCGCTGCCGGCACTGGTGGGCGCCGATGAGGATCTCGCCGACACGCTCCTGGCATGGCACCAGGATGCCGCATGGTTGCTGCTCGGGCTGGTTCTGCTGCACGCCGCTGCCGCGCTGTGGCACCACTTCGTGCTGCGCGACGGCGTGCTTCGCATGATGTTGCCGAAACCCCGCCGCTGATGGGCATACGACGCTTCGCCTGCCGCCGCACCCTGTCCACCAAGGAGATTCCATGTTGTCTTTTCTGAACCGACGCACGAGGCGCCGGCCCGGGAACACGCACCTGTGGTACGGCCTGGCGGCGCTCCTGCTGCTCGCCAGCAGTACCGCCCAGGCGGTGCCGAGCTACGCCCGGCAGACCGGCGCCGCCTGCGCGGATTGCCACGCCGGCGCCTACGGGCCCGCGCTGACGCCCTACGGCATGCGCTTCAAGCTCAACGGCTACACCGACACGGACGGCAACGGCGGCAAGGTCCCGCTGGCCGCGCAGCTCATCGCCACGCGCTCCGTTCCTGCCCGCGGCGACAGCACGATGCGGCTGACCGAAGCCGACCTCTACCTGGCCGGACGCCTCACCGACCAGGTAGGCGGTTACGTCAAGGTCGAGAACAGCAACACCGGCAACAACACCTTCCGCACACGGCTCAACAACGTCGACCTGCGCTTCGTCGCCAAGGACCTCAAGCTCGGCGACAGGGAAGCGACGCTCGGCGTGAGCGTCAACAACAATCCCGGCTTCCAGGATCCGATCGCCGCACTGCCGGGCGCCGCAGGCATCGGGCCGCCGTCGGTTTCCGGCAGCTTGCTCAACCTGTCCGCGTTGGCCCATCGCGTCATCGGCGCCAGCGTCTACGGCCTGTACGACTCGACCTGGTATGGCGAAGTCGGCTCCTACACCTCGCTGCCGACGTCCCAGCAGGATCACCTGGGCTACGCCGCTTCGGGCGACCCGGGCAAGCTCAGCGATACCGGCTATGCCCGCTTCGCTTACATGAAGGATCTCAAGCGCCAGTTCTTCTCAGCCGGCGTGGTCGCGCTGAGCACCCGGCGCCAGCTGCCGCGTAGCGGGCCGCGCGACGACATCGCCGACCTGGGCTACGACCTGACCTACCAGTTCCTAGGCAACCGCGAACACATCGTGCAGCTGAGCTACGTGAACATTCTCGAGAAACGCCGCTACGGCAGCACGCCCGCCGGCCCGGCGCTCGCCGCGCGCCCCCGCGGGGTCGTGCGCGACCAGACCACCAGCCTGACCTACACCTTCCGGCAGAGCTACGGGATCACCCTCTCCCACCTGGTGAACAGCGGCAGCCGCGATGCGGTTCGCTACGCGCCATACGGCGTGCCCGACACCACCAGCAACCTCATCGGCGTGTTCTGGGCGCCGTTCGGCAAGGACGACTCGTATACCTCGGTGGCGAACATGAAGATCGCCGCCACCTGGTTCCGCTTCGCCCGGTTCAACGGCAGCCGCACGAACGTCTTCGGCGCCGCGCCGGGGTCGATCGTCCCGGTGACCGATGCGCGGGACCTGGATGCGTTCTCGCTTTCCCTGAGCGCGGCCTTCTAGCAACGTGTACAGGAATCGGAACGTGACCCGATTGTTTTTGCGCGGCGCCGCCATCGCCGGACTCTGCCTGGGCGGGGCGCTGGCCCCGCCGCCCGCCCATGCCGGCGACGTCGCCGCCGGATCGGACGTGTTCAAGGCGGAATGCGCCGAATGCCACAGCGTCCGGGCCGGGCGCAACAAGAAGGGCCCCAGCCTGTTCGCGGTGGTGGGGCGCGCGGCGGGAACCTTGCCGGGCTACGACTACTCGGATGCCTTGCGGGCAGCCCGCTGGACCTGGACGCCGGAGAAGCTGCACGGCTACCTGGCGCAACCGGCGCGAAAGGCCAATCCCGGCACCAGGATGAAATACGACGGCCTTGCCGACCCCCGGGATCTGGACGATCTTGTTTCATACCTCGGCACCCTCCATCCATGACATGCTTCAGCCAGCGCAGACCGCATGGAAACTCCCCGCGCCATCCTGCCGGGATGGTGCGAACGCCGCCGGCGTCAACACTGGCCGTTTCATCACGAACCGATGGGCTTGACGACACTCTGGCAAGCATTACTGGATCGCCCCGCGCCATGGCCGCCGGCGTGCTTCCGCGGGCGTGGACGGCATGCAGCTGATCCGCCCATGATGCGTTCGCACCGTGGCCCTGCCCGTTCCGTTCGCCCCGGCCCCGCCGTCCGCGCCGGTTTCGCAGCACTGATCGTCGGCGCATGCCTGACGCCGGCACTGCATGCCCAGTCGACCCCCTTCAACGGCACCGTGGCACTCAGCTCGCAGCTGGTGGACCGCGGGCAGGCGATGACCTCCAGCACACCCATCCTGCAGGGGGCCGCCTCTTGGACGTCCCCGGCCGGCTGGTCGCTTGGCCTGTCCGGCAGCGCCGAAGTGCGCTCGCCCGACCGCCTCGTGGCCGCCCTGGCGCAGGTCTCCCGCCACTGGTCGCTTGCCGGCGACTGGCAGATGCAGGCGAACCTGCTCTACTACCACTACGCCGGCACGGCCCGTTCCAGGGCCTTCGACCGCGCCGAAACCGGGCTCAGCTGGAGCTACCGCGACGTGCTGACCCTCGGCCTGTCGGCCATCCACGTCGTCGGCAGCCAGAGCCGGCACCGGCTGCGCGGCGCCGCGGACATCAGTGTCCACTGGCCGCTGGCACGTCACTTTTCCCTTTCCGCCGGAGCGGGCATTGCGCAGTCCCCGATTGCGCCCTACAACGCCTACGGCTACGGTCACGCAGGTCCCCACGAATACGGTCATGACGGCCATACGGGTTCCTACAGCCACCGTCGCAGCGAGGACTTCCACAGCTACGGTCACGTGGGATTGCTGTGGAGCCGCGGACCCTGGCGGATCGAGCTCGACCGCATCCTGGCGGACCCGGAAACGCGGTGGCAATGGGACGTCATGGGCGCCTCGCCCTGGGTAGCCACCGTTTCATGGTCCTTCTGATCCGGAGGCAACCTTTTCGCGCCGATCCGGTACCTACATCGCAACCCAATCGAGTCCTGCCTACCTTCTCCAGGCCCATGAACGACGACGCTACCGACTCCGACGTCACCGACCGCATGCTGCTCCAGCGCATGGCGGCGGGTGATCGCGTCGCGTTGGGGGTGCTGTACCGCAGCTATCACGGCAGGCTGTGCCGCTTCCTGACCCGACTGACGCGTCGCGCCGACGTCATCGAGGAAGTCATCAACGACTGCTTCTGGATCGCCTGGCAGAAGGCGGGCACGTTCCACGGGGATTCGCGCGTTTCCACCTGGCTCATGGGCATCGCCTACCGCTGCGGGCTGAAGGCGCTGCGGCAGCACGGCGACGAACCCGTCGAAGACGACCCCCGGCACGAAGAGCGCAGCGCCGCCCACGACCTGGACGAAGACCGCGAGTTGCGCGACTGGTTGAGCAAGGGGCTTGAGCGTCTGTCGGTGGACCAGCGGGTCGTCATCGAGCTGGTCTACGGCGTGGGCCACACCCTGGACGACGTGGCGGTCATCATGCAGTGCCCCGTGGGCACGGTGAAGGCGCGCCTGTTCCATGCGCGGGTGAAGCTGCGCAACGTGCTGCCGACGCTGGCGGGGGACTCGCCCAAACGCACGGAGAACGCACCATGACGTTTCCCATGGATTCCGGCAAGGACTGCGTCCACGCTTGGGAAATGATGCCGTGGGTCCTGCAGGGCAGCGCCACGCAGGAACAGGGCGCGTGGCTGGAAAGCCACCTGGCGCAATGCGAATCGTGCCGCGCGGAGTTCGCGCAGCAGAGCCGCCTGCGGCTCGCGCTGTCGCTGCCGCCGGATGTTCCGGTCAACGCCGACGTCGGGCTGGGACGCCTGCTGGCCCGCCTGGATACGGCCGATGCCCCGGAGGTGCGCCCTCGTTCGCGCCCGGCCAGCTGGCTGAGCCGGGCGCTGGTTGCCGCCGTGCTGGTCCAGGCGCTCGGCATCGGCGTGCTGGGCGTGAAGCTGTGGTCGGTGGGCGGCAATCCTTCGTATCGCACGCTCAGCCAGGAGACCTTGCCCGCGACCCCGGGCGCGATCCGCGTGGTGCCCGACGCGGGCATGACGCTGGCCGACTGGAACGCCCTGCTGCATGCCCTGCGGCTGCAGGTGGTGAGCGGCCCCAACGATGTCGGTGCCTACACGGTCGCCCCGGTGAGCTCCGCCTCGACGGCGCAACATGCGTTGCAGCAGTTGCGCACCACGCGCGGCATCCTGCTGGCGGAGCCTGTCGCCGTCACGCCATGAAGTACGGCCGCCTCCTCCTTCTTGTCGTCACCGCAGCCGCCTTGGGCGCATGTGCGTCCACGCCTTCCGTGACCCTCCCCGATAACCACGCCGGCCTCGGCCGCATGTCGGTCGCCAGCGCATCCGCGATGGACAGCCGACGCGACATCATCCTGGCCGTCGCCAACCCGCTGGAGCCGCCCCCGATACACGCCGGCTCCAGCCTGCTGGGCTATGCCCCGTCCCGGTATTACGGCGCCGGCCAGCACGCGGCATCCATCCTGGCCGCGCTGAAAAAGAGCTATGCGTTCAGCGAACTCGCCGGGTGGCCGATCAAGGCCCTCGACCTGTACTGCATCGTGCTGCAGCCGCCGCCCGGCACCAGCCGGGAGGCCTTGCTCAAGGCGCTCGCGAGGGACGATCGGGTGCGCCTCGCGCAGCCGCTGCACGACTATGCCGTTTACGGCAAGCGGTCCGCCGACGCGGCACACCGCTACAACGATCCCTACGTCAGCCTGCAACGCGGTTTCGTCGAAACCGATACCGCGCTGGCACACGACTTCAGCCAGGGCAGCGGGGTCCGCATCGCGATCGTCGACACCGGCGTCGACATGACGCATCCCGATCTTCGCGGGCGCATCCACGACGCGCACAACATGGTCGACGACGACGCGGCGGCGTTCGACCGCGACAGCCACGGCACGGAAGTCGCCGGCGTCATCGCCGCGGATGGCGACAACCGCCAGGGCATCGTGGGGGTGGCGCCCAAGGCCACGCTCAGCGTCTACAAGGCCTGCTGGTATCCGCCCGCGCCGAGCGCCGGCGCACGCTGCAACTCCTTCACGCTGGCCAAGGCGCTGGCGACGATCATCGACACCGACGCCCGCGTCATCAACCTGAGCCTGGGCGGCCCCGCCGATCCGCTGCTCAACCTGTTGCTGGTGCAGATCCTGGAACAGGGCCGCATCGTGGTCGCCGCCATTCCGTCGGAAGGGAACGTCGACGGATTCCCCGACAACACGCCGGGCGTCATCCTGGTCCGCGTCAGCGGCATGTCGGCGGCTCCGCCCGGCGTCCTCAGCGCCCCCGGCGACGACATCCTGACCACCCAGCCCGGAGGTGGTTACGACTTCACTTCCGGGCCGTCGATGGCGGCCCCGCACGTGAGCGGGATGGCCGCCCTGCTGCTGTCCCTCGCGCCGGGGCTGGATGCACGCACGATCCATGACCTTCTGCTACGAAGCAGCAAGGCCTCCGGCGGCATCCTGCAGGTGAACGCCGCCGCGGCCCTGACCGAGCTGCGCGACACGCCGAAAGCCACCCGCTGATCCAGTCGCGGGCGACTGTCCGCCCGACGATTTTTACAGCGCATTCACCCGGCTGATTCCAATGTGCGCAGACGCGCACAAACGCTGCAGGCAGGAGCATCCCATGTCCTCGGAACAGCATGCCGGCCTGAGCCGGGAATTCATCGAACGGCAGCGCCAGCGCCTGCTGGCCTTGCGCAACCAGTTGCTGGGCGGCGAGGAAGACGACCTGGCCCGCAAGCGGGCGTTCCAGCTGGAACACGGCGACGAGGCCGAGGAAGAAGAGGACGACGCGCAGGACCTGGCGCAACGGGAAGTCGACCAGGCCCTGCACAATGCGGACGATCACCGCGTGGCGAACATCGAGCGCGCCTTGCAGAAGATCGCCGAGGGCAGTTACGGCCTGTCCGACCTGAGCGGCGAGCCGATCCCGAGAGCCCGGCTCGAGACCATGCCCGAGGCACTCCTCACCGTGCAGGAAGAGCGCGACCGCGAAGCCCGACGCTGACCTCGCCCACCACAACGCCCGAAACGAATCTGCCATGAGCATGCTTGCCGCCGGCACCGCCGCACCGGAATTCACCCTGCACACCACGCCCGACCAGAGCGTGGCGCTGAAGGAGTTCCGCGGCCGCAACGTGATCCTGGCGTTCTATCCCGCCGACTGGAGCCCGGTGTGCAGCGACCAGTTGGCGCTGTACAACGAATTGCTGGACGAGTTCGCCCGCTTCAACGCGCAGCTGCTGGCGATCTCGGTCGACGGCGTGTGGAGCCATGCCGCGCTGGCGCGCGACCGCAAGTACCACTTCCCGCTGCTGTCCGACTTCGAGCCCAAGGGCCAGGTGGCCCGCGCGTATGGCGTGTACGAAGAGCAGGCCGGCGTCGCCCGGCGCGCGCTGTTCGTGATCGACGGCGACGGCGTGATCCGCTGGAGCTATCTCTCGCCGATGGGCGTGAACCCGGGGGCCGCGGGCATCGTCAACGCGCTCGAAGCGCTGCCCTCGAACAATATCCAGAAGACGCTGCCCGCGGACGTCGCGCAGGAGGTTCCCTGATGCTGCACGAGGATGCGATCCTGACCGTGCCGGTCTCCGCCCTCGACCACGTCCAGGGCAACGCCCATGCCGTGGTGACCCTGGTGGAGTACGGCGATTTCCAGTGCCCCGCCTGCGCCAGCGCCTACCCGCTGGCGAAGCAGATCCAGCACCGCTACGCCGGCAACCTGCGTTTCGTGTTCCGCCACTTCCCGCTGAGCCAGGCTCATCCGTACGCCCAGCTGGCGGCCGAGCTGGCCGAGGCCGCGGCGGTCGAGGGCCGGTTCTGGGCCATGCACGACTGGCTGTACGAGAACCAGGCGGCGTGGGCACCGCACGGCGCCCCCGGCCTGGAAGCCGGCGTACGGGCGCTGGGCCTGGACGAGGCCGCGATCGCCGCCACGCTGCGCAACCCCGACGTCGACACCCACATCCGCCGCGACTTCATGGGCGGCGTGCGCAGCGGCGTCAACGGCACGCCCAGCTTCTACGTCAACGGCTACCTGTACCAGGGCGACTTCGATTCGCTGGTGCACAGCATCGGCCGGGCGATCGCCCGGCAGGGCTGACCGGGCCGCGCGTTCAGCCGAACTGCACCGACAGCATCGATATCGAGCCGCCGTCCATGCCTTCGATCGGGAACGTCACCGCGTCGCCTTCGGCGCTGGCGCCGAGCACGTACAGCAGCGGCAGGTAATGCTCGGGCGTGGGCACCGACAGCTCCGCGTCGCGGCCCATCGCTTCGTAATCCACCAGCGACGCATGATCGCCCTGCAGCATCAGTTCGCGTGCCTTCGCCTCGAAACGCAGCGCCCAGTCAAACGGTTCCGCCGGATGCCGCCCCCAGGCATAGCTGTGCAGGTTGTGCACCACGTCACCACTGCCGATCAGCAGGATGCCCTCGTCACGCAACGGCCGCAGCAGCCGGCCCAACCCGTAGTGGAACGCCGGCGGCTGCGACTCGTCGATGGAGAGCTGCACCACCGGCACGTCGGCGGCGGGAAACACGTGGCGCAGCACCGACCAGGTGCCATGGTCCAACCCCCACGAAAGATCCGCGCGCACGTCCAGCGGCTGCAGCAGTTCGCGCACGCGGCGCACCAGGCCGGGATCGCCGGGCGCAGGATATTGCACCTCGAACAACTCGCGCGGGAAGCCGCCGAAATCGTGGATCGTGCGCGGCGCCGCCATCGCGGTGACCGCAGTGCCGGGCAGGTACCAGTGCGCCGACACCGACAGCACCGCGCGCGGCCGCGGAAGGCGCTGGCCGAGCGCCGCCCAGCCACGGCTCCAGTCGTTGTCGTGCAGCGCGTTCATCGGGTTGCCGTGCCCGAAGAAGATCGTCGGCATACGTGCATTCATGGCATGACCTGCAGCCTCGCCGGGCGGGTCCTCGCGGGCGCCCGCATCTACGCACTGATGACATTCGGGGCGTTAGCGTGGCGTGAGTGCCGGCGATGGCGGATGGACGTCCATTCCATGGCGCAAGCCCGGGAGACAGGCATGAAGATCGCATTGATCGGCGTCAGCGGACTGGTCGGCTCGCACCTGCTGGCGGAGCTGCTCCGGCGCGGGCACGAGGTCACCGGCATTGCCCGCGACACCGGTGGCGTGGCCGCACGGCCGCAGTTGCGGCTGAAGAACGGCGATGCCACCCGGCCGGCGCAGCTGGCGCCGCTGCTGGCCGGTCACGAGGCGGTGATCAGCGCCACGAAATTCGCCACGTCCGACGTGGCGACGCTGATCGCTGCGCTGAAGCAGGCCGCCGTGCACCGCTTGCTGGTGGTCGGCGGCGCCGGCAGCCTGGAGGTGGCGCCGGGCCAGGCGCTGATCGACACGCCGGGTTTCCCTGCGGCGTACAAGCCGGAGGCGGAGGCGGGACGACGCTTCCTCGATGTGTTGCGCAAGGAGCAGCAGCTCGACTGGACCTTCCTATCGCCTTCGGTCGAATTCATCCCGGACGAGCGCACCGGAATATTCCGCCTCGGCGGCGACCAGTTGCTCACCGACGCGAGCGGCCGCAGCTGGATCTCGATGGAGGACTTCGCGATCGCCCTCGTCGACGAACTGGAGACACCGAAGCATTCGCGGCAACGCTTCACCGTCGGTTACTGACCACCCGCCGACCAGCGGCCCACCTCACCCATCAGGACATTCGCATGAAGACCTACAAAGTCGGCTATCTCGTCGGCAGCCTCGCCAAGGGCTCCATCAACCGCCTGCTGGCCAAGGCGCTCACCCGACTCGCGCCGCCGGGGCTGGAGCTGGCGGAGATCCCGATCAGGGACCTGCCGCTCTACAGCTACGACTATGACGCCGACTACCCGCCGGTGGCGCGCGCGTTCAAGCAGGCGATCGCCGAGGTCGACGCGGTGCTGTTCGTCACCCCGGAGTACAACCGCTCCATCCCCGGCGCGCTGAAGAACGCGATCGACTGGGCCAGCCGTCCGTGGGGCAAGAACTCGTTCTCGCGCAAGCCGTCCGCGGTGATCGGCACCTCGCCCGGCTCGATCGGCACCGCGGTCGCCCAGCAACAACTGCGCGGCGTGCTGTGCTTCTGCAACTCGCCGCTGATGAACACGCTGGAGGCGTACATCCAGTTCCATCCGGGCCTGATCAGCGAGGACGGCACGGTCACCAACGAGTCCACCGCCGAGTTCCTGACCAACTATATGAAGGAGCTGCACGTCTTCATCGAGCGCGTGCTCGCCGTGCTGCCGCGGGAAGCGTAGCGTCCGGTGCTTGTGCTGCCGTTGATCCGGCCCGCAAGCCCCGAGCGCAGCCGAGGGCTGATCGGGCGGCCGGTCGTGCGGACCGGATCAACGGAAGACCAGGCGCGCGCCCAGCATGAAGCTGCGGCCGGCGCCGGGTTCGAAGTAGCGCCCGTTGCTGTCGTTGACGATCACCGAGCCGACGTAGCGGCGGTCGCCGAGGTTGTCCACGCGGGCGCTGAGCAGCAGCCGCGTATCCTTGCCCAGCGCAAAGTTGTAGCCGACATCCACGCCGATCACGCCGTAGCCGGCCGCGCGCTCGGTGCCGGTGTCGTTGACACTGACCGCGCCCACGCCGGTCAGGTCCAGGCCTTCATGCCAGCCGAGCTCGTCGCCGTGCTGGAGCCGCAACGAGCCATAGTTCCCGGGCACGCCCGGCATGCCGGTGCCCGCGGCCACCGGCATGTCGACCATCGTGCAGGGCCTGGCCCGGCAGGCGAGGAACGCTTGGCGGAAGCGCGCCTGCAGGCGGGTGAAGGCGGCGCTGACCTGCCAGTCGTCGGCAAGCTGGCCGGTCAGCGACAACTCGACGCCCTGGCGCCGCGTGCGGCCGACGTTCTGGTAGGTGGAGCGGCCGCTTTCGCTGGTCATGACCGCCAGCTCGTCGCGCGTATCCGCACGAAACGCCGCCGCGTCGAAGGACAGTTCGCGCGTGACCCGCCACTTCGCGCCCAGCTCCAGGTTGCGGCTGCGCGCCGGGCGCAGGTCGAAGGCCAGGCCCGGCAAGCCATCGCTGCGGTAACCCAGTTCGTTGAAGCTCGGCGTTTCGAAACCCTTGCCGTAGCTGGCGTACAGCCGCAGGTTTTCACTCGGCCGGAAACCCAGCCCGGCCACCGGCGTGGTGGCCGTGTAGTCGACGCCGCCGCTGTCGTCCGGATTGAACGCCGTGACGTAGTGGTCGCGCGCGCGGAAGCGCACCTCGTCGTGCCGCACGCCGAGCAGCAGCGACCATCGTTCGGCAAGCTGCCAGTACCACTGCGCGTACTCGTCGAGGCTGTCGACGTTGTCGTCCTCGTTGCGCCGCAGGGCACCGCTGATGCCCAGCGTGTCGCCGATGAAGTTGTTGTAGCCGCGGCGATGCTGCCGCTGCCTATCGGCACTCACGCCCAGCACGAACTCGTAGGCGCGGCCGGCCAGCTGGCCGGCATGCGTCCAGCGCGCGTCGAGGCCGCCGTAATCGGTATCCAGCGCCACCACGCCACCCGGCGACAGCGGGCTTTGCTGGACACTTGCCGGAATCGACTGGTACTGCAGGATGCCGCGCCGGCCGAAGTAGCCCATCACGCGCAAGCGGTCGTCGCCGCCCAGCGGCTGCTCGTAGATGGCGCCCAGCTGGTTCTGCAGGATGCTCTTGCGGGTGTCGTACTGCAGCGCGGCCGCGGCGACCTGTCGAGGATCGACGTCGACCTGGGCACGGGTGAGCCCGAGCGCATCCTGGGAGGTCGGCTGGTTCAGTCGATTCGCCACCAGGGTGAGCTTCCTGCCGCCGCCCAGGTCCACGCCGAACCTGGCGTTGTCCGATTCGCGGCGCACCCGGCTGTGCGGCCGATAGCCGCCGGAAAGAAAGGCCGAGCCGGCGACGTTGTAGTCGACCGGCCCCCACGTGCCGCGCGTGTCGATGCTGTAGCGGAAGGTGTCGTGGCTGCCGGCATTCATGCCCACGGTGGTCAGCGGCGTCGGCGTGCCCTCGGCGCTCCACAGCTGCACCACGCCGCCGGCTGCATTGCCGTAGAGCACCGAGAACGGACCGCGCAGTATCTCCACCCGCTCGGCCGAGTCGAAATTGAAGTGCGAGACCTGGCCCTGTCCATCCGGCAGCGTCGCCGGAATGCCGTCGACATACAGCCGGATGCTGCGCACGCCGAAGGTCGCGCGCGAGCCGAAGCCGCGTATCGAGATCTGCACATCCTGCGCATAGTTCTGCCGGTCGCGCGCCAGGATGCCCGGCACGCCGACCAGCGATTCGGAAAGATTCACGCCCGGCTGGCCAGCCGCGGCAGGCGCGACCTGCACCACGCTGAGTGCGGCAGGAAGATCGAACGGGGGAATGTCCAGACGGATCGCGTTGACCTGCACCATCGGCAGGGTCACGCGTACCGCGTCCGGATCGGGTGTTGCCGGCTGTTGGGCAGCCGCTTGTTGCGGGACAGACAGCAGGCCGAGCAGCACCACGATGATCAGCCAGCTGGATCGAAACCCGGCCACCTGGCCCGCCTTGCGCCATCGCGAACTTTGCAGCATCCGGCCCGTCCATCGCTTTCCCATGCCTCAGTGTGTCATGAAGCTCCGGCGGCCACGGCATGTCACAAATGTGTCATCCGCAGGCACACTTGACCTTGCCCACCCCGTCTGCTCCGATGCAAAGCGTTCCTGGCCATCCATCGCGTCCCTCCTGCAGAGGTAGCTGTCCGTGAACCACTCCAGCGCACCACGTCGTTCCGTCACGGCCAACGCCGTCTATGGCCTGCTCAACCCCCTCCCGTTCGGCTTCTTCGTCGCCGCACTGATCTTCGACATCATCTATGTCCGCACCGCCGGCGTGCTGTGGAACAAGGCTGCCGCCTGGCTGATCGTGTTCGGGCTGCTGCTCGCGATCATCCCGCGCTTCGTCAACCTCGCCCAGGTCTGGATCACTTCCCGGCACCTCGCCCGACGCGCCGACAAGCTCGACTTCTGGCTCAACCTGCTCGCCATCGTCGCGGCGATCTTCAACGCCTTCGTGCACAGCCGCGATGCGTACGCGGTGGTGCCGGCCGGCGTGTGGCTCTCGGCATGCACGGTCATCCTGTTGTCCATCGGCCACGTCGTGATGGCCGTGCACCGCTCCGCCGCGAAGGAGTTCTCCCATGAATAAGCTCATCCTTCGCAGCATGCTGATGCTGACCGTCGGGCTGCTCCTGGGCAGCTGCAGCGGCAAGGCGTCGTACCAGCCGGCACAGCAGTCGGGCGACGCTCCGCCGCTACCTACCGCGCGCAATTTTCTGGTTCCGCCGATGCAGGTGCCCCGCTATGCCGGGTGGAAGCAGGGACAGATGCCCAAGGTGGCCGCCGGGCTCAAGATCGAGAAGATCGCCAGCGGCCTGCTGCACCCACGCCAGCTCTACACCCTCCCCAACGGCGACATCCTGGTGGTGGAATCCAACGGCCCCGGCGCCGAGCCGGTGACCACGCCGAAGCAGCTGATCGCCGGCAAGATCAAGAACCTCTCGGGCAAGGGCGCGAAAGGCGGCAACCGGATCACCTTGCTGCGCCGGAGCGGCGATGCCGGCGGCGAATGGGAGAAGCACGTCTTCATCGAACACCTGCATTCGCCGTTCGGCGTGCAGTTGGTCGGCGACACGCTTTACGTGGCCAATACCGACGCGATCGTGAAGTTCCCGTACGCCGCCGGCGAAACGCAGATCACCGCACCCGGCGTGGAGTTCACCGACCTGCCGGCCACCATCAACCACCACTGGACCAAGGCGCTGGTGGCCAGCCCGGACGGCAGCAAGCTGTATGTCGGAGTCGGCTCCAACAGCAACATCGTCGAGAATGGCATCGACCAGGAATACCGGCGCGCCGCCGTGCTCGAGGTGGACGTGGCCAGCGCCGGCAGCCGGATCTACGCCTCGGGCCTGCGCAACCCGACCGGACTGCAGATCGAGCCGCATACGGGCAAGCTCTGGGCGATCGTCAACGAGCGCGACGAGATCGGCGCGGACCTGGTACCCGACTACCTGACTTCGGTCCAGGCTGGCGGCTTCTACGGCTGGCCGTACAGTTATTTTGGCCACCATGTGGACAGCCGCGTCATGCCGCAGCGGCCTGACCTGGTGGCGAAGGCGATCGTGCCCGACTATGCGCTGGGCTCGCACGTCGCCGCGCTCGGGCTGCTGTTCTCCGACAGCAACGCGCTGCCGGAGCAGTATCAGCATGGCGCCTTCGTCGGCGAGCACGGCAGCTGGGACCGCTCGCCGTTGAGCGGCTACGCCGTCGTCCACGTCGCGTTCGTGGACGGCAAGCCGGTCGGCGTTCCCCAGACGGTCGTCAGCGGCTTCCACTCGGACGACGAGTCGGAACTATACGGTGCACCGGTCGGACTGGCGCAGGACAAGGACGGCGCGCTGCTGATCGCAGACGATGTCGGCGACGCCGTGTGGCGGGTCACCGCTGCCTCACCCTGAGCCGCGGGGCGCGTTGAGCCAGCCGGTGGCGACCGGTTCAACTCCGCTGATCTCGCGCGGCTGATCCCGTCGGATGACCTGCGATCACGCATGTCCATCCGGCGGTGATCATCATCCGGCTGCCGACAGTGCGCAATCCATCTGTCGGCCCGGGCAGGAGGATGGGAATCGACTCGTCCGCAGCTTTTCCACGTGCCATCACCACGGGCCTTGCCTCGTTATTTCTTGCAGCAAAGTGCGCCCTCCCCGGCCCCTTCAAATCTTCACGTTCCCTTGCACCGCGGGCGGAGTAGCGTCGTCTCGCCTTGGCGGTCGTCCCGGCCACCGGGCGCACGAGAAACAAGGGGAAGGGTGATGGCACTGGACGAACTCGACCGTGTCGCTGCGAACCGCGGCGATCCCGGCGATCCCTCGCGGCGCCGCCTGCTGGCGGGCCTGCTCACCGCGTACACCGCCTCGCTGATTCCCTGGGCACTGGCGCAACCCGCGCCGCACGCCGACCGCGGCGCATTCACCGCGCTCTCCGCCATCCTGGTCGGCCGGCAGACGCTGGATGCCGCGCAAGCGACCCGCCTTTACGACGCCCTCGCCGCTGCCCATCCGAACTTTCCAGCCGATGTGCAGGCGCTGCTGACGCTGATCAACGAACGCCACGTCGACCCGCTGCAACTGCAGGGCGTGCTGGACAACGAGCATTCGCCGCTGGCGTCGCTGCCGCGAGCGATCGTCGGTGCCTGGGCGCTAGGCGTGATCGGCAGCGGCGAAGGTGCGCGCTGCGTCGCCTACGAGACCGCGCTCAATGCGGTGATCGTGGCCGACGTGCTGAAGCCGCCCACCTATGCCTACGGCGCGTACGGAAGCTGGACCCGCAAACCCATCTGAGGAGTGCAATCCGATGTCCGGACAGCTATCGGCTGACGTCGTGGTGATCGGCTCGGGCATCATCGGCGCGCTGGCGGCGCGCCGACTGGCGCAGCAAGGTGCCTCGGTGCTGATCCTGGAGGCGGGGCCGCGGCTGGAACGCGCCCGCGTCGTCGCCGCGTTTCGCAATTCGCCGATCAAGGGCAACTGGATGGCGCCGTACCCGCCCTCGCCGTGGGCGCCGCATCCTATCTACGTACCGCAGGACAACGGCTACCTGAAGCAGTCCGGGCCGTATCCGTACCCGGCCGAGTACATCCGCGCGGTCGGTGGCACTACCTGGCACTGGGCCGCGCAGGCGTGGCGGCTGGTGCCGAACGACGTGCGCATCAAGAGCCTGTATGGCGTCGGCGTGGACTGGCCGCTCAGCTACGAGGAACTCGATCCCTGGTATCAGGAAGCAGAGGAACTCCTCGGCGTGGCCGGTGCCGACAACACCGGCTCGCCGCGCCAGCATCCGTTCCCGATGGAGCCGGTGGCCGAGCCGTGGTCGATGCGCCGCTTCCGCGAGCGGCTGGCCCCGGCGTATCCGGTGGTCGCCAATACGGTGGCGCGCAACAGCCGCGGCTACGACAGCCGACCGGCCTGCGTGGGCAACAACAGCTGCCAGCCGATCTGTCCGGTCAACGCGCAGTACCTGGGCATCAACGCGGTGGAGGCGGCCGAGGCCGCCGGCGCGAAGGTGGTGCCCAACGCGGTGGTCTACCGCATCGAGCATGACACCAAGGGGCGCATCGCGGCGGTGCGCTACTACGCGCCGGACAAGAGCGAACACCGTGTCACCGGCACCACCTTCATCCTCGCCGCGAACGGCATCGAGAGCCCGAAGCTGCTGCTGCTGTCGGCCAGCGACACGTACCCGAACGGGCTGGCCAACAGCTCCGGCATGGTCGGCCGCCATCTGATGGACCACCCCAGCACCTCGCTCACGTTCTACGCCGACGAGGAACTGTGGCTGGGCCGTGGCCCGCAGAGCCCCAGCTCGATCAACACCCTGCGCGACGGCGCGTTCCGTTCGCAGCACGCGCCGTACCGGCTGGACTTCACCAACATCTCGCAGGTGCTCAACGTCACCAACGACCTGATCAAGGAGGGCGTGTACGGCGCGGAATTCGAGAAGCAGCTGCGCTGGCGCGCCGCGCGCCAGGTCAACGTGAAGAACGTGCTGGAGGTGCTGCCCAACCCCGACAACCGCATCACGCTCAGCGCGGAAAAGGACGCCATGGGCATCCCGAAACCCGAGGCGCACTACGCGATCGACGACTACACGCGCCGCGCCGCGGAAGCGTCCAAGACCGACTTCGCCCGCATCGCCGAGCTGATGGGTGGTACCGGCCTGCGCTACAGCGCGGACGGCCAGTTCGCCAACAACCAGCACATCACCGGCACCATGAGCATGGGCAACGATCCGAAGACCTCGGTCGTCGATGGGTTCGGCCGCACGCACGACCATGAGAACCTGTTCGTCTGCAGCACCGGCGTGATGCCCACCGCGGCCACGATGAACTCCACGCTCACCGGCGTGGCGTTGGCGCTGCGCACCGCCGAGCACATCCTGCCGGCGAAGAACACACACGCAGGCGCCATGCATAGCGGCCACGAAGCGAGCCTCGCATGAACGCATCGGCCCGCTGCCTCCTGCTGCTCGGCCTGATCGTCACGGCGTCGGTCCATGCCGCCGACAGCACCGACGCCGCACTGCTGCAACGCGGCCAGTACCTGGCCACCGCCGGCGACTGCGTGGCCTGCCATACCGCGCCCGGCGGCAAACCGTACGCTGGCGGGCTGACGGTGCCCACGCCGATCGGCAACATCATCGCCACCAACATCACGCCGTCGACCACGGCCGGCATTGGCCACTACACCGAGAAGCAATTCAGCGATGCCTTGCGCAAGGGCATCCGCGCGGACGGCCAGCGGCTGTATCCGGCGATGCCGTATACGTCGTACGCGCAGGTCACCGACGACGACGTGCATGCGCTGTACGCGTACTTCATGCACGGCGTGGTGCCCGTGGACAACAGACCGGCACCGACCCGGCTGCCGTTCCCGTTCAACATCCGCCTGTCGATGGCGGGGTGGAACCTGCTGTTCCTCGACAGCAAGCCGTTCACGCCCGACCCGGCCAAAGGCGTCGCATGGAATCGCGGCGCCTATCTGGTACGCGGGCTGGCCCACTGCAGCACCTGCCACACGCCGCGCAACCTGCTGATGGCCGAACAGTCGTCGCGCGAACTCGCCGGTGGTGCCGTCGGCACCTGGCTGGCACCGAACATCACCTCCGACGCGAACAGCGGCGTCGGCGGCTGGAGCGAACAACAACTCGTCGACTACCTGCGGCTGGGTCACGCCACCGGCAAGGCGCAGACGGCCGGGCCGATGGCCGAGGCGGTCGAGCACAGCCTGCAGCATCTCGAACCCGCCGACCTGCAGGCGATCGCCACTTACCTGAAGACGGTGCCCGCACATCACGACCCGGCCGACACCCGCGCCGTCGACAGCTGGGGCGCCGCGTTCGACGGGATCGCCGACCAGCGCGGTACTGCCCTGCCCGACGACGCGGAGCAGTGGAGCGGCGCGCAGTTGTACGACGCGCACTGCGCCAGCTGCCACCAGGTCAGCGGCGAAGGCAGCTTCGACGGCGGCCTGCCGCCGCTGTTCCACAACACCGCCACCGGCCGCACCGACACCGGCAACCTGGTGATGGTGATCCTCGAAGGCATCCGCTGGACGGACGCTACCGGCGTGCACATGCCGGGCTTCGCGCACGCGCTGAGCGACCACCAGGTCGCCAACCTGGGCAATTACCTGACGCTGCGTTACGGCAACCCCGCCGCACGGATCACGGCGACGCAGGTCGCCAACCTGCGCAGCGGCGGCGCGCCATCGCACCTGGTCGCGCTGGCGCGGCTGGCGATGGTCGTGGTGGTGGTAGTGCTGATCCTCGCCATCATCGTTCTGTGGCGCCGGCGCCGGCGGCGCCGGACTTCCTCCGGCCAGGCCTGACTCATGCGCAACCCTTCCGGCACGACCCATCGTCTGGCGCTCGGTGGTGCGCTGTTACTGTGCACACTGCCCGCCGTGGCGCAGCAGGCCAGTGTCGGCGGCTGGCTCAGCCAGCCCACGATGACCGGCGACTGGGGCGGCACGCGCACGCAACTGCAGGACGACGGCATCACCCTGCGCGCGCACTGGACCACCGAGAGCGCAGGCAACGTCTCCGGCGGCCACTACCAGACCGCGCGCTACACCCAGCAACTCGACCTCGGCGCGGACTTCGACCTCGACAAGCTGTGGGGCGTGCCCGACGCGAAGATCCAGTTCACCGTCACCGAGCGCGACGGCCGCAGCCTCAGCAACGACGCGCTGGGCAACCAGTTCTCGGTGCAGGAGCTCTATGGCGCGGGGCAGAACTTCCGCCTGGCCGAGCTGAACTGGCAGCAGGATTTCCTCGACCACCGGATCTTCCTGCAGTTGGGTTGGTCGCCGGTGGGCGATGACTTCGCGCGGCTGCCCGCGTTCTGCAATTTCCAGAACGGCATCATCTGCGGCCATGCCAACGCGATGACCACCAACAGCGGCGCGCACAACTTTCCCACCGCGCAATGGGGTGGCCACGTGAAGTGGCACGCCACACCGAACTTCTACGCCACCGTCGGCGCCTACCTGGACAACCCCAACGCCGGCAACAAGGACCAGGGCTTCAACCTCAGCCTCAAGCACCGCGGCGTGTTCGTGCCGGTCGAACTGGGCTGGACGACCGGCCGCGGCAATGGACAGCTGCCCGGCGATCTCAAGCTCGGCGCGTACTACAACACCGCCGGCACGCCGGACGTGTACACCGACGTCAACGGCCAGCCCGCCGGCCTCACCGGCGCCGACTTCCTGCAGCACAACGGCCGCTCCGGCGGTTACGTCATCGCCGACCGCATGGTCTATCGCGAAGGCCCCGACACCAACCGCGGGCTCACCTTCGGCGCGATGGCCGGCGTGGGCGACGAAGCCACCGCACGCTTCCGCTACTTCTGGGTCATCGGCGGCCACTACCAGGGCACCTTCCCCGGCCGCGACAACGACGTGATCTCGTTCATGGCGGCCTCGGCGCGAATCAATCCGCGGCTGACCCGTTACCAGCGCGACCGCGACCGCGTGACGCCCGGTGCCGTGCCGATCCAGACCAGCGAAACCGTGCTGGAAGTGGACTACGGCGCGAGGATCGCACCGTGGCTCACCGTGCGCCCCAACCTGCAGTACATCATCCGCCCCAACGGCACCGGCAAGATCCCCGACGCCTTCGTGATCGGCCTGTATACGCAGATAACGTTCTGAACGCGACTCCACCGCTGCCGAAACGACAACGGGCGCCGAGGCGCCCGTTGCTCCCACCGCATGGAGAGCTCGCTTACAGCGAGTAGTACATCTGGAACTCCAGCGGATGCGTGCTGGCGCGGTACTTTGTGACTTCCTTCATCTTCACCTCGATGTAGGCATCGATGAAGTCGTCGGTGAACACGCCGCCGGCCTTCAGGAACTCGCGATCCTTGTCCAGCGCTTCCAGTGCGGCGTCGAGGCTGGAGCAGACTTGCGGAATGTTCTTCTCCTCTTCCGGCGGCAGGTCGTACAGATCCTTGTCGGCCGGCGCACCCGGGTCGATCTTGTTGAGGATGCCGTCCAGGCCGGCCATCATCAACGCGGTGAACACCAGGTAGCCGGAGTTCATCGGGTCGGGGAAGCGCACCTCGATGCGGCGGCCCTTCGGGCTGGCCACGTACGGGATGCGGCAGCTCGCGGAACGATTCCGCGCGGAGTACGCCAGCATCACCGGCGCCTCGAAGCCAGGCACCAGGCGCTTGTAGCTGTTGGTGGTGGAGTTGGCGAACGCGTTGATCGCGCGGGCGTGCTTGAAGATGCCGCCGATGTACCACAGCGCGGTCTGCGACAGGCCACCGTACAGATCACCGGCGAACAGGTTCTCGCCGTTCTTGGCCAGCGACTGGTGCACGTGCATGCCGCTGCCGTTGTCGCCGACCAGCGGCTTCGGCATGAAGGTGGCGGTCTTGCCGTTCTGGTGCGCCACGTTCTTGATGACGTACTTCATCGTCAGCAGCTCATCGGCCTTCTTCACCAGCGTGTTGAACTTCACGCCGATCTCGCACTGGCCGGCGTTCGCCACTTCGTGGTGATGCACCTCGACGGTCTGGCCCAGCGATTCCAGCACCTTGCACATGTCGGCGCGCAGGTCGCCCAGCGAGTCGACCGGGCTGACCGGGAAGTAGCCGCCCTTCACGCCCGGACGGTGGCCGCTGTTGCTGCCCTCGTACTTGTAGCGCGACGACCACGCCGCTTCCTCGGAACCGATCTCGTAGAACACGCGGCCCGGGTCGTTCTGCCAGCGCACCGAGTCGAAGATGAAAAACTCAGGCTCCGGGCCGAAGAACGCGGTGTCGGCGATGCCGGTGGATTTCAGGTATGCCTCGCCGCGCTTGGCGATCGAGCGGGGGTCGCGGCCGTAGGCCTGCATGGTGCTCGGCTCCAGCACGTCGCAATGCAGGATCAGCTGCACGTGCGAGCTGAACGGGTCGAGGTGGGCGGTGTCCGGATCGGGCAGCAGGATCATGTCCGACTCGTTGATGCCCTTCCAGCCGGTGATCGAGGAGCCGTCGAACATCTTGCCGTCCTCGAACGTCGACTCGTCGATCGCGTGGGCCGGGAAGGTGACGTGGTGATGCACGCCGAGCATGTCGGCGAAACGGAAGTCGACGAACTCGACCTCGTGTTCCTGGATCAGGTCGAGCACTTTGTTGGCGGACATGGAGCAACCTCGGCGATGAATGGTGAGCTGGTCAGAGCAAGCCTCGTGCCAGCGGGAGCATGCGTTGCACGGCAACGGCTGACAGATGTTTCCGGGGACATCGAACGGACCGGAAAGAAGCACGATGGTGCAATACGGTTGATGTATTGCACCATTGTGGGTCGCCTGTCGCGCTACGCGATGCCTCGCTCACACATCGTAAGCGCTTTCGCCGTGCGAGGTAATGTCCAGGCCCTCGCGCTCGGCCTCGTAGGGTACGCGCAGCCCGAACACCGCTTTCACCACCAGGTAGGCCAGCACCGAAACCAGTCCGCTCCAGAGCACGGTGATGCCCACGCCCAGCGCCTGCACGCCGAGCTGGTGGCCGATCGAGAAATCCGCCGCGCCCGTGCCGCCCAGCGCCGGCGCGGTGAACACGCCGGTCAGCAGCGCGCCCACGATGCCGCCGATGCCGTGCACGCCGAACACGTCGAGCGCGTCGTCCGCGCGCAGCAGCTTCTTCAGCCCGGTGACGCCCCAGACGCAGCAAAGGCTGGCCAGCGCGCCGATCACGATCGCGCCCAACGGCCCCACCGTGCCGCAGGCCGGGGTGATCCCGACCAGGCCGGCCACCGCGCCGGAGGCGCCGCCGACCATCGAGGCATGCCCGCGCAACAGCGCCTCCACCGCCAGCCAGGCCAGCACCGCGGCCGCGGTGGCCAGCAAGGTGTTGATGAAGGCCAGCGCCGCACCCGCGTTTGCCTCCAGGTTGGAACCGGCGTTGAAGCCGAACCAGCCTACCCACAGCAGCCCCGCGCCGACCATGGTGAAAGTGACGTTGTGCGGTTTCATCGGCTCGCGCCCGAAGCCCAGCCGCGGCCCGACCAGGTAGGCGCCGACCAGGCCGGCGACACCGGCGTTGATGTGCACCACGGTGCCGCCGGCGAAATCCAGCGCGCCTCGCGCGAACAGGAATCCGTCCGGCCCGGCCCACACCATGTGCGCGATCGGCAGGTAGGCGAAGGTGAACCACAGCGCCGCGAACAGCAGCACCGCGCGGAAGCGCATCCGCTCGGCGAGCGCGCCCACGATCAGCGCCCCGGTGATGCCGGCGAAGGTGGCCTGGAAGGAAACGAACACGTATTCCGGCAACGACACGCCGGCGCTGAACGTGGCCGCCAGCGTGTCCTTCGTCACGCCGTGCAGGAACAGCTTGTGGAAATTGCCTATCAGCGCGCCGCCGCCGCTGAACGCGAGGCTGTAGCCGTACGCCACCCACAGCAGCAGCAGCAGCGAGAACACCGTCATCACCTGCATCAGCACCGACAGCACGTTCTTCGAGCGCACCAGGCCACCGTAGAACAGCGCCAGCCCCGGCACAGTCATCAGCAACACCAGCAGGGTCGAGGTGAGCATCCACGCCACGTCGCCCTTGTCGACCACCGGCACGGCGGCCTCGGCATGCAGCAGCGGCGCGGCCAGGCCCAGCACCAGCAGGGGCAACCACGTGCGGGTGCCGCGGAACAGCTTCAGATCTTTCATGGCATACCTCGCGTGGTTCGGTCAGAGGGCGTCGGCGTCGAGCTCGCCGGTGCGGATGCGGATCACCTGGTCCACGCCGGTGACGAAGACCTTGCCGTCGCCGACGTTGCCGGTGCGGGCGGCTTGCTGGATTTCCTCCAGCACGGCATCGAGCAGGTCGTCGGGCACCACCACCTCGACCTTGAGCTTGGGCAGGAAATCGACGACGTACTCGGCGCCGCGGTACAGCTCGGTATGGCCCTTCTGGCGGCCGAAGCCGCGGACCTCCGTCACCGTGATGCCCGACACCCCGGCGCGCGCGAGTGCATCGCGGACCTCGTCGAGCTTGTACGGACGGATGATGCTGGTGATCATTTTCATGGATGGCTCCACCGATGGAATGTCTTCAGAACGACCTGGCCAGGCTCAGCACTGCCGTGGCGCGGCCCAGGTAGTGGCCGCGCGCATTGGTGTAGACCGACGCGTTCGCGTTGGTGTCGTAGTAGCCCAGTGCCGCCGACCAGCCGCTGCCGAAATTCCGGGTCACGCCCAGCTTCCAGTCGCTGTACGAGGCGCCGGCGACGTTCTCCACCTGCTGGTGGCCGACATGCGCATTGAGCAGCCAGCCCGGCGCGAACTCCTGGTTCCACGCCAGGTCGACGTAGCCGCTGTGCTCGCTGTCGGCATAGCCGAACAGGTTGGTGAACGCATACGAGTACTTCAGCGACACGCTCTTCCAGGCCAGCGCGGCATAAGCCTCGGTGGTATTCGGCAAGACGAACCCCGCCGGATAACTGCCCGGGTACTGGTAGCGGTACACGCCGACGTCGTAGCTCCAGTCGCCGCCGAAGCTGCCGCGGTAGCCGCCGTAGAGGTCGAGCTCCACGCTGCTGGAGATCGGCGCGGCGGAGGTCGAGGCGTCGGACAGCCAGCTGACATTGCTGCCCCAGCCGCCGAGGTACCAGCCGCTGGCGTGGTCGAACTCGACACCGGCCTGCACGGCGGGCTTGCGATTGGTCTGCGACATGCCGCGGAACAGGTAATCGTTGACCACGCCGGCACTGCCGACCCACTTGCTGGCCGGGGCCTCCTCGGCCAGGGCCGGCGCCAGGGCCGATGCCATGACCATGGGGACAGCGGCAACCATGGATATCCAACATCGCTTCATGAGTTCGTCTCCCCTGGAGAAGCAGCGGGTAGTAAACAGACGTCCAGACGTCCATTCACTAACCATGCGGTTGCATGGCGCTCAAGCCATACTCAGCAAGCCCCGTGCCACGGTGGGAAAACATTGATGCGGCGGCATCCGCCGAAGGGGAGCGCGTCGGCCGCGGCTGCGTTAGCACCAGCAGCACCCGCCGGCATGGACCGTTTGCACTGTTCCAGTGCGTGCCGGATCGACCGTCCGCTCAGCCCGCGGCCATCCCTCGCGGCGGCAAAACCCCGTAAGCTATGGCGCTTCACGCCGGCAGTCCGTTCGCTGGCCCGCCCCATCCCGCAACGGATCCGCCCGTGATCGATCTGCTCAACGTCATCCTGCTCGGCATCATCGAAGGCATCACCGAATTCCTGCCGATCTCCTCGACCGGCCACCTGCTGATCGCCGAGAAGTTCGGGTTGGGCGCGCGCTCGGACCTGTTCAACATCGGCATCCAGGCCGGCGCGATCCTGGCGGTCACGCTGATCTACTGGAAGCGCATCTGGCAGCTACTGACACAATGGCGTGAGCCGGCAAACCGTGACTACCTGCTGAAGCTGGTCGTGGCGTTCGCGATCACCGCCGTGCTCGGCTTCGTCGCGGTGAAGCTGGGCTTCAAGCTGCCCGAGACGGTGACTCCGGTGGCCTGGGCGCTGGTGATCGGCGGCCTGTGGATGATCGCCGCCGAGCGGCTGGCGGCGCGCCAGCCGGAGCGCAGCGAAGTGACATGGCGCGTAGCGATCCTGGTCGGCATCGCGCAGATGATCGCGGGCATCTTCCCCGGCACCTCGCGTTCGGCCGCGACGATCTTCGCGGCCATGCTGTTTGGCACCAGCAACCGTGCGGCGGCCACCGAGTTCGCCTTCCTGGTCGGCATTCCCACGATGTACGCGGCCACCGGCTACGAGTTGCTGAAGGTGGTGAAGGGCGGCGGCGCCGCGCACGAGGATTGGACCGCCCTGGTGGTGGGCTTCGTGGTTTCGGCGATCATGGCGTTCGCCGCGGTGAAGTGGCTGCTCGGCTACATCCGCAGCCACACCTTCACCCCGTTCGCGATCTACCGCATCGGGTTCGGCGCAGCGCTGCTGTTGCTGGTGCCCGCCGGCGGCTGATCACGCCGCCTGGGCGTCGCTGACCAGCCTCTCGCCGCGTGCGGTCTTGCTGGCGTTGCCGGCGGCGGCGGCGATTTGGCATTGCGGTTTGCTGGTGCGCTCGAACAGCTCGCTGATCCAGCCGATGAACGCCTGCACGCGCGCCGACAGGTGGCGCTTCTGCGGGTAGACGATCCATACCGGCGAGCCGGTGGAAATCGTGTCGCTCATGACGATTTCCAGCTGGCCCTTGGCCAGTGCGCTGGCGGCCAGGCAATGCGGGATCTGGATGATGCCCAGGCCGGCCACCGCCGCCTGGATCACCGACTCGCCGTCGTTGATCAGCATGTGCGCATCAATGTCCAGCGCGATACGCCCGCCCGGCGTGTCGAACTGCCACTGGTACGGCTTGCCGCTGCTGGGGTAGACGTAGTTGATGCAGCGGTGCTGCTTCAGTTCCTCGATGTTCTGCGGCGCGCCGTACTTGCGCAGGTACTCGGGCGAGGCGCACAGCACGTTGCTGAAGTAGCCGAGCTTGCGCGCGATCAGGTTGGAATCGGCCAGTTCGCCCATGCGGATCGCGCAGTCGTAGCCTTCCTCGTTCAGGTCGAAGTGGTAGTCGCACATGGCCAGTTCGAGGCGGATGTCCGGATAGCGCTGCTCGAACGCGGCCAGGTTCGGGATCAGCGCGGAACGGCCGATCGCCGAATGCGCGGCGACCCGCAACTTGCCCACCGGATGGCTGCGCGCATGCCCCAGCGCCTCGGTCGCCTCGCTCAGGTCGGCGAGGATCTCCTTGCAGCGCGCATGGAACGCGGCCCCGTCGTCGGTCAGGCGCAGCGACCGGGTGGAGCGGAACAGCAGCCGCGCGCCGAGCTGGCTCTCCAGCCGCGAGACGGCACGGCTGACCCCGGACGGGGTCATGCCCAGTTGGTTGGCGGCGGCGGCGAAACTCTTGGCCTCGACCACGCGGACGAAGGTCGAAATGGCGGAAAAGTCTTCCATTGTTTCAATTCCTCGTCGATTCGTGACTGCGGCGCACGAGTGTAGTGCGCAAGAAACGGATTTTCTATACCGGAAAGTACACCTATTCTCTCGACCCTTCGCCGGGCATCCGTGCCCGGCCTACAAGGTTCTGGGAGCGCAAGATGAAAAAACAATGGATGCTGGTCCCCCTGATCGCTGTCGGCGTGCTGGGCAGCTGGGTTCTCCTGCACGGTAACGACAGCCATGCACAAAGCCCTGCCGGCGGGCCGCCGCCGGAAGTGACGGTGGCGCAGGCGCTGACCCGCAAGGTCAGCGACAGCGCCGAGTTCACCGGCCGGCTGGAAGCGGTGAACACGGTGCAGGTGCAGCCGCGGGTCGGCGGTTTCGTGGAGTCGGTGCATTTCCAGGAAGGCGCGCTGGTGCACAAGGGCGACGTGCTGTTCCAGCTCGACGCCCGCCCGTACCAGGCCGAGGTCGACCGGCTCGCCGCGAACCAGGCGCAGGCGCGGGCCGAACTGAGCCTGGCCGAGACCAACCAGCGCCGCGCCGAGATGCTGCTGGCCCAGCATGCGATCGCGCAGCAGGAAGCCGATCGCCAGGCCACCAGCGCGCAGAGCGCGCGCGCTCAGTTGGGCGCCGCCACCGCCGCACTGGCTGCGGCACGGCTGAACCTGGACTTCACCCAGGTGCGCTCGCCGATCGACGGCCGCGTCAGCAACGCCCGCGTCACCCCCGGCAACCTGGTCACCAGCAGCGACGTGCTGACCAGCGTGGTCTCGGTGAACCCGGTCTACGTCTACTTCGACGTGGACGAGCAGACCTGGCTCAAGCTCGACCACCTGCGCGCCAGCGCGAAGCAGGCTGGCCGCAACGCACGCATCGAGGCCGCGATGGGCCTGGCCGACGAGGCGGGCTACCCGCATGACGGCCGCCTCGACTTCGTCGACAACCAGCTGCACACCGGCTCCGGCACGATGCGCCTGCGCGCGGTGTTCGACAACGCCGACGGCCTGTACACGCCAGGCCTGTACGCCCGCGTGCAGCTGCAGAGCGGCCAGGCCAGGCCGCGCGTGCTGGTGGACGACCGCGCGATCGGCACCGACCTCGGCAACCAGTTCGTCTACGTGGTCGACAAGGAGCACAAGGTGCAGTACCGCAAGGTCGACACCGGCGCGCTATTCCATGGCCTGCGCGTGATCGACAGCGGCCTGGGCGCCAACGACGTGGTGGTGGTGAACGGCCTGCAGCGCGTGCGCCCCGGGGTCGAGGTGAATCCGCAGAAGGTGGCGATGAGCTACCGCCTCGACGCGGCCGACAAGGCGCTGGTCGAGCGGGGCGATGCGCCGGACGCCAATGACTCGCGCACCGCGCAAGCCAACGTGACGACCGCAAAGACCCCGCAGGGCTGAACACACTCTCCCTCCCCTGCCGTGCAGCGGGAGGAGCAAAGAAGACCGAAGCCGCGAAACGGCTTCGTCGAGGATGCATTGCATGAAAAACATTGCCCAGTTCTTCGTCGACCGGCCGATCATGGCCGCCGTGCTGTCGCTGCTGTTCGTGATCACCGGCTCCATCGCGGTGTTCAAGCTGCCGATCAGCGAATACCCCGAAGTGGTGCCGCCCACCGTGGTGGTGCGCGCCGCCTATCCCGGCGCCAACCCGAAGGTGATCGCCGAAACCGTCGCCACGCCGCTGGAGGAACAGATCAACGGCGTGGAAGGCATGCTGTACAGCTCCTCGCAGGCGACCAGCGACGGCGCGATGACGCTGACCGTGACGTTCGCGCTCGGCACCGATCTCAACACCGCCCAGGTCGACGTGCAGAACCGCGTGGCGCAGGCGCTGCCGAAGCTTCCCGAGGAAGTGCAGCGGCTCGGCGTGACCACGCAGAAGAGTTCGCCCGACCTGACCATGGTGGTGCACCTCACCTCGCCCGACCAGCGCTACGACATGCTGTACCTGTCGAACTACGCGCGGCTGCACGTGAAAGACGTGCTGGGGCGGCTCGATGGCGTCGGCGACGTGCAGATCTTCGGCGCCGGCGAATACTCGATGCGCGTGTGGCTGGACCCGCAGAAACTGGCGCAGCGCTCGCTCACCACCGGCGACGTGATCAATGCGATCCGCGAGCAGAACGTGCAGGTCGCGGCCGGCGCGCTGAATGCGCCGCCCGGCCCCGGCAACTCCGCGTTCCAGCTCAACATCAACACGCGCGGCCGGCTGGTCAGCGAGGACGATTTCCGCAACATCATCGTGCGCACCGACGCGCGCGGTGGCGTCACCCATCTGGGCGACGTGGCCAAGGTCGACCTGGGCTCGAACAACTACGCGCTGCGCAGCCTGCTCGACAACAAGCCGGCGGTGGCGCTGCCGATCTTCGCGCGGCCCGGCTCCAACGCGATCCAGATCTCCGACGAGGTGCGCGCCACCATGACGCAGCTGAAGCAGGAGTTCCCGCAGGGCGTCGACTACCAGATCGTGTACGACCCGACCGTCTTCGTGCGCGGCTCGATCGAGGCCGTGGCGCACACGCTGCTGGAGGCGATCCTGCTGGTGGTGCTGGTGGTGATCCTGTTCCTGCAGACCTGGCGCGCGTCGATCATCCCGCTGGTGGCGGTGCCGGTGTCGCTGATCGGCACGTTCGCCGTGATGTACCTGGCCGGCTTCTCGCTCAACGCCTTGAGTCTGTTCGGCCTGGTGCTGGCGATCGGCATCGTGGTCGATGACGCGATCGTGGTGGTGGAAAACGTCGAGCGGCATATCGAACTCGGGCAGACGCCGCGCGAAGCCACGCGTAAGGCGATGCACGAAGTCACCGGCCCGATCGTGGCCACCGCGCTGGTGCTGTGCGCGGTGTTCATCCCGACCGCCTTCGTCAGCGGCCTCACCGGCCAGTTCTACCGCCAGTTCGCGCTGACCATCGCGATCTCCACGGTGATCTCCGCGTTCAACTCGCTGACCCTGAGCCCGGCGCTGGCCGCCGTGCTGCTGAAGGGCCACGACGCGCCGAAGGACCGCCTCACGCGCGGGATCGACCGCGCGTTCGGCTGGCTGTTCCGCCCGTTCAACCGCGTGTTCCATCGCGGTTCCGAGCGCTACGTGGGCGGCGTCAGGCGCATCGTCGGCAAGGGCAAGCTGGCGCTGGTGGTGTACGCCGGCCTGATCGCGCTGACCTGGTTCGGCTTCTCGCACGTGCCGACCGGCTTCGTGCCGGGCCAGGACAAGCAGTACCTGGTGGCGTTCGCGCAACTGCCTGACGCGGCCTCGCTCGATCGTTCCGAGGACGTGATCCAGCGCATGGGCGCGATCGCACTGAAGCAGCCGGGCGTGGAACACGCGGTGGCGTTTCCCGGCCTGTCGATCAATGGCTTCACCAACTCGACCAACTCCGGCATCGTGTTCGTCACGCTGAAGCCGTTCGAGGAACGCCGCAGCGTGGATCTGTCGGCCGGCGCGATCGCCGGCGCGCTGAACCAGAAGTTCGCGGCGATCCAGGACGCCTACATCGCCGTGTTCCCGCCGCCGCCGGTGATGGGCCTGGGCACGATCGGCGGCTTCCGCATGCAGATCGAGGACCGCGGCGACCGCGGCTTCGACGAGCTGTACCAGCAGACCCAGAACCTGATCGCCGCCAGCCGCAAGGATCCGGCACTCGCCGGGCTGTTCTCCAGCTTCCAGATCAGCGTGCCGCAGGTGGACGCCGACGTGGACCGCGAGAAGGCCAAGACCGTCGGCGTGAACCTGGGTGACGTGTACCAGACCATGCAGGCCTACATGGGCTCGCTCTACGTCAACGACTTCAACCGCTTCGGCCGCACCTACCAGGTGAACGTCTCGGCCGACCCCGCGTTCCGCCACACGCCCGAAGACATCATGCAGCTGAAGACGCGCAACGCGCAGGGCCAGATGGTACCGCTGGGTTCGTTCGTCACCGTGAAACAGGGTGCCGGCCCGGATCGCGTGCAGCACTACAACGGCTATCCCACCGCCGAGATCAACGGCGGCCCGGCGCCGGGCTTCAGCTCGGGCCAGGCGCAGGCGGCGATGGAAAAGCTGGCGAAGGACAACCTGCCGAACGGCGTCAGCTTCGAGTGGACCGAACTCACCTACCAGCAGATCCTCGCCGGCAATACCGCGATCCTGGTGTTCCCGCTGTGCGTGCTGCTGGTGTTCCTGGTGCTGTCGTCGCTGTACGAAAGCTGGTCGCTGCCGCTGGCGGTGATCCTGATCGTGCCGATGGTGCTCTTGTCCGCGATCGCCGGCGTGTGGCTGTCGGGTGGCGACAACAACATCTTCACCCAGATCGGATTGATCGTGCTGGTCGGACTGGCGTGCAAGAACGCGATCCTGATCGTGGAATTCGCCCGCGAACGCCAGCATGAAGGCATGAGCCGCCACGAAGCGGTGCTGGAAGCGGCCCACCTGCGGCTGCGCCCGATCCTGATGACCTCGTTCGCCTTCATCATGGGCGTGGTGCCGCTGGTCACCTCACACGGCGCCGGCGCCGAGATGCGCCACGCGATGGGTGTGGCGGTGTTCGCCGGCATGCTCGGCGTGACCATCTTCGGGCTGATCTACACGCCGCTGTTCTACGTCGTCATTCGCGCCCTGGTCGAGCGCCGCGAGGCGCGCGCGGCCGAACGCGCCGCCGCGCACGCCCAGCCGGCGCTGGAGAACCACTGATGAAAACCTTGCTCAAGATCGCCGCGCTCAGCGCGGCCCTGATCCTCGCCGGCTGTGCCAGCGTGGGCCCGAACTATCACGCCGAGAAAATCACCGCGCCGCAACTGCAAGGCCTCGACGCCGCGCAGGAGAACAACGCGCAATTCCAGGCCGCGTGGTGGAAGCAGTTCAACGACCCCACGCTGGATGCGCTGATCCAGCGCGCCGCGGCGAACAACCTGGACCTGCGCATCGCCGTGGCGCGGCTGCATGAAGCACGCGCGCTGCTCAGCGGCGCGAAGTCCGCGCAGCTGCCGACCATCGACACGGACGTGAACTACACGCGCAGCCGCGGCCAGCAACCCGGCTTCAGCGATCAACGCAGCACCACGACGACCTACCAGGCCGGCTTCGACGCGTCATGGGAGCTGGACCTGTTCGGCGGCGTGCGCCGTTCGGTGGAAGCGGCCGGCGCCGATCTCGGCGCCAGCGAGGCGGCGCTGCACGACGCCCAGGTCAGCCTGCTGGCCGAGGTGGCGCGCAACTACTTCGAATTGCGCGGCAGCCAGTTGCGGCTGGACATCGCGCGCCGCGACATCGACAACCAGCAGCAGACCGTGCACCTCACCGAGGTACGCCAGCAGCTCGGCTCCGGCGCGGAGCAGGACGTGGCCAGCGCGAAGGCGCGCCTCGCCGCGGTGCAGGCGCAGCTGCCGCTGCTGCAGACCCAGGCCAGCGCCAGCGAATACCGTCTCGCCGTGCTGCTCGGCGAACGCCCCGGCGAGCTGGACATCGACGTGTCGCCAAAGAGCTTCACCCCGATCGCGGCGAGCCTGCCGATCGGCGACGCCGGCGACGTGCTGGCACGCCGTCCGGACGTCCGGATGGCCGAACGCGCCTACGCCGCCGCCACCGCGCGCATCGGCGTGGCCAAGGCGGACTTCTTCCCGCACATCTCGCTGGGCGGCTTCCTCGGTTTCCTGTCCGGGCGCAGCAACGACTTCGGCAGCCCGTCGACGCGCGCGTGGTCGCTGGCGCCCAGCATCAGCTGGGCCGGGCTCAACCTGCAGCGCGTGCGGGCGAACCTGCACGCCAGCGAGGCGCGCACCGATGCGGCGCAGGCGAACTACCAACGCACCGTGCTGGAAGCGATCGAGGACATCGACAACGCGGTCACCGGCTTCAACCAGCAGCGCGTGCGCGTCGATCATCTGATCGAGCAGGGCACGCAGAGCAAGCGCGCCGCCGACCTGGCCCGCGTGCGCTACCAGGAAGGCGCCACCGGCTTCCTCGAACTGCTCGACGCCGAACGCACCCAGCTCGCCGCCGAGGACGACCTGGCGCAGGCCGAGGCGGCGATCAACACGCGCGCCGTCGCCTTGTACAAGGCGCTCGGCGGCGGCTGGCAGGCCTGCGGCGACGAGCGCTGCAGCGCGGTGGCCGCAACCAGCACCGCGCCATGAGCCGCCCGGCTCGGCGCCTGCCGGCGGCGACGCCGGTCTATCGCGTGGCCCTGGTCAGCGGCGCCAACCGCGGTCTCGGCTTCGAGGTGGCGCGCCAGCTCAGCGAACGCGGCATGACCGTGCTGCTCGGCGCACGCGACCTGGACAAGGGCCTGCACGCCGCGCGCCAGCTGGCCGGCGCGCCGGGCGAGGTGATCGCGGTGCAGCTGGACGTGACCCGCCAGGACCAGGTCGACACGCTGGCGCGCTGGATCGAGATCACCTACGGCCGGCTCGACGTGCTGGTCAACAACGCCGGCGGCCACTACGACCCCCGCGCCAATCCGGCCAACGCCGACCTCGCCCCCGCGCGCGACGCGATGGACACCCACCTGTTCGGCACCTGGCGGCTGTGCAGTGCAATGCTGCCGCTGATACGCCGGCATGGCTATGGCCGCATCGTCAACGTCTCCAGCGGCTGCGGCGCCACCGCCACCGGCGGCGCCGGCTGTCCGGCCTACCGGGTATCCAAGGCGGCGTTGAACAGCTACACGCGCGCACTGGCCGCCGAGCTGGACGGCAGCGGCATCCTGGTCAACGCGGTCTGTCCCGGCTGGGTCGCCACCGACATGGGCGGACCCGGCGGCCGCCCGGTAGCCGCCGGCGCCGCCGGCATCGTCTGGGCCGCCTGCATGCCAGAGCACGTCACCGGCGGCTTCTACCGCGATGGCCAGCGTATCGCCTGGTGATCGCGCCCGACCCGGAGCAACACGTGTGAACACACCCGACCATCCGCTTCACCCGTCAGCCAGTGCAGACGAACAACTCGCCATCGTCGATGCGCTGTATCGCTTCGGCGCCGGCCAGGACCTGCGCGATCGCGCGCTGTTCGAGTCGGCCTTCGCCGAACACGCCACGCTCGATTTCACCGGACCGGCGTGGCGCCTTGGCGCCGCCATCCCGGTGTTCGAGGGCCGCCAGGCGATCGCCGACACCATCTTCGCCACGATCGGCGGGCTCGACACCACCCACACCGTCACCAATCCGCGGGTGACCGCGTTCGACGGCGCGCACGCCACCTTGTTCGCGCTGGTCGATGCACAGCATCTGCCGCGCCACGACCACTCGCGCCACCTGCTGCTCAAGCACATCTACACCACGGAAATGTCGCGCCAGGGAGCGCAGTGGCAGATCGAACGCATGCAGATCGACATGGTGTGGTTCAGCGGCGATCCCGCCGTGCTGTTCCCCAAGCCAGGCTGATCAGCCCTTGGTGGCCGCGCTGTGCTGCGAGTACAGCGCGTGCCAGCGGCCGCCCACGTAAACGAAGACGTCGGACGAACGCACCTCGCTCGCCGCGCCCTTCGCCGGGTCGTAGAACGAGAGGACTGCGGTATCGCCGCGGATCACCACCGACTGGCTCGACGGGTGCGCCTTCAGCCACGCCTCCACCTTGCGCCGCTGCGCATCGTTGCCGCGGTTCTTCGCCGCGTGCGCCACGATCGCGGCCTTCGGATGCACCGCACCGTCGGCGCCGACCGAGCGGTACTCGGGCAGCAGCAGGTCGTCGAGCCAGGCGGTGTCGCCATCGAGTTCCGCTTCCAGCCAGTGCTGGTCGACCGCGATCACCGCCGCCTCGTTCCTGCCGGTTTCGTCGACGTCGGCCGCGCTGGCGGCGGCGGTCGCCGCGATCGTCATTTCGGCACCCAGCACCAGCACGGCGAGGCACGCCATGCCCACCTGAAAGAAACCTTGCTTGCGCATGCTGCTGTCCTCGTCATCGGCGGGATTGCCGCCGTTCCAGCGTGCGTCACCCGTCGCCGGGGTGCAGCGTTTCGGTGACGGACGCGCGGCGTGGCGGGACAAGCGGCGGGACTGCGCCGTCCAGCGGCGCAGCCCCGCTCGCCGCAACCGTCAGGCCGCTCGTCACCGCCGCCACTCCGGTGATCACAAGCTTGGCGATCCCATCGGCGGTACAAGCGAGTCTGTGCTGGATCGCCACCACGAGCGCCGCCCGGGAAACACATGATGAAAGCATCGACAGCACTCTGCACCCTGCTGGTGAGCGGAAACGAGGCGCGGCTGGGGCCGGATCACCGCGCGCTGTACTTCAGCGCCGCCGATCGGCGCGTCCACCGCATTTCCCTCGCGCCCTGGCTGCTCCCGCGGCCGGCTCGGTGAGCGCCACGCGATGGCCGAAGCATGGCCTCCAGCACTGTTGCACACGGCGTTATCGCCGCACACTGTGGCGTCAGGCACCACCGCCAACTCTCCAGGAGTCCCCATGGCCACTCAGGAAATCGCCGAGCTTCAGCGTGTCTTCCTGTCGCGACTCGACACCCTCGACCACATTCTCGACGTGGGCGAAAAGCACCTCGCCGATCCCGCGGCAGCCCTGCAGGAACGCCTTGCGCCGGACATGTTCCCGCTCGGAACGCAGATCGCCTTTGCGTGCAACCAGCCGCGCGGCTTCTCGCAATGGTGCGCCGGTGAGCCGGTGGAGAACCTGGCGACGGACGTCGACTCCATGGCGTTGGCGCGCGCGCATATCCGCCAGACCAGGGAACGCGTTGCCGGCATCCGCGCCAGCGACGGCAAGCTGGAGGAGATCAAGCGTATCGGCCTTGGCCCCGGCAGATACTGCGAGCTGCCGGCCCGGCAATACGTGAGCGATTACCTGCTGCCCAACTTCTACTTCCACATCACGACGGCATACGCCATCTTGCGCAAGCTCGGCGTACCGCTCGGCAAAGCCGACTACATGAGTTTCCTGGCTCCCCACGTAAAGCACACGGAGGACACCTGATTCTTCGTGCACGGGAGCATCGCGTGACCGACCAAGACACTTCGCGCTGGCAACGACTCGCCCTGGGCTTCGGCTTCTGGACGCTGCTGGCGCTGTCCTACGCGTTCAGCGGCGGGCTGTCCTCGATCAGCGAGGGCAACCCTCCCGGCTGGCTGCGCGCGCTCAGCTGGAACCTCGGCAACTTCTGGTTGTGGATGGCGCTGGTGCCGCTGGTGGGCTGGCTGGGCCGGCAGACCGCGGGGCGCAGTTGGCCCCGCTTCTTCGCCGTGCAGGTGCCGGCCAGCCTGGGCGTGGCGCTGCTGCAGATGCTGGCGCACCTGATGCTGTTCTGGTACCTGAGCGGGCCCGGGCGCATGCCGGTACACACGCTGGGCCAGTACCTGCGGATGGAACTCGCCTACAGCTTCCACCTCGCCGTGCTCACCTACTGGGTGATCCTGGCGGTGCTGCGCGGGATGGAATCGCGCCGGCACCTGCGCGACGAACGGCTGCGCCGCACCCAGCTGGAGACGCAACTGGCGCAGGCGCAACTGCAGGCGCTGCGCATGCAACTGCAGCCGCACTTCCTGTTCAACACGCTCAACGCGATCTCGGCGCTGGCGCTGGCCGACCCGCTGCAGGCGCGGCTGATGATCGCCCGCCTGAGCGACTTCCTGCGGCTGACCCTGGAGGAACGCCACGCGCCGCAGGTGCCGTTGGCGCGCGAGCTGGAGTTTCTTGCCTGCTATCTCGGCATCCAGCAGGTGCGTTTCCAGGACCGGCTGAGCACGCAACTCGACGTGGACGACGACACGCTGGCCGCGGCGGTGCCTAACCTCATCCTGCAGCCGCTGGTGGAGAACGCGCTGCGCCACGGCCTGCAGGACAAACCCGGCGCCGGTACCCTGCGCATTTCCACGCGCCGCGACGGCGACCGGCTGCAGCTGCGCGTGGACGACGACGGGCTCGGCCTGCCGCCGGCCGGCACCGCCGAAGGCATCGGCCTGGGCAACACGCGCTCGCGCCTGCGCATGCTGTTCGGCGACGCGGCGCAGCTCGAACTCCGCCCGATCCCCGGCGGCGGCACGCGCGCCGAGGTGCGCCTGCCGTTCGCCGAGCATGTCGCATGAGCACGCCTCGCCTGCGCACCGTGCTGGTCGACGACGAAGTGCTGGCGCGCCTCGCGCTGCGCCAGGCGCTGGCCAGCCACCCCGAAGTGGAGATCGTCGGCGAATGCGGCAACGCCGCCGAGGCGATGCAGGCGGTACGCGTGCTGCACCCGGACCTGCTGTTCCTGGACATCCAGATGCCCGGCATCGACGGCTTCGAACTGCTGCACGAACTGACGCCCGACCGCCTGCCGCTGGTGGTGTTCGCCACCGCCTTCGCCGAACACGCGCTGCGCGCGTTCGACGCGATGGCGCTGGACTACGTGCTCAAGCCGATCGAGCAGGCGCGCTTCGACCAGGCGATGGCCCGGGTGAACCAGCACTGGCAAGGCCTGCACGCGACGACCGGCACAGCGGGCGAGCCGGCGCCGACCCATGGCTACGTGCAGCGCCTCAGCGTGCGCCACGGCGAGCACATCCGCGTGCTCGCCGTCGACGACATTGACTGGATCCGCGCCGACGGCAACTACCTGCACATCCATGTCGGCCCGGTGCGCTACCTGCACCGCGACACCCTGCGCCACCTGCTGGCGCAGCTCGACCCAGCGCGCTTCCTGCGCATCCACCGCGGCACCCTGGTCAACCTGGCGCGCATCCGCGAAGTGCATCCGCTGTTCAAAGGCGGGGCGGAGATCGTGCTGCACGACGGCACCCGACTAGATTTGAGTCGACGGTTTCGTGCTGGGGCGCGCAGCGTCTTGGGCCTGCCCTGACTGAGGTGATGGAAGTGAAGGTATGGGAATTCGAAAGCGGCTCCGTCAATGACTATGCGCCCCTGGTCTTTGCCAGCGACAAGGACATCGAGTCAGGTATGTTCGATACCTCTGGCGCCAGCCTTTCCTGGTCAAGAAAGCCCAAGGTCGAAGTCTTCGTCGAACCTGGAAAGAAGAAACCCAAACCGCTGGCAGACATCAGTGCGCTGACTCCTGGCGCCCTGGTCATGAACAACAAGGCGAAGGCTGCGCTCGAGCCCTTCCTGTCGCGCTTCGGGCAATTCCTCGAGATGGACTGCGCAGGCGAGTCGCGCTGGTTCTACAACGTGACCAACGTCATTCCTTGTATCGACGAGGCTCGCTCGGCCAAACGCCCGAGCGGTTCGATCGTGAAGGAAGAATTCTTCGAGGACAGGCTGCCCCTCGACGCAGCAGTGTTCAAGGATCCGCTCACGGCCGCGGCTGTGCTCTACGTCAACGAAGCGGGCAAGGCGGCACTGGAAAGAATCTTTACCGAAGCAGCCATCGTTGGCGCCGCCATTGTCGAGCTCGGGCCAACCAAGAAGCCTCGACCGCGACCCTGATTCCAGCGAGTGCCGCCGCGCATCGGCCGCCACACAACAAGCAAGCCGATGGCAGGTGAATGTGGTTCACACTTGGTGTGGCGCCTCAGAATGCGCCACGGGGAACAGATCCGCGTACTCGCCATCGACGACGATTGCATCAGCCTCGCAACTTTCGATGATCAAACGCGCCGGCGAATTTGATCGGGCTCCCGAAAGGCGGGATGGCAGGTTACGACCCAAACCGGACGTTCGCGCCTGGAGTCAAAGTTGGCTCGTTCAGTAGCAGTGCTTGCTCAGGATTCCGCTGCTTGACGACATAAGCCCGAGGCCAGACTATCATTGGCGCATCCCGCGATCTGGGGTCTACTAAGCATCAGGGCTCAAGGGAAGGGACACCGCTGCTTATGCAAGCTCAACAGCAAGCGCTCTTTCCAGTTGATATCCAACGTACGGAGCCTGCGCCATTCGGTTCCGCCGATTGCACGCACTACGGAATTGGCTTCGACGGGCTGCCCTATCTCTTAAAACGCGTCGCATCGCACAACCCTTACATGCCTGCTGCAGAACTAATCTGTGCCCGAATGGCAGCAGCAGGCCAAGTTGCCTGTGCGACGGGATACATTGCCAATCTTCCAACGGGTGAGCAGGCCTTCGGGTCCCGCGCTGAGAGCGGGGTCCTTTCACCGAACCAAACGTCGACACTTCTGACCGATATCCCCTTTTTGGGAAGAGTTGCGCCTACGCTTGCCGCAATCTACGCATTCGATGTGTTTGTCAGAAACGAAGACCGTCATCTTGGCAACTATTTGGTTCGCCAAACATTCGCCGGTACAGATCTGATGGCCGTAGATCACAGTCGTGCGCTGATCGTTACCGGCTGGCCCCGCAAGCTTCTGAAGCTTCCACGCTGCAACACCACACAATGCCAGAACCACCTGCGAAACTTGACTCCCTTCAGGCTTAACGATGCTCTTGCTGCGATCGACAGACTGATGGCCTTGGACGACGACTGGTTTGGTCGCAACATTTGCGATCTGCCGGAGGCATGGTGGCCCGCCTCAGACCGCGTCAAGATTGAGAGATGGTGGGTTCGCCATCGGAAACGCCGTCTGGCTCGCCTTCGAAAGAGGTTACAGAATGGAACTGTTTAATTACTCACTCATTCGTGCTGTTCCTGACCCTCGTCGTGGCGAGTGGGTCAATGTTGGCGTTTGCGTGTATCTCGCAGGCTTTCTTGATGTCAGGTTGAGTGAAAGCAATACCAAGCTCCGCGCGTTAGACCCCAATCTAGATACTCGCTTTCTTCGCGATTTGTCGCGTCATTGGAACGAAATCGCGGAGGGCTTCCCCACGACAGCGGAAAAACAGCTGGCACTCGGCTCACTACCGTTCGTTCACGCTTCTGGGGTTGCGCAGTTTATAGCGGAAAATAAAGACTATGAAGAGCAGCTGGGCCTAATTTTGCGCGACCTTGTGATTCCGCCAGTAGCCATTCGTGAGAAGCGCGAGGCTAGACTCCAGGCCACTCTCAAAACTCATTTGCGGCGAGCAAAGCTCTATAGCGATGACCCAAATGCAATCAGAGAGCATAAGGTTGTTTCGAACTTCCCCATAAAAGAACAGGCAGGCCTCTACGCCGATTTCGCGGCCAGAAACGGAGTCATGCATATCACTGAAACAATCGATTTTCGGGTCAAATCAGAACAGCTTCGTAACCGGCATGGGTTGGCAGCTATTAAGTCCATCACTTTGGACGTTGCCTTCGGAATTTTCCCGAATTGCAATCGTAATGTTGTTTATGCCTACCATCCGAGAGACATCGATGCAATACAGCCATCTCTGAATATGCTTCGTGACTACAGCATGCACATGTTTGACGCTGGCGCTCCTAACGAACTAGCGCAATTCGTTGAGGTCACAGCCCAAGCGTTATCACAAATGCATTGATCCTTAGCAATTCGTACAAGCCGAAGCCGCTCCGCGGCTAAGCTTAATTCAGGCGCTGAGCGTCCGTTCTCGGGCGACAACTGCATGCTGGTCAAATGCCTGCGGTTAAGTCAAGTGACGGCTGAGGGGAATTGGATAATGTTTTACTCAAGAAAACTAAACTCTGAAACAGGACGAGTTGAGGTTTGGGAATGTGAATGGTCAGATCCCGGCACTGGAATGGCCAAGAAAGATTTTCTGCGCAAGCACTGCGATGAAGGTCAACTTGAGGCTGTACCTGAGCAGTACTCTGCCGCGTCAGCGATTTGCTGGGCCTCAGGGCGGACGATTGGAAATATCGCTGTAAATTCCGAAGAAGTCTTTGGGAGCTTCACCAACAAAGCAGGCGATAACGCAGTCTTACCTTGTCATATTGTTCCTTGTGGAAAATTCAGAAACGGCGTTGATCGTTGGTACTGCAAAACTCACCAAATCCACTGGGGTGTGAATGCGGATATTGCGGCAGTTCCAAAATCTGGTGAAGTTACTTGCAGCAATCACCTCATGGCTATGAGCTACGTTGTGAATCCGCTTGTCGTTGATTTCAATGACTTTGAGGAGATTGGTGTTTGGTGTTCGCTGCCTCCAGCCATGTCCAGCAAACCTATTCAACGCCGCGCTCCTAAAATTCATGTGCATAAGCGTTTTTCTGGCACAGATAAGAAAAATCTAGATAGAGATTTTGATGCGATAGTTTGCTCCTACAATCAGGATCTCGGGCTATTCGCAAGCGAAGAGATCAGCCAAATACAGATCACGCCCCCAGCGGCTTTCGAGTTCGTTAGATCCTTGGAGGAAGGGCGCGCGATGGACTGCGTAACATGCAAGAAATGTGGTTATCCACACTTGGATTTGGGTAGCTTCGCAAATACACCTCACATTAAACACTTTTGCGGTAATTGCGGTAACGATAGCATTCGGAGTGTCGGAAAGATTGTTTCCACTCCACTAAAACCATTGCATGATCAATTCAACAACAGTAATCGCTACATAGTGCCCGAACGGGATTTAAATCTCGATGATTACTTGGGACTGGACTTTGATATCTGGTCGTCGACACCCGCTGTCTTGTGGACTGCAGACAGGCCGCAAGAGAAAGGTATTCATGTGCATGTCTACGAAGGCGGCAAGCGTATTGAGGATAACACCTTTGGAAAAGTGACTTACAAAGGCAAGGAACTCAAACGCGAGGCTTTGTGGAAGTTAATGGGGGCAAACACTCTCTACTAGAACCACTTAACTCAGTAATGCATCGCTGACGCACTGTGATCAACACAAATATTGACCATCCGCTTTTTGCCGAAAGCAGACATCCATAACAGCAAAACCATCGCCCCAATTCGGCAACCTTCCATCTTGGCTCTTTCGCTCTCGCAACCGCGCAGCGGTTGCGCACCGAGTGCGGGCCATGGCGAGGGCATGGATGCCCGAGTTGAAGCAACGCCGGAGCAGTTGCCCAATGGCCCGCTGCTCTACCCGGGGCCCCTGTGCGGCGGTGAGTCGGGGTCGACAGGCCGCGCAGCGGGAGTCGACTGGGATGTCGACTCCTTTTCGCCCGGACAGGAGTCCGGTCGAAAAGCCCGGCCCCGGCTCACGGACTTGCCGGGCAAGGGCCCGGCAAGCGCCAAGCGGGGTGGCCTTCTTTCTCTGTTGGTTACTTATCTTTACTCCGGGCATCCTGCCCTCCGCCCTTCGGGCCGGCTTCGCCGTTCGCGCCCGTTCCGGACGGGCGCGTGACCACGCAAGAGATAAGTAACTCAGCTGCCGCAGGCAGACGAAAGCCCTTGCTCTACGCGCAAGCTTCGCCGCAGGCGTACCAGCTGAAGTGCGATGCCTGCCTTCGCAGGCATGACGAGGTGGGGTGCGATCAGGCTCCTGCAACGGCTCGGCGCACGACGCGTCGAGCGCGTCGATTCCCCGGCAACGTGGTGCCGATTGTCCCGCGCCGACAACCGCTGGTCACAGCAAGTCCCCGCTCGTCACAAAGCGGGAGCAACGCGCCAACATCGCTACGCAGACTCGGCCGCACCATCATCGCGTCGAGGAACATGCATGGCCCGCCGCCCGCTCACCCTGTTCGCCTGCAGTCTCCTCGCGCTGGCCCTGTGCGGCGTCGCCGGCGTCCGCGCCGCCGACATGGCATCCGCCACACCGGAGATCTTCGCCCCCGGCGCGATCTCCGGCCCGGCGGGCGTGGATTGCCTGACCTTCGCGCCCGACGGCGCCACCGTCTACTTCGACCAGCAGGCGGGCTGGAACGGTTTCATCATGGAATCGCACCGCGTAGGCGAGGGTTGGTCGACACCGCAGATCGCGCCGTTCTCCGGGCAGTGGCAGGACCACGATCCGGCGATGGCGCCGGATGGCTCGTTCCTGGTGTACACGTCCAACCGCGCCGCCGTGAGCGGCGGGCCGGCGCTGCACGGCGGCCAGCTGTGGCGGGTCGATCGCCGTGGCCACGGTTGGGGCGAGCCGCAGCGATTGCCCGACGCGGTGAATGTGGGCACCAGCGTCTACGCGCCGAGCGTGGCGGCCAACGGCGACGTGTACTACCAGCGCCGCGACGAGCCCGAGCACGAGTTCCATCTCTACCGCACCGTCTGGCGCGACGGACGCTACCAGCCGCCGCAGCGGCTCGCGCTGGGCGACCCGGCCGCGCACGAGCTGGACCCGGCGATCGCGCCGGACCAATCCTTCATCGTGTTCGACGCCAACTACGCCGGCAAGGACAAGCCCGACCGGCTGTACATCGCCTTTCGCGAGGGCGATGGCTGGAGCGCGCCGGTCGACCTCGGCGACGCGGTGAACCGCTACGAGCCCTGGGGCTCGCACCTGGGCCCGGACGGACGCACGCTGTATTTCACCAGCAACTACACGGCGAAGGTGGGCTACCCGCGCTCGCCCGCGCAGGCGCGCGCGGACCTGGCGCGCATGCGCGCGTGGGACAACGGCAACAACCATATCTGGCGGCTGTCGCTGGCGCCGTGGCTGGCGGCGCACCGCTCACGATGACTTCCGTCCCGGCCTTCGTCGCCAGCGCGATCCGCCGATACCCCACCAGGAGATGACCGTGTCCCCACGCAACCTCGTCCTCGCCGCCTGCGTCGCGGCCATGCTCGTCACGCAAGCAGCCACCGCCGGCGAACTGCTCGGCCCCGGCGTGATCTCCACCGGCCTGCAGGAAACCTCGGCCGCGCTGACGCCGGACGGCAACACCGTGTACTTCATGCGCTCGGATTTCGCCGAAGCCGACGACACCATCCTGGTCTCGCATCGCGCCGCAGGCCGCTGGTCGACGCCACAGGTGGCCGCGTTCTCCGGCCAGTGGCACGACTCCGAACCGACGTTGTCGCCCGACGGCCAGCGCCTGTACTTCGTCTCCAACCGGCCGCTGCACCCGGGCGGTGCGCCGGTAACGGCCACGATGAACGGACGGAGTTTCCCCGGCACGAACCTCTGGTATGTCGCGCGGCAACCGAACGGCGGATGGGGTGCGCCGCTCCACGTCGACGGCGCGCTCAACGACGGCGCGATGATCTACAACCCGTCGGTGGCGGCGAACGGCGATATCTACTTCTCGGCGCACCGCGGGGATTCCGGCAAGGCATACCAGATCTACGTGGCGCGCGATCACGGCCATGCCACGCCCGAACGGCTGCCGCTGGGCGACCTGGCGAACAACCGCATGGATCCCGCGGTCGATCCGCTCGGACGCTTCCTGCTCTACGCCGGCAACGAGGGCGACGCGCTGGGCAGCGCCGACATCTACATCGTGTTCCGCCAGCCGGACGGCGGCTGGGGCAAACCCGAACACCTGGGCGGCGACGTCAACAGCCGCACGCTGGAAAACGCACCGTCGCTGGGGCCGGCGTTCGGCGAACTCTACGTAGCGAGCGCACGCCGCGACGACGTGCATTTCCCCAAGCCGCGCGACGATGCGGCCGCGCTGCAACGGCGCCTGCAGTCGCCGCTGAACGGCTCGCGCAATCTCTGGCGCTTCGACATCTCGCCCCTGCTGCGCGCGCACGGCATCACGCCGCCGGCGGATGCCGCCCCGGCCCGCCGCACTTCCGTGAAGAAACCTACCTGAAATTCCCGCTGCTGGTTGAACCGTGGGGTGCGCTATACCCACACGTCATTCTGTGCGGTATAGGCACCGCCTGCATCGCCGGTGTTGAGCACGCCGCGTGGCTCGACCAGCATGACGCAGCATTCCTGCTCGGCCACCGGGCGATGCTCCACGCCTTTGGGGACGACGTACATTTCCCCGGCAGCGAGCGGGATGGCCTTGTCCCTGAACTCGAGCGTCATGGCGCCCAGGAGAACGATGAAGACTTCATCCGTGTCCGCGTGCGCATGCCAGACAAACTCGCCCTGCAGCTTGACCAGCTTGAACTGGTAGTCATTCATCTCGGCAATGACGCGGGGCGACCAGTGTTCCGAGAACCTGGCGAGTTTGTCCTGGAGGTTGATCGCACCGTCGGTCATGGCGCACCTGATCATGCGTTGTCTTTCACGTATTGCGGCGTCACGCTGCGGATCTCGCCCGGCTCGGCAAGCAGCGCCTGCGTGTCCCGCTGATAGTCGGAGAACCAGGGTTGCTGCGCGAACTCCCGGATGCTGGCGGGGTCGCCCAGCCCGAACACGATGATCCGGTCGGGGTCGCTGTCATCGTAGCAATAGTAGAAGCCGAGCGTGCTGCCGGCGATGTAGTCGCGGGCGTATTTTTCCCAGACGCGCCTGACCTCGTCACGCTGGCCGGGTTTGGCCTTGAGCATCACCAGGCTGGCATTTCTGTTCATGGCATCTCCTCACGTCGTTGGCTTCGCGGTCGCCGCGTGCGGCCGCCAGACACCAAGACGCATGGGAAACCGCCATCGTGACAAGTCGATCCAGAAATTTTTGGCGCAGGCCCCATAACCAGGGACGGCGCTCGCGTTGATCGAGACCCGGCGGCGACCAGGCAGCGGCCATGCGCATCGTCGACGAGCCGGCGGGCCGTGCCCGCCCTACGACGCCAAGGCAGGGCGCCCTAGCGCTGCACGATGTGCGCGAACCATTCCCAGCCGCGCACGCGTTCGGTGATCAGCTTGGTGCAGGTCAGCATCGGCACCGCCAGCAGGGCGCCGGGGATGCCCCACAGCCACCCCCACACCAGCAGCCACAGCAGGATCGCGATCGGGCTGAGCCGCATGCTGGCGCCCTGGATCATCGGCGTGATCAGGTTGCCCTCCACCGCGGTGATGCCGGCGAAGGTCAGCACCGGCAGGAACACTTCGAGGCTCGCATCGTTCGCATACAGCATGCACACCACCGCCAGCAGGGTGGTGGTGACGATCGCGCCGACGTAGGGAATGAAGTTGGCGAACATCGCCACCGCGCCCCACAGCAGCGGGTCGGGCACCTTGTACAGCCACAGCATGCCGGCGGTGATCGCGCCGAGGCTGGCGTTGATCAGCAGTGCGGTGAGCAGGTAGCGCGATACCTCGGTCTGGATGCCGCGCACGATGGTCACGGCATGCCGCTTGTAGGCGAAGCTCGGGGTGATCTCGACCAGCCGGCGCAGCATCGAGTCGCCGTAGACCAGGAAGAAGAACACCAGCAGCAGCACGCTGAGCACGGCCGCCAGCACTTTCGGCGCGGTCGAGACCACGTCCCAGGCGCTGATCGAGATCGGCGTGGACTGCGGCGAGGCCGCACGGGTGCTGGAGCCGCTGCTGACCAGGGTCTGCGTGGCGCGGTTCGCCGCCTCCAGCGGCTTGGTGAAGCTGCGCAGCTTCGGCACGAAGCTGCGGATCGCCGTGGGCGCGCCGTGGAACCAGCCGACGGCCGGCTGCGCCAGCAGGCCCACGCCGCTGCCGATGCCGACGATCAGGCCGAGCATCAGCACGCTGGCGGTGAGCCAGCGTGGCAGGCGGATGCGCGTGCCGAAGGCGACGATCGGGTTCAGCGCCAGGCCGATGAACGCGGCCAGCACCAGCGGAATCAGCAGGGCCTTGGTCAGCGTGATGGTGTACAGCAACGCCAGCAACAGCAGCGCGTTCAGCACCATGCGGACCGCATGCAGGTGCCGGCGCATGCCGCGCGCGGCATTCAACTGGCGCAGCCCGTGCCGAACCGCCGCCTCGGCCACCGCCGGCTCCGCCGGGATGACGATGGCGCCAGCCTCGGCCACGCCCCCGTCCGGCGCGGGCGGAGATACCTGTTCGGATTCGCTCATGCCGGCTCGCCGCCCTCGGCATCCGCTGCAGCGGCGGCACGCGGCATCGCGCCCAGCTCCGTGATCAATCGCACGCCATGGGCCACCATCTCGACCACGCCGCCACCGAGCAATGGACCCAGCCCCGGCACCCGCAGCGGATGCACGTCGAGGCTGCCCAAGACGAAACCGGCACCGGCGGCCGCGCCCACCGTCGTCAGCGGATGCTCGCGGCCGCGCACCAGCAGGGCCGCCGCCGGCGTGGTCAACGCGTGCCGCGCCGCGCGCATGCGCAACTGGGCGGCCTGCACCTTCGCCACGCGATCGAACATGCTCACGGCCGCTCCTCCTGCTGACTGTCCTGCCTGTTGTCCTGCCCGGCCGTGTCGCCGGCTTCGGCCTTCTGCAGGGTCTCGCGCATCATCGCACTCCATTCGCCGCGTGTGGCGGGCAGGCTCATCCAGTGCATGCAGCGGCGGAACAGTGCGATCGAGCCAAGCAGGAACAGCACCTGCAGCAGCGCCAGCGCCAGCAATGCCCAGATCCACGAACCGAACCACGCCGCCAGCAGCACGCCGATCAAGCCGAGCAGGGTCAGGCCGAGGGCGACCCCGGCCACGGTGGCGGCCAGCGCCGCCAGCAGCAGCCACGAGATCGCGCTGCGCGCCAATCCCAGTTCCGCCGCCAGCAGTTGCATCTGCGCGCCGAACAGCCGCTTGACCGCGCGCGCGAGCTGGCCGACCTCGGCCAGCAATCCAGACGACGACGGCGCCGGATCCGGCGCCGCCGCTGCGCGGGGTGACTCACCCTCGTCGTGCATTCCCGATCCTTGTGCCGCGTCGCTCAACGTCGCAGGATGCGGCCGATCAGCCAGCCGGCGCCAAGTGCGATGGCGACCGACTGCACCGGCTTCTCGCGCACGTAGTCGCGCACCTGCTCCAGCCACGCGTCGGCGCGATCCATCGTTTCGTCGTAGACCTCGCGGCCACGCTCGCTGGCCTGTGCGGCCTTGTCACTGGCCTTGTGGGCCACGCCGGCAGCCTTGTCGGTGGCGTGGTGCAGGCCCTCCTCGACATGGTCCGCGGCGCGATCCACCTTTTCCTTGGTAGCGGCAACCGCCTCGGAAGTAGCCTGCTTGATCCGTTCGGCGCGTTCGTCGATGCGATCGCCGACGGCCTGTTCGGGGGTCTGGACTTGCTTGTTCATTGCATGCTCCGGAGAAGACTCATGGTGGCACAGTCGCGATACGACGGCCGGCCATCAACTGGCGCGGCGGAAGAACGCGATGATCGCCAGAATCAGGAAAATGACAAACAGGATCTTCGCGATGCCGGCAGCGGCGCCCGCGATGCCGCCAAAACCCAGCACGGCGGCAATGATCGCGATGACCAGGAAAACCAAGGCGTAGTGAAGCATGGGGGCATCCTCTTTGCTGAATGACGGTCGTGGGGAAACCGCGTGCCGTCATTCACCCACAGCCCGTGCCATGCGGGTGTGAAGAGAGCCGGCACCACCCTGCACGCGATGCCGACGTTTGCGCTCGCGTGCGTTCAGCCGGCGACGGCCGGGTTCAGGCTGTAAGTGCCGATCAGCTCCGCCTCGGCCAGCACGTGGCCGACCATCGCCGCGCGCAGTTCGGCCAGCGAAAAGCCCTTGATCAGGGGCAGCGCGGCCACGTCGAGCGCGTGAACCTTGAAGTGATAGTGATGCAGCAACGCATCGTTCCACGGTGGGCACGGGCCGTCGTAGCCGAGGTATTCGCCGCCCATGTCGGCATCGCCGCTGAACCAGCCGGTGAAGTCGTTCACGCCCTGCACGCTGCCCGGCGGACCGAACGGCTCGCGCTTGCCGCGCGGGGTGACTTCGTCGCTGCAGGCACCGGCGGCGAGCTCGCCGCATTCGGCGGGAATGTTCGCCATCAGCCAGTGCGTGAACTCCACCCGCGGCAGGTCCGCAGGCACGCTGCGGCCTTTCTGGTTCACGTCGTCGCCGCGGCTGGGCACGTCGGTGTCGATGCAGGTGAGCACGAACGAGCGGGTGGCGGATGGCGCGTTCTTCCAGGCCAGGTGCGGGCTGAGGTTGTCCGACAGCGCGAACGGGTCGGCGCGCTTGCCGAACGCGAATGTTTCGGGAATCGGCTGGCCGTCGTCGAAATTGTCGCTGCGTAGTTGCATGGGGTGTCTCCGATCGGGTTGCATGTTGCGTATGCAAGTGCGATGACTCGCTACGCTCGCCCCTATGGGGCCAGCCTTCGGCTGTTCAACGCTCGCAAGGCTCGCTTTTGTCCTGCTTTCGCAGGAATGACGAAGGTGGGCGCAAGTCGCACCTTCTACCATCATTCCTGCGCAGGCAGGAATCGCACTTCAACGGCTACAGAATAGTCGGATACAAGTCCCGCCATCCGGCATTGCCCTCGTCGATCAAGCGCATCTTCCAGTCGCGCTTCCACCGCTTGAGCGTCTTCTCGCGCAGGATCGCCGATTCCATGGTCGGGTGAAGCTCGTACCAGACCAACGTATGAATGCGATAGCGGCTGGTAAAACCCTCGACCACATCGTTCCTGTGTTGCCAGATGCGTTTGACCAGATCGCTGGTGACGCCGATGTAGAGGACGCCGTTCTTCTTGCTCGCCAGCATGTAGACGCAGGGTTGCCGCCGGTCCATGGCTATGCCTCGCATTGAAGTGCGATTCCTGCCTGCGCAGGAATGACGACTTGAGGGTTATGGGCGAACGGACAGGCTCTTTTATCTTGTCATTCCTGCGCAGGCAGGAATCGCACTTTGCAACAAGACGGGCCCGCCCTCACGGCTTGTAAGTCACCCGGTACACCACCCCGGCCAGGTCATCGCTGACCAGCAAACTGCCGTCAGGCAGCGGTTGCACGTCGGCCGGGCGGCCCCAGGCGCTTTCGTCCTGCTCGAAGCCGGTGATCAGCGGCTCGTACGACACCACCTTGCTGCCGTTCAGGCGCGCCGTCATCACCCGGTAGCCGGATTTCTTGGTGCGGTTCCACGAGCCATGCTCGGCCACGATGATCGCGCCCCTGTAGCTGGCCGGAAACTGCTTGCCTTCGTAGAAACGCATGCCCAGCGAGGCCACGTGTGCGCCAAGCTTCAACACCGGCGGCACGTAGTCCTTGCAGCTGTGGCCCTTGCCGAACTCGGGGTCGAGGATGTCGCCCTGGTGGCAGTACGGATAGCCGAAGTGCTCGCCGGGGCGGGTGATCTCGTTCAGTTCGTCGCTGGGAACGTCGTCGCCGAGCAGGTCGCGGCCGTTGTCGGTGAACCACAGGCGCTTCGACCCCGGCTGCCAGTCGAAACCCACCGTGTTGCGGATGCCGCGGGCCACGTCTTCCCAGCCGCTGCCGTCGGGGTTCATGCGGATCAGCTTGCCGTGCGCCGGCGCCGGATCGCAGATGTTGCATGGCGCGCCGATCGGCACGTACAGCTTGCCGTCCGGGCCGAACGCAATGAACTTCCAGCCGTGGTGCGTCTCGGTGGGCAGCTTGTCGGTGACCAGCGCGGGCTTGGGCGGGTCGTCCAGGTGATTCTCGATGTCGCGCAGCACGTAGATCCGGCTCACTGCGGAGACGTACAGGTCGCCCCCCTTGAACGCCACGCCCACCGGCAGCTGCAGGCCGCTGGCGATCACCCGCACCTTCTCGGCGACACCGTCGCCGTTCGCGTCGGTCAGCGCGTAGACCTTGCCGGCGCTGTTGGAGCCGACGAACACCGTGCCCTTCGCGCCCAGCGCGATCTCGCGCGCGTTCGGCACTTGGTCGGCGTAGACGGCGATATGGAAACCCGGCGGCAGGGTCAGCCGGTCCAGCGGCAACGCGGCCTGCACCGGCAGGGACAGGACCACCAGCAACAACGACAGCAGCAGGCGCATGGCAATGCTCCTTGGCGTGGGGAAGTTGCAGGGTATAACGGCGCGCGCGCAGCCAGAAGTGGCGGCGCTCTGTAAACTGCACCCTTCCAAGGGGGACACATGAGCGAACTGGAGGATCTCACCACGCTGGTGCGCGCGGCCACGCCGCTGCTGGTGATCGAGACGGTGGACGAGCAGCGCGTGATCGAGTGCTTCCGCCACGTGATCGCGCAGGCGCTGCACCCGCTGTGGCGCTGGACGCTCACCGACGGCCTGGGCCGTCTCGACTTCGCGCAAACCGGCGCCGAGGTGGCGCCGGACGCCACCGCCACCCTGGATGCGATCCGCGCGCAGGACGAGCGCGGCATCTATTTGATGTTCGATTTCCACAGCCTGCTGCGCTACGCGATGAGCCTGCGCCAGCTGCGCGAGATCGTGCAACGGCAGCGTTCGGCGGCGCACACCATCGTGCTGGTCGGCGCCCGGGTCGAGCTGCCGGAAGAACTCGAAGCGCTGGCCCTGCGCGTGCCGCTGTCGCTGCCCGACCTCAAGGAACTGGCCGGCATCCTGCGCGGCGAGGCGGTGGCCTGGCAGCGCGAGCAGGGACGCAACGTCACGGTCGACAACGATGCCGCGCGCACCATCGTGCGCAACCTGCTCGGCCTGTCCGCGCCCGACGCGCGGCGCATCGTGCGCAAGCTGATCTACAACGACGGCGCGCTGGGCCCGCAGGACCTGCCCGAGCTGATGCAATCGAAGTTCGACCTGCTCAACCGCTCCGGCCTGCTGCACTACGAATACGCCACCGCCAGCTTCGCCGACATCGCCGGGGTCGGCCGCGTGCGTGAATGGGTGCAACGGCGGCGCGCGGTGTTTCTCGCCGCCACGCCCGACCCCGCGCTCGATCCGCCCAAGGGTGTGCTGCTGCTCGGCGTGCAGGGTTGCGGCAAGAGCCTCGCGGCGAAGGCGATCGCCGGCGGCTTCGGCGTGCCGCTGGTGCGGCTGGACTTCGGCACGCTGTACAACAAGTACCAGGGCGAGACCGAGAAGAACCTGCGCGAGGCGCTGGCCAGCACCGAGCTGCTGGCGCCGTGCGTGTTGTGGATCGACGAGATCGAGAAGGGCCTGGCCGGCGGCGGCGATGACGGCGGCGTGTCGCGCCGCGTGCTCGGCTACCTGCTGACCTGGATGGCCGAACGCAAGGCCAAGGTCTTCGTGGTCGCCACCGCGAACGCGGTGCACGAACTGCCTGCCGAGCTGCTGCGCAAGGGCCGCTTCGACGAGATCTTCTTCGTCGACCTTCCGCGCGAAGCCGTGCGCGGCGAGATCTTCGCCATGCACCTGGCGCGCCGCAAGCTCAACCTCGCCGGCTTCGACCTGCCCGCCCTCGCCGCCGCCAGCGACGGCTTCTCCGGCGCCGAGATCGAACAGACCATCGTCAGCGCGCTGTACGACGCGGCTGGAAACGGCACGCCGCCGGACCAGTCCACCCTGCTCAATGCGTTGAAGCAGACCCGCCCGCTGTCGGTGCTGATGCGCGAGCAGGTGGAAGCGCTGCGGGCGTGGGCGCAGGGGCGGTGCGTGGCGGCGGATTGAACGACCCTTGGCGACCTGAAGCCGGCTCTCTTTCGGCGTAGTCTGGGACGCTCATCATCAGGAGGGTCGAACCATGTTCCGCCACACCTGCAAACTGCTCATCCTGCTCGTCGGTACCGCCTGGCTCCCCGCAGTCGCCGGTGCTGCTCCCGCCACCTCGCCGGACAGCACCACGGCGGCACTGCAGCAGGCGGTGAACGGCCACTGGCGTTCCGATGCGAACCGGGCCCGCGACAAATATCGGCATCCGGTCGAGACCCTGCAGTTCTTCGGCATCAAGCAGGACATGACGGTGATCGAGCTGGCGCCCGGCGGTGGCTGGTACACCGAGATCCTCGCGCCGTTCCTCCACGCGCACGGCCACTTGATCGAAGCGGCGCCGCCGTCAGCCGCGAAGTTCGCCGCCAAGCTCAAGGCCGATCCGGCGGTGTACGGACACATCGCAAAAGTCATCCCGTTCGCCCCACCGGATCAGGTGAACCTGGGCGCTGACAACTCCGCCGACATGGTACTCACCTTCCGCAACACGCACGACTGGCTCAACCACAGTCCGGCCACGCTCGCGGCGGTGTTCCAGGCCGCGTTCAAGGTGCTCCGGCCCGGCGGTGTGTTTGGCGTCACCGAACACCGCGCCAAACCGTTCGCCGATGGTGTGGAAAGCGCCGGGGCATTGCACCGTCTCCCCGAGGATTACCTGATCGCGCTCGGCCTCAAGACCGGTTTTCGCGTGGCCGGCGTATCGCAGATCAATGCCAACCCGAACGACCCGGAAGACATCAACGTGCACCGCCTGCCACCGGATCTGTCCGGACCTGACAGCGAGCACGCGCAGATGAAGGCGATCGGCGAGTCGGATCGGATGACGTTGAGGTTTGTGAAGCCGTGAGGAGCTCGCTCTCGGCCTCTCCCCATGCTTACATGCCACCATGCATAAATTGCCGCCTTTCCACCTTGCCTTCCCGGTAACCTCGCTCGCCGATGCACGCGCGTTCTACGGCGAACTGCTGGGCTGCCCGGAGGGCCGTTCCAGTGAGAGCTGGGTCGACTTCGATTTTCATGGCCACCAGATCGTGGCGCACCTGGCGCCGCAGGAAGCCCGCGCGGTGGCGGCGCACGACGTGGATGGCGACGACGTGCCGGTGCGGCATTTCGGCCTGGTGCTCGACATGGACGCGTGGCGGGCGCTGGCCGAACGGTTGCGGGCGGCGGGCACGCGTTTCGTGATCGAGCCGCACATCCGTTTCCAGGGCCAGGTGGGCGAGCAGGCCACGATGTTCCTGCTCGACCCCTGCGGCAACGCGCTGGAGTTCAAGGCGTTCGCCGATCGCGCGCAGCTGTTCGCGAAGTAGGCGCCGATGGAAGCGCAGGACCTGCAGAAACTGGTGACGGTGCGCATGCCCTACGGCAAGTACCAGGGCCGGCTGATCGCCGACCTGCCCGGCGCGTATCTCGCGTGGTTCGCGCGCAAGGGCTTTCCGAAGGGCGAGCTGGGCCGGTTGCTGGCGTTGATGCTGGAACTGGATCACAACGGGCTGTCGGCGCTGCTCGATCCGCTGCGCAAGCGATAGCGCGGCCGCGCATGGTTACACTGGCGCCGATGAACATCGACTCGAACGCATTCGGCCGCGTGACGGACGCGCTGGCCGCGGATGGCTGGTGCGTGCTGCCGGGTCTGTTGTCGGCCGCGCAGACGCAGGCGCTGGCCGCCGAATGCCGCGCCTTGCACGAGGCGCGCCGGCTGGCGCCGGCGCGAGTGGGCGCCTCGCACACGGCCACGCCCTTGCGCGGCGACAGCACGCAATGGTTCCCGGCCGGGGCGATGAGTGCGGCGCAGCAGGCGTTCATGGACCGTCTCGATGCGCTGCGGGTCGCGCTCAACCGCAAGCTGATGCTGGGCCTAGTCGAGTGCGAGGCGCACTACGCGGTGTATCCGCCCGGCGCCGGCTACGCGCGGCACCTGGATCGCCTGCGCGACAGCGACGCGCGGGTGGTGTCGGCGGTGTTCTACCTCAACGAGAGCTGGCAGGAAACCGACGGCGGCGCGCTGCGGCTCTATCTGGAAGACGGCGGGTACCGCGACATCCTCCCGCACGCCGGCAGCCTGTTGCTGTTCCTCTCCGCGCAGTTCGAGCACGAGGTGTTGCCGGCCACGCGCGACCGCCTGAGCATCGCCTGCTGGATGCGGCAGCGCCCGCTCGGCACGGCCGGCTGAGCATCTGTTCGACATCCCCGCCTAGGGGGAATCGACACCGAGCAACTCGATCTCGGCCAGGACGCGCCTGGCGTTCGTCGTCGCCGCGTCGACCTGCAGGCGGTAGTACGCGAACTCGCCCGGCTCCCGCACGGCGAAGGCGCGGGTCTGCTGCGGCCAGGCGAAGCGTTCGTCGCGGCGCGTATCGAGGGTGGACCAGTGCTGCCCGTCGGCGGATCCCTGCAACCGCCAGGCCGATGGCGCCGCGGCCGTGCTGCCCGCGGTCAGCGTAAGCATCGTCACTCGGCGTGGCAGCCCGAAGTACCAGTCGATCGTGGCCGTGGCGGTGGGCCACGCCACTTCGGTGCCGGAGTCGTTGTCGAACAGCAGCGGCAGGCCCGGGATGACGGGGATGCTGCGGGCCCGGCCCAGTCGCTTTTCGACTAGATCGTGCAGCGGTTGCGGCCGGCCATCGCCGGTGAGCGACGGCGGCAAGGCGTCTTCGTCGCTGGCCCAGCGCGACGGGCGCGGCCCCATCGTGAATTCCAGCGTGGCGCCCTGCGCCAGCAGCGCGTGCGGCAGGGTCAGCCGGTGCCATGGCCGGCCGTTCACACGCAAGCCCTGCACGTAGCGGTTGCGGTCGCTGACCGCAGGCGCGTCGATCACCAGGTGCTTGCCGTTCTCCAGCGCGATGTCCATGTGCGGGAAGTACGGCGCGCCGATCACGTATGCCGGCGTGCCCATGCGCAATGGATAGAAGCCGGCGGCGCTGAACAGGTACCAGGCGGACATCTCGCCGTTGTCTTCGTCGCCCGGGTAGCCCTGGCCGATCTCGCTGCCAACGTAGAGGCGGCTCAGCACGTCGCGCACCTTGTCCTGCGTCTTCCACGGCTGGCCGGCATAGTCGTACATGTAGATGATGTGGTGCGAGGGCTGGTTGCTGTGGCCATACTGGCCCATGCGTGCGTCGCGCGCCTCCAGCATCTCGTGGATCGGTTCGCCGTAGCTGCCGACGTGGAACTCGCCGGGCGTGGCGAAGAACGCATCAAGCTTCGCCGCCAGCGCGACGCGGCCGCCGTACAGCGCGGCCAGGCCAGCGCCGTCCTGCGGCGCGTGGAAGGCCATGTTCCAGGCGTTGGTCTCGGTGTAGTCGCCGCCCCAGCGCAGCGGGTCGAAATGTTTCGGGTCGTAGCGCCACGTGCCGGCGGCGTCGCGACCCACGAAGAAGCCGACGGCGGGATCGAACAGGTTCGCGTAGCCCAGCGCGCGCTGGCGGAAGTACGCCGCGTCATCGGCGTAGTGCGCGGCGTACGGGTCGTCCGCGGCCGGTGCGGCCGCCAGCGCGGCCGCGAGATTGCCGATCGCGAAGTCGTTGATGTAGCCGTCCATCGACCAGGACAGGCCTTCGTCGACGCTGCTGTCGGTGTAGCCGTTGAAGATGGCGCGTTCCAGCCCCTTGCGGCCGGTGCCCGCGAGCGGGCTGACCACGGTGGCATCCTTCAGCGCGGACTGGTAGAACGCGTGCACGTCGAAGTTGCGCACGCCCTTCAGCCACGCATCGGCGAATGCCACGTCGGCGCTGGTACCGACCATCAGGTCGGCGTAGCCGGGCGACGACCAGCGCGCGATCCAGCCGCCGTCGCGGTACTGCTGCACGAAGCCATCGATCATCTCGCCGGCTTTGGTCGGCGTGAGCAGCACGTAGGCCGGCCACGCGGTGCGGTAGGTGTCCCAGAAGCCGTTGTTGACGTAGGGCTTGCCGTCGACAACGCGCGCGCCGGTCCGCGTGGGCGTGTCCGGGCCGACCGGCGCGGAGAACGGGCTGGCGTAGCGGTAGTGCGGCTGTGCCGCCGTACCGGTGTTCTCGTAGGCGGCGTTCGGATACAGGAACAACCGGTACAGGTTGGAGTACAGCGTGGTCAGCTCGTCGCGGCTGGCGCCGCGCACCTTGACGATGCCGAGCTGCGCATCCCACTGCCGCTGCGCGCGTTCGCGCACGTCGTCAAAGGTTTCGTGCGGTGCGATCTCCAGCGCCAGGTTGCGCCGCGCCTGGTCCAGGCTGATCAGCGAGGTGGCGATGCGCAGGTTCAGCACTTTCGTCTTCGTGGTGTCGAAGCCGAACCAGGCGGCCACGCGGTCGCGGCCTTCGCCGTGAAGCCGGCCGCTCTCGCGCACCGGCCGGTCGAGCGTGCCGTAGAAGAACAGCCGGGTGGCGCCGGCGGAGAGCCGGCTTTTCACGTCGGACCAGCCGCTGAAGCTGCGCCCGGACGGATCCAGCACGATGCCGCCGCGGTCGTCGCGATTGTCGAACACCAGCTGCGCGCGGTCGCCGCTGAAGGTGAAGCGGAACATCGCGGCGTGGTCGGTCGGCGCGATCTCGGTGACGATGCCGTTGTCGAAGGCGACGCGATAGCTGTGGGCGTGCGCGGTCTCGTTTGCGTGGCTGAAGCTCAGCGCGCGCGCCGCACGATTCGCGCTCGGCGCGCCGCGGGCCACCGCGGCCGGCATCAGCTGTAAGGTCTGCCGGTCGCCCATCCACGGACTCGGTTCGTGCGACAGCGCGAACGCTTCCAGCCGCGGGCGGTTGTCGGCGCCGTTGCGCTGCTGGTACTGGTAGATCCAGTTCGAGCCGGCATCGGTCACCGGCGTCCAGAAGTTGAAACCGTGCGGCACGGCCACCGCGGGAAAGTTGTTGCCGCGCGAGAAGCGGTCGTTGGAGTTCGTGCCGCGGCGGGTGTCGACGAAGTCGCTGGGCCGCCGACGCGTATCGGCGGGCGCGGCGCCGAGGCGCAGGTCGTCCAGGTAGCCCTCGAAGCTGGCGGCCGGACCGTCGTGCATCAGCACGATGCGCTTGATCGTGCGCCCGGCGGCGACCGCGCCCACGTCGATCGACAGATAGTTCCACTGGTCCGGATACAGCGTGCGGCCGTCGCCCTGCGCGCGCGCCGAGGCGCCGACCCGATGCTGGTCGCGCGCGCCGCGGGTGGACAGCCGGCTGCCGTCGTCGAACAACAGATCCACCGCCACATAGGTGGAAGGATTGCGCAGGTCGCCCGCATTCGACACCGGGAAGATCAAGTACGACAGCTGCGTGTCCGCCTGCACCGGCAGGTTCACCGCATAGAGTTCCGCCGTCTGCAGGCCGCCCGCGCTACCGTGGTAATGCAGCGCATGCAACCCGCTGAAGCCGACCCCGGGCTTGGCGGTGAGCGCCGCCGCTGCCGCGGGGCCCCCGGCCACTTCGGCGGAGAACGACGACGGGGCCGGCGATGCCATGGGTGCCGCCTCCGCCGGCTCGAACGAGCGCAGGAACGTTGCTCCGGGCGTGGCCGCGATCGCCAGCATCGGCACCGCGCAGGCCAGCCATAGCCCGCGGCGCAGGTGGCGGCGGGCATGGGCGAATGTCGTCGATGGCAATGCGGTCACGGCCAGCCTCGGTGTCGATGGGAGCAGCGGTATTTCGTGCGATCGCGCCGGCCGCCACGTGATGGCCAGAAGCATGGAAACGCCGGCATGACGGGATTTGTATCGATCCAAATTTGTTCTGTCAAACCGCGCCGCAGCATTCGCGGCGCGGCCGGACGGCAGCCCGGTCAGCTGGTGGCGGGGGCGGCGTCCGCCACCGCATTGAAGCGCGTGGCGATGTAGTCGTCGGTGTAGCTGGTCATGCCGTAGCCGCGGATGAAACCGCAGTGGCCGCCGTACGGCGCGATGTCCAGCTCGACGTTGGCCGGCAGTTCGAGTTTCTCGAAGCCGCTGACCGGGATCACCGGATCGTCCTTGGCGGTGAGGATGGTGGCGGGAATCTGCATCGCCTGCATGATGTCGCCGGCCACCGAATAGCCGTCCAGATACTGTTGCAGCGACTTGAAGTCGGTATGCCGCCGTACCATCGACTCGGTCAGCCCGCGCAGATGCTGGTTCAACTCGGACATCTCGAAATACTGGTGCTGCGGGAACGCCTTCTGCTTGGCCAGCAGCGAGTGCCGCCACTTGCGCATGAAGTACGCCTGGTAGAACCACGGCGCGGATTCCTCCAGCGAGAACAGGCCCTCGCCGGGGTCGATGATCGGGCACACCGCCAGCACGTAGCTCAGCGGGACGCCGACCAGCGAGGTCTGCATCGCCGCGCGCAGCGCGAAGTTGCCGCCCAGCGAAAAGCCGGCCAGCGCCATCGGCCGCGCCGGCCAGCGCTCGGCAATGTCGCCCAAGGCGTGCACCACCTCGTCGAGGCGGCAGGAGTGGAACAGCGCCTCGTTGAGCCCGTGGCTGTCGCCGTGGTCGCGGAAGTTCAGCCGGAAGATGTCCCAGCCGTCGGCGAGCAGGCGGCTGCCGGTCTGCAACACATAAGTGGAATCGACGCTGCCTTCCCAACCGTGGAACAGCACGGCCAGGCCGCGCGACTGCGCCCGGGTTTGCTGCGCGGTATACGCGCCGGTGAGGCGCACGCCACCACCGCCGTCGACCACCACCGCCTCGGCGCCCTGCAGCACGGTTTTCGCGGCGCGCGGCAACAGGAGGCGGCGCACCCCGCTGGAGGACAGCATGGTCTGGATGTGACCACTGCGCAGCGGCCAGGGCGGTCGGAAATCCTTTCCGTGCAGCAGGCTCATCCGGGGCGGTCTTCCAGTGCGGCGGCAATGCGTTCGCGCGACAGCTCGGCCATGCGCCGGCGTGCATCCGGGGCGGCCGGTACCGGCGCCAGGAAGTGCACCTCGGCATCCATCGGCGCCTCGCCCAGCATGCGCACGATGTTGTGCAGGAAACTCTCGTCCTCGCGGAAGCCGGCATCGATCGCCCGGCGTCCGTCGCGGGCGAAGCGCAACGCCACCGGCTGCACCGGTACTTCGGCATCCAGCGCGGCCTGGAAGATGCGCGCGTGGAAGATCTTCAGCACGCCGTTGTAGCCGGTGCCGCCTTCCGGGAACACCGCCACCGAACGGCCGCTGCGCATCCGCTCGACCATCGCCTGCATCACCGTGGACAGCGAATGGTTGCTGCCGCGGCGATGGAAGATGGTGCCGCCGTTCCGGGCCAGCCAGCCGACCAGCGGCCAGCCGGCGATCTCCGCCTTGGCCACGAAGCAGGCCGCGCGCTGGCTGTGCAGCATCACGATGTCGATCCATGAGGTGTGGTTGGCGACGAACAGCACCGGGTCGCGCTGCGCCTCGCCGATACGCACCGAGCGCAGGCCGAAGACACGCAGCAGATTGACCGACCACCAGCGAATCATGCGATGCGCGAAAGGCTCGCGGCCGTTTTTCATCACCACGTGCTGGTTCCAGCTGAGGATCAGCGAGCACAGCAGGATGCCCAGCACGATGTGCAGCAGCAGCAACGGCACCCGCCACAGGTAACGCAGCGGGCGCAGCAGGTCGCGGTCGGGCTCGGTGGCGGTATCGATGCTCATCAGTCGGCTAGTTTAGCGTCAGTTGATGCGCGCGCGAGACTCAACGTTCGAGCTGGGCCAGCGGCAACGACGGCGAACGCTTCACCGTGCGCAGCACGAAACTGGAATTGACGTCGGCCACCCCCGCGGCGTTCAGCAGATGATCGAGCAGGAAGCGCGAGAAGTCCTTGAGGTCGGCCACATAGACATGCAGCAGGTAATCCATGTCGCCGGTCAGCGCATGGCAGGCGACCACCTCGTCCCAGCCGTTGACGTGCTCGACGAAGCCTTCGATCGCCGCGCTCTCGTGCTTGGTCAGCTGCACCCGCACGAACGCCTGCAGGCCCAGCCCCACCGCCTGCGGATCGACCTGCGCGGCATAGCCGGTGATGACCCGATCCGCCTCCAGCCGCTGCAGCCGGCGCAGGCACGCCGACGGCGACAGGCTGACCCGCTCGGCCAGTTCGGCGTTGGTGATGCGGCCTTCGCTCTGCAGCACGGCAAGCATGCGCAGGTCGGTGCGGTCGAGTGTCGTCATGTGCAACAAACCTCACACAATGCATGGATTCGAGCAAGAATAGTGCATTCACTACGCCGATCAGGGCAACAAAACAACCCTGGTGCGGCGAAACCGCCGTATGCTGGAAGCCTGCCCAAGTCGCATCGGAGTACGCCATGGACACGCCCCGCAAAGTCGAACACCAGCAGACCGACCGCGGCTACGTGCCGGTGTACGCCACCGGCGTGGTCGAGCAGCCGTGGGCCAGCTACAGCCAGACCGACCATGAGGTGTGGGACACCTTGTACCAGCGCCAGCGCGAGCTGCTGCCGGGACGCGCCTGCAAGGAGTTCATGGCCGGCGTGGAGCGCTTCGGCCTGGGCGACGGCGGCATCCCGAAATTCGCCGAACTGAACAAGGTGCTTGGCGCCGCCACCGGCTGGGAGCTGGTGGCGGTGGAAGGCCTGTTGCCGGACGAGGTGTTCTTCGACCACCTGGCCAACCGCCGCTTCCCGGTCAGCTGGTGGATCCGCAAGCCCGACCAGCTCGACTACCTCAGCGAACCCGACCTGTTCCACGACCTGTTCGGCCACGTGCCGCTGCTGCTCAATCCGGTGTTCGCCGACTACATGCAAGCCTACGGCCGCGGCGGCATGAAGGCGTTCGCGATCGGCCCCGACGCGCTGATGAACCTGACCCGCCTGTACTGGTACACGGTGGAGTTCGGCCTGATCAACACCGACGAGGGCATGCGCATCTACGGCGCCGGCATCGTCAGCTCCAAGGGCGAGTCGATCTACTGCCTGGATTCGCCCTCGCCGAACCGCATCGGCTTCGGCCTGGAACGCGTGATGAGCACGCGCTACCGCATCGACACCTACCAGCAGACCTACTTCGTGATCGACAGCTTCGAGCAGCTGTTCGAGGCGACCCATCCCGACTTCACGCCGATCTACGCGAAGCTCAAGCAACAGCCCGCACATGCGGCCGGCGACGTGCTGGACAGCGACCGCGTGTTCACCCGCGGCGATCGCGTGGGCTGGGCCACCAACGCGGATACCTGAGCGCGGATCAGCGCAGCGTCGCGTCCAGCCAGGGTTTCACCACCCCGATCCACAGTACATAGCCCTGGCGGTTCATGTGCAGGCCATCGGCGATGAACCACCGCGACTGCGGCTGGCCGTCCTTGCCCAGCATGGGCGTAAAGACGTCCAGATAAGCAACACCCGTCTGGGTCGCCGCATACGTTCGCACCAGCGCATTCGCCTCGCGGATCTTCGGCAACAGCGCCTGGCGCGCCACACTGGGCTTGATCGCGATGAAGGCGATCGGCACGCCGGGATCGAGCGAGCGCGCCTTGCGCACGAAGGCGGCGAAGTCGTCGCGCACGTGTGCCGGGCTGTCGCCATCCTGCAGGTCGTTGTCGCCGGCGTAGATCACGATCGCCCGCGGATGGTACGGCGCCACGATGCGGTCGGCGAAGAAGGTGGCATCGTCGATCTCCGAGCCGCCGAAGCCGCGGTTGAGCGTGCGCACGCCGGGGAAATCCGCCGCCAGCGAGGTCCACATGCGGATCGACGAACTGCCGATGAACAGCACCGCGCCAGGCGCCGGCGGATGCGCGCGGTCGCCGGCCTGGAATGCGGCGATCTCGGCGTTCCATTGCGCGTGGTCGTTCTCGCGGTTGTCGCGCGCCGTCGCCAGCAACGGCCACAGCAGCAGGAACAGCAGCAGGTTGCGCAGGGTCTTCATCGGCTCGCCTCGTCGGGTACGCCCACAGCCTAGCGCGGCCGCGGCAACTCCGAAACCGCCAGCACCTGCGCGATGCGCGTGCCGTCCCAGCGGTACACCAGATGCTGCGCCTGCGTGCACGGCGCCACCGCGTCGGGATGGAACGCGGCCAGGCATTCGCCGCCGCGATGGCGGGCGCTGTCGTAGACGATGCCGTTGGAGCCCGCATCACGCAGCTCGCGCGCCAGTTTGACGCTGGCCGTATAGGCGTCCGGATCGTGCTCGGCCTTCCAGCCGCCGCGGATATCGTGCAGCCTGCTGTCGACGCTGGTGCGGTAGCAGCGCATCTCGATGTCGCAGGCCGCTTCGGCAGTGGCGGCAAGGAAGCGCTCGCGGTGATACACAGTTTCCTCGACCGCGGTGGCGACGCTGTGTGCGGCGTAGAACACGCCCCACGTGCCGTCGGAGAAGCGGCTGCCCTCCGGGTTGAGATGGGTGAACGCGGCCATCACCGGCGTGGAGCCCGGTCCGCTGATGCGATGTTCCCGCGGCACCTGTTTCAGCGCACCGGCTTCCTCGCGCAGGCGCGGATTGGTCAGCGCCTCGATCGCGAACAGCGCGTCGAGGTCGGCCGGATCGGCGATGCGGTCGTACACCCCGACCGGCGGAAAGCGGCTGGGCACGATGCGGTAGGCCTGGTTCCAGCGGATGCGTTTGACGGGTGGAAGTTCGGTTGGCATCGCGGCTCCATGATGTGCCCTTCCCCGCATGGCAGGGGAAGAGTAGAGCGTGCGGCATTTCCGTCTCGCTCGTCGCGACCGCGCTCACGGCATGCGTCAGCCGCGCTGCGCATCCAGATACTGGCGCACCACGTACAGGTCGGCGACGTTGCCGGACAGCATGCGTTCCAGCGCGGAATGGCCGCCGAACAGCGGCGCCGTGTTCGGCTTGTGCAGCCAGGCATCGGCCTGGGCCGGATCCGGGAACAGGATCTGTAGCGACTTCCAGATGCCCAGCAGGTAGCTGATCCGCTCCAGCGTGTCGCGCCCCAGGGCACCGCCCTGCTGGCGCTTCCACTTGTAGAAGGTCGACTCCGGCGGATCGCCGAGCAGCCTGCGCTGGTCGGCGATGCGCAGCTTCCAGTGCTCGGCGAGCTTGAAGAACGCACGCAACGCCGGATCGGCGAGCGTATCCGGGGGCGAAAAACGCGGCGCGACTTCGGCGATGCGGGTCGAATGAGCAGTCATGACACTCGCTCTCCCTGTGAAGTTACATGAAATATTACTCCATAAATGCAGTAAAGGCCAACGGGCCGCCGCCCCGGATTCAATGCCCTGAAACGCCGCTCGCCTTCGCGCAGTCGCACGCGTAGTCCGGCTCCGGGCCGCCGTCGGCGATGAAGCGGTCGATGCGCTGCTGCAGCACCGGCAGCGGCACCGAGCCGGTGGACAGCACGGTGTCGTGGAAATGGCGCAGGTCGAACTTCGCGCCCAGCGCCTGCTCCGCCTTCGCGCGCAACTCGCGGATCTTCAGGTAGCCCAGCTCGTACGACAGCGCCTGGCCCGGCCAGCTGATGTAGCGGTCCACTTCGTTGGCGATTTCGCGCGCGGACAATGCGGTGTTTTCGGTCAGGTAGTCGATCGACTGCTGGCGCGTCCAGCCGAGATGGTGGATGCCGGTATCGACCACCAGCCGGCAGGCGCGCCACATCTGGTAGGTGAGGTAACCGAAGCGCTCGTACGGCGTGTGGTAGATGCCCATCTCGTCGCCGAGGTATTCCGAGTACAGCCCCCAGCCTTCGCCGTAGGCGGAGATGTAGCTGTTGCGGCGGAATGCGGGCTGGTCGTGCTGCTCGTCGGCCAGCTCCAGCTGCAGCGCGTGGCCGGGATAGCTCTCGTGCAGGGTCAGCGCCGGCACGTTGAACAGCGGCCGCGACTTCAGGTCGTAGGTGTTGACCAGGTAGGCATCCGCGCCGCCGCGGCCGGAGGTGTAGTACGGCGCGATGTCGTCCGGCACCGGCTTGATGGTGAAGTGCGCGCGCGGCAAGTGGCCGAAGTAGCGCGGCATCTGGCCGTCCACCTGCTTGGCCACCCAGGCGCTGCGCATCAGCAGCTCTTCCGGCGTCTTCGCGTAGAACTGCGGGTCCGTGCGCAGGAACTGCAGGAAGTCGGCGAAGCTGCCCTTGAAGCCGGTGTCCTGCATCACCTCCAGCATCTGCGCATGGATCTTCGCCACCTGGTCGAGGCCGATCCGGTGGATCTCGTCGGGATCGAGGTCGAGCGTGGTGTATTCGCGGATCTGCTGGCGATAGAACGCCTTGCCGTCCGGCAACGCCTCGGCCGCCAGCGTGGTGCGCGCCTGCGGCACGTATTCGTCGCGGAAGAACGCCAGCAGCTTCGCGTAGGCGGGAATCACCTCGTCGCGGATGTGGCGCAACGCCTGGCCCTGCAGCGCCTGCGCGCGGTCGGCCGGGATCGTCGCCGGCAGTTGCTTGAACGGCTCGTAGAAACTGCTCTGGGTCGAGTCCTTCAGGTCGGCCACCGCGGCGATCGACACGTCGCGCCCGTCCAGCACCGCACGCGGCACGCTGAAGCCGCGCTTGAGGCCGGCGCGCATGTTCGCGATCTGCTGGTCGAAGTAGGCCGGGATCTGGCCGAGCCGGTCGAGGTAGCGGTCGTAATCGGCGGACGTGCGCAAGCGGTCGCCGCCCAGCACGTAGCCGATGTCGGACCAGAAGGCGGAGTCGCTGTTGAACGGCATCTGCCAGGTCTTGAACTGCTGCCCGGCGACGAAGTTGCCGATCTGCTCGCGGTAGATCGCGTAGTTCACCCGGTTCGCCGGCGACAGCTGCGCGGCGTCGACGCCGGCCAACTGCTTCAGCACGCCCTGCCAGTAGTCCAGCCGGTGCTGCTGGCTGGCCGCGTCGACCTGGTCGAGCCGCCCGCTGTTCAGCTGCGGCTCGCCGGAAGTGCTGATCCCGGCCTGGCCGGTGCGCCAGGCCCACTCGGCGCTATAGATGTTCTTGAAACGCGCATCGGCGCTGGCGGCGGTGCTGGCCGGGGACGTGCTTGCGGCGTGCAGCGGCACGACGCTGCAGGCCAGCGCGAGCGCGGCCAGCCGCGCCATCATCAGGGGCTTGTTCACACGGATTCCTTGTTGCGGGACGACGTCGGCATGCATCACGCGAAGTGACATGGACGCCTATCCTCGCCTTCATCCCGCGGCATGGCAACACGATCCAGCGCTCAGCCGAGATCGAGCTTGCCCACGCCGACCGCGCTCAGGTAGGCGGCCAGGTTGCGTTCGTCGGTCTCCACGAAGACTTCGTCGCTCGGCACGCAGGCGGCGATCCGGTCCGGGCGGAAATTGCGGAAGTCCTGGCGCAGCCGGCACCACGCGCCCAGCGTCCACTTGCCGCCCCAGAACGACAGGCACAATGGCTCGACCTCGCGCGTGCTGGCGTTGCCGCTCTCGTCGCGATACTCCAGCCGCAACACCCGGTTGCCCAGGATCGCCGCATGCAGCCGGTCGATCAACGCGGCGAAATCCTCGCGGTGCTGGTCGCGCCACACCGGTGCGAAGATCCGCGTGCGCGTGGCGCGCTCGCGCAACTCCGGCGGCAGCACCGCCTCGATCTTCAGCAAGGCGGACTGCGCGCTTTCGGCCAGCTGGGTGCCGGCAAATGCGCGCACGAAGCGTGAACCGACCACCAGAGCCTCGAGCTCGTTCGCGGTGAACATCAGCGGCGGGATGTCCGAACCCTTGCGCAGCACGTAGCCGACGCCGGCCTCGCCCTCGATCGGCACGCCGGACAATTGCAGGTCGGCGACGTCGCGGTACACGGTGCGCAGCGAGACGCCCAGCGTCTGCGCCAGCGAGCGCGCCTGCAGCGCGGTACGCCGGCCGCGCAGGGCGTGGATGATGAGGAACAGGCGATCGGCTCGGCGCATCCGTACATCATCGCCGAGGCGGACGATGGCGAACAGCGCCGGAGGTCACGGCTCATGGCATCAGGCCGTCTGCGTGGCCAGCAACTCGGCATCCTTCGCCGCGGCACGCTTCATTGCCGGGCGCGCCAGCACGCGATCGATGTAGGCGCGGATCACCGGCAGTTCCGGTACCAGCTTGAACAGGGTCGTCCAGTTCAGCGCGGTACCCCACAGCACGTCGGCGGCGCTGAAGGTGTCGCCGAGCAGGTAGGGACCTTTTTCCAGCTGGTCGGTGAGCGTCTTCAGCATGGTGTCGTAGTCGCCATAGCCGCAGGTCGAGGGCGGCGCCGGCTCGCGCTGCATCGACTTGTCGACCATCGCCGGCTCGAAGCACGAGCCGTAGAACACCAGCCAGCGCAGGTACGGCCCGCGCAACGGGTCGCCGAGCGGCGGCGCCAGTTTCGCCGCGGGGTAGAGATCGGCGAGATAGATGAACACCGCCGGCTGTTCGGTGACCAGCGCGCCGCCGTGATGGATAGCAGGCACCTTGCCCATCGGGTTGACGGCGAGATACGCCGGCCCGCGCTGCTCGCCGGCCTTCAGGTTGAGCACGTGCATGTCGTAGTCGGCGCCGAGTTCCTCGAGCAGCGCACGGGTACCGGCGGAGCGGCTCTGTGGCGAATGGAAGAAGGTGACGCGGGGTGTCGTGTCCATGCTGGATGCTCCTGGTCGATACGCTGATTCAGTCCTGCGGAAGCTGGCAGACCGCCTCAATGTTGTGCCCGTCCGGGCCGATCACGAAGGCGGCGTAATAGTTCGCGTGATAGTGCGTGCGCAGGCCCGGCGCGCCGTTGTCGCTGGCGCCGGCGAGCAGCGCGGCGGTGTGGAAGGCATCCACCTGCGCGCGGTTGCCGGCGACGAAGGCCACGTGCAGCGGGGTCGGTGCCGCCGGGCTCTCGGCCAGCCAGAACTCCGGCTCGTCGCGGCCCATGCCGATCTCGCCGGGATACTCCTTCACCACGGCGATGCCCAGCGGGGCCAGTGCCGGGCCGAAGAAGGCGTGACTGCGGGCGAGGTCGCTGACCGGCAGGCTGATGTGGTCGATGATCATGGAAACCCCGTTGGTGTGGTCGACATCAGCGATGCCGCGTTTCGCGCCGGCGCCGACGTCAGTTGTCGTGGCCGGTCCCGGTCGTCACTTGCCGCGGTGACGGAAGACGATCTGGGTCAGCGCCGCCAGCAGGATGCGCCGGCGCGGTCGGGGCGGACACGGCGATCCCGCCGGACCATCCGTGGGATCGGCCTTGGGCAGCTTGTACTGTCCGTCCAGCAGCAGGCCATTCAGATAAAGCGGGCGGTAGGCCATCAGGGTGCGTTGCAGTAGCGGATGCATGGTCTTCTCCTCACGCCGCCATGGCTTCGCCGACGCACCAGGGCGGCAGCTGGGCGTGCTTGAACAGGCGGTACCAATGTTCGCGATCGCTGGGGCTGTACAGGTCGAGCGTGCGGATCACCTCGCGGGCGAATTCCACGCTGCCGAGGTGGCTGGCGCTGATCACGCCGCCGTCGCTGACCGCCAGCACCTCGCTGTCGTATTGCTCGACGCCGGCATAGCCGGGCACCTGCGCGGCGATCTGCCCGTTCCAGTTGCCGGTGTGGCGGCAGTGGTCGAGCAGGCCGGCGCGGGCCAGCGCGAGCACGCTGCTGTCGATGCCGGCCACCGGCGCGCCGGCCGCATGCAGCTGGCGGATCGCCGCTACCGCCGGCTCGCCTTCGCCGCGTTGCCACAGGTGGCCGCCGGGCACGATCAGCAGCGCCGCCCGCTTGAAGTCGAGCCGGGCCAGCGACACGTCGGGCTGCACGCAGAGGCCGCCCATCGAGGTCACCGGCGCCCGCGAGAAACCCACCGTCTCCACCTGCCAGTCGCCGGGACGACGGATCTCGCACAGTGCCAGCGCGGCCTGCCAGTCGGCGAAGCCATCGAATACCAGGAAATAAACCGTATCGCGCATGTCGTGTCCCTCCGCTATGGAGGTACAGCTTGCCCGCCCCTGCTGCCAACGTGCTGTCAGTAGCCGGGCCGAATACGGGCCGCGGACGGCGCCGGGCTGGCACCGTTCAGCCGGAGCCGGGACAATACGCGTTCCTTCTGCCACGGACCCGACATGAAGCCCATCTCGCTGATCCAGTTCCTTATTGAGGAACGCCGCGCCGGCCACATCAATGCCGAACTTTCGCTGCTGATCGAAGTGGTCGCGCGCGCCTGCAAGCGCATCGCGGTGGCCACCAACAAGGGCGCGCTGGGTGGTGTGCTGGGCATGGCCGGCAGCGGCGATGCGCTGAGCATGAACATCCAGGGCGAGGCACAGAAGAAGCTGGACGTGATCTCCAACGAGATCCTGCTGGAAGCGAACGCCTGGGGCGGCCACCTCGCCGCCTGCGCCTCGGAGGAAATGGAAGACCCGCAGCAGATCCCGGACGGCTACCCGAAAGGCCAGCACCTGCTGCTGTTCGACCCGCTGGACGGCTCCTCGAACATCGACGTGAACGTTTCCGTCGGCACCATCTTCTCGGTACTGCGCTGCCCCGACGGCGTGACCGAACCGAAGGCCGAACATTTCCTGCAGCCGGGCACCACCCAGCTCGCCGCCGGCTATGTGGTGTACGGCCCGGCCACCGTGCTGGTGCTGACCTTCGGCCACGGCACCCACGAGTTCACCCTGGACCGCGAAGTCGGCAGCTTCATCCTCAGCCGGCGCGCCATCCGCATTCCGGTCGAGACCGCCGAGTTCGCCATCAACATGTCGAACCAACGTCACTGGCAGGCACCGATGCAGCGCTACATCGGCGAGCTGCTGGCCGGCAAGGAAGGCCCGCGCGGCAAGGACTTCAACATGCGCTGGGTCGCCTCGATGGTGGCGGACGTGCACCGCATCGTGACCCGCGGCGGCGTGTTCTATTACCCGCTCGACGCGAAGATCCTCACGCAGGGCGGCAAGCTGCGGCTGATGTACGAGGCCAACCCGATGGCCTTCATCGTCGAACAGGCCGGCGGCGCGGCGACCACCGGGCGCGAGCGCATCATGGAACTGCAGCCCACCGGCCTGCACCAGCGCGTGCCGGTGTTCCTCGGCTCGAAGCAGGAAGTCGAGCTGGCCACGCACTACCACCGGGAAGCCGATGGCGCCGTGGGCTGACGCTCTGCCCCCTCCCCTGCAAGGCAGGGGGAGGGCCGGGGAGGGGTCGCTCTTCGCCCCAACCTCAAAAGCACCCCCTCCCGACCTCCCCCTGCCTTGCAGGGGGAGGAGACTGATCCTGAACTTCCCGCCACTATCGACCCATGCCCCTTCGCCGCCTGCTGCCACTGTTTGCCACGCTCCTGTTGAGCGGCTGCTTCCATGCCAGCAAACCTGTGCCACCACCGATTGTCGCGCCGCCGCCGGTGAAGCTAAAAATCGGTTTGGCCCTCGGCGGCGGTGCGGCCAAGGGCTTCGCGCACATCGGCGTGATCAAGATGCTGGAGGCCAGCGGCATCCACCCGGACGTGGTCGCCGGCACCAGCGCCGGCAGCGTGGTCGGCGCGCTGTACGCCAGCGGCATGGATGCGTTCGCGCTGCAGCAGACCGCGTTCGGTCTCGACGAGGCGAAGATCCGCGACGTGCGGCTGTTCTCCGGTGGCCTGGTGCAGGGCCAGGCGTTGCAGGATTACGTCAACCAGCTGCTGCACAAGCAGCCGATCGAGCAGCTGAAGATGCCGTTCGCCGCGGTGGCGACCGAGCTGGAAAGCGGCACGCGCACGGTGTTCGTGCGCGGCAATACCGGACGCGCGGTGCGCGCGTCCTCGAGCATCCCCGGCGTGTTCGAGCCGGTCGAGATCCACGGCAAGCACTACGTCGACGGCGGCGTGGTCAGCCCGATCCCGGTCGACGCGGCACGCCAGCTCGGCGCCGACTTCGTGATCGCGGTGGACATCTCCGCCGCGCCCGACGGCAGCAACCCGCAGGGCATGATGAACATCGTCGGCCAGTC